>Ga0257117_1000809_pt1 | contig 21482 bp, 18 predicted proteins | sample SI112_135mmetaG_FD_190157 | JGI IMG/M metagenome (GOLD analysis project Ga0257117, IMG submission 190157) | Marine microbial communities from Saanich Inlet, British Columbia, Canada - SI112_135m | ecosystem: Environmental > Aquatic > Marine > Inlet | place: Canada: British Columbia | collected... | reverse complement strand
TTGTAAACGGATTTGTAGGGAGTTAGTCATAGCTTAGATTCCTCAATCTGCCTCACGGCTGTTTAAGTTTATATTAGGTGGCCATTTTTATCAGTTGCGCAGCAAAAGTGCAAGGACCTTATCTAGCTGTAATTACAGCAGATAATTTTAGTGTTTGTCCCCTAGTTCATCGGGATCGATTTCAGTATCTGAGGAGTTGCTGAGAAAACTTAAATCTAGATCAAGCTCCTCTGCTTGTTCACTGACATCATTTAGCGTGTTTTCAAGCCTCTTTTCAGACTCAGTGATTGGACCAAAACTCTCCATTGCCTCATCATCACTTAGAGCATTTTTTCTAAGATTTTCAAAAGCTGCATCTAGAGCTTCGCTTAGATCCACTTCATCTTTGTCTTCTTTTTCTAGGGTCTCATCCTCATCTTCAGCATTTTTTCTAAGATTATCGAAAGCTGCATCTAGAGCATCAGTGAGATCCGCTTCTTCAAGATCTAGCTCTTCTTTCTCGCGGGCCAACCTCTGCTCATCTTCTTCGATTAACTCAGGATATAGATAAACCTCTTCTTCTTCCTCTTCTTCTCTTGGTGCATTCAAAATCCCCTCTTCTTTGGGATCAACAACTCTAGGTTTAGTCCCTAGGGCCAAAGCTTCAGACAGTAGTGAAACTTGGTTTTGTTTTTCAATGCTCTCTTTAATGATAAATTCTTCAAGTAAATCAAAAGCACTTTTAACCGGCACTCCCTCTTCTCTTTTTACTTTGGCAGAATTTTTCAAAGTTTTTGTAAAATCAGTATCCACACTAATATTTTTAATTTGCGAGGCGAGCTCGTCTAGCTCTCCAATCTCATCAAAGAAAAATTTGGCCTTGTCTCCATTTGAAACAAGATTTTTTATATCGCTAATTTCGCCAATATTGTTGGTCTCGGCCATAGCTTCAAGTTCAAATTCTGGCGGAAGCTCAGAGATATCTTTTAAATTGAAAACTTCTAAGAATTCTGTAGTCGTTGCGTATTGTGAAGGCCTTCCCATTTCTTCAGATCTTCCACAAATTCTCACTAGGCGCTTGTCCATTAGAGCGCGGACAATATGGGAGCTATCAACACCACGAATCTTTTCTACCTCAGTTTTAGAAACAGGCTGCTTGTAAGCAATAATGGCCAGTACTTCTAAAGCAGTAGGAGAAAGAACAAGAGATGTTACTTTAAATAGATCCTGTACAAATCTTGAGTATGTGGCCTTTGTTCTAAATTGATATCCTTCAGCAACTTCAAGTAATCTAATGCCGTGATGAGGTTTTTCATACTCTTCTTGCAACTGAGCAATAGCATCGTGAATAACTCTTAGAGGTATTTCATCATCAATAAAACTTTTAATTTTTTGTATCCTTAGCGGATTGTCACTCATAAAAACAAGGGTCTCAATTGCAGCGGGAAGTGTTTCTAAACTTAGACCTGTTCTAGCTTGCCAAAGAAGTTGCTCATCTTGCTCACTGAGCGCACTTTCAGTTTGCTCGTCATGGTCTTCTGAGCTAGCTTCCAGTGAGGTATTTTCTTCTTGAAGTTCAGCTTCATCAGTATCTTCTGAGCTTACTTCTAGTTCGTGAGTTTCTTCAACGAGTAGTTCGGCCTGATCAGTATCTTCTGAGCTGGCTTCTAGCTCGTGAGTTTCTGGTATCTCGCAATCGCTGCCGTCGACAAGATCAGTTTGAACTTCAATTTTATTTAATTCATTTTCGTCATTCATTTCCATTTCACTTTCCTCTTACTGCAATAAATCACCAGAACTCATCTCTTCACCATTCAAGACTTCAACGTGTTGAGGTGGGGGTTGATGCTGGAGCCCTTCATCTTCATCTTCGTTTTCATCATCAAAACCATCAGCCGAATTGACATCAAAATTTTCAAGGGACTCTAAAACATCTATATAAATATTTCCAAAAGTTTCATTTTGAAAAAGGGAAATTCTTTTTAATCTAGCTAACTCTAATAAAGAGATAAAGGTGATAACTGTGTCATCATTACTTCTGTCTTCACACAGCAGTTCTCTAAAATTAACATGAGCACCTTTTAGAAGAAGAGACTTAAGAGAGATTAATTTTTCTTTTATAGAAATTCGATCTCTTGTAATAACAGTAAATTTTCTCTTATTTCTTCTGAGAAGATCAATCATTGTTATGGTTAGCTTGTCTAACTCGATAGGAGTCAGAATGCTGTTGATGATGGCCTTTCTATTGACTTTAGGACGGGTGAATACCTCATGCCCTTTTTTTGGCAAGCTCCAAAGAGACTTACCCAGAGCTTGAAACCTTTGCAAGGCTTCGAGTCTTTTAATAAGCTCTTCTCTTGAGAGCTCTCTATCACCTATGGCCAATTGATCCAAAAGCCCTTTTTCATCTTCTTCAAGAATACAAGATTTTGATTTGATGAAAATAAGACTTGCTGCCAGATATAGGTAATCACCAGCAATATCAAAATTGAGCTCTTTCATTTTATTTAAAAACTCAAGGTATTGTTTCGTAATAACCGTCAGATCGAAATCTCTAATACTCATTTCATGTTTTTGAATGAGCAGTAGAAGTAGGCTTAAAGGCCCATCGAATCTATCTGTTTTTACCCTAATTTGATCTTGGCTCATCTAACAGTATTCCTTCCTTAGTTTTATAATTTACAAAAACTTGATAGATGTTTGAACTTCATCCCAAGTTCTTCCCGCCAACTCCTTGGCCCTCTTATTACCAGAACTCAAAATATCATCTACATCGGCATCTGATATTGCATTCATTTTTTCGGCAATAGGAATAAACTTTTCTTTTAAAAATCCACCTAGCTTTGCTTTGCATTCTCCGCAACCAAGCTGAGCTTTACGACACCCCGAATCAACTTCAACTACAGTTTCATTTGGACTGAAGATTTTATGGTATGAAAAGACCGAGCAATTGTCTGGGTTTCCTGCATCATTAATGCCCATTCTTTTCATATCAGTGACCATTTTGTTCACTTTTTTCTGAAGACTCTTTTCTGTTTCTCTGAGCGTTATGGCATTCTTCTTAGAAGAACTCATTTTTGAGTCACCATCAGTGCCAACTAACCTGGAAACTTTTGTTAAAATGGCCTCGGGTTCTTTCAATTTGCCCCTATAGAGGCGGTTGAATTTTTTGACAATATCTCTGGATAATTCAACGTGGGCCACCTGATCTTCGCCAACTGGAACAAACTTTCCATTCATAATTGAAATATCTGCACTTTGAAGAACCGGATAAGTAAAAAATCCAAGGTTGTCGTGAACTTTATCTGGATTGGTTTTAAGGTCCTTCCAGCTTGGAGATCGTTCGGCCCAACCGGGAGGAGTTAAGCATAGAAAAAGTTGGCTTAGATTTAAAACCTCAGAAATGGCAGACTGATTGTAAACCACACATTTTTCGGCATCAATACCACTGGCAATCCAGCCTTTGACATATTCATAGCGACTTTGTTTTATAACTTCGACTTTTTGGTAGTTTGAAGTAAGGGCATGCCAGTCAGCTAAGAAAAAGTAACATGGGTATTTTTTTTGAAGATCAAGCCAGTTCTCTATGACTCCGACATAATGACCCATATGAAGAGAGCCGGTTGGCCTCATTCCACTGACAACTAAATCACTCATTTATTCCTCACGAAAATATCATCAGCACTACATAGTTACAAAGCGCAATTGTTACCTGGGCAAGCCAAATAATTGGCATGAACAAATATCTCAGGGCACCTGTAAATAGTAGTGCGAGAAGTATGATTGTTGTGTAATTACCAAGCTGCTGATACTTCAAATTTGTATTGTAATCGAGAAAGATACTGAGCATTCTCGAGCCATCAAGCGGAGGAAGTGGAATCAGATTAAAAAGGAAGAGCACAAAATTGATCAGAATTGAAAACTCTAACATCTGAATGAATGGGCCTCTGAGAAAAAAATCTGAGGGGATGATAAAAATACAAATCGCCATTAAAATCGCCGAGAAAACTCCCAGAACAAAATTAGTGAGTGGTCCGGCAAAGCTGACCCAGAAAAGTCCCTTTTTATAATTGGAAAAATTCCTCGGATTAATAGGCACTGGCTTGGCCCAGCCGATAATGGGAAATCCCATGCCAAATCCAATTAACGGAATCAAAAGAGTTCCTATAGGATCTGCATGAGTCATAAGATTAAAATTTAACCGACCGGCAGACTTGGCAGTGTGGTCGCCAAAACGCATGGCAACATAGCCATGGGCCACTTCATGGCAAATGATTGCCACAAGAAAACCGGGGAAAGAAACTGCAATTTTGAAAACTATACTTTGGATATCCATTACTCTATTCATACCAAATTAAGCACAGGCCCACAATTAATAGTCGGTATATTAAGCACCTGACCATTGCTGCGCTGACTCCATCCAAATATTCCCCATTGTGGCCAACTTAGCTGGCAGCGATAATAGATATATAAGGATGGCATGGTTGAATAAGAAAACTGCTCTTTTCAAAATTTTCAAATGGATTGTTCTACTAGTAGCAACTACGGCGTTAGCCCAGGAAAATGAGTTAGATTCAAACCGCACCCACAATCCCCATCTCGACCAGGACGATGAGCTCTCTTCAATTTCAGAGGAAGATAGAAATGATTTAGAATATTTGGAGAAGTCTGATAGTTTCTTCGAGGGAGATTTTGAAACTCACAAGTTCTTAAGAGAAAAATCTATCTTATCAGTAGATCAAACTCTTAGAGAAGATGAAACTTCTAATATTAAGGGAGATCTTAAAACCCAAAATCAAAAATACCAAAATAATGAATGGCTACTATATCAAATGAATCTAGATGAACACAGCTCACATGACGATTTTGAAATTGTGGAAAAAGAGCTTTATACAAATGAAGATAATGATTTAAAACTGTTAAATCGAAAAGAGCCAATATACTTTGAAAAAATTCAACCACTAGATGAAAACTTCAATAATGCAGGCGTTGATCAAAGAAACTTCTATGAAGAAGTAGATTTTTTGAATCAAAAGTACTCCGAAATGAGAGGTGGTGAATATAGAATTCACAATCTCAAATTTACCGACCATTGGAAAAAAGAGGAGTTTGAAAAGTTGGCAAAAAATGGGCAGAGAAATGTCTATTTACCAAAAGGGACCCAGTTAGAGGAAATAGAGACCGGAAAGAAAACCAAACTCTCTACAAGGGTTTATGTAAAGGCCTTAAATGGTCATGATAAAAGTGGTGACACGTTCGTTATGACAAAAAAAGGGAAGTACAAATATATTGTAAGCGAAAAAGATATTGAAGATTTAAGACAAGTCACTCAGCTTTCGAGCCTTCCAAAAGAATTTATCACCTATGATTCCCCTAGGGCCAAGAACTATTACGATATTGAAAATAAACTCTATTTTGGTCCCCATTTTGGTCTATATGGACAAGATGCTCCCTTTGCTAGCGAGCTGGGTAGAGAAGGTTTAAAGAGCGTAGGAACTGGGTACCGTTTTGAATTATCAGGTTTTTATCACTGGAGATTTGCCATAAGACCTGGTCTTATATTTGGCTACCAAAAAACTTCTTTTTCAAATGCTTTTGGAGCGGGAGCTAGGCTATCCCAATTTTATTTTGGCCCAAAATTTAGGTGGCGCCTTTTTTATATCAGTGATGGTGATTTTAATATTACCTTTGGTGGACATAAATCCTTCAGACATCAGTTCAAAGATTACTCTGAGGATAAAAGCTATATTATGAGCCAGCACAATCTCTCCTCAGGAGGGTATCAAGTAAGTTTTGAGTTAAGAGACCGTATCAATTGGGGAATCGGAGTGATTGGTTTTCACTTTCACCATGAGTGGGTCAATTTCAGTGAAAATGGATTAACTGCAATTATGTCAGAAGAAAAAAAATATGCACTTAGTGCTGGTTTTACTTACGGAATAGAGTTTGATGTAGATTGGTTATGAAAAATATTTTAGTGATATTATTGGTTTTGTACTCAGGGTCACTTTTTAGTGCTGGAAGTACTATTTTGCGACCAGCAAGGCCTTGGGACTCATACTATAAAAGAGAGCAGCATCAAGGCCAAGTTATCACACTCAATGCTCCCCTTTTTGAGAAACCTGATATTGACTCTAAAATTGTTCAAAGAATGAGAAAGGGTGATCTCATCTACATTAAAAAAGATCTCTCGGGAGGCGCTCCATTTAAACCCAACTATCAGTTAGTCGCATACTATGAAGGACTTTCTTACAATGAATATATTAGAGGCGCTGACATAAAAGAGACCGTTGAGAGCAAAAGTGGAACCATAAATAAAGATAATCTTAAAATAACAAAATTTGATTTTTACCAGACAATAGATAGGTTAGGTAAAACTGCATATGTACCCAAAGTATTCATTAAACCTCTCTATAAAGACTCAAGAGAATTAAGTGATACAGTCAATCGATTTGAGCATGATCCCACCGACTACCGAAAACCAGAACCCCTTGGCAAGCACTACCCTTTCGTAAAAGTCAGAGAGTGGAAAACACTTGTAAATGCAGGAATTGGCAGCCCTTACCGCTCTCATTATCACTATCCAAATGATATTGAAAAAGAGAATTATGGCCCACGAATTGAAATATTTGCCATGGCATCAAATAGAGTGAACTACGACAATTACGATAGAACATATTTTGGTTTTATGGGTGAATATAGCACTCAATCCACAAAGATTGGGCTCTTTAATGAAAATATATCGAGAGAAAAATTGACTAGACTTGGAGTTGGTCCCTATATGTCTTGGGACGGTTTTAGATCACAAAATTGGCAAGCTACTTTTTATGGAGGACTGATCTTTTACCCAATTAATAAAATTGCAATCACCCAAAATATCAATAGTAGGGGTGAAGAAATTAGAACATTTAAAAGCTATATGGTCTCACCACGCATTGGAGCTCTCTACCAACTCCTAGATGTGATTGAGGACTTGGATTTAAATATAGCTATTCATATGGCACAGCCACTGGGACCAAATATGAAGCCCCAGCAGCAAAAAGAATTTACTAATGATACTTGGAGAATTGAAAATGATGACAGAATAAATCACAGATTTGTTCCGGAATTCAGTTTTACAATTGGATTTCAGTCCTCATATTAAATTTTTTAATTGTTTACCTAAAAGCAATCTGTAAACACCTTGGGCAAATGGAGAAAATATGTCAGACAAGAATTTGACAGACGTTATTGATTCGAAAAATTTCAAAAGGCGAATGCCTTCACCTAGGGCCATTTTGATAAATGATACTAGCCAACAAGAAATTCTTGACTGGAGGATCATAAAAATCATTGAGTTTAAAAAGGCTGGATGTATTTTTAAAATTCCACAAAAGAAATGTGCCATTGGTCACAATCTTACAATTTATTTTTTAACTGAGAATTCCCCTCAAAAAATACAAAAAATCCCAAAAGGTGGTGATATTGAGGGGGCCATAAGAGTTTCAACGAAAGTCATATCTCAAGATAATATTGAAGAGGCATCTTTCGTTGAATGCGAGTTTTCCCAATACTCTCAACCTGAATGGGAAGCATATCTGAATAAAATTAATCAATCACAGAATAAAATATTTGATGATTTCAAAAAGGTTAAAGCTGGCTAATTATGACGAACCAAAATGCAGAAGAAATGGCGGGGAAGTTTTTTGAGAATAAGAGAGTTCTCATTATTGATCCATCCTCAACCACTAGAGTTTCTATTAGAAAATTTGCGGAAAGTTTGGGTGTAAAAAAACAAGATATTTCTCAAGCTGACAATTTTTCAGTAGCAAAAGATTTACTTCAGTCCGAAAAACCAGAAGTGGTATTTACTGACTATAGAATACAAAAAGTTAGCTCAATTAATTTTCTTGAAGAGCATATAAAAATTTTTCCCAATAGAATTGACACTTGTTTTGTAGTCTTATCAGGTCAGAACTCTCCATCAGTAACATGCCAACTTGCAGAATCTGAAATTGATACATTTATTTCAAAACCCTTCACTCTAGACTTATTAAAAAACAAATTTATATCTAACCTTTCTCATAAATTTAATCCTAGTGAATATCACCAGCTTATGGACAATGCTCGTGCCAGCTATAGAGCAGGGGAAATGGAAAAGGCCATTGAAACCGCGACCTTTGCCACTGAAAAAAGTGAGCTTCCAAGCGGAGCATACTCTTTAATAGGCCAAATTAAGCTTGGGCAAGGCAAAAAGGATGAAGCACATGAATCCTTTGAGAAAGGTCTTGAATTTCAACCGGATAATTATCAATGCTTAAAAAATACCTTGATATTAGAATTTGAAAGAAAGAATTATAAACTAGCTTACGAAATGGCATTGATGTTTGTCTTAAATTACTCTACTCCTCCATCAATGCTTCCCTTTTTGATGAAAGCCGCTCTAGCTAATGAAAAATTTGTCGATATCATTAATTTTCATAAAATTTTTATGGACCTTGATCCAGACGAGGATCAAGTTGCACTAAGGCCTGCCATTGCAGCGGGCTTAACACTTACCGGTCAATTTTATTTAAAAAATGATCAAGAAGACCAAGGTCTTGATGCTTTAAAAAAGGCCACTATTCTTGGTGATCAAAGAAAAAATATTCTCAAGAAAATAACTATGGTCTATGTTGAAAGTGGCCATACAGATGAGGCCAATAAATTATTTAACCTGCTTGAAGAACTGCCAGATTTAAAACCAGGAGAGCTTAAAGATTTAGAGCTTGAGATCAAATGTGATCACTACCCTGCCGGCGAAGTATTACAACTTGCTAGTAACGCTCTTAAAAATGGAGCTGGTACTCCGAGAATACACGAAATCGTCATAAGAAAATCTATCGAAGTGGATAGAAATGCTGATGCCATTAACAATGCAATTGAAAATGCCATCATATCCTTTCCCGAGCAAAAAGATTTCTTTCGCTCCCTTTATAAATAAACTTTTTAGAACTGCATAAATGCTGGCCACAAAGCCCAGCTTTTCACTCGGAAACTCTTCTTTTTTTAATGCATTAGAGGCCAAAACCAACTGTTTAACTTCGGATAAATAAAAGAAAAAAATGTCTAAAGTTTCGACATGCTGAGTCGATAAATCTAGCATGTATTTCATCTTAGGAAGAGATGATGAGCAATTGACACGGAGGTTAGCTCAATGAATGTAAATCCAAAACAACAAGAACAAGAAGTGCTTTTCCAAAAACTCGGAAAAACTTGGTATGTGTTTTCTGAAATTGATGGCGATTTTATCTACTCTGCCCTTCCCGAAGAAATTGATCCTAGAACAACAAAGCTAGAGCTATTTCACTTGATTGAAGATCACGTAAAGAAAGTGGCCAATTTACAGAAAAGACGTCCAATAGAACCTACGGCCTAGAAGGTAAATGACTATGGGTGCAAAGTACGACAGAAATAAATTAGTCGATACAACTAATGAGAGAGGCGCAAACTCAAGTAGAGTTTGCGAAGTGGTAGAGTTCAAGAAAAAAGGGCCCAAAGATCACACCAAAGACAAAGTGGCGATCGGGGAGCTTTTGAAAAAAATCAGTGAATCCATAGGCTCTGACCCGGATTCACTGAAAAAAGCCGCTATGATCATCGAATCTCTTATTTCTGGCTCAAAAAAGTAGCAAACTAGAGGACTTAACGCTCGGCGTGACATTGACACAAATTTTGTAATTTGTTAGAGGTATGATTTAGAATCTGTTACCCCTAGCGAGGCGCACAATGCTACAAACCGAAGAAATCGTTCCGGCTGAACTCCTAAGAGGTGATCACAAAGTAGATAGGTCCTATAACGAAGATTTCAAATACTCCCACAAAAATATTTATCACGACAAACTCAAAGAATTTGAAGGCCTTGTTCTCCTTGATCAGGAGGGTGAAAAAAACTGTGGCCTTTGGTGTGAAAAAGTTTTTAATAAGTCTGCTCCACTGCATGTTGAAGTAGGATCAGGTTATGGACACTTTATGCTGGATTTTTGTCAAAAAAATCCAAATATTAATTTTGTAGGACTCGATTATAGATTTAAAAGAAGTTTCAATTTAGCCAGACAATTAAAAAATATTGAAAATAAAAACTTTCGCTACCTTCGAGCTAAGGGCGAGAGAGTTGGACATATTTTTTCTGAAAATGAAGTAGACGAGTTTTACTTTTTCTTTCCAGATCCATGGCCTAAAAAAAGACATAATAAAAAAAGGCTCTTTCAAACGCCATTTCTCAAGGAAGTTTGGAAAATACTTAAGCCTGATGGAAAAATGTTTATTAAAACTGACCACCTAACTTACGCAAGATGGATGAAAGAATTTGCATTAAAAGAAGAGCTTGAGGGTCGATTTGAAATTGAGCTCTATAGTGAAGATTTAAGAGCAGAACATCCCGCACATTTTCTCAGTAGTTTTGAAACAAAATTTGAAAAAATATTTTTAAAACAAAACACTCCAATAAAAGGAATCGTCTTAAAACCAATTAAGCCTAGTCTAGGAATCCAATGAGTAGAGATGAAGTAAGACTTCAAATTAAAGAAACTCCAATCTCAAGACTGATTGGTCACTACATACCTCTTCAGACAAGAGGTACGTCAGTAATGGGCCTGTGCCCATTTCACAGCGATAGCAAGCCTTCTATGAGTGTTAGTGATAAGCTTGGACTCTTTCGCTGTTTTGCTTGTGATACCGGAGGTGACCACATCACTTTCGTAGAGAAATTGAAAAATATTCCTTTTAGAGAGGCCTTGATTGAATGCGCAGGCGTTCTCAATATCGACATCTCTTCACTTGAACAAAAGAAAAATCAAAACCCCAATGTAGTGACTGCACAGAAAATCCTTACCAGTGCCACTAAACTCTACCGCAAATTGGCCCTTACAGCTCAGTTTGAGAGTTTTCAAAGCTTTTTGAAAGATAGAGATATACCTGAAGATGTAGCTGCAAATTTTAAACTCGGAATCTGTCCTGAAGGCAGTCACCTTTATAATTATTTGCAATCTATTCCTGAATCAGATCGCGGGCGCGCCTTTCACATTGCCGAGCAAATTGCTGTCATCTCCCCTAGCTCTTATGGTGACAAGTCCCATTATGATACCTTCAATAAGCGCATTATCTTCCCTATTTGTGACCTAAGGGGACAGACTGTGGGCTTTGGCTCTAGGGCAACGGTAGAAGGGCAGAAAGGTAAATACATAAATTCAAAAGATTCCTTTATTTTCCACAAGAAAGACATTCTCTATGGCCTTCATCTTGCAAAACAAAGTATTCGTGAGAAAGGCCAAGTCATACTTGTAGAAGGCTATATGGATGCAATCTCAATGCATCGGCATGGATTCACTGAAACGGTGGCAATAATGGGAACAGCACTCGGCGAGAGAGCAATCAAAAATCTAAAATCATTTGTAGGCACGGGTCAATTTGTATTGGCACTAGACTCCGATGATGCGGGGAGGAAGGCTTCAAGCCGGATATTAGTAGAACTTCTCAAGCAGGGAATCTCACCCAAATTTTTAGAATTTTCCCCTCAAAAAGATCCAGATGAATACTTGGCAGCTGAAGGAGCTTTGGGACTTAAAGAAAAACTCGAAAATGCGCCAGTCTTACTTGAAATGGAAATCAGTGAGCTGATTTCAACTGGAAAAGATGCCAACCTCGACACCAAATTGGCCTTCCTAGAAGACATATTTGGACTTATTTCCCCTCTGGGAGATGAGCTCTATGCCTCTGAAATTGCAGTTAAATATTCAAAAATATTGGGCCTAAGCTCCCAGCCCTCACAAATTATAGATAGCTACAAAGAGTTTCTTGAAAAGAATAAGAAATGGAGTAGTAAGCCACAAGTTAAAACTAAAATTGAGTCTGAGCCGCCTTTACCAAATCGCGAGTTTGAACCAATAAACCTCGAACCCTCTGCTATGCAAAATTCTCCAATGGAAATCAGCACCCAAATGAGCAAGGCCAATAAGGTTGTTTTACAGCAAATTGTCGGACACCCCGAAATTTTAGAACACCCCAAAAGCGCGGAAATACTTGATAATCTGGCTAATGATGAGATAAAAAGGGTGTTTCACCTTATGAAAGAGATGATTTGGGAAGTTGATGAGAAAGAGCTACCTCGTCTTCTAATCGATGCGGTTAGCAGTGAGGAGTACTCCTTGGAGCTTAGGGAGATTATCTCCACAACAATTTTTAGACAAGAGACGAAAAAACTCGACTCCAGACAATGTGAAAGAGTTTTATCAGATTTAAATAATAGACTTGCTGAGGAAAAATTGAGGGCCGAAAAAGCAGAAATTTTGAAAAGGCAAAAGTCTGTTGTCACTGACGACGACCAAGATCAACTTTTAAGGGATATTACCTCCATTGAAAAAGAGCTTAACAAAATTAAAAAAGCTAAAAAAATACAATTTGGACTATTAGAAAAATAATCATTTAACACAAGGATTTACATGTCAGTAATAATGGCCTTTATAAGCTCAAAAGAATTTTCAAAGCTTTTGGTTAAAGGCAAAGACCAAGGCTTTCTAACGCCGGACGAAGTCAATGATGCAATTCCTGCAAACATTGTCGAGGCTGCCTCTGTAGACAGTATTGTCATGGAGCTAAGCAAGGCCAAGATTGAAATCCAAACATCAGAAAAAGAAGTTGAAGAAGAAGATGAAGGCATCAGACTTGATGGCACAGAAATTATTGAAGAAGCACTATCGAGAGCTGAAAAAGAAGAGCTCCGCACAGCTTCAACAGATCCTGTAAAACTTTATCTTAAGAAAATGGGCTCCGTTGCACTTCTTACCAGAGAAGGCGAAGTTGTTATTGCTAAAGAAATTGAAGAAGGTGAAAAAGAAATTGTTCTCTCCACTCTATCTTCAACTCACGGCTTAGCTGAAATCATAAAGCTAAAAGATAAAATTGAAAGTGTAGAAAATACAAACGAATACGTAAAAGACCTTGTGAGAGGACTTGATGATGAGTCACCTGCTGAAGACATTGTAAAAACCAAAAATGTTATTTACGGCGTTTGTGAAAGTATCGCAAATCTCCTATATGAAACTTCTAACGAAGATGGAACATTCAAGGTTCTCACTGATGAGCAGAAAGTTAAATATCAAGAAATCGGTCAAAAGCTAGTAGATCTAACTTTCAATAGAAAAATCATCAACAGCTTTGTTGAACCAGTGAAGAGCTACTTTCTTAAGTTTAAGCTGTTATTTGAAAACCAAGATCGTATCTTCAAATTTCTTGAAGTTGGTAACCTTGAAGAATACAGAGAGCTCTACGATAAGGTTATGGAAAGTGATGCTTTCAAAAGATCCTTTGCCAAAAATCTTTACACTAATGACGCTAAAATTGAGCAACTCATTAGAAACCAAGAAGATAATCTTAGAAAATTTAGAAGACTTTCTCTTGAAGTGGGAATGGAGTTTGAAGAGCTTGAAAAAGTTTACAAGATTATTATTAAAGGTGAAGAAAAAGCTGATGATGCCAAAGCAAGACTTGTTGAGGCCAACCTAAGACTAGTGGTATCAATTGCCAAAAAATATACAAATCGTGGACTTCAATTTCTTGATCTGATTCAAGAAGGTAATATTGGGCTCATGAAAGCTGTTGATAAATTTGAGTACAGACGTGGTTATAAATTTTCAACCTACGCCACTTGGTGGATTAGACAGGCCATCACAAGAGCAATTGCTGACCAAGCCAGAACAATTAGAATTCCAGTGCACATGATTGAGACTATTAACAAACTAGTTCGTACGTCACGTCAGCTTATCCAGGAACTCGGTAGAGAGCCAAGTCCTGAAGAAATTGCTGAAAAGATGGAGCTTCCAGTTGATAAAGTCAAAAAGGTATTAAAGATATCAAAAGAGCCTATCTCTCTTGAAACTCCGATTGGAGAAGAAGAAGATAGCTCACTTGGCGATTTCATTGAGGATAAGAAGATTATCTCACCCCAAGATGCAGTCATGAGTATCACGCTCTCAGAGCAAACGAGAGCAGTTCTCTCAACATTAACTCCTAGAGAAGAAAAAGTTCTTAGAATGCGTTTTGGTATTGGTGAGAAATCGGATCACACTCTTGAAGAGGTTGGGCAAGACTTCTTTGTAACTCGTGAACGTATTAGACAAATTGAGGCCAAGGCCCTTAGAAAACTTCGCCACCCCTCAAGATCAAAACTTTTAAAATCCTACATCGATAATTAAATCAATCTTATTTGAACTTGGCGCTGCCTTAAAACCATGGGCAGCGCTAAATTCAATTAATCCACTAATCAAATTCAAAAAACCCTACCACACAGAGATTTTTATATATCTTGAAAAAAGGAAGCAACAGCGGCAGCCTGGGGTCGAATAACTAGATTAATACACCAATCTTTTTCCATTTTTTTTGAAATTATTTGTTTAGAGGCACAAAGGACCTAAGGCCTTAGGGTGAAGTAGGTGTTACAATAGACTTTTGAGTTAAATTTTGGAGATCAGCTATTAGCAGCCCCGAGAAAGCCCTAAGTCCTTTAATTCCTAGAGAAATTCATACTCAGGCCACCGAGTATTTTCCTCAGATAAACTATAATTCTGCCAGCCAAGTGTGCTTAGGAGGCAAGGTTAACCTGTCTTTTATCAAACACAACTCGGATGAGTTTTATATTATTTCAGGCATAATAAAAGACTCGCCTATTGCCGAAAGCCGGCTGACTTATAAGAAACGGCTGGAAGGAAGTGCAGAAGGTCCTATGCGCTCTTATTGTAGCTGTAGAGAGTGGAGAGCAGATCATCATTGCATCCATGCTCTTGCACTATTTATTGAATTCAGGCTCAAGTCCCTTGGTACTCAAATTAATCTCAATGTTCCCACATCACTTTCTGATCTCAGTGCCGTCTCTATCAATGAATACGGCACAATAATTGATTCGGCTCAAAGACTTAAAGGGGCACCTCCTAATTCCACTTATTCATCACTATTTTACTGGTTAGCAGATCGTTCTAAATCAATTCAATTTCCTCTTCCCGTTAAGTTTGAAGGAAAATTGGTTGTAAATTTAAAAGAAGATCAAATTGGTGGAGTCCCCTACTGGAATAGGAAGTTTTCCTATCAATTAGCTGATGGAGAAGAAGTCGGGGAAATAACAGTTTTTGAAAATCTCTACCTCTATGACTGGAAAGGTGGGAAGTCATATCACCTGCCAATTGAGCTAAAAGATTTTATTAGAAAATTAAGATCCGAAAATTCACCTCATGATATTGAAGATTACCTAAGTGTAACCAGCAATCTAGTTGAAATGGATATTCTGGATTTAAAAGTTTCTGGAAAGAAATTAAATGAATTAGAAATCAAAGACACCCACACAAGAATTAGCATCCAAAAGGCCACAAGAAAAAATCATCTCTCAGTAGAAATAGTTCTCCATGACGACAACGATCTAATACTTCCCTTTCACAAGGGACTCAAGCTCTTTTGTTTTGAAGGTGGCTACCTTGCTACATTTAAAAGAAAAATTGATGCGACAGAGTTTGTAGAGAAATTCTTTGAAAGTATTGAAAATAGGTCTGACCCCTATACAAGTGTTTTGCGAACTTCCAATGAAAGGGCAACCGTTACATCACTTTGTAAGAACCTCTTGGATGACAAAACATTTTATTCTTATCATCATGTCGATGAGAAACTTATAAAATACGATGGCCAATTTTTTAAACTGATTTTTGAATCCATTTTTTCAAATTTTGGGGTCAATTCATTTCGCTACTCAAAGTATATTAGTGAAGATCATACCCTTCAGTTGGAAATTCCCACAGGAAGTTTGCTAGATGGTATTTCAAGTTTCTTTGAAAAAGTCACTCCTTACGGTGTCACTATTTACTACGATAAATTAGAGCTCAGCACATGGAATTCATCTATTCGCTTTGAAAGAAGAAATTTCAAGCTAGATTGGTTTGACCTAGAGCTCAAAATGAGTGAAGAGGATTTTGAAATCATAAAAAGAGCCGATTCTGACAAAGGATACGCTCTCACCAAAACAGGTTTAGTACTTCTGAATAAGGATCAAAAAGATCTATTAAGATTCATGAAGAAATATACTAAATTTGAAAAAAGCGAAGAGAGTCAAAATTCAGAGACGAAAGGTAAGAATTTTCTAGTTCCGTTTAATCGAGCAAGGATTTTTGAGCTCTTCGAACTTAAAAGACTCGGCATTGATGGAATTCTAACAGACGAAGAAAAAGCACTATGTGAGAGACTTCTCACTCTTGATAAAATGCCTGAATATGATACCCCTCCTATATTTAAAGATATTGCTCGAAACTACCAAGTAACTGGCTATAATTGGCTACGATTTTTACATGAAAATAAATTGGGTGCCTGTCTGGCAGATGATATGGGTCTTGGTAAAACGCTTCAGACAATAATGTTCTTAGAAAGTATCATCCATAAAATCAAAAAAGTTCTTATAGTATGCCCAGTATCAATTCTTCTCAATTGGGAAAAAGAAATTCTCAAATTTTCGACACTTGATTACTCTGTTTATTACGGTGGAGATAGACAATATCCAAAAGATACAAAAGTTATTATCACCAGTTATGGTGTGATGAAAAAAGAAGCTGATAATATTTTCCAAGAAGAGTTCTTCGATATATTTATCCTAGATGAGGTTCAACACCTAAAAAATATAAGGTCCCTTGGGGCAATGGCCGCCAGGAAGATTAATGCTGGATTTAGAATCTGTTTGACTGGTACACCAGTAGAAAATGACCTCTCTGAATTTTATAATATATTAGATTTATCTATACCTGGCGTATGGGGAGATCTCCAATTCATTAGGACCACCTCGACTAAGAAGTCTAGACTTCTGGCTAAGAAAACAGCAAGACCTTTTATTTTGAGAAGAACGAAAGCTCAGGTTCTAACTGACTTGCCTGACAAAATTGAAAATGTTGTCTATCTAAATTTTAGTGAGCTTGAAAGAGATAAATATAAAAATGGTTTAACACGAATCAAAGAAAGAATTAAAAATGTCATCCCCAAGAAAAAGTATGGCGAAATTTTAAAAGGCCTCTTAGAGCTAAGGCAAATGTGTCTTTGGCAAAAATCGGCTAATCATATTTCCACAAAAGTTGATTTTTTGATGGAAAACCTAGAGCAAATTGTAGCTGAAGGACACCAGGTCCTAGTATTTTCACAATTTACTTCCTATCTAGATATTATCCAAAAGGCGATTATAGAAAAACATTGGAAATATTCTAGAATTGATGGCAGCCAAAACTTTAAAAAACGTCAAAAAGAAATTGAAGAATTTCAAGCTGGTAAGACATCAATTTTTGTTATTTCACTAAAAGCTGGGGGCGTGGGGCTAAACCTTCCTCAAGCTAGCTATATCTTTTTGATGGACCCTTGGTGGAATCCTGCAGTGGAATCACAGGCCGTTGATAGGGCCCACAGGATTGGTCAAAAAAATACCTTGACCGTATACCGACCTATTATCAAAGACTCGGTAGAAGAGAAAGTACTCTTACTTCAAGACGCCAAACGTGAGCTATTTCAAGATTTATTGGCAGATAATGATGACCAATATTTCACTGGAAGACTCACTATGAGTGACTTTGAATCCCTCTTTGAATAGCCTTTTTATGTAAAAACTTCCCATTAATTTTACCGCTGTAAAGTCTGTAAACAATTGCAGCCGACAACTTCCGAGTATTTCCTATAAAGATTACACCATGAACGCTAAGCATTCGAAATAAATGCGTTTTGGTCATATTATGAATCTAGGTACACAAATTTTTGAAGTTAAATTTAGCTAAAATACGGAGTAATTCAATGGACTGCTGTGATAACACGTTTAAAGACAAAGAAGATCGTAAGGGTGCATTTTTCACCGCTACACAATCAATCTGTCCAAAATGCAGAAGAACAATTCAAGCAAAGGTAATCTTCAGAGATGGCCGAGTTGTACTTTCAAAAAGGTGCATGATCCACGGTGAATTTGAGGCATTATTAAGCTCAGACATCAACTACTGGGTGAAATCACTTTCTTACACAAAACCAGGCACCAAGCCAAAGCAGTGGTCAACACCTGTAGAAAAAGGCTGTCCTGATGATTGTGGTCTGTGTGAGGATCATGAGCAACACACCTGCTCACCTATCGTAGAGATAAGTAATAAGTGTGATCTCAAATGCCCTATATGCATTGTATGGAATGAAAATAATTACGATATGAGTTTAGAAGACTTTAAAAAGGTTACTGATGGATTACTTGAAAAAGAAGGCAGTTTAGAATTAATGCTCTTAAGTGGAGGAGAGCCAACTCTTCATCCAGATTTTTTCAAATTAGCAGAGTATGCCACAAGCCAGAAAAACATCAAAAGAGTTTTGGTTTCATCCCATGGACTAAGAATTGCTAGAAATAGAGAGTTTGCTAAAAAATTCAAAGAAGCAGGTCTATATCTGTCTTTGCAATTTGATTCCATGGAAGACAAAAACTATCACGCCATTAGAGGTGAAAACCTTTTAGAGTTGAAAATGAAGTGCCTTGAGCATTGTGAAGAGTTTGATATCCCTACAATATTAGTTCCCACAATTGCCAAAGGTTATAATGACCATGAAATAGGTAAGATTATAGATTTTGCATTATCAAAAGATTTTATAACTTCAGTGACTCTTCAACCAGCTGCCTATACTGGAGCAGGTGGGACATCATTTCCATCTGATCCATTACAAAAGCTAACTCAATATGATATTCATAAGCTAATAGGAGAACAATCCACTTGGCTTGAAAAAGAAGATTTCCTACCTATCCCTTGTTCTCATCCATCATGCTATACGGCTTCCTATGTATTAAAAGTTGATGATAAGAAATTTGTCCCTCTTACTCACTTTGGAGATTTAGCGGTCTATATGGATGCTCTCACCAATAGGGCGATCATGGATGTTGATAATAAGGCATCGGAATTAATTCAAGATGCAATCTATAACCTTTGGTCAGCTCAATCAGTAACAGTTGACTCAGAGGGGCTTCTCAAATCACTTAAAGCAATTTTAAAAGAATATCAGCAAGCCGGTACACTAGAGCAAGACCAGTTGTGGAAGCTCTCAGAAACAAAAGTTAAGGCCATTTTTATTCACGCCTTTATGGATGAATTTGATTTTGATGTTGCGAGAATTAGAAAATGTTGCACCCACTATGCTCTTCCTGATGGAAGGCTAATGCCTGGCTGTGCATACAATAATATTCACCGTTTTAAAGATCAAAGACTAAAGCTTGATGGTGTGAAAGTGCCAGAGAGAACGGAGCTTGAACCATGAATTTAAGCGGCAAAAAAGCACTCATTTTTGGAATAGCCAATAACAGAAGCATAGCTTATGGAATTGCAAGGTCTCTTAAAGAAGCCGGTGCTGACATTGCTTTTACTTATCAAAATGAAAGACTTCTTTCAAGAGTACAAAAAGTTGATAACGAGTTGAATGCCAGCTTTGTTGTTAAATGTGATGTTACAGATTCAACTGACCTTGATCTTGTATTTAGTGAAGTTGAAAAAAAATGGGGCTCAGTAGATATAGTGGTCCATTCCCTAGCATTTACGCCCACGAACTGTCTTGAAAATGACTTCACCAAAACTTCTAAGGAAGATTTCTCGCAAACAATGGAAATAAGTGTTTTTTCACTAATAGATATTGCAAATAGATCCACTCCCTTCATGAAAGACAACGGCGGATCAATATTAACACTTTCATTTTACGGTTCACAAAAAGTTATGACAGGTTACAAAATCATGGGACCAGCAAAAGCGGCTCTTGAGTCATCTGTAAAGTATCTTGCCGATGAACTTGGAGCTCATAAAATTAGAGTTAACACTCTTTCACCTGGGCCAGTAAAAACGCTAGCTGCTTCAATATTTCCAAATTTTAAAAAAACTATGGAGATTGTCAAAGAAAGAACTCCTCTTGGGGAGCCAACAACTATAACTGATGTTGGAAATTTTGCTACCTATCTTTGCTCTGATCTTGCAAAAAATATTACAGGAGGAACCCATTATATTGATTCTGGTGGTCATATTATGGGAGCTTAATTATGTTTGAAAACTTACATATGGACAAAGTCATTATCGTAACCGGCGGATCGCGCGGTCTCGGATGTGAGATAGTCAAACTCCTCAGTAGTAGAGGGGCCCATATTGCGTTTACTTATGGTAAAAATGAGAAAATTGCAAATGAGCTTCTTGATGAAATCGCTGACAACACTGGAAGAGAACATATCTGTATGCAGGTTGAAGCTGACTCATTAGAGGGTTATAAGAAACTTTCTGAATTGGTAATGGAGAAGTGGGGAAAAATCGATGGTCTTGTCAATAATTTGGGAGTAAGTGAATTTTATCCGCTAGCACTACTCGATGAAGAAGATTGGGATCGCACCACAAGAATTAACTTAAAGAGTGCATTTGCAGCGACTAAATCAATTATTCGTCCAATGATTAGAAAAAAATCAGGCTCTATTGTAAATGTCAGCTCGTTAGCTGGTGTAAGAATATTAGCAGCTCCCATAGACTACTGTGCCACAAAAGCAGCGCTTAAAGGATTTTCTGAATCTCTTTGTAAAGAGATTGGTAAATACCAAATAAGAGTCAACTGCTTGGCCCCAGGAATATTAGATGGCGGTGTAGCAAAGGGAATTCCTGAAGAAAAAAAGGAAGAATTCTTTGAGCAAACAGCTCTTGGAAGACCTGGAAGTTTTAGTGAAATTGCCAAGGTCACATCATTTTTATTATCTGATTTAAGTGGCTATATGAGCGGCTCAACCCTTATCGCTGATGGGGGGCTGTAATGAAAAGACTTGCCTTAATTATTGGTGCTAGTGGCTACATTGGTAGTGAAGTTCAAAAGAGCTTACGAGAACTAGGTTTTGAGACTATTGGCAGTTACCACCAAAATAAAATTCAAGATGATGGGGAACACTGCGATTTAACCGACCCAAAATCAATTGCTGCATTATGTGAAAAGATCACAAGACCTGTTGATGCCATTGTATTTGCCGCTGGTATTGATCGTGAGTTAAATGTTGATGAAGACCGCTCAAAATTAAATTACCAAATATTTACAAAATCAAATCTTGTTCAAAGTGTAGGTCCATACGATCTTATTGGAATACTCAACTCAAAGAAGCTATTGAAGCGACCTTCGAATATTATTTTCGTAGGATCTCTTGTTGGAACTAAATCCATTGATGTGGCACCAGAGTATGCACTATCAAAAGGGACATTGAAAGGGCTGGTTCAATCTCTGTCCAAGCAACTGGGTCGTGATGGTGTCCTAATCAATTGTGTAGATCCTGGACTTCTAGAAGATGGGGCTGGAAAAATTATCGATCAGAAAAGTAAAAAATCTTACCTTAAACACTGTTCCTTAAAACGATTCGGGACAAATAAAGATATGGCCAAGACAATTTCTTGGATCGTTTCTGAAAATACATATATAACAGGACAAAACTTTGTCCTCGATGGGGGCCTATAATG
>Ga0257117_1000795_pt1 | contig 21696 bp, 19 predicted proteins | sample SI112_135mmetaG_FD_190157 | JGI IMG/M metagenome (GOLD analysis project Ga0257117, IMG submission 190157) | Marine microbial communities from Saanich Inlet, British Columbia, Canada - SI112_135m | ecosystem: Environmental > Aquatic > Marine > Inlet | place: Canada: British Columbia | collected... | reverse complement strand
TTTTGAAAGATCAAGAAATTGAACTCAAAACATCTCTTGAAGATCTTGAAAGTGCAATTAGACATATTGATGAAAAATCACGCTTTAGATTTGAGCAAGCTTTCGGTGAAGTGAATGAAAGATTTGAAAAAGTTTTCCCAATTATTTTTGGTGGCGGGAGCGCAAGATTAAATATAGTCGGAAATGTTGATTCTCCAGATTGTGGGATAGATATTGTAGCTCAGCCTCCAGGCAAGAAAATGCAAAATATAAATTTAATGTCTGGTGGAGAAAAGGCCCTTACTGCTGTAAGTCTTATCTTTTCTATCTTTTTGGTTAAGCCATCTCCTTTTTGCCTTCTCGATGAAGTTGACGCTCCTCTTGATGATGCTAATGTTGGGAGATTTAATCAGTTACTAAGAGAAATGAGTGAAGAATCTCAATTTATTTTAATTACACATAATAAGAAAACAATGGAGTTAAATGACACACTCTACGGTGTAACCATGCAAGAGCCTGGTGTTTCATCATGTGTGTCAGTACAATTGCACTAATGATTCGTTTTATTTTGATCACATTCTTTCTTACCAATATTTGCTTTGCTGCAAAAAGAAGCAAGTTTTTACCTAAAACCTTTCAGGCAAAATTCGAACAAAGCTTTAAATCTGTTTTGTCTGGAAAGCTTGAAAAGAGTAGAGGCGAAATTTTTTATAAATATCCAGGGCATATCTATTTCGATGTGCAGTTTCCCGACCCTTTTGTTGTTGTGGCTAACCCCAAAAAAACTTGGCAATACACACCACCCTATGTTGTGGGTGAAAAAGGTCAGGTTATTGAGAGGCCTTCAAGAAAACTAACATTATTTAGATTTTTTGACGTCCTAAAAGATGGATTGAAAAGTAATGCTCTTTACGGTGTTGAGAAAACCAAGAAGTTTCACATTATTGAATTTAATAAAAAAACGGCGAAGGATATAGGTATTGTAAAAACTGAATTGTATTTTTTTAATGATAAGAATCCGGAACTCGTGGATTTGGAAAAAGCAATTTTGTATTATCACGACAAAAGACAAGTCACCCTGGTCCTGAAGCAAATGAAAATCAATATACCATTTAAAAAAGGTAAATTTATTTTTGATAAGAAAAAATTTAACGCCGAATGAAAACCATCCTTTTGATTCTATTTCTAATGCTCACAAACTCTGTTTACTCGCAGGATGAAGCAAGCCTTTCACTTTCAATTGGAAGTGGTCTTGTGGCCTTAGGGCATGATCTGGATTTAGATAGTTTTAAGATCACTTATGATTTTTCAACTGAACACTCAGTAAAAGTTAAATTTGTAGAAAATTCTCTTCAATGGATAAGGATACGCGGAAATTTGGTTGTTCCCAAGGCCCGTGTTGTTGTTGAACTGCCCGGTAGCTCTTATGAATATCACCTTAGTTACCTTGATAAATCCTATATCCTTCAACAGGAGAGGGAAATATCTTCAACTCAAATAGAAATTTCTCTTTTTCACCCACATAATGTAGATGTTTATAAAAATGGTGAAAAAATAGGAGAGATTGCTTTCGATATTAGATCAGAGCATGATGAGGAAAAGACTAAGATTATAGATAATTCATGTGCGCCATTCGGTCTTGAAGTCAAAGTACCCAAAGGAGAGTTTATCTCAATAGGTTGTAACTTGCACCTTCGGGGAGTGTTTGGATCTGAAAAGGCACTTCTTGAAATTAGCTGGATGGGACCTAACTTAACATTACTTAAAAAGGGTAACCCACCCTACAAAATAAATATGGCCACAAGCGGTCCAGCAAAAATATTAGTCAATGATCAAGCAAAGAAAAAACACCTGCTTGAGATAAAAGCAAATGTTCCCCCCAGAATGTACCGAATGAAAACGGCTTTAGGTTTTGGACCCTATACCTTTGATTCAAAGTATGGAGTAAAGCAAAGAAAGGCGAAGATCAGTGGAGCGGCCATGTTGTACGCGAAATTTGATTTGACCCCACATTCGAGCCTGCGAGCTTTCGACGCCCTTGTTTGGGAAAAATCAATATTTAATAATTTCGGTCTTTATTTTGCTTATACAGTTGCCTCTGTCATGGATAATAGGGTTTTGTTTGTTCCACTTTTAGGGATGCAGGGATTAGTCTTTAAGTATGAAAGTGGTGGAAATGTTTTTACTCAGGCAATCTTTCCTCAGGGTATAGAGATTGTTTACAAGCATGCATTCGGACTGAAAAATTGGCACCTAATTTACGGAATGTTTTTGAATCCATCAGATGATGAGGAATATTCTAATTTGTGGGTGAGATTTGGAAAGAGGGTATTTGGCGAGCTTAACTATATCAGTTGGGAAGAAAACGACAAAAAGGCCCGAATGTTTGGACTCTCAATGGGTATTCCATTTTTCAATTTTTTCTAATTTTATCGTCTTTTATCTTCTTTAAGTGCTAGGAAGAATCCACTGAAAATCAGCAAACACACAATGAAGAATTTTATTGAAATTGATTCATTTAGGTATGGGACTCCTAGAAGAGTTGCTACAACGGGCTGTAAGTAGATGAATAGGGCCACATTATCTGGCTTTGACTTGGATATGGCCCAATTGCTAATAAAGTAAGTTGCCAGGGTGCCACCATAAATTGAGAAGAAAAATGACATGTAAAATTCAGTGGAAAGCTCGCTTGGGTTAATATCGATATTTGAAACTGTAAATAGAGAGTAGATACTCATTTGCATAGTCCCAAAAACAAAAATCCAAAATGTCCCTTTAGCATGACCTAATTTGGTAAAAAATTCTTTGCAATAACTAAGAAAAATTGCGGTGGCAGCGAATGCAAATAAAACTAGCAGGTCACCTACAAAACTTTTAGAAGAAAAATCGATTTCTTTTTGGGCCTGTAAAATTAGGACACCCAAAAATGAGAGTGCAAATCCAATTCCTCTTTTGGTTGTAAGTTTGTCCTGCTTTCTTAGAATTACAATAATGACAGTAAATATTGGTGTTAGGGTGCTCAGAAGAGATGCATTGCTTGCACTGGTTAATTTTAATCCTGACAGAAAGAAAAACTGTGTGAAAGTGACTCCAGCTAAGGCCAAGGCAAAACCCTTGATGATTGAATCCTTATCAATTTTAAAAAGATCAGGTTGCATCTTGTATAAGAAAGGAAATAGAGAAAGGGTTGAAAACCAAAAGCGAATTGTCGCCCAGAGAACGGGGTCGAGTTTTTCAACAACTATTTTTGAAGTGACGAAATTAATCCCAAATAAAATTTGGACAATGATTAATGAGAAAATGACTAAAGACTTTGAATTTTCCACTATGAATTCTCTTTTTGGATGTGTCGTCCCGTAATATTTTAACGTAAATCACTGAAAATATGAATGGAGAAAGAATTGGAGCTGAAAACTCGTTGCGTTAAATTTGTCTAGCTTCAACCCTTTTAGTATGAGATAGATGGAATCAACTTTTCGAAGGGAACCATCATGTTTAAATTAGTTTTTCTACTCTCTACACTTACAGCTCAGGCCTTTGGCTCCTTTAATGTTGTCCACTATAATATTAAAGAGCTATCCACGTTGAAGCTTTTAGAAAAATCAGAGCAAGTTGAGATGGCCGTTAAAGTTTTAAATAAGCAATATTTTGATATTTTATCGATTAATGAAATTCAATACGATCTTCCAGGGGTACCCCTAAAGGAATTGAAAACAAGAGGCCAAAATATGAAGCTTCTTGGAAGTTATCTTGGGCTCGATTGGTCCGATGCTTTTGGTCCAGCAAATACAGGAATGGATGCAAAAAAAGGTGTTGATGGAAACTACTACTTTGACCCATATGATTCCAATGCAAGAAAAAATGCTGACTTTGTTAGCTATGGTCTTTTTCCAGCTCAGTACTCTACTGGGGGTCTTTTTAAATTCAAGGTTAAGGAAGTTAAAATATTTCAAAACCTAAAATGGATAGACTTCAACCCCTCACTTGATTTGACACCATACAAAGATATTTCAGGTGCAGACTTTCCGAAAGACATGAAACTATTTGATAAGAATTTTACAGACGCGACTCTTGAAATTGAGGGAAGGGATGTCCATGTGATATTTTTTCATACAGTTCCAGCTTATCATTTTGGGAACAAATTAACTCCAAACTATATTAGAAATGAAGATCAACTCAAGTTTTTAGAATGGTATTTAACAGGAAGTACTGATCTGAAAGTTGGAGAGCTAGAAATTAAGCCACTTCAAAAAGATGATATATTTATTGCAATGGGAGATTGGAATACAGATATAAAAAATGCTGAAAATCCAGGCTCTCTTGTTTTGAATAGTCTTTTTAAAAAAGTTTCACTATGGATGGAAACTCCTGCAGTCACTTATGTTGGGCAAAGCCTTCACCATGAGACAATCAACTTAACACTCGATTACATCGTTTTTAGGGGCCTAAAACTAGTTAAGGGCGGGGTTTATAGACCAGAATCGGGATTAAAAACTATTAAATGCACAAGTGGTAAAATTGAAGAAGAAGTAGAAATTGAAGAGGACCTTGTCTTTTTCACATATTCAAAATCAAAAGATGAAAAATGTAGGGCCCAGGTTTTTAGAGATTACTATCAATTGAAAAATGCATCTGATCATCTACCACTTTGGGCAGAATTTGATTTTCTATAAAGATGTACCATCACATATGTGATGGTACTTTGCAGTCATTTACTTTTTTGTGAATAATATTTTTTTGATTCCAATTGGGGTTCCAAACATTTTCTTTAGTACTAATGTGACCTGATTGAATTCCTTGCCTGCAGGATCAAGTAGCTTCCAATCATCACCATCTCTTGTGAGATCAATGTCTTTTTCGCCATATTTTTTACTTAAGGCAGACTTAAGGTAGCTCATTTTTATATCACCACCACCGGCTGCAGTGATATTAGTGCTTTTAAGTTTTACAACATGCATGCCTCTTTCTTCTCTGAGGTTTATGCCTTTTTTGACTTGGGCAACTGAGAAGTAATCAACTTGCTTTAGCCAGTAGAAGAAGTAAAAAGTTTCCTGACGAAATCTTTTGATATCACCTTTTTCATTGATTTCAATATAGAGATTAGAATTTTCTGCAAGGCCTTTGGACCCCACTTTTGTCAGCATTACATCTTTTGCAAAAGCACTACTGAGAGATATTAAAAGTAAAAACACGAATGTAAGACGCATAACCTTCCTTTTTTCAGTGAATCTAATTATTGCAATTGGTATTACTAATAGGATAAGGGGAAATCAAAATTTTTGTTAATACTTTCTTAATGTTTGAAAATTAGAGGAGAAGGCTAGTTGGTTATTTCAGATCTTGTGTTCTTGTTTTATTTTATCTAGTAAGCTGGCACAGCTATCTTCAAGAATATCGATAACATTTTCGAATCCCCCGGTACCTCCATAGTACGGGTCCGGTACGAAGTCGGCTTGGCTTGTGCTGCAAAAATCGGTCATCTTGAAAATTTTATTTTTAAACTTATCCTTATGGTCGAGTAATAATATATTGGTAATATTTGAATCATCCATGCCTAAAATGTAATCAAATTTTTCAAAGTCCGAGGCCTCTAGTTGCCTCGCTCGACTTAAAAGCTGATAGCCTCTAATTTGACCAAAATGCCTCATTCTACTGTCTGCTAGCTCACCTTGGTGGTAACCACTAGTGCCAGCTGAATCAATATATATCTTATCTCTGAGTCCTGACTGCTCAGTTAACTTGCTCATGACAGCTTCTGCCATGGGAGATCTACAGATATTTCCTAGGCATACAAACAATATGGAGATGGGCGATTTTTCATTCATGAAAAATATTGTAGTAGCACTAGATATAATTTGAAAGGACTTTCAGGAGATTAGGGATGGCGCGTAGCGCATGCCGCTCTCTATATCATGTAAATACGAACAAATAGCTCAATAGAAGTGGACAATGGGCCTAGGTATTTATACGAAAAGCACATAAAGGATTAAATTTATGGATACTACTGGCATTGAAAATACTTTGAACGATAAAGGTGAGTTGCGCACTATATTTTTCACCTCTCTAGGTTGCTCAAAAAACCTGGTCGATTCGCAAGTGATGCTAGGGCATCTGGGCCTTGGAGGATTCAAGGTAACACCAGAACCAAAAGATGCTGAAGTTATTATCATTAATACCTGCTCCTTTGTAGAAGCAGCAAAAGCAGAGTCCATCGAAACCGTTTTAGAACTCGCTGATTACAAAGACGATGAGAATGGGCAGTGTAAGGCCCTAGTTGTTTCGGGATGCATGGCCCAACGCTATTGTGTCGAGCTTGAAAAGGAAATGCCTGAGGTAGATCTATTTATTGGAACTGGAGAATATCAAAAGATTGTTCCCCTATTAACGGCCCTTGAAGATGGCAAATTAGAAAAAAAATCATTTGTAGAAATACCAAAATATATTCATACGGAATTTGATCCAAGAGTAAATACTTCACCTTTTTATATGGCATGGCTTAAAGTTTCTGAAGGTTGTAATCGAAATTGTACATTTTGTATTATTCCAACTCTTAGAGGAAAGCTGAGATCAAGAACTGTTGAATCATTAAAAACAGAAGCAGCTCACTTGGTGGCCTCTGGGGTTAAAGAGCTTAATGTTATTAGCCAAGATTTATCTGATTACGGAAGTGATTTTTCTGGAGACAGACAAATTCAAAAATTACTTCTAGGTCTTGATAGTGTTGAAGGTGCATCATGGGTAAGGCTATTTTATTTTTATCCTGATGAAATTTCAGATGAAATAATTCAAATTATTAAAGATTCCGAAAAGATTGTAAATTATCTCGATATGCCAGTTCAGCATTTTTCCGATTACATTTTAAAAAGGATGAATCGAAATATAACAGGAGCAGAGGTTGAGGAAAAAATAGGCAAACTTCGACGTAGTATTCCCGATATCGTCATTAGAACTTCGATTATTGTAGGTTTTCCTGGAGAGAGCGAGAGCGATTTTCAAAAGCTTTTAGACGGTGTGAAAAAAGCAAAGTTTGATCACCTGGGAGTGTTTAAGTATTCTGATGAAGAGGGCACTGCCGCTTTTAGACTTAAAGATAAAGTTGATAGTGAGACTATTGATGAAAGATTTGAAATTCTCTATGAAACTCAAAAAGAAATTGTAAAAGAAAACAACCAAAAATACCTGGGAAGGGTACTCGATGTACTGGTTGAAGGAGTCCATGAGGAAACCGATCTTCTATTACAAGGTAGGCATTCTGGTCAAGGCCCAGACATTGATGGAAAAGTGATCATTAATGATGGTCTTGCAAAGCCGGGTGAAATAGTTAAAGTGGAAATCACTGATGTCCTTGACTATGACTTGGTTGGAAAAATTATTCCAAATCCTTAATACCAATTACGTTAAATAATGTCGGTTTTTGAACGCCATTTTTGCAAACCTTGCACTTTTGCTTAATCACAAAAGCGCAATCTTTACAAAACTGACATCCAAAAATCCCGATATTGTTTGACGTAATTGGTATAAGTAGATTTATTGCACGATAGTAAGTATACTTTTCAATATAATTTCAACCTGACGCTATGGATAGAAACAGTTGAAGTACCTCCTCGTATTGTTTATTCTCTTTTCCCAAATTCCAGAATCTCATGCAATTGATTGGGGAAAATTAAAAGAAAAATCTAGGCCTCGAATTCAGAGAATTTTGGGTATAAGTTTAACTAACAAGTTGTTAGGTAAAAAACCAGACACTATAACTCTTCCTGAAATTCCAATTGTTACAAAAGATGCTACTTCAACTGAGTCTTACAAGGAGAGAAGCTTTGAGAGTACACTTTTCAAAAAATCTTCCAAGGCCCAAATTAGAACATTCAATTTTAACTATATTAATGAACTATATCTGTCGGTTATTGAGAGAAATGTTACTGACTCTGAACAATCTAATTGGATTAATGCTCTCGAACAAGGCGGCAGTAGAGATGGTATCTACAGAGCACTAGTTCTCGGAGGTGAATACCTTGAAAGGGAGAGAGCGAGATCTCACTCTAGTAAAAGTGTAATTAATTTCACGAAGGCCTTTATGGGGAAATATCTCAACCGAAAGCCTTCCGCTGCTGCTTTGAAACAGTTAAATACCTACAGCTTGAAAAGGGTTGCTGTAGAAACGTCACTTGAAGTATTGGATGCATTTTCAACTGAGATGGATTTGCTTCGCTGGTACGCTGTCTTTTCAGCTGATATGGCTTCATCATTTCCTAATTATTTAAGTGGCTCACTTAGAAAAAACAAAGATCCTAAGTATCACCTACATTGGGCCAAAAGCGTTCCATATGGTCATATACAGTCAGAAGTGATAATAAAACTCCACACAATTTATAATTCCCTAGAAAAAGAATTGTAAAACTATACTGAAATCCAAACTGGGATCAGTATACCTCTAAATTTGAGAGTTATGGATAGTAAAACTGATAATTCATTATTTATCCCAGTTGTTAAAGAGCTAGTGAAGCCCTACAAAAAAATATTGGGTTTTGGATGTATCATTGTTGTACTTATTAATGCGCTTGAAATGATTCCACCACTACTGTTAAAAAATCTTGGGGACTCAATTCAATCAGGTGCCTATAATTACGATCCAAGAATTTACGCTGCCATTTTCCTTGGTATATATATTGCTATCGGTGCTTTGAAATTAGTTTGGAGATATTGTTTTTTTATAACTTCTAGATATATGGAAGTTGATCTTAAGAAAAATCTCTTTGAAAAAATACTGTTGTCTAGATTTAGTAAGGCCTCATCACTAAAGGTTGGAACCACCGTAAGTTTATTAAGTTACGATACTAATGATGTGAGAATGTATATCGGTATTGGAGGCTTGATCCTTATTGATACTATAACTTATCTAATTTATATACCTTTTGTTCTTTATACTATTATTGGCATTAAATGTTTGATTCTATTGATCCCATTTGCGCTGATTCCTTTTGGGATGCATTTGTACGAGAAAAATGTGAATTTTCTTTACGAGAAATCATCTAAATTGTTGGGCGATATTTCTGATAAAGTGCACGAGGAGTCTGTTGGAGTAAAAATCTTTAGAGTGCTGAGACTTCAAGGGGTTAGAAGAACAAAATTTAGAGGTCTGTTGGATAGTCTTTATGAAACGAATAAGAGTATTGGAGTGGTGGATCTTTGTTTCGAATCATTTCTTCTATCACTTATTTTTATGTCTAGGGCAATACTATTTCTTTGTGCTTACTTTGCTCTCACTTCAAATGAAATGTGGTTAAAGGATTTTGCTTCTCTTGGAGTTATCATTCTTGTTTTAAAACTCCTTGATAAATTAATTTGGCCTATGATGTCTTTTTCCTACCTTGCTACACTTTCAGAGAAGGCAAAGGCTGCGGTGAGGAGAATGAGTTATATATATGAATTGGAACCTGCCTATAAGGGTGAGCATAAGGTTTTTTCACCCATTCATAGTATTGACGTAGAAGATCTTTATTTTACTTATCCAAACGAAAGAAATCATGTCTTAGATGGCATTCACTTTAAAGCATCGCAAGGCCAAAAAATTGGGATCGTGGGGGATGTAGGAGCTGGAAAGTCGACTCTTCTAAGAATACTAGCTTCTCTTCACCAGCCAAGTGAAATCGATAGTTATGGAAAATTTCAAATTAATGAAATCGATTATCGTAATATTAACTATGATCTCTACCGTAATATTACCTCTTATATTCCGCAGGAGAGTATTGTTTTTAATTCTACACTTTCAGGTAACTTATCTCCTAACGGTAAAGCTACAAAAGAAGAAATTCACGCTAGCTTAAAAGATGCGTGCCTAGATACAGACTTAAAACAACTCCCAAAGGGAATTGAAACTCTCATTGGGGAAAAAGGGGTGAATTTGTCTGGAGGGCAGAGACAAAGAGTCTCCATTGCCCGCTCTTTTCTTTCTAATGCTTCTCTCTACCTTTGGGATGATACAATATCTGCTTTAGATGTAGAAACTGAAAGAAAGGTGGTTTCCAATATTTTCAAGTTAAATCCTGAAGCCATTTTAGTTCTTGCAACTCACAGGCCTTCAGCACTTATGGATTTTGATAATATCTATATCTTGATGGACGGCAAGGTAATCGAAGAGGGGAACTTTTCTAAATTAATGCAAATTAAAGGACATTTTTATAACCTATTTCAGTATGAAGTAAGAACCAGGGAAGTAGGAGGAATTGATGAATAAATTACTCCTCGATGACCAAGATAGAAAAAATGAAAAGTTTCAGGCAATTAATGATTTTAAAGTTTTGTGGCCATACTTAAAAGAATTTAAATTCCAATTGATAGTCTGCATCGTTTTGTTTGGATTTAGTACAGTAGGAACTATCGGTGTTCCCTATTCGATGGGACTAGTGATCGATAAGTCTCTCACCGATGGCTCAAATTTTTGGACCTACTTTCTATTCTTTTGCGGATGTTATCTAATAATGATAATTTTCTCATTTTTACAAAATTATATTTTTCTAAAGTTAGGGCAAAGAGCACTATATAACTTACGCGTCGATATCCAAGAGCTACTTTTTAGACTTCCACTAAAATTCTTTGATACAAATTCCTCTGGAAAAATCATTAGCCGTTCAGTCAATGATGTTACTGGACTTGCCGTCTTATTTAACTCCAAATTTTTTAGCACTATGAGTGAAGCAGCCACTATTATAGGCTCACTGGCAGCACTCACTTTAATCTCACCACTATGTGGTGGTTTTCTTAGTATTTATACAATCCTACTCATTTTCTTTCTTTTTAAATTTATGGGCGAAGCTGGAAAGAAAATGATTGGCTTTAGGTCCATAAGCTCAAGGATAAATTCCTTTGTTGGCGATACAGTCAATGGACTGGAAATAATTTTTGCTAGTAATTATCACTCTTTTTGGATTCCCAAATATCTTAGATTTATGAGGTTATTTAAGGTCTCAATTAAAAGAGTCATTTTCGCCTGGGCCAAATTTCCAACCGTTCATACTATTGCCATAGGACTTTCCTATTCTACAGTCATATTTATTTGTTACAATCAAGTTCAAAGTGGTGTCATTACATCAGGTCAATTTGTCGCTATTTTAACCTATGTCTCCTTTATATTAAATCCTTTCCACCAGATTTCAGGCCGGTTCAACGAATTTCAAACGGCCATGTCATCCATGAATAAAATCAATCAAATTTTATCCTTAAAAGATGAAAGAGAAATTGATGTAAGCGTTGGAGGCATGTTACTAATCCCTGGATCGGATATTAACTTTGAAAATTTGAAATTTGGTTACGATAGTGAAAATGCTCTATTCGATGGATTTAATTGCACTATCCCAGGAGAAAAAACCACAGCAATCATAGGTAGAACAGGCTCTGGAAAAACGAGTTTAATAGGGCTTATTTGCAAGTTATATCCATGGCAAGGTGGGGATATCAAAATTGGAGACTTTAGCCTTCAAGATTTATCAAAGGAATCTCTTTATTCTCACGTCGGTGTTGTCACGCAACAATTATTTATTTTCGAAGACACTATTAGAGAAAACCTGAGACTTTATGATGAAAGCATTGATGATGAAAGAATATCGAATGTGCTTGCAGAGATAAAGTTAGATAAAAAAATCAATTCTCTTGAAAAAGGGCTTGATAGTTTTTTTGATAAATCATCTGATATTTTCTCTGTTGGAGAAAAGCAGCTTATAATCATTGGGAGAATGCTCCTGAGAGATCCCAAAATTTTAATTTTTGATGAGGCTACAGCAAGTCTCGATAATCACTCAGAGTTCCTAGTTCAAAATGCCTGCCAAAAACTATTCAGGGGAAGAACAACAATTATTATTGCACACAGACTCTCGACCATTCAAATGGCACAAAATATAGTTGTTCTCGACAGTGGCAAGATTGTAGAAGAAGGAGCTCCCGATAAACTAATTGAAAACAAAGGTGCTTACTACGACTATCTTCAATTTCTATCTGATGAGTAGAAAATATCTTTTCGACCAGTGATACCCAGAAGTAGTCTTTCTATTCCTAGAGCAATCCCTGAGCTAACGGGAATTTTTCTTTCTAGGGCATCAAAAAGTATATTGGGAGTAGGAAGGTCGTATCTGTAGAGCTCTTTTTTTAAAGATTTTGAATTTTGATATCTGTGCTTTTGTTCTTCCAAATCTGTTAGTTCACTGTAGCAGTTGGCGACTTCAATTCCTGAGATGTAGAACTCAAAACGTTCACATACCCTAGGGTCGTCTTTTTTGATAGTTGATAGGGCACTTAGATGACGTGGATATTCATAGAGAATCAGTAGCGGGTAGTTTTTAAGTTGAGGTTCTATTTTATTTAAAAAGAGTAGAAAGAAATAGTCATCCCAAGACATACAATTTTCTTCAGGAAGTGGGATGTCGGGAAATTTAGATTCCATTAAATCTTTGATTTGGTTTTTTTCTAAAAAATCGAGGATATCAAACCCCATCTCTTTTTGAAAAATTTCTGAAATTGTAAGTCTTTGGACTTTTTGATTGGTAATACTCTGACTAATCTCAAGTTTTTTGCTTTGAAAGTATTCGATACAATGTGGAATTAGTTGTTCAATATCAGTCATGATTTTTTCGTAGGCCACATTTGATCTATACCATTCACACATTAAAAATTGCTGCCTGTGAATGGGAGATGTTGGCTCATCTCGAAAGCAATAGGAAATGTTGAATATTTTTTCAAGGCCATATGAAAGTAGCTCTTTCATGTGAAACTCAGGTGAAGTGTGCAAAAATTGTGGAAGAGTTTGGTTTTTATAAATGGATTTAATTTGAAAGGGATGAATATGAGGTTCAAACCCTGGGTTGTCCACCATGGGCGGAGTTATGACATCTTGAAAATCTTGTTTCAGAAAAAAATTCCTAATGGCCGCCGTCATTGTGAAAAGGTAGTTTAGTGTAATGGCACGATCTTTCAAATTTGATTTCCTTAAAGGGGTTCTGCCCCAAAAATTATCTGAGATTCAATATAACTCACGTTTTTCCGAACTTAAAACAGTTGTTAGTGTGGAGGACGATTGGGGAGGGGCTGTTTTGTGCTGTATTGTTGAAGACAGCCTGCTCTACATTAAGCGAACTGAGTCTATGCCGACTCATAAAGGGCAAGTGGCTTTTATGGGAGGACACAAGCAAGAATCCGAGTGTCCAACTCAGACTGTTTTGAGAGAGTTGGAAGAAGAGGGAGGTATTGCTAGTGAGCACATTCAAATTCATGGATACCTGCCGGCGCTGTTTACAGCTCGTAAGCAATTGATAATACCTGTTGTTGGGGAATTGAGTCTGACAATTTCTGAGCTTAAAAAAACCATCGCAAGTAATGGTGAATGGGATATTTGCTTTGCAGTAAAAATCGAAGCTCTATCAGACATTGAAAAGTGGAGCTATGCCCAAAAGTGGGGGGCCATAAGTGATGAGGCCATTTTATTTCGAGGACTGGGCATTCATGAAGTGGAATTAATGAGAAATTATGGGGAGCTTGTACATAATTTTGTATTGTGGGGTGCGACTGCACATTTTACCAATAGTTTTTTGAAGGCGATTACTGACCCCGGCTCACCCTTGTGATAGATATACTGACTCTATTTTAGTTTTTAATGCAAGGGATACAAATGACTGAAATTATCTCAAATTTATTTCAAATGATGGGACTCGATTATGTGGCCAATATGGGCGATGTTGCAGGGCTGGGAATCTCCTTACTTCTGTTAATAGCTTCAATTGGCACTATTTTAATTCCTGCTCCTAAAAAAGAGTCGACCCAAAAAGAATTGCCTCCTGTAAAACTCGAAGAAAAACTTAGTGAGAAAACGGAAGAAATAGCGGAAGTTGAACTCCCTAAAAAGCCTGGGCCGGCCACACCTGAGCCGGCCGCTCCTGAGCCCGCTCCAAAAGCTCCCAAAGTCAGTTGGCCATCAAGGCTTAAAAAGGGTCTTTCCAGGTCTCGTAGTGAGGTTTGGGGAAAACTAGAAAATATATTCTCTTCAAGTTCATTTGATGAAGAAAAACTAGAAGAAATTGAGGAGCTTTTGTATTCAGCAGATATTGGCCCTGTCATGGTGGCCGAATTAGTTGAAGAGCTTACGGCCTTTATTGGTAAAGATGACTTCGATTTACAAAAATTAAAATCCTTTTTATTTAATTTTTTGAAATCAAAGATGAAGGAATTTCAAGGTGATGTAGATCCTGATCTATTTAATTTTGATAGTTCAAAAAAAGGCCAAACAAAAGTGATCATGGTCGTTGGTGTCAACGGAGCCGGAAAAACTACAACCATTGGGAAACTGGCCACCAAACTAACTGGGCAGGGGGCCACCGTAATGGTTGGCGCTTGCGATACCTTTAGGGCAGCAGCTGTTGATCAGCTCCAAGTTTGGTGCGAGAGAGCAGGGGCCACAATGATTCGAGCTAAAGAAGGAGCTGACCCAAGCGGAGTCGGTTATGAGACTTTGCAAAAAGCAATGAGCAGCGGCGCAGATTACTGTATTCTCGATACTGCCGGAAGACTTCATACAAAAGAAAATCTAATGGAAGAGCTGAAAAAAAGTAAGCGGGTTTTGGAAAAGCTGGATAGCACAAAACCAGATCACACACTTCTCGTAATCGATTCAATTACAGGGCAAAATGCTTTACGCCAAGCAGAGGAATTCCAAAAAGCACTGGGTCTTACTGGTTTGATTTTTACAAAGTGCGATGGTTCCTCAAAAGCAGGAAACGCCGTGGCAATAGTTCAAAAATTGAAAGTTCCTATTACCTATATCGGAGTTGGAGAAAGTGTTGAAGATCTCGATGCTTTTAATCTGGAAGAATACCTTGGTGCTCTGCTGGATTTTTCATATAATTCCGAGACAGCCACCTTGCATCAAGAGTCTGTAAGGGTCTGAATCAGTTGACTGGAAACCTTACTTCGCTTACTGTGGTAAGAGTAAACATGGAAGAAATAAAAGAAGTTATAAATTTTGAAATATTAGGCTATCAGGTCAAATTTAGACCTGAAGTGCAAGGCGTGGCTGATGCTATGCTGGCCGTGGAAAGAGTTAAAGAAACGGCTGAAGGTTTGCTTGATAAAAATGCTCAGTTAGCGGATACCCAAGCTATATTGCTTGCAGCTCTCAAACTAGCATTGGAAAATATATCTCTAGAAAGGGAATACCAAGTTAACTTGGAAAAATTCCAGTCAGCTGCCTCGGATGCATTGAAACTTATTGATGAAGTTTCACCAAGGCCACAGTAGTCTTCAATTTTAAATTTAGCTCTGCTCCTTTTTATTATTCCAAACATTGAGATGTGTGGTGAGTCTTAGTCAAAAGCAACTCGTACGCGATGAAATTAAAAAAGTTCTCTTTGAAATGGGAGAGCAAATTCGTCGTGACAAAAGTGAGAGGTTAGCGGCAATACTCGTAAAATTCATGAAGGGCAAAATTAAAGCTCTCTCATGGGACTCGGTGGTTTTGGGCTGCTATTTTCCTTTTGATGGTGAACCTGATTGGACTGGAGTGCGCAGTGAGATGCCTCCCAAATTGTCCTTTTCTAGGATTGCTGATCAGGGAGAGATGAGCTTTCACTTGTGCGGTATAGAAAATTTGTGCAATGAGAAATTCGGAAAAATTTCTTTAAAGGCACCCCCAGTTGAAAGCGTTTTAGTAGTGCCAGATGTTCTTCTTATTCCCGGTATGGCCTTTACATCAAAAGGCGACAGGCTTGGGAGAGGCGGAGGATATTATGATAGGTATTGTGAAAGTAAAAATATATTAAAAATAGCTTTGTGTTTTGAAGAGCAGATTCGCAGTGGGCTTCCAACCCTTGATCACGATATCAAGATGGATGCAATAATCACTGATGAGAGAATAATATCTTGCTCCTTTGAAACCTGAAAGAGGTTTACCATGGGTTTTGAATCAATTGTAATAGCAGTTATTTCCCTTGTTGCTGGTGCCAGTGCTGTGGGAATAATTAGTATGAAAAAGGCCGCTGATAATCAAAAGCGGGATGAAGGTAAGGCCGAAGGAATAGTAGACGAGGCCAAAAGAGAAGCTGACAAAATTAGGAGAGGTGCTGAAAAGGAATCTCGAAATATTGTTAGAGAAGGCAAAGACCAAGCTGAAAAAGAAATTCGAGATAAGCAAAGAGCTGTCAGCGATCAAGAGAGAAATTTAGCTAAAAAAGAAATGGTGCTTGATCAAAAAATTGAAAACAAGGACCGAGAAGTTCAAAGAATTAAAGTTAAAGAAGAAGAAATGGAGGGAAAGAAAAGAAAGCTTGAGGATGAGACTGGAAAATACAGAAGTCTTCAAAGTCAGCTCAATGAAAAACTTTCTCATATAGCAGGCATGACTCAAGATGAAGCAAAAGAAGAGCTTAGAAAGGGTCTTGTTGAAGATGCCAAAGTAGATGCTGCTAAGGAAATTAGAAGAATTGAAGAAGAGGCAAAAGAAGATTCTGAGAAGAAAGCAAAAAGAGTTATTGGAATCGCCATCCAGCGCTTTGCTGGTGAATACGTCGCTGAGAAAACTATTAGCTCTGTTGAGCTACCATCTGATGATATTAAAGGTCGATTGATTGGTCGTGAAGGCCGAAATATTCGAGCATTCGAGCAAATCTGTGGTGTTGATTTAATTATTGATGATACTCCTGAGGTGGTCGTTATCTCCTCTTTCAATGTCGTAAGAAGAGAAATTGCCAAACAAACAATTCAAAAACTCATTGCTGATGGAAGAATTCATCCAGCTAAAATTGATGAATTTCATGAAAAATCAAGAATTGAGTTTGAAGCACACCTAAGAGATTTAGGTGAGAAAGCACAAATGGAAATTGGGGTTCACGGGATTCACCCTGAGATTCTCAAGCTTATTGGAGCTCTTAATTACAGAACTTCTTATACTCAAAACCAATATCAACACGCACTAGAAGCTGCCTTCATTGGTGGTTCAATGGCTGCAGAACTTGGAATGAATGTTAAGCAAGCCAGAAGGGCAGGACTTCTTCACGATATCGGAAAAGTTTTGGATGCTTCAGCAGAAGCTAGTCACGCTGTTATTGGTGCAGACTTTGCAAAAAAATATGGAGAGTCTCCAGATATTATTCACGCCATTAGAGCACACCATGATGATGAAAAGCCTGAATCAGTCTTAGCTCACATTGTAGCAGCATCTGATGCATTATCAGGTGCAAGACCAGGTGCTAGAAAAGCACTAATGGAGTCTTATGTTTCAAGACTGACTGACCTCGAAGATATTGTGAACAGCTTCGATGGTGTTAGTAAATCTTATGCAATTTCAGCTGGTAGAGAAGTTAGAGTTCTTGTTGAAAATGATAAGGTTGATGATGACCAAACTGTTATGTTGTCTAGAGATATTGCCAAGAAAATTGAAGAAGAAATGAGTTATCCGGGCACTATTAAAGTAACAGTTGTAAGAGAAACTAAGGCCATTGGAGTGGCGAAGTAATAGGGATTTCACATGGATGGTGGAAAAGAGGATTTCGTAAATTTAGAGGAAGTTAATATCTTTTCAGATAAAAAAAGCCTCAAATCAATGATCGAAAGACAGCAAAAACTTGTTGAAAGCACTCAGTCTCCCATTTTCCAAAAAGTGGATGCTTCAGTAGTTGAAGGCCAATCTATCGAGCTTGAAATGATGAGAAATCATCAGCTTCAAGTTTTAAAAGAAATGCTTAATGAGATACCTGCCAAGTTTTCTGAGTTCGAAGACAAAATGTGTGACATTGCCTCAAAAAGTGAAACGGCCCTAGGAGATATGAAAGAGCTCCAAAGGGAAGGAAATTTTAGAGAGCAAAGATTTCACGCCTTTTTAAAGAAAAAAGATAATAAGTTTTTCACCATACTACTCGCTGGATTGATATTAACTGGGATCTCATTTGGATTAATTTGGGATTTCATGCAAAGAAAGTCGGATCAAGCGAGGAGAACAAATCTTGAGCTTATGCAGAGGCTTCAGAGCACCAAAGTAAATGAGGCTGCAGCTAGAAAATTATTTGCAACTACGAGCTTTGTTAACTTGAGGCTTGGTCCTAGCTTAACTGATGGTATTATTAAAACGCTAAACCCTAACTCTTTAGTTGAGCTTGTTGAGCAAAGAGGTGGATGGCTTAAGGTTGATGCCAAAAACTATGCAACAGGTGATTCTAAGATTGGCTGGGCATTTTTTGAAAATTTAAAACCCATTCAAAAAAACTAAATTTCAAATAATCCTTTATAAAGATCCAGCATTGCTCTTTCTAGGTAAGGAGCCGTAAGGCCTGGAAGGATATTTAATTCAGGTATCGAGTTAAAGATAAGATAAACAAGATACTCGCCATCATCTTCTAAATATTTAACACTAATGAGCCCACTAAACTCAACTACTCCAACGGCCTTTCTTAAAACTCCAACTCCAGGAATAGTGTGAGATTTGTTTATGAGTCCATTAAAATGAAAAACGCTAGATTCAGTGTCTTTAAGATTTTTTTTGTAATCGATAACCATTTTTATTTTTAGTTTCATTACAGGAAATGGAGCTTTGATTGTGAAGTCTACGTACTGAAGCTTTGAGCTGTCTTGATCTTTTAGTGAAAGTGATTTGTGAACACCGATATTAGGTTTGTCCCTTGTTATTTTTTTCCAATTACTAAAAGCAAAATAGGTATCGAGGATAACTTGCTCTGAGTCGTAATCATCTTCAGATAGAACTGAAAAGAGTTCAACTCTTGAGTATTTTTTTACGCCCTTTCTAACAACTTGTGACTTGGAACAATAGTTTTTTACGTTGAAGCAATTTTTTGGAACACTCACATCTAGAGCAAAGGCTGATGTCGATAAAATCAAAAAAATTACAGTGATAGTCGTCTTATTCATGAGTTCCTCCGCAAAAACTTATTTCCACTTTATTAATAAAAATAACGCCTCACTGTAAAGGATTTAGGGGGATCTTTTTTAATAAAGTGTTCGAAATGTTTGGAAATGTTTTAAATAAGGATAATTATCTCATCGTCGGGAGTGAATTCGACCTCTTCCTTTCGCTCCGGGTTGAGAAAGAATTCGCGCGTGTTGCCGCCATTTTTCATGACTTTAATATAGCCAAGAAAAACATAATCAGATTGATTCACAATTTGTTGGGCCAAGGCCACAGTCATTTTTTTATTTACTAGTCCGAACAGATTACAGTTTACGATAGAGATTTCATGTTCTGTAATGTCGAGCAGGTCTTCGTAGACTTCATTGATCTCTGGTGTCAGTGCTGCCTGAGAGAGCATGTGAGAGAGAATTAATGGAGGAATGAGAATCTCATCTTTGGAGTGAGGAAAGAGCTTTTCATTATCTTGATCCATAATTTCAGCAAGTATATCTGGCGGATGGGCCACACCTCGAAGGACATCTTTTAAAAGAAGATGGCCTAGAATAATTCTTGCATCTGACTCAAGGTCTGAATCAAGCCAGTCATTACTAAGCATAATAATATCTGTAAAAGTTTCTGGTTTTACTGATGTTAGTTTTTTCACAGCAGTGTAGTCACCATCTATAAGTTGAAGATTGATTTTTTCATAATTAATTTCAAATTTTGATAATCTTCTTTTTCTATCATTGATATCTACCCGAGCTAAATTAACAATGTCATAGGTCTCATTTTTATAATTACTAAAAAACTGAATGAGGTTAGCAGCGTGGTGATTCCAACCCAGAATGAGAATTTTTCTTTTTACAGCAGGAAGTTCAATGGGGGTATCTCTTATAGGTCTCAGATCAACGGTTTGTTCATTTACTTCAGGTTTAATATCATCCATGCCTCTTGCAATAAGCACAATACTGTCATCATCCTCCAAAATGGTGTCAATGGGGGGATTGAGAAATGGAACATATTGGCTTCCAAGCTTTCGAAGGATTCCAATGACGATGGCCTTTGGAAAAGCATTTTGAATTTCGTAAAAATTTCTTCCCTCAAATTGAGGGTATTCCCTAACGTAAATTCCATTTCCAAAGTTTTGTCTTAGGAGTTCTGAATAAATAAAGGCAAGACCTGTGTATCTTGCATTTTGGGCTATGATTCTGCTGATAAGGGAGTCACTTGAGATAATCTCAATATTTTTCCCATAAATACCCTGAGCAATAGAAGCTTTTTTCTTACTGAGCATTTCAACAACCATTGGAGGAATATCACCTTCATAGCCTTCGAGCTTTCCATAGTTGGCAATGGTCAGAAGTGTTTTAACATTCTTTGCATCGAGATCAGAGTTCGAGATATTTGTTCCAGGCATAATGACAACTGCTGCTTCTAAAAAATTCACTCTTCTCAAATCATCTAAATCGAGACTATCCCCGCCCCTAATAATAATATCTCGACTATTCCACTTGCTACCAAGATCTTCTTTGAATTTGTAATAAACATCGCTATCAAGATCTTTACAGAGAATAACAATTTTAATTTTCTTGAGATCAAGTCGGTTGAGAAATTTTTGGCGGTTTATATCTGATGTGAGTATTCCTTCAACAAGTGAGACGGTTCTATTGGTTAATCCTAGAATTAAAATATGATCTTCAATGTAAAGAGGAGTCACTCCACTTTCAAGTTCTCGAAGCGCCTTGTACATCCACTGAGTCATTAGAGCGATCAGGGCACCCAGAAACAAAACATAGCTTAAAACTGAGAGAATTGTGGAAACCAATCTGAGAAGCGTTCCTTTGTCTTGGCCGAGATATCCTGGATCTGTGAGCCTTAAAAAGGCCCACCACATTGCGGAGCTAAAACTTGTAAACTCTGAGCTAGCTGTAAAAACCACCAGGCCTGCGATAAATGAAACACCTGCGATAATGAGAGCAAAAATAAAGACCTGATAGGGAAGTCCTGAAAGGATGAACCTTTCGACCAAGTATTTGAGTCTGTTAAAAAATTGCTTTAGCATACTTACTATTACGGAATATGGGCAAAATATATGAAATTACAGGGTATTTAGGCCAATTAAGAGAACAATTTTCCCCCAAAATAGTGAAGATGATCTTGCATTGTCCTTTGACTGAAAGACGTGCTGCATGGTAATTAAGTTGGTTATGCTCGCGTGATGAAGGTTTTCAAGTAAAGATTTGATTCAATTTGGCGGTAGATTCGCATTCAAAACTCCTGAAGGCTTGCCTTTAGGTAAGTTGAGGGATTTTGAATGCGAAGATGCCGTCAAATTGGATCAAAGATTACTTGAAAACCTTCATCATGCGAGTATCGTTTCCCTTTATTTATGGCAAAGAGATATCTATGACAAAACGCGAGCTTCCAAAGAAGTACAATCACCTTGAATTAGAGAAGAAATGGGCACAAAACTGGAAAGAAACCGATGTTTATGCTTATAACCCAGATGTTGCTAGAGAAAATACCTTCGTAGTTGATACCCCTCCTCCTACAGTTTCAGGTTCACTCCATATGGGTCATGTATTTAGCTATACTCAAACAGATTGTATCGTTCGATATCAAAGAATGAAGGGCAAGAATATTTTTTATCCCATGGGCTGGGATGATAATGGATTGCCCACTGAAAGAAGAGTGCAAAATCTTTGGGGTGTAAAATGTGATCCCACAGTTGCCTACGATTCATCTTGGACCGGAGAGAGAAAAGAAAAGGTTGTAAAACCAAGAGACCAACAGCCAATAGGTCGAAAAAACTTCATTGAGTTGTGCCAAAAACAAACCAAGGA
>Ga0257117_1000783_pt1 | contig 21990 bp, 54 predicted proteins | sample SI112_135mmetaG_FD_190157 | JGI IMG/M metagenome (GOLD analysis project Ga0257117, IMG submission 190157) | Marine microbial communities from Saanich Inlet, British Columbia, Canada - SI112_135m | ecosystem: Environmental > Aquatic > Marine > Inlet | place: Canada: British Columbia | collected... | reverse complement strand
AAAGAGGTGTGCGTGCAGTGGTGTCACCCCTACACGATTGAACTCTGCAATGATGATGTCTGCAAGTGCAGCAATCAGCACACCCTTTGGGACTTCCCGGAGCGGGCAAGGAGGAAGCGGTGACTAAAGGTTTCTCCAAAAAGGAGATTGAGCTAATACGTGGGGCTCTGTGGAGCCATGAGCTGACCGCTGAGGTAAAGCTCCGCCACCCCAATATCCATATCCACCTTGTTATAGATAGGATGTACGGCCTAGGTCGGGCAAAACTCGTTCTATCTAAAACTCTTTCTAACGATTACCGATTGACCACCCAAGATATTAGTATGGATGTGGCCATGCGACTCGATGACGGAGATAGAAGCCGCTGCCCAAAATTACATACGCCTGCTTCGGCTGGTGGCGCTGTATCTATCGAGGCCATTCGAGGTACAGATACTGCTGGTAGGATTACCTCCCGTGCGCTCGGTACGGCAAACGCTGCTGTGTTCCAATACTGCCTGCTGGTGACGCTTGCTAGCGCCGTTCGTAATTTAGCGCGGGCGCGCACAGTGGCGATAGAGCAGGCAATCCTAGAGATTCATCGCAAAGCGAATGCCAGTAGAGCTGAGCTAATTCGTCGGGTTACCTACCTGGAGGCCGAGCTGGAGGCCGAGCTGGCCTTAAGAGCCGAACCACCGATCACCGTTGAGGTTGCCTCAACCAATTCATCATCCATCAAATCTTTGTTCTATGAAGGAGACAAATGAAGAACCCCCTAACACGTAATCCCCAAGGCCTCCTACTCGGAGGCAACCTCCTATTGCTTGCCGGTCTCTTGATCCTACTTGCACTCTTCAACCCAGACAACTCGGCAGGTGTTGCCGCAGGTCTGTTCGGGGTGGTCTCGGCCATCGGAGGCATCACGCTCGTTACCCTTTCCTGCGTCGTTGGAAAAGATGGGAAAACGTAAGAAGCGTCGGCTAGCGAAAGCTAGCGCACCGAGGTCCTTCCGTGAGGCATCCGCCTCCTATCGTCGAATGCGTAAAGCTGGTTATCACTCTCTTGATGAGGTGGTGAAGATAGCTAAGAACGTAGATAAAAAGCTTGCGAAGAAGGATGAGGAAATCGAAAATTTGAAGGCCATGGCGGCTGGGTTGGTTAGTGACCTAGCTATGGCACAAAAGGACTATGACGACATGGTCAGCATTGATCGTGAGGATTTGAAAGTGGAAATCGCCCGCGCAGTTATCACGAGTGCATGTGCCACCTCTTGTGGCTCCTGCCCTGGTTGTAAGTCCCGTGAAAAGAATACTCGGGCTGGGTTAGCGGCAGCAGCGAAGGCCAGCCCCTGTCTAGATAACTGGGGTATCGGCTATGACGCTGATGATGATAATTGGGGCGACTCGCCCTACCTGGACCACTACTAGGTGGGGGGCCTCAAATATTCACAGGTACAAGTAGGTAAGATTACTTGGCATGTGGCGATTGAGGTCCCCATGGTCCGCTACCATATCCACTGGTACAGGACCACCGCAGAGTCCAGGGCTCTGGGGGACACCGTGGGGGCTAAGGGATACATTGAGTTGGATAATCGGAGATGGATGCAGTACTCGAAGAAGACCAACGTCGCGCGTTGGTTGATGACTCGAGGAATACCTGCTCCTGTGGCGATCCACATCGTTCATCTAATTTCGGGCATAGAGCGTAAAAAGAATATACGGCAGGCTATTCACCAGAAGCGGCTCGATAGAGAGCGTGCGAAGAGGAAAGCCCACGAGAAGCTACTAACTAAGATATCCAAGGCGGTGACTACCCAGAGTCGGCCAGAGGCACAGGTGCCTAAAGCGCTCGCGGTCGTCCCTAAGAAGGAAATCGTAGTAAAGGTGGATGAGAAGTCTCAGTGGGAAGCTGACCGTAAGGAAGCCTACGACTCCCTACCCTCGATAGAGTGGGACACTGAGGGCTGGTTACTACCTGAGCCTAAGGTCGATGTTTGGTCCATAGTCAGGGTCGGAGCTCGAATCCTGTTCATAACAGGGTACATAGCTGCTGGTATCTATTTCGCATTGAGTATGTAGTGGGCAGCTCCCACAGACATTAACCTCCCCAACCAAGAAGGAATGAATGAATGACAATCAACAAGTGGACTGACGCATCCAATATGCTGACTGGCGGAAGACTACGCTACGGGTGGAACTACGTCCTCCGGGAGTCAAAGACTGGAATGGTTGTGTTGGCGACGATGATACGCCCGTCGTACAATGCCCCGAATAGGGATATGTTCTTTCGGGTGTTCGCCTCCAAAGAGCGAATGACGAACAACATCATCACCATGCAGAAGGATAGAGTCGGCGTATGGGAGTTCGGGCCGAGTCATCGGAGCGCTCCCGACCTTGCGCGTATGTGTGGCCAGTACGTGGCTACGGGCCACGAGACCCCTCCTGCACCTAGGAAGCCTAAATCCCGCTGGGCACAGGTGATGACGCCGAAGGTTAAGGAAGTTTAGGTGGTAAATGATTAAGGAAGGAGGGGGGCCACAGGCCCTTTTCTTTTCTTACTTAACAGCCATCTGAATTAGGTTGTATCCACCCCATAGAAGGGCCAGTAGGATAGCACCGGAGTTGGATTTAAGGATTCCCATGATTCCAGCGTTAGTGCTCTCTAACCTAGTAACCCTAACATCAATGTGCTTATTGGGGGTGTCTATTGGTGCTAAGGAGTGCTGCAGAGCAGCTACTGCCTCATGGGTTTTGGCGCAGTCCACCGTCTGATCTTCTACGACCTTAGTTCTAGCGAGTAGGTCTCGCTGGCTCTGGGTTATCTTAACTGAGTTACGGATTAGCATGCGGAAAACGACCATTTGCTCGTCATCACCCGCAACAGGTTTACCTAGCTCGATAAGCTCCCGAAGCTCTGCCTCTTCTACAACGTCGCCCATGGGTACCTCAGGAGTTAGATATCGGGTCCGCTCTATGAGCGACCAGGGTATCAGTGATGCGTTCAAGGACAGATAGTTGCTTACTAATCGTACCCCACTTCTTTTTCTTCTGCCGCTTCAGTAGAGCCGACCTACCTGACCTATAGATCACTGCTTCTAACTGTCTCTGCGACGAGCCCATCTCTAGAAAGTCGTCCGCTCCAGCAGTGAAATACTCCGGTATTTCCTCATCTGTCTGCTCAGTGAGCACAACAAGAGACACGCCCCTACAGATCTTACGCAATGCGGTAATACAGGCTAGGCCCTTACCGTTAGGTAGATGTAGGTCGAGGATCACTAGGTCGATAAAGTTACCTGCGCAATTAACGCTTTTCGGGCACGTTGCCGAACAAAGGTGCTTAGCGGCCTCAGCCAGATTTCTTACCTCGATCAGATTAACCGAGATACTCATCTTCGATAGCTTTTCTCGAATACCAAATGCTTCTTCTGGCTGGTCTTCTACAAGAAGGATATTAAGTGTAGCACTGTCCATCGGTTACTCCTTAATTACCAAATTGTTAGCACTACCATCAAGTGTTCCTAGCATAAGGCTGAAGATTGCCGTCTGTTGTGAATAGGACCGGATACGGATGTCCAGCTCCATAACATCAGGGGACGCTTCATCAAAACCAACATCCAAGATCTGGACATCGGCAATGCGCTCTTCCGGGGGCACCTTCGCGATTAGTTGTTGTGCGGACATCTGTTTAGCTACGTTACTAACATTAAGGATCGTCTTGGCTACAAGAGCCTGCGGGTTGGCTAACGACAGTCGCTGCCCAACCCAGTTCTGTAGGTTGCCACCCATATCTGGTTTGAATATGTCAGTCCCAGGGGTGGTCATCATAACCTTAAGGAACTGGAAGACCATCTTCGACGGCCCACTTACTGTATTTGGGTTACTACCAATTAGGTACTCAAAGAACGAAGTTCGGTTAATTGAGTTGCTTGAAGAGATTACGTCAATCGACTCTAAGAACTTGGCTTCCGTAGGTAGGGTGCTGTAGAGCGTAGAGCCATCGATTACAACATGGTCTACTTCTTGACGATTAACTCGCACGGAGGCGACCTTGGAGAAGTCCTCCCCTGTTACCTTCAGTAGGCCGCTGTCTGCGGAGATTTGTGAAGGAGAGACTAAGTCAGTTACCTCGTAGCTTCCATCGCTCGTAGCAACCGAGCGGACTAGCCTAACTGAGGACACCTGATCGATGAACAGGCCTGCCGGTAACGCCACGTACAGTACGCCACCGATGGTAGAGATGTGACCCACGGCGATACCGTTAACTGTCACGCCAGTGAGTGCGGATAGATCTTCGTCCACAACCTTGATCATAGTGACGAAGTCGATATCGAATAGCTTAACTACATCACGGATGTATATAGACTGCAGATCAACCACTTACGCCCCCAGCGGTCGGTTGCGTACGCTTACGCGTAACTCATGCATCCGCTTGAGACGCTTAGCCGTGGACTTGGCCCCATCTCTTTTTAGGATCTCTGCGAACTGCTTAGGCTGATCCTTTACGGACTTAGCTACAGAGACTGCAGCCCTAGCATTACTAGTAGCCTTGGGTACATGTTTATTAGCGAGAGCGAGCAGCTTGGTACGAATACCTGCCTCTTTAGACATAGGCCTGCCCACAGGGGCAAATCCAATGACCGTGAGCTCTTGTCTAACTGCGCTCATTGTGTGTGCGACCATTTCTGTCATTTGGAGGACTCCAGCAATAATGCCCACTAAGTATGGCATAAGTGTTTTGAAAGAGAAGCAATAGAGCTCTCTTACTTTACTAAGGGAGATTGCTTTGCTTCCAAAGATCACACTGAGTGCAATGCCTGACGTGTTAACCGCTCGGACGGCTACAACTTTGATTCATACATACCTTGCGGACCACGGTGATAAGCGTTGGGGTAAGAGCAAGATGGTGACTTATACACACAATGGGGGGCAGATTGGTATTTGGAAGAACCTCCGAGGTGAGTTCTTCGCAGAGTTTTATCCTGACGACCTACTCCCTGAGAACTTGGGGCCTCGGGTCGGAAAGGCTATCCGGGAGAAGAAGGCATGAGTGAGATTGAGCTTAGGCCCCGTAAAAAGAAGAGCGGGCCAGTCGATGCAGATTTCAGGGGTAACGCGTGGGCGTATGGTGATGGCAGTCGAGAGCTGCCTCCATCACCGTTTGTGGTTGAGGGTGTGGGACCGCACGGCAATCAGTTTTGGGGGCACTACCCACACCTGGCTGCCGCCGGTGATGACACGAAGGTCTTCGTACACGTAGGCGATGTTCACTATCACGGGGCCGATCTTTTCCGGATGTGGAAGGCCTGCGGCAACTGCGGGTACGACAATACCGAGGGCAAGGATGGTTTCTGTGGCGACTGCCTAGACTGGGATCTGACCGCTGAGAACGTGGAGAAGCTGTTCCCATCCCGGAAGATATACAATAAGTGCGTCCCAAAGGAGTTTACTGGGCTGTGCTATACCGTGGGCTGTATGGATACATCCGGGTTCTCCCGGGTAATCCATCACGCGCTCTGCATCCGCAAGTATAGGCACTCCGGCGTAGACATGCTTGTGATCTACCGTGCGGGTGCGACTGGTGAGACGGTTTATCCAAGAGATAGAATTTTTGACACTAAACTGGGTGCCCAGATGTGGAAGCCCGAACCGAAGGAGACTAGCAAATGGCCGGAATGAAAGTAGGTGCGGTGGTGGACCACCTGTGCGAGTTCTACTACCCAGGTGAGGTACTGCACTCACTGGTGCCACTGTTCGGTAAGCTGGTGAATGAGCAGAAGCTCAAGAAGGAGCTCTGGCGACTTGTGGCAGAGTTCGACGCAACCTCGCAGGAGATGTTGGCCCGACTATTAACGGGTGATACTGATATGTTCGATGACAGCGTCGGCAAGATCGACCCACTGAAGTTGACGGGTGGTAATGTCCACCTCCATGTCGACAAGTGGGAGTTTCTGACGCTGATCGGTACTGAGCCGGACTACACTGCGAGGCCCTTGGTGGCCTCTGAGTATGGTGGGCTCCTCGCCCGTCTGCTCGTGTCGGCGTACTACGGTCATCGGCTTCGGCTGTTCCTGAAGTTCTTGGGGGCTGACGCGCCGAGCAAGTACTCCAACATCTACCAGTCGATTCGCGAGCATGTGTCCCCTGAGTGGTACCGGCACGCGGTGCAGACCTACCTCCCCCAGGGGTACGCACCTAAGTCCTTTCCGAAGGTCGGTGTCTCTGCGTTCGGAGTCACCGATGAGGAATACCGCAAGGTTTACCCCAAGCGGGTGAAGCTGCTGGATCGCCTCCGTCTGGTTCGCGCCTCTCGTGGCCGTCTGACCAAGGTGCGGCTTGCGTACGACCAGGTCATCTGGCTCTTGAACGAGACGGGTACTTGGGGTGGGGAGATCGCTGAGAAGTACGATGACGTGCTCGATATCAGCGCGGTGGTAGACGCACACGAGAGTACACCTCTCAGCCTGGAGGCGGTCATGATGGCCGCTAAACAGGTAGAGCTCTAGGGCTCGAGGACAAGCCGGGTTACCCCTGGCCTCTGTTCTTACCTATGCAAAAGAACCCTGCCAAATGGCATAAGACAGTTGGAGCCAAAGGAGGTGCCAATATGCCTAAGTACTTTGTTGATTATGTGGAGCACGGAGCGTACCACAGCCGCTTACTGCCCGGTAATAAGCCCTGGTATGGGATGTCTAACAAGGAGAGGAGTTTCCTAAGGGGCATTAACGCCGTAGCTCCGTTTGGGCCCGCTCGGATCATTAACCGGTACAACAGTTACCGGATGTTAGTTGAGATGCTTTCATGGCCGCAATAGATCTGATGCTCTATGCAGAGATGCTCAATGAGATGCCCTCTCTGGATTACTCGGATAATTGGCGTCTTAGGCGAGGTAAACTAGCTGCCCAATGGCGTCTACTCTCCAAACGCGACATGTGGGTTATCCAAGGCGTCTATAACATTGAGCCCCGGGTGTGGAGAGAGACTTGGGATAACCCCGAGTGGCGTGATCATCAAGCAATAGAAGTACTGGCGGAGGTGGCTTTGTGGCAATGAAGGACATGCTCGGACATACAAGACTAAATATTGAGTTCTTTGACGTTGCTCAGGATGACCGCACTGGGGGCCTAGATACTGAACGTCTACTTGAGATACAGAAATACATCAGTATTTTGGGGCTCCGCATGTCAAAACGTGAACTATCACTAATACGCGGGCTGTACGAACCCAGCAGAAACCTAAGTTTCCGAGAGGGAATTAGGGCGCACAACTTGAGCCTGAGGCTCCTACTGGAGGTAGAGTGCCCGTAACCCTGCTCAACACGTACATCGATAGCGTTATGGAAGATACTGATCAGCCTCTTGAGGAGAGGGCCGAAATGTACCTGTGGCACGACCTCTCCCTGCGGGAGCAGACATTCATTAACGGAATACATCGGGAGTCATGCTGCTTTGCGCACCACGACGAGTGGGCAATACGGTTCATGAACGCAATGTGGTTGCTAAGGGGGTCGGTATGTCGCTAGCCAATATGTGTGCCTACGTACACCACATAAGCGCACGGTATGAAATTATGTATACCCCTAGGGAGGATTCCTGGGTCCTGTCTGTACCGGAGAGGAAGCGCACTGTCCGGCTTTGGGACTTGATGACCGATGACGAGCAACAACTGATCCATGGGCTGTTCCTCTGTACTGGCCGAGTCATGTCTTGTAAAGAGGACGCTACGGAATACGTAACTGCACTAAGACTATTAGGGGGCCTGATATGTCAGTAGCCGACATTCGCACCTACGGCACGTTCATATGTAATCAGTACCTTCAACCTGAGGGCCTCTATACGAGTAACTTCCCTTCCCCTAGACAGTGGCGTAGGAAGGCGCTCCTCTGGGGTAGGCTGAGTTTTAACGACAAGATGCTGTTCAGTGGGTTGACTCGTGGGGCGGCTAGTGGGCCGTCCTTTAAGGTACTGGTCCTATTCCTAAGTGACCTCGCATGCGAGTGACGTCTACTCTGGCTGAGTATTTAGATGCAAAACTACACCCATTATACTTCGAAACGGTTGCGGAAAGTGAGGATCGTAAGGTCTTCACTTGGTTGGCACTCTCCAACCGAGAACGTGAGCTAGTTGGTGGTATTAGGCACATAGCGCTAGGCGTAGATACTCCTTTATATTTAGCACTTATCACCTATTTCACCTTCTTGGAGGAGATTTCATGTCAGTAACCCGGCTTCACCAATACGCCGATGCCCTAGTTAGAGTAAGTGATAACCCATTCAGCATAATTGCTTCAGAGCGAGCAACACTAGCTTTCTACCGTATGAGTGCCATGGACAAGGGGTTAGTGCATGGATTTAGGATAGGGTCGCGTGACCCAACACGGTCAATCTTCGAAAAGACTGGCCTGTACGCCACCATGAGACTAATACAGGAGATCCAATGTCTTTCAAGTTCTTAAACCGATACTTGGACGCAGCATCTGTGTCCTGCGTATCCCCGCTTGATTGGAAATTGCGGAGTATTCGAGTCACCGCAATGAGTCTGTTATTTACACGTGATAGAACCTTTGTGACCGGTTTTGATACGGCAACAGGGGAGTTTGAACTCTTGCTCCCCCCTGCAAATGAACGATTAAAGCACCTACAGTTCCTGACTGATATCGTGAATGCACGATGAGAGAGTACACCTTAAGGAAGTTCATCCTCGGTGGCATACGGTTAAACGTCTCCCGTCTAATGATTTTGGCTAGAATCCCGAACACGCATGGGGCTCTAGTAGCGGCCCGTACCAATCTCATCTGGTATAGACGACGTGCACCACGGCGTGACCTTCAACTATACGATGGGGTATGTAGAGCGGGTGAGCCGCTAACCCCGACCCCACATGACACGCACCAACGGGTCTTATCACTAATCCTACTGGAGGAGCTGGAGTATGAGTATAACCTTGCACGTAGTTCCGTGCAGTAAGTGTGGTGAGGAGCGGCCTATCCCTCGGCTACGTAGCCGTAAAGGGCACGTTAATACTCGCTGCATGGAATGTGTGATTAAGGCTGAAGAGCACACCAAGCGGAGGGTGGCTGCTTATGACGCAAAGAGAAAGCGTAGGGGGCGTGCCCCTGAGCCTGAGGTGGCTGAGCTACCTCTAGGCGATGAGTGGCCTGATCACTTTCTGGATGCACTTAGTGAGGTACTACAGGAAGCTGGCTATACGGAAGGTGATGTCTTCGGGCGTAAGTTCGGGGCCACCTATACGACAGGTAATTGGATGCCTACGGTGAAGAACCTTCTGCCAAGCTTGGCTAAATACAATATCCGAATCAGCACAGTAATGCTTAGAGCAGAGGAGAAAATGGGATGGAGTTAGCAGACGGACAAGAGGAGCTCTTAGGTATCGATGATGTGGAGCCGCAAGAGTTGTTCGTGTTTCGATACCGGGACGGATATCTTATGCGCCATTCGCAAGGTGCAAGGACCTCGGTGCTCTACAGTCGTAGGGGTATGGAGCGCGCGGTGACTTACCACAAACGGTATGCGGGGGACTTCGTAGGTGTGGAGATCATTCCCGTTAAGGTGGTCGCTGGCGAGAGCATGACGGTTGGCGAGTTCATGCTCAGCGAACCTGAATAGGCGCGATATGAAGGTTCATAATGTGGATGCACTTCCGCTGTACCTACTTAATAAGATTGAGATGTGTAAGCCCGGTCCCCTGTGGACCCACGAGATTAGGCGCAAGTACACTACCTCGCAGGGGATAATAGTTGGTTACCTAACGAGTACTGAGATCATGCTGATCCGTGGTTTGTTGGTTAGCATGCAGGTCAGAACTCAGGGCGTGGTGGGAGTGGAATATACCGTAAGCGATATTGATGTTTCCGCTGCGTGCAGCCTAACTCTCGACTGCGTCCTAGCAAACGAGTGCGCCTAATGTGGAATAAGGGAAGTGAACCCCCCACCACTTAGGAGCTGCGCTCTATGAGAAGTAAGAAGCAGTTGAGCACCCTACCTGCATACTTAAGTAACAGGATAGTTAATTCTAGGCCCAGGGGCTTTACTGACTTGTGGACTAACGGTGAGCACCCCCACAATATGGTGTGGTTGCATTTTAAATTATCGGAGCGCGAGCGGATATTACTGGAAGGTGTGGACTACCTGTGCCCACACGGACAGGTAAACATCCCAGGCTACGAACTACTGCTGGAGGCTGTAGAACGCGATGGACTGTCCTGACTGTGGGCGTAAGCTCATCAAATGGCGGATACACTACGATTGGCGATGCATAGCTTGTGATAAGACAATAGAGATTATTCCTGAATTAGTATTCCCCCCTGAGTGGGCTACCAACCCCTGCGAGCACTGCGGTAATGCCCCTCATCCCTTCAAGGTGGATGGGGCGTGGCATTGCTTGTGCTGTGGGCAGGCTATTACTACCGCTCCGAAACTCGAGTTCATGGAGGACGAAGATGACCGACCCGAAGAATGACATCGTAGTACGACTACGTGAGATAAGCGTAACAAGTGGCATGGCGCGTGAGGTGGTTAGAACCAGCTTGGACGCCGCCAATAAAATCGTACAGTTACGCCGGGACGTCGTTCGGGCAGGTGAACTATTGGCGGCCTCTGAGGCCTCACTCCGTGAAGGCCTAGACCGGTTAGAGGCAGTTAATACCGCTTACACGAATTTTATCAAGTCCGACAGCATTATCGACCAACAACCCTAGGGAGCACTTTATGCCCACCTCAATTTGCGTAACCGCCAAGTCCACCACCGCCCTCTACAAGATGCGCCGATTCATGGAGGAGAACTCCGTGTCCTGGTTCGACGCCATCGAGAGAGCGGAGTGCACTCGGGACTTCTATGAGTTCAACGCCCCCGGTGTTACTCCCCTACAGGACTACATGCAGTCCCTCGATCAAGATGATGGATCTCACGATCTGCTTGTTGGCACTGACATCCCCGATGGTGTCGGCATCAACCGTATTGGTTACGCGTGCACGGACACGGATGGCACCTCCGCTATGTACATGGAGGCGCTGGTTCGGTGGATGGCTTATCGAATCGGTCGTACGAAAAAGACCGAGATCAAACTCAAGCACGGGGTATTTACGTCTGACAAGCAGCTCTACTACGTGGTGGACGGCAAGTCCAAGTCGGTGCTTCTCCGTGGGGAAGTCTCCGGGTTCGGTAACGCCGACTTCTTTCATTGCACGGAGAACCATGTCGTGGTCGATACTTATGGCTTCTGTAGCCAAGGTGTGGATATCGACTCCATGGCCCTCCCAGGTGACCTGCTTGACCTAGTCTACGAGGGCTTGGCGGTAAACAACCGTGTCATCTCTGGCGCGATCTTCCGGCTCGACAACTTGTGGCTCACCTATGGCGGACACTAAGCCCACAGAGGAAGTCACTCCCCTAACGGATAAACAGCGTCACCACCTGGCGCTGATCATGCTTAAGAAGATGGCCGAGCAGGTAAGCCCCGACGTGATGTCGCTGGCGCTAGCCTGGACGGCTAGTGAGGCAGGGCTATCCCGTGCACAGGTCCGAGAAGAATTCGCCCCTTTGATCGCTACCCAGCAGGGCAGTGTGATGAACATGATGTTCGGTTGGAAGAATGACGGCTAAGCTGGACGCTGCGCCCATTGGGGTGACTGCAACGGTAGATAACTCTTGGGAAGGTAGGTACCGCAGGCTGTCCGCAGCAACAAGCAAGTTGGTGGCTAAGTGGGAAAAGAAGGCCGCTGATGATGACAAGGGTCTCAACCTTCTTCGTGGTGAATTGGTTAAAAAGGTACAGCTTAACCGTGAGAAAGATTCGGAGATTCGCGAGCTCAAAGCGCAAGCGCGGGCACGGAATAAACGCCTAAAGGCGTCAGAGGAATTGGTTCAGCGGGCAACTCCCGAGCATGTGGTAGCCCTAGAGGCTAAGGTGGAGAGCCTAACCAAGACGGGCGTCCTGCTCGTTAATCAGGTGCAGGCTGCGAATGATTTGGTGCGTCGTAGAGATGCAGCTATTGCTAGTATCGAGTTTGATAATGCTGAACCCATCCGCCTCTTACAGAAAGAAGTGGATCGCAAGGATGAGCGGCTGGCGTATCAATCCAAGCAGATAGATACGCTTAATACTCAGGTACGGGCGTTTAATGGGCAGGCGATGACTGACTACGAACTCCGTATTCTTAGGAAGTTACGCGCCGCCATGGATAGGGTGATAGACGCCAATAGTCCAATTACAGGTGCTCAAGAGCTTCTGGCTGGTAGGGATCAAACGATGTTAGACGATATCAATGGTGTTAAGACTGAAGAGACCACAGAGGTTGACCCAACTAAGGGTGACCTCGAAATCGACTAGGAGAACCCCATGAAAATGTATGAGTACCTTGGGCTCAAGGTAGCGAAGTACGCCGTCATCGTCGGCACAATCGTCGGCCTCATGTACGCCGCGAAAGTCATCTTCACCGGATGAGCCGCCCCATGACTGAGCTTGCGGACAAGCAAGACGCCCTCATGCGTATGCGCGCGGAACATCGCGCTGCACATGGGGACATGGAGCTCCTAAAGGAGTACGTCCCAGACGGCTGGGTTTTTGATGAAGAAGAAAGCACTTGGAACCTCTGGGAGGACCTTAGTGATGATGACCCCTTGGCAGCGGTATTCTGTGATCCAGGGTACGTCGTGTACTGGTTCACTAACATGATTAATGACGATAAGCGTGGTGAATCCCAGGAATCAGATTTCATCCTTGAGGCCATTAACGCGGCCCAAGCACGAGTACAGGAGCTAGACAGTGAAGCAGACAGAAAAGCTACGTGATGCAATCACCCGAGGAGTGGCTGCGGCAGCCTTCCTCATCGTCGGGTTCGTTTCGGCTACCCAGGGCCACTGGTACCTGGCGCTGGTCACGTCGTTTCTTGGGGGGTGGGCAGCCATCTCCTGCGTGAATGATCTACAGGAGATCTTCGCACCGCCAGAGGACAAGCGTCCTGTGGTTGTGATGGTTGGTGTGCTGCAGCGTGCGGGGCTCTACCTGGTCGGTCTTCGCCCTTACGGCAAGGACCTCGCGGGTAAGTGGGAGTTTCCTGGGGGTAAGCTGGATCAAGGCGAAACCCCCGAGGAGGCCTTAGTGCGTGAGTTCCGGGAGGAGCTCTCCATCGATGTTGAGGTAGGCGGGCTCATCGGCCTACACGAGTTCGGGCCAGAGCGGCTCGGGTTCCCATACGTCATCCGCACGCACTTTGTGCACTTCACGCATTCAGGACAAATCCCTTTGTCCAACGTGCACGATAAGATCAAGTGGGTTTCCCTCACGGCCTTGGCCGGTATGGAGACAACTCCCTCGGTCAACGAGACGCTCATCGCCTCCATCAACGATCTCTCCGCCAAGGGCCTGCAATAACCACAGGCCAATCAGGCATAAGAATATTGAAGAAAGGAATCACCCGCGCACGTGTGCGCATCGTCGGAGGAGTACATGTTACTAGTCATTGCACTAGCCCTCATCACAATGGTCGTGATGGGGGCTTTTCAGATCTTGGACTCAATGCCCGAAGTGTCATTCAAGCGTACGGCCACTAGGCTCTACGACCCTAATCAAGGGAACCGGATGATGACCAACTTCGGAAAGCCAAAAGCGCTGGGTCAGAGTACCGCAGTACCTGAGATGCTGTATGGACTCGTCAATTCGACCGCGACCAACTCGTGGTTCGCACACGCGGTCTTACTGAGTGTCTAGGCTCGGGCCGAAAGGTCTAGGTCGGCGAGAGGGGGGTGTGTTGCCCCCCTCTCGTTTTTAGCTATTAGCAGGTAATAGTGGGTATAAGAGCTTTGAATCAAAGGAGGTTCTATGGACAATGAAAACAAGTCATTGGCACAGAAGATGTCGGAGGCGGACCTGCCTCCCCACTACCGTGTCTATGCAGCCATGGGTGCCATTCAAGGCATCCTTGAGATCAATGGAATTGAGTGTAAGGGGTCTGCACCTGAAGATGTCTATGAGACTGTGAAGGAGTTGGCAGAGCAGCACGCACCTTCCGAATGTGAGGCAGCGGCACCTACGCATGCAGCCGCCCGGGTGAACCGTCTCATGGACCGTGACGCCTGCAACGCATTCGACGATATCGCTTACCTACGTAAAGTCTCGCGTGAGCAGCTCGTGCAGTGGGGGGTGATGCTCCGAGAGAGTCCGCACTGGACACTGCTTCCTGGTGCCCAGGTGTTGGCCAATGGTAAGCGTTGGACGTACACACCTTCCGGGTGGGTTACATATTCCCAAGGTAACGAAACCCGTACGATCACATGGGGCTGCTGCCAGAAGGATGCAGACGAGGTGTATCAGCCGTTGGTGAATTACGCCGGTGCATGTGGGCATCTGCTGCATCTACTGCGTAGCCGCTACAACGATAATACGATTACGTCACAGCACTGTCAGGACGGGTTGTGGCGCGTTTGGCCGAACGGCCTGGGCGAGGTTGATTGCCACGTTGGCTTCTCTGAGGTCGAGGCGCTTGTCCTCGCTTTGACTGCTTAAATGGCTGATATTAAGGGACTAGCTCTAGATTGTAGAAGGCTGTGGGCTGCGAAAGAGGCTCCTGATCCAAATGATGGCACCTGGGATTTGTGGATACTTGTCGATAACGCATTGAGCTCAGCAAGCATAGGTATACCAGACTACGGTCAAATGGTCGGACCTATACAGCATGCTGTTGGCGTAGAGTGTGTGAAGCACGGGTGGTTCCCTGAATGGTCACTCCACCCAACATACGGGTGGACGTTCTATGCGATGGAGTGGGATGAGGGACTTAAGATTGGTGGAGACATTCAGGACTTCGATGGGGTTACATTCCTAGAATGCGCACTAGTCGCCCTTAAGTGGTTCCTAGAAAACCCAATGGAGGATACTGATGGCAAACGACTTGATGGCTGAGCTGGCTCGAAAAGCCCATAACCTATTGAACATCCCAGGCCCTAATGACATTTGGCGAGGTATTGACCATACCCTGTTCGATATCGTCAAGGGTGAACTGGATGATGGTAAGTTGACCGGTATGGTTCGTCGTGAGGTGGAGAATATCTGCATTGGAGCAGCTTACCCTTGCGTATGGAGCCTCAATGTCCTTGGGTACTCTTGGAACGATTTTAGTGATGTTGGGGATGATAGCTCCAAAGCGTATGACACCTCCTTGGAGTGTGCGCTTCACGCGCTGATATTTATGATCGACATCAAACGGAGGGACGAGAGTGAGCAATAGATTCGTCGTCGGAGACCTCGTGCGAAGCGAGGTCAACCCCACGTGCATACAGCGGGTAGCCAAGGTGGAGGTACAGGATGACCGGGAATGGGTCACGTGCACCACACTCTGGCGGTTCGATAACAAAGAGCTGTCAAACAAACGTCTAGCCCCAAAAAGGGAGTGGGCCTACGTGCGGTTGACCAAGGCGGAAGTCGTGCAGGCGCGTGACCGGCTCAACAAGCTCCTGGCAGAATACATGCCCGGAGAACGGGGGGAAGAGCATGGGCGTGCTTGAAGGAGTAGGTTGGTATTTTGGAGTTGGTATGGCGCTGGCACTTATCTGGTCGATGGTTATCGCGTATGTGTCCGCCAATGTTACAGACAAAACCGGTTCCGGTTGTGCCTGGATACTCGGCGTAGCTGGGTTCTTGACGGTATGGCCATTCACGCTCGTCGTAGTACTCGGCGGCACTATCCTATTCGGGTATCAGGAGTTTCACGATCGTAGGAAGCGATTGGCTAAACAAAAGAAAGCGGCTGAGCGAACGGCGACTCAGCGGGAGGACTAATGTCTAGGAACGATGACGACCTCCTGTCAGACCTCAAGAGTCTGGAACAGGAGAACAAGCAGTACCGACAGGCGCTGCATGATTCGGAGATACGGCACGAGCTAGAGCTCGCTGCCAAAGATAGTGTTATTAAGGGTCTTGCCGAATACGTCGAGCACCTGACCGGTACACTTATTGAGCATTCCCCACCAGAGGGCCTCGATCCTAAACAATTTCGAGCTGAGCTTGCTCAGTGGTCCAGGGATACCAAAGCCCTGCTGTCCAAGGTGGTCACAAATGAGGCCTAAGCTAGAGCCAGGTATTCTACACAGAATTATCCGCCGTATCCAAATGAAGGCCTTAGAGATCAATAAGGATGCTGCTGGTGATGAAGAGGCGGAGGTTGCAGCTATCCGTGCAGCCTTCCCATTGGTAGAAACTGCACCGTTCACTTCTCCAGAAGAATTGGACGCCTACGTAGAGTTCTACTACTTCGACACAGTGGCAAGGAACCCTCCTGCACCGGGGATTAATTAATGAATATTACGACAGATGACTATGACACCTGATGCGGCTATAGCCGTACCGTTCTACAATAACGATGTGCTTATGCTCAGGCGTAGGCCAGATGATAGAACGATTACGGGGGTGTGCTTCCCTGGAGGTACTCACGAGGAAGGTGAATCCTACGAGGATACCGCCCTCCGTGAGCTCCTTGAGGAGACCTCCTTGGTAGGTGTTATTCGCAAGCGCGCTGCCAACGCCTACTACACGGGTAGGGACGGCGAGCTACACCTACTGGCGGTGTTTATTGTGGATGTGTCCACACAGATAGTAACCCTGTCTGACGAACATACCGATTACTATTGGGTACCTACTGACCTAGCAGGTACGGCAACAAGGAAGGTCCTGGAAGACCAGTGGAGCATAAGGAGAGTAAATGACCCGAGACGCATACCTGGCGCTTAATGAGGCAGTCATTAAGGCCCACAAGCCCACACTGAGTGATTACGCCCAGCTAGCGGTGTTACTTATATTCGCTTATGTGATGCATGCCTCCGGTGAGAAAACCGTTGGTGGTACATTCCTCGGCCTTGGAGTGATGCTAGCCATTAACCTAGCGGTTGGTTGGCTTAACGTCCTTCGGATCCGAAAGATTGCGGATAGTGCGGCAACGAGTGATTTCGCACCTACGAATATCTCCAATGTAACCATGTTGGGAAACCGCGTGGTGGGCATAACCCGGGATGGCGATAGGATCTCATGCGAGATGGGCTCAGGTATTAATATCGTGGTTAGGACAATTAATGGTGAGCGGACAGAGACGGTAGATGTTGGTGCTCCTGATGGCACCGTGAGGCGATTTGTGAATGGGACGTATATTCCTGAGGAGGAACATGAAGAAGCTACTACTAGTACTGACGCTGCTAATCCCTAGCGTGTGTGGGTGCGGATACGACGATGGTGAGCGGGTTATCCACTACACCGACCCCTGCACGAACCAACCTGCGGCGGGGTTCACTACCAAGCTGCAGGTCAAGGGAAACCCACTAGTGCGTGGGACAGACCGCAAGATGGTGGTGATGATGCCTAACCAGGTAATCCCTTACGGGTGGTCCTGTGGTCAGTAACGACCAACGGGCACTGGATCTAACCAGATGTCTGTATAAAGCGATGGATGAGGGTGCTTGGGGAGATATCGACTGGAAGACAGTCTGGGGTGCATCTCTAGAGCTCAAAGATCAGAGCGACCAGGAAGGGATTGACGCCGTCCACGTATTGATGAAAAGGACCTTGGAGGTCATGGGGCACTATGACATCCCAGACCATTGGGAACTAGTCTCCACCGCGATGATCGCAGGTACAGGTAACACCAATGTGGACCACAGCAAGCCTGCGTATATCCGAAAGGACTACAAGGTGGCATTCTTCTTTGCTGTCGATGACTACACGCACGAGGGTCAGATAGCTATTCTCGTGGGCGAAGGGGACTGCTCATTCTACCCAAGGGGTGACGTAGGTATCTTTGCGCACTGTGACAAATTGGCTGAGACCTGTGAGGGCTTCGCCATTTCGTAACCAACGGTCACCGCTTAGCCAAAGATAAAACATAGCGATAGACCCGTGACCAGAGTTAGTGAGCGGAGTTAAATCCGGCTGCTCTGGTATTTTCGGGAGTTAAGCGGTACTACCGTAAGGTACTAAAAGGAAAGGGGAAATGGCCGCAAGGCTGTTTCCTCTTTTCTTATGTCAGCACTAGTGTAGAAGTAGTTGTCAGCCTATTAGCGAGCACGCTCATAACTATGCAAGAACTACCCCCCTTAAAGATATAAGAGCTATGAACGCAACTACCAAGGAGGCCGCAAGTGGAACTTGCATTGAAAATACTATGGACCTACATGTCCATTGGTGTGTGCAGCACCATATGCTTCATTGTCATGGAGACTCTACTTCTCCAAGAGAAGGGGCTTATTGAGGCCATTACCGATTGGGCCAATAAGGACAAGACAGAGAAGCAGATCAAGGAGCGGGACAACCCCCTACGGTTGACTCTGGCATTTCTCCTTGAGGTCCTCTTCTGGCCTGTAATTGTCTACATGATGTTCAAGGCCTACCCAGACGGCCTTACTGTCATGGAGTGGATGCAGTGTGAGGAGGAGGCCCGTAAGGATATCAAGGCCGAGAAGATGGTAGAGGACGCTATGGCACGCCTAAAGGCCAAGGGTGGCTACAAGGTAGAGCTACAGATATTCGATGACGAGGAAGAGCTGCAGGAACACTGTGACAAGGTAGTCAAGAAGTGGAAGCAGAATAACCATAAGGAGGAGTGATGGACATCCACGTAGTTAATACTAAGTCCGCTAGCCCACCAGGGGCCACAGGCTTGGTGCTGATGACCCGCAATGAGTACTCGTTGTCCATTGCGTCGATAAGGGACTTTGGGACAAATAACAATATCAAGCTACTGCCTAGCGACAAGTATGTCCTTAGGAAGGTCAAAAGCTTCGGTGATAAGCTATTCGCGTTTCCACGTGAGGAGGACAAGTAATGCGCATCCATATAGTTGATACGAATGTTCCACGCCCCTTCTGGGCTAAAGGTGAGCTGGTGATCTCGATGGATGAGTACGCTCACGTCATCAAGAAGCTCAAGGGCCGAGTGAGTACAGGGCTGGTACTCTGCAGCGAAGAGGACTTCGAGATCCGCAACGCTGACGCTGGCTTCGAAGGTAAGCAGTTTGCCTTCCCCCGGGAAAACTACGAGCGCCCCTGCCTCACTGACGGAGCGATGTTCCACACTGCTGTGGACGCTACGGGCATTGAGGTTCGCTTCGACATGCCCGAGGGTAAGCCCTTGGACATCGGTAAGTCCGAGGCCAAGGTATTGACCGATGACCTCCATGATGCCATCGAGAGCGTCATGGCTAAATTCTTCAAGTAGGACTAACACGTCCGAAGAACTAGAGGGGTGTGCTTACGCGCGCCCCTCTTTTACTTAGGAGCATAGAGTGGGAAAGAAGAAGGAGAGGGCTAAGAAAGTGCAGCATCGCGTGTACACGAGGTTGCCTAAGAACTTGGTCCCGATTACGCTACACGGCAGTGAGTATTACTTTGCTAAGGTTAACGGTGAGTTAGGCGTACTCCTTAGCTCGCAGGTACGTTTTCTGAATGGATTTACATACCATAGGGCTAGGATATTTCGTAACAACGAGCCGCCCTGGACAATCTTCATTGTCCCAAAGAGGCTCCCAACTAAACACGTTAAGTCTCTGCGAAAGCAACTACCTGTTGTGTTCGCCAATAAGGTCAAGGTCTGCCTTGACGACCCTAGGCGCTCGAAGGTTGTATACCCAACAGACGCCATGCTCAAGAAGCTAAAGGCTGAAGAAATTGTAGAAGAGACGCCCACACGTTGGTCGTCCTTACTAGTGAGGAAACCTAAATGATGACTTCTGATGAGAAAGTAGAGATGCTTATGGACTTCGCCCAAGCGGCTATGGCTGAGGACTGCACGGGTGTTGCATTGTCTAACACCATGGAGCGGGTAGAGCGCTACCTAGCTGGTTGGGCATGGATAGAGGAGAACCGGAATAAGCCCGGTACAGACAAAGATACAATAGTTGAAATAGCTGAAGATCTAGAAGCCATTGAACAGTGGTGGTTAGACGGCATGAAGGACGGCTAGCTCCTCACTTCGTTAGCGTATAAGTCCAATATTTCATTTGCCCAGTTTACTAGATCCTCTATGCGTTGACCACGGGGCTGTCTAGTCACCCAAAGCTCTAAGTTATCGGGTGCATTATCCAAACGATCCCCATTCAAGTGGTGTACGTTCTCACCCTTACGCAGCTTTCGTCCCAATTTATCTTCCATCACGAGCCGGTGCTCTAAGGCCCAGAATACTTTGGAGCCATCAGGCGGTTCCACCCTAATCCTACGATAACCATTGGAGGTTATGTTCAAGCCGGCCAGCTTATATCGTGCTCGTCGTTTGCCGGGGGATCCCCTTCCAGGTGCGGCCAAAGGGTCCCCTCCGGCTCGCTTGGCCCGTTTGTAGTGCAGGGAGCAGAGTCCTTTACACGAAACTCGACGGGTGCACCCCTCAATAGGGCAAAGGGGAAGATGCTCTGCGTCAGTCTCCCTCCAGTATTGATAGCAGCGGGCACATAGCCCTCGCTTCTTATTTTTGATTGGTTTGTGGCAGTCTAGGGTCGTACATATATTCATAACAGAGAGGTTACTCCCATCATGCGCTATTTCATAGACACAGAATTTATTGATAACGGTAGAACCGTTGACCTTATTAGTATTGGTATCGTGGCCGAGGATGGGCGTGAGCTCTACATCGAGGTTGAGGATATTGATTGGGCCAAGGCAGACCCTTGGGTGATTGAGAACGTACGTGCCTTTATGTGGTCGCATGAGCAACCCCCCGAGATCTTTGAGAATTGGCTTCTAGATAAGAAGCACGCTGGTGGGCTCATGGCTCACGAGGATATAGCCGGAGTAATTGAAGACTTCTGCAACCCAGCTAAGTACGGGTACCCACAGTTCTGGGCTTGGTACGGCTCATACGATTGGTTCCTTATGTGCCAGATATTCGGAGGATTCCTTAAAGTCCCCGACATGTGGCCCAACATGACCAATGACCTAAAGCAGACGCACGTCCGCTTAGGCCAGCCACCCCTACCTAAACAACAAGGTAAGAAGCACAACGCGTTGGAAGACGCACGGTGGAATAAGCGTATTGCTGCCCATATGGCGGAGCAGGACGGTGAGTGGATTTCCGAGATGATGGAGATCATGCGTAAGACCCAATCACAGCCAGAGGAGTAACGATGGCGGACATACAGACTAAGAACCGCGAACGACTCGGGCAGGTAATAACGTTTGTGCAGCGTATGGGCCGGGATGATTTAGCTGTCTCCATTAAGCTTGCGATGAAAGATCAAGAAGCTCAAGTAGCTGATCTCACTCAACAACTAGCCGATAAGGAAGTCGCCAGGCTACTACTTGGTGGTGAGCCTGAGTTGGCCCTACCTATTGATCCGCGCTTTACGTGGAATGGGCGCGCTGAACATTGGTACTGGGACGTGAACGATGCCTACACCCATACCCTCGTATACGGGGGTGGGTACTGGCACATCAAGTTCTGGGAGGACCAGTACGACGAGCTAGAGGGTTACAAGCAATACACTGGTAATGCTGTCAATGCGGCGATGGCTCATGTACTTAAATTCATGAAAGACAACCCAGGGAAGTAATGAACAAGCAAAGGGCCGAACAAGAGAAGATCACCAAGCGGTTGCTGTTAATCGTGCTAGCTCTGGCCGGTGCGAACTACCACCCTGACACATGGGCAGGTCCCTTGTGGATGCGGTGCCAAAACATGGATGGGCTATGGGGTAGGTTCGCTACTCGTGGGGATGACCGTAAGGTCGTGGACATTAAGCTCATTAGCCCTGCTCATTGGTCAGACTTTAGCTTTGGGGAGGCTCTTGAGGAGCTTGGTCATGAGCTAGGCTACCTACGGGCAGAGCGATACGACCCTAAGAGCATCACCACCCTAGTCATATCGTTGTCGGATGGTGAAGCTACGGTAGCGGTCGAGTAGCTGCAAAAACCCACCATGTTCTTGGGATAAGAATAGTGAAAGAGTACTACTACTTTCAAAGGATCCCCGGTTGACTCGATCCGGTAGCGGGACCCCGTCAGGTGTGTCCCGGAACAAAACCGAGTAC
>Ga0257117_1000779_pt1 | contig 22128 bp, 22 predicted proteins | sample SI112_135mmetaG_FD_190157 | JGI IMG/M metagenome (GOLD analysis project Ga0257117, IMG submission 190157) | Marine microbial communities from Saanich Inlet, British Columbia, Canada - SI112_135m | ecosystem: Environmental > Aquatic > Marine > Inlet | place: Canada: British Columbia | collected... | reverse complement strand
GAAATGGCAATGCTAAATCGACTCAACTTGTTGATATTACTGTTGATTTTGATATAGTCGAACCATTTGGTAGTGTTGAAATGACATTAGAAATATATTATACATACACACGAGGTCAATTATGACAGTACAAATAACAGATGGTGAAAGAACCCGATGTATCAATTCTAGTATATTATCGGATTGGGAAGCCAAGGGGTGGCGTGCCACTAATAAAGTCAAAGACCCCCAAAAGATCGTAAAGGTCGAAAAAGTTAACAAAGTCAAGGAGAAAGAAGAATGACAACACATACAGGACAAGAAGGTACATTATCAATTGGTGGGAGTGCAATGGCATCCCTTCGCAATTATAGTATTGCGAGCAGCATTAACACAGTTGAACGCACAGTAATGGGTGACACATCCCGATCTTTTAAATCAAATTTAAAAGAATGGAGTGGTAGTGCAGATATATATTATGATGTTACAGATGTAGGTATCATACAAAGTGCAATTGATGCAGGAGTAGAAGTAGCATTAGTAGCCTATCCTGGTGGTTCAACTGCGGGTAGTGCTGATCCAAAACTAGCAGGGAACATATTAATCACTGGATTAAGTGTGGACTCTTCGATGGATGGGATGGTGACATCCGCAATTAGTTTTCAAGGCACTGGTGATTTATTAATCGCTAGCGATTAGGCTACTAAATGGCAAGGACTATTAATCAACGGTTAAAGTTTAACAGGTCGTTTAATAGAAAGGTTGAAAGGGCTTTAGATCAGTTCAGTGAGTTTATCATGACTAAAGCCCTTCCAGTTCTTAAAAAACATACCCCAATTGACACAGGAAATGCTCGCCGCCATTGGAAGAAGAAACTCAGGGGGACTAAACAGGTAATATATAACAGAATAGTATATATTGCACGGTTAGACCGAGGTTGGAGTAAGCAAAAACCAGATGGTATATTGACTCCAGCAATAAAAGAACTTAAATTACGAACTATAAAGAGTAGAAAATAATGAATAATGTATTAGATAAAGCAATATCACACTTTCGTGAAAAATTAGATAAAGAACTACACTCCTTTCATGTTGATGAATGGCAAATAGATGTGTTTTTCAAAGAGACAACTAGTTTCAAGAACGAAAGTAAAATATTAAATTTACAGCAAGAAGGTAAAGCAGTTGAGGCACTAGTGGAAAGCATTGTAGTGAAAGCACTAGCGGAAGATGGAAAACGAATGTTCAAACCAGCAGATAGAGTGACATTATTAAATGAAGTTGACCCTGCTGTGCTGATTAAAATAGCAAGTGCTATTAATGGGGTTGAAGAAACCTTTGAGGAAGTTGAAAAAAACTAATAGAGGACACTGACTTATACTTCTTAATGTCATTATGCAAAGAGTTAGGTATTAGTTTAGAACAAGGGATGGAGATGTCGGTGTCCGAAATCAGGTTATGGGGTGCATATTTTAAAATAGAGCACGATAGAAACAAGGAGATAAAGAATGGCTGATGCAGTATTGACGGTAGGGTTAGATGTCAGGGAAGCAGACAGGGCGTTAGGGAAGTTCACCAAAGCATTACAGGCAGTAGCAACTGGATTAGTAGTGCGAGGATTGGTGGATCTAGCCGATGCGGCCACTTCCCTCAATAACAAATTAAAACTTGTCACAACTTCAACTGCGGAGACATCTGATGCTTTTGAGACAGTTATTAAAATAGCCAGAGACACCAGAACTCCACTAGAAGCAGTAACCACTACATACTTTAGATTGTCTAGGGCTAGTGAGGATTTAGGTATATCACAGGAGAGAGTGGCGAATATCACTACTACTCTATCACAAGCAGTAACATCATCAGGGTTATCTGCACAAGAAGCCGCTGGACCATTGTTACAGTTATCACAGGCATTCCAATCAGGTAGATTGGCAGGTGATGAATTTAGATCAGTATCGGAAGGGTTGCCCCAGGTTTTGACTGCATTAGCAACTCATTTAAAAGTACCCAAAGGCGCACTTAAAAAATTAGCATCAGAAGGTAAAATCACAGGTCGGGTATTAGTCGAAGCACTAGAAGGTGCTGCTGATAAGGTGGCAACGGATTTTGGGAAAACAACATCCACTATAGGGCAAGCAATAGAAGTGTTGAAAACTTCAACAGTTGGTTTTGTTAATACCCTAGATCAGACAACAGGCGCATCAGCCAAAGTTTCAGAAGCGATCATTAATATATCTGAAGTATTAACAAAATTTTCAGCCGATGCTGAGAGAGTAGGAGTGATATTCCAGGCATTGGGTGAAATCATTATGATTGTATTCCTACGAAAAGTCTTTGTTATTGTCAGATCAGTATTTGTTGCGCTTGGGGAGGCTACCACACAGTTCGCTGGTGATGTGCTAGAGATCGCAATCAGTTTTTCCACGATTTGGGGTAGGATAACCAGAACCAGTAGAGAAGCGATTAACTGGATTATCAGCCTTTGGGGGAAAGCAATATCATATATGAAAGGGGGGGAAACTATCCTTTCTAAGATATTAAGGGGTATTGGCATGGGGTTAGTAACCCTGGCGGTAACCATTGGTGAACTCGCCGCTTCATTCCCAGGTCTACTAACAGCAATTACAATGTTAGAGACAGGGTTTTCTATGTTCTTTGACACTGTTGAGGTGGGGTTTGAATGGGTTATAAATCAGGCTGTTGCATTAAAAAACCATATACAGGATATATTATGGGCAATAGGGGCCATGGATGAACGGGGCAACAAACCACTTATAAATATAGATGGCCCTGCACCTATTTGGGGAATGAAGCAACAAGAATCACCACTCCTATTTGATAATCTACCAGAGAAAAAAGCAATGCCGGCAAGCACATTTAATCAAGCATTGGAAGATAGAAAGAAGATTGTTGATAATATCACACAAGATTATGCAAAACAGGTCGGTTTATTGAAATACACCGGGAAAGAACTGGAATGGCAGACTATGCTTGCCGAAAAGCAAATGGAGATTGGTGGTGCATTAACCACTGTTGAACAGGGGAGGTTGCGTTACCTATTTGATATCATAAAAGCAACTGAAGAAGAACGAGAGTTACGAGAACAGATATTAACTGCGGGTGAAGAACAATTAAAACAAGTAATGAGAGGTGCTGACCCACGAATTGCGGTAGAACAAGATTATATTGATGCCAAAATAACATTAGAAAACTATTTCATGGAAGTTAGTTACATATCAGCACAAACCCAACAAGAATCATTGTCCATATTAGAAGACAATTATAGAATGAAGAAGTTTGATGCTGAGGTGGAATTAGAAAATCGGCTATTCAATATGCGGAAGAAGAATGCCAAGAAAGAAGCATATGAAAGGTTCAAGACTGGGGGTTGGTCACATGGTGAATCAATGGGGATGGCAGACCAATTAGCCGACTATGAAATGAAGACAGATACTGAGAAGAACCAGTGGATAATTAAAAATGCATCAGACACATTCGACCAATTAGGCACAATGAGTAGGGAAGCATTTGAAGTAGCGAAAGCAGCCAATATAGCGGAAGCCATTATGAACACCTACGTGGGTGTTACAAAGGCGTTTGCACAGGGCGGTATGTTTGGCTTCATCACTGGTGCATTAATCCTAGGAACAGGTTTGGCGCAAGTGTCAGCCATTAAATCACAACAATATAGGGGGCGTGCTATTGGTGGACCAGTAAATCCAGACTCATCATATCTAGTAGGTGAAACGGGAACGGAAATGTTTACCCCAAACACACCAGGACATATATCACCACTATCCGGAAATAAGACGGTTAATATCACATTTGAAATAAATGCGGTAGATAGCAGTTCAATTGATGAGTTATTGGTAGAAAGAAAACCAATGATAGTTAGTATGATACGAAAAGCAACCGAAGATAATGGATACACTAGCCTTGTGTGAAAATAATAAATATGATAAAGGACAACAAGTATGTCAGGAACATTACCAAATAATAAATTTTTAAATGTAGTTATCTCATCAAATACCCCAACCATAACAACAACAAGTGTGTCGGGTATGAGGCAAAGCAAGCAAATAGCAACCCAATTCTGGACTATAGAAGCGGACTATGTGCCATTAAACATTAAAGAATCAAAAGAAATTATGGGGTTTTTAGCAAAACAACGGAATAGTTTATATGATTTTGATGTTGTTGTCCCAAACATTAGTCATTCATCAGGATCAGTAAATGATGTGATTGCATCTAACCCCGCATTAAACACACTAATGACAGTCACTAGTGATGTAAGTGCTGGAAACAACACCTTATCATTTGACACAGCAATCAACTCATCGTATTTCACTGATTTAAATGTGGATGCATCCGAGGGGTTAGTGTCGGGGGATTTCATAACCTTTACAGGTCATAATAAAGTATACCAAGTACTAGATAATGTGGATTTTAATGGCACTGGTGGAGGCACATTTACTGTATTCCCTAATTTAATGTCTAATATATCATCGGGAGAAGAAATAATTTATAATGATGTGCCTTTTGTAGTATACAACACACAAAGTGCACAGGATATAGGTTTTACCCTCGGTGATACAACCGAAATTACATTGACCTTACAGGAAAGTATATGAGGGGGTTTGATTCAGCAACATCCGCTATATTAGCAAGCCATACTTTTATTACAACAGAACTAGTGGAACTTCATTTAGATACCCCACTCTATCTTAGCACCGCAGGGTATGATGTAATGACAGATACCCCTAGTAGTAGTGGCACACAAACTTATATAGCACAAGGGGATTTCATTGCCTTTAGTGGGGTGAGAGAGACCGATCAAGTTAAAATAAATAATGTGAGTATTTCTTTACAAGGGGCGACAGCGACTTATCGGAATATCGTATTAAATGATAATTATTTGCATAGAAGTATTAAAATATATAAAGTATTATTAGATCAAGATACCCTTGCACCAGAAGTAGCCCCAATCTTAATATATGATGGGCAGATAACAGGGGCGAGTGTAAAAGAATCACCCCAAGAAGCAATCGTGACATTAGCAACATCAAATGAGTTCTACGATTTTGAACGAGTCGCTGGTCGAAGGACAAATAATGGTAGCCAACAACGACACTACCCATCAGATATGGGGATGGAATTTAGCACCTCTGCCATAGCCGATATACAATGGGGGAAACCATGATACAAGAAGCAGTAAGTAAACATATAAGACAAATAACTGGATTATTACAACAACAAGCAGAGGAATTGGAGATGGACTTTGATTATGATGAGTGCTTGGAATCAACAAGAAGATTGTGTATATTATCTAATAGTTATGTTGTCGTTTCAGTTAAGAAAGAGGAAGTTCAAGCAGTTGCTTTTGCGGTGGTTATGAATAATGGATTTAGTACCACAAATACAGTCATTATTTCTAATATATACACCCGGAACAACGAAGCACAACCCCTAGTTAATAATATACTCGAATGGGCTAGTAATAATAACCTAACAGAGGTTCAAATTAGTTTATTTGAAGGCAATGAATATAATATATCTAATTTAACCCCAGTAATTAAAACATACAGGATCACATAATATGGGTTTTTGGTCATCACTTTGGAAAGGAATCACAACCGTTGGCGGTGCCGTAATTGGCTTCATGGTTGGTGGACCAGTTGGTGCAGTAATTGGGGCAGGTATAGGATATGGCACTGGTGCGGCAATTGAATCGTTAGTCGAGACGATGTTCAATCCGGGGTTTGATACCCCCGAATATGATATCAATCAGAACCAAGGCATCACAGTCAATAAACAAGGGACAAATAACAATATCCCAGTTATATATGGCGAAAGATATATTGGTGGTAATAGGGTCTATGTGGCAAGCAATGGAGAAAGCAATGAGTATCTGTATATCGCATTGGTATTAGCAGAAGGTGAAATCAATGCAGTGAAAACAGTTTATATTGATGATGAATTAGTATGGTCAGGAACTTCTACACATGGGGAACGATACTCATCAACCGAAGGGAAATTTAATGGTTATGTGGATTTTGAAACCTTTCATGGTACTGCCAATCAATCCGCTTCTCCATTATTAAAACAAACACCCGGATGGACAACACAACATAAATTAAGTGGACTGGTATATATTGGATTTAGGTTAAGATGGTACAAAATCGAGTCAACTGAAGACCAAGACAACACCCCATGGAGAGGTGGTATTCCAAATATTACTTGTAATTTACAAGGGATGAAAATAGCGGATGTCAGCACCTTCCCTGATTCTACCACAAGATCCACACTATACGACGATGAAAATCGCCTGTATACCGCCTCCCCAGTGAATTGCCTAATTGATTATTTACGAAATCCGATTTATGGCAAGGGGTTGGCTAATGACAAGATTGATTTCCAAGCAGCAAAAAATGAAGCGATTAGAATTACCAAATTAGATGATGGTAGCACTGCTTCATCTGACTTATTACAATCATGTAATGCTGTTGTGTTTACTGATCGGACTCTGATGGCAAATGTGAAAACTTTCTTATTCAATATGAGATCGGCAATGCCGTACTCACAGGGCAAGTTCAAAGTGTCATTGGAAGATAATAGATCAGATACTAGTAGATACGGACCAACAGCAGTCCCGTCGATGTACATAAACGAAGACCAAATAATAGGTACCGTAAGTATTGAGGCTGAATCAAATAAGACCAAATATAATAGGGTCGTAGTCACATATTTTGGTGGCGGTACCAGCACACAGGAAACAAACGAAACTATTGAGTACACATACCCAGATGTCGGGTCCACCCTAGAAGCAACATACCTTGCCGAGGACAACAATAGGGTAAATGAAATTAAACACACCTTAGAACAACACACACAAGATGCAGTGGCAAAAAAATATGCTGAAATAATATTAACTAAGTCCAGATATAGAAGCAAACTTATATCATTAACTGGAGATGCATCATTACAGGCAGTGGAAATAAATGATATTATTAATATACACTATGATGGGTTAGGGATTGATGGGAATTTCAGAATAAGAAATATTATTATGAATAATAATTATACATTCACAATAATGGCGGAAGAACACAATGATTTAGTATATGCTGGTAATCCAATCACTTATGCATCAGACAGGCGTATAACAGGGGGGGTTCAAACAACCAACTCACCAGTGTATTATGATATCATCACAAACATTGATGGAACTATCAGTGCCAATTATGATGACCCCCACGCATTTGATGATTTATTAGCAACCGAAGCATCGGATAATCCAACGCAGACACCCCGAGAGAATGTGGAAAATGTGTTGGATGATATAGGTGCTGATCTGTATGAAACCGAAGCACCTGTTGCTATATATACCCCAGAAATATCACATATTGATGCACCAAACATCACAAAAATAGTGATAGAGGATGACCCCCTTACTGATACAGAAAACACAGGTAATTACAGAAGAATAACTTTTTATTTTGATGCAAATAGCGAACCCCTAATCAACGAGGTCGGGGTATATCATGCGAGATATGGACAGGGGGCCTTATTGCGTTATTCATATACTACCAATGAAATGGCAGTTGCGAGTGGATGGTATTCCATATGGCACGTGAATACATCACATGAAGGATTATATGCATTGAAATTCAAAAGCCCTAATATCACATCAGCATTGAGTAACAAAGCATATATTTCAAATTATGATTTAGTGAATTATGCAACCATTACCTCTGTTTCTAGTGAAGTGCCTGATACTACACCATTGGCAACTCCTAATTTTTCAAAGATAGAGTTTCATGATAATGGTGGGTCATTAGAAGCACATTTATATTATGATTATGTGGATGACGGGAGAATTATGCAAATAGACTTATATGGTTCTCGTCACGGGTCTGACCCATGGGGACGAATTGCATTTTTGGATTATAATCCTACTGGATATACAGTAGTCCCTTGGGAAGTGTGGAATGCTTGGGATTGGACATTAAAATTAAAATATGATAACTCTGCTGGATACTCATCATCTCTAAGTTCTGAATATAGTAATCAGATATTCCTACTTACAACAGACCAAACCGATTCCACGATTATAACTAGTGCGCAAAACCAAATAATAATTGTACCTGAAATACCATTAGAAACACCAGTTATAACCAATATAGTGGTATCATCTGCCATTAATGCCCATAACAATACCCTTGTTTGTAATTTTAATGTTGGCACGGATGACCGCATTATAGATGCAGACTTATATTTGAATATCAATGGTGCTGGTACTATCAGCCGGTTTGGATACACCACAACTGACCTAGCCAATGGAGTGATCACATACACAGGGGATGGCATCCATCCAACAATAGAGGGCTTCTTAACTGTTAGATTTATAACGGATATTCAGATATTAGAGAATGCCGGTGACCCATATTCGTCTGCTGATAGTAATCAAATATGGATCTCTTCATCTGATCTATTAAACCCACCACAAACCGTGACAAGGGACTATAAACCCGCACCAAGCGAGTTCATTGCACCAGTACTAAATGATATTGATATATTATCACCAACTGGCGGCGCGACAACTAATCGGATACGGTGTAATTTCGATACGAATAACGACCTACGAATATATAATACAGCAATATTCACACAAATCAATGGCGAAGGTACTTGGATTATGTTACGAGAAGAGATGGGAGTGAACACCACAGGCGTTATAGATAAATACGACTGGTGGCCAGATAGCACTAACAGTGGTGCTTTATTCAGATTACACTTCCTTTCCAATAATGGCGTATATAGCCCCGGCAGTAATCAAATATGGGTGTCAAGAGATGATCTATTAAACCCACCAGTGAATATATCAAATATTTTTGATGAACCTGTATATACAGTCTCATCAGCAGCACCAATATTGACAAATATCTATATAGAAAAATCAGAACATACCTATTACGGACAACCAAGAACCAAGATGACATTTAACTTCGGTGCTTACCCATATAACGATAGTGCGGCCGAGATACATATATATTATAAACGGAGTGACGGTTCAATTAACGAACATGCATACTTGACCTCTGCACAACAAAAACAAGCCACAATAGATGGGTATGTGGTTATTGATAACTTCGGACAACGATACGAATATGAATTTTGGTACGTGGTTTTTTACTACGGTAGTATAGGGATGGAAACAAGCAATCGCATTACAATCACGCCAGCCGAATTCACAGACTATGGAACTTATAAGACATGACACAATATATTGGAGTGAATGAAAGTTGGACTACTTTACCCTCGCAATGGGATTATTCAAACACATGGTATAATTGGAATGGTATATTCCAACCAGGTTCTACTATAGAATATATTTCAAGTGTCGTTGATCTCGGATCGGTGAAATTTATAACCCCATCTACCAAGGTAGTAACGGTAAACACATCACCAAATACAATAATAACAACCTCCTACTTATCAAGCACTGATAATGATACCTACACCGAAACTACTACCCCTGTGTTTAAAACCAGGTGGTTTAGTACTAAAGTTACAGTCCAATTACAGAGTGGAATGGAAGGAATCGAGACGGTATCAACCTCCTACACAATAAACAGTATAAATGAAAACGATGATGTCTTACTTACAAATGAAACACCAGGTGAATTATTAGTATACAACGGTACGCATTGGGAAAATAATAATATATCAGTCAACGACTTATCCAATGTAAATATATCAACTCCATCAACTAATCAAGTATTAAAATATGATGGTACTAATTGGATTAATGGAACCGATGACTCAGGTACAGGTGGTACAGGTGGTGCATCAGAAATCAATGAGTTAACTGATGTAAATATATCAACTCCATCAACTAATCAAGTATTAAAATATGATGGTACTAATTGGGTTAATGGAACCGATGACTCAGGCGGTGGTGGTGGTGGATCTGGGATGACTCTGTGGGAAGAGGATTGGGGAACTTACTCAACTACCGAACCCTTATCTTACACACTAAAAACAATAACTATACCACCGAATACACTAACAGCAAATAATATATTTGAATTTGAATACCAATTCTTAATACATGGTGGGTTTGTGAGTGGGATACCATCAAATCTTACTGCATCTGGGACTGGGTATTTTAGTGCGTACTTATCAAATAACCTATTCCCTGAATTGAAGAATCAGTTCAGTGCGTATACAGTAACCTTTAGTAATGCATGGCAAGGGGTGGGGTATAGCACTGATATCAGAATACTAAATAACAACAATGATTATACAACCATCTATGATAAGCAAACGACTGAACTTGACTCACAGTACGACACAAGTGGCATGATATATCAACAAGTTGATTGGACACAAACAGCGTATATACACTTTACTGCACATACCACTATGAATCAAACCATATCGTTGAACGGATATAGATTACTAATAAATTAAGGAGAAAACCATGACTTGGCCAAACACACAAACAACAAACAACTTAGATAACGACGCAGATAGCCCCCTGTTAGCAAGACCCGAAATATATAATGCCGTAGTAGCATTAAATGCGATTATAGCATCTAGGTCTGCTAATGATGGGATAGCATCATTAGGTGCTGGTGGTAAAATACCAGCCGGAGAAATCCCTAATTCCCTCACATCCGCCGGAACCACAAATATTACCTTATCACCGGGGTCTGGAATAACCACCGTAGAGTATGCATTGGGACTTACTGCTAAATCAACAGCGCAATTAGAATCCCTTACTGAACCCGCAGGGACATTGGCATATTGTTCAAATGGAGACGGGGGTAATGCCTGTTTGGGACTTAGTGATGGATTAGATTGGCATCGTATATCACTCGGTTCATTAATTAGTTCCACATAAACTGCAAAAATAGTGTATAATAAGGGTGATATCCAATTATGGGTATCATCAAAAGGATTATATTATGAACTTAATAAACGCAGTGGCTAAATTAAAACCGACTAATCATGTGAAGCATTTCATTGCTTTCCTCAGTGATCGGAGTAATAACGAACCCCCAATAAAATTAGAACTAACAGCAACATCTAAAGAGGTACTGATTGATGATATTCTAAGTGCAATTGATATGGGTGATGTCGATTATAAAATATTACAAGTACTAAACACCCAAAGTGATATAGAACGAACTCGTGTGTTTAATAATGAACGGGATCTACTACGGAAACCCTCTTTTTCATCCCTACCAGGTCGAACCTAAGCCGTACTACGACCAACCCTCCATATATATGGTATAAGGTATACTATGGAGGGGGATCGTCTAAAAAGTTGTAACCTGCGTGTAATTTGCCATTCTGTAACATAGATATAAACCCCTGTGATGTATCATACATCATAGCATATTCTACTTGAGGTACTTCCTTCTTCATAATGTCTTTAATTGCTTCAACTGGGAGTTTAAGGGATTTAATTCTACCTGTTGGATCAATATATTGACCCGGTAATAGGGTGGTGGCAGCAATGGCACGTTCAGATACAGGTATATAAGCGACACTATATTTCTTTTTCCATTCACCTGTCCTGTTATTCAAGTGCTTTAAACACGGGCTACTGCATTTCTGTGACCAACCCTTTTTTGTTTTTTGTATCTGAATTACTGGATTAAAATCCACAATCTCTTCACAATTCTTGCAATACCTTTTCCTTGGCTTCTCTTTTACTATTACTAATCCACAATCAGGATTGCTTAATACCGCTTTTGTTTGTTCTCTGTGTGGTCTTGCATCTGCACATTTAGTGGTTTCGTAATGCCTGTTTAACCAATCTGTATATATTTTATGATCCATTCCAATACTTATAATGATGGGAAATAGCACTTTAAAAAGAGGAAGTTACCCATCTCTCTTATGCCAATTCAATTATATATACTTTTATCTTGCTATTTAGGGGATTTTGTGATATTATATAAATACATTGTGATGACACAGTGCATTATATTAAAAGGATATTATTATGAATGAAGATGTAAGCGAGAATGTAAATGATTTGGTCGATGCGGCTGATCTTATGTTTAAGATCGGGGATGTGCAATTAGGTTATTTGTATATGGAACGGGCAGAAGCGGTAAGAGTAAAGGAGAAGGCTAATGGCTAATGCAAACGAGTTTAAACCTGGTGTAATTTATGAACTTAGATGTAATATCGAGGGAGAGTGGTATCCATTCTATGTAGGGAGAACTAGCCGTCCTGAAATACGAGTATCAGAACACCAACGAGAAGCCAGAGTTGGTAATCATCGCTTGGTATATCACTTTATCAGACAATTAGATGCTGCTGATGTTGCTTGGAACATGTTCACAATCAAGTCGTATGGGATGGAAGGGGCTAGTAATCTGGAAGATCAACATATTCTTAAATTAGTCCTAGATGGTGTTACATTACAGAATATGAAGAAAGGTGATAGTGTGTGGGCTGTTAAGCAATGTGGATTAAATCAAGATGCACAAAAAGCACATCATGCCCGTATCCATCAATTAGAGAAAACAGGGGCATCCCCAGAAGATCAACTCAAAGAAGCAATGCGGTGGCAAGATGAACTTCGTGCAGGATATAAGAACTTACAAGATGATGATGTTAATGCTGCCAAACGAAAAGCAGTAATGGACTCGTTATATGTATCCCGTGATGCGAGAAGAAGTGTTATCGAAGAAAAGAAGTTAAAGAAGTTTAACCGATTGTCCCAGAAGATTATGGATAATGCCGTTAGTGAAGACCCTCATACACAATATTGGGTAAAACAAATGGAAGAGGAATTAGAAGCCCTCACAAAAGAGTTACCGCAAATGGGGGCATCAATGATTAAACTCAAAAGGGATAAAGCACAAGCAATATTTAAACTCAAAAGGGAACAAGCACTACTAAGTCCAATTCAAAAAGAGTTACCGCCAATGGAACAAGCAATGATATTCCTCAAATGGGGACGGGACCACCCAGAAGAACTGGCAAAATACCAAGCGGAACTTGGAAATCACCCTCAATCTGCAGATTGGTTAGCAGAAATATTACGAGAAACGGAGGGAATATAATGCTTTTATTCTATGCAGTAAACCCTCACTACATCAACAAGGTAGATAGTCAGACTGACTTATATCGCACTAATTACAACCAATGGGTGAATATAGAATCATCTATTGAGGAATTTATTGAGGTAGTTACAAAGGATGGGTTCGCTATCAATGCACAAATAAACCCAAATACAGGCAGAGTAAGAGAAGAAGACTTCCTTAAAACAAACCTTATTCTACTCGATGTTGATGATTCAATGACTCTGGCAGATGCTATCAATACCCCTCTATACAAACAATATGGGGCTGGGTACTATACTACACAAAATCATTCCGATGAACATAATAAATTTAGACTTATCTTCGTACTAGATGATATATTAGATGATGCTGATTATGTAAGGTTGGTTCGTAACTCATTGAATTGGTTATTTAAAGCAGATAAGGTTACGGCTAATCCAACAAGAGTTATGTTTGGTAATAATACTGATAACAAGGACTATGAGTATCATAATAAGATATTGCCACTCATTGAATTGGATGCTGTCATTCTGGAATATGCGGAGACGGAGGAGATAGTTACACCTACCTCCCAACCCATCATATATACTCCTACGGATGGAATGTTATTGCCAACGAAAGTAGATGAGATTAATTATGTGCTAGGACAATTAGGTGAATTATCCTATATGGAATGGCGTAATACTACTTGGAGGGCTATTGAGTTTTTAGGGATAGAGGGATTGAATATAATGAAGTCCTATTATCCTGAACAAGACAAAAACGAGTACAAAGCATTATTTACGTCTTGGAGTAATGCGAAAACACCACACTGGAATGGTATTTACAAGGCACACAACATCAATTGGTATGAGGCACAGGATTATGTCTTAGAACAATCAAATAAACGACAAAAGGAACTAAAATGAATATACATAAACTAACTAAAACAAGCATCAATAAACTATCACTAAGTGATGCAAATGGCGCATTAGAACAAGTCTTGCAAGCATTAAAGAGTAATGATGATGATGATGTATTACAAGATTTAAAAAAGCATCAAGAACTAATAGAAAAAAGGATACAGACATTAAACTCTAAAAAATCAAAGGTAGAGGTAGACGTGCTAGCAGAGAATGAGATTGCCGTAATGGATGTAATAGAGACAAATGCCTATGCTTACCTAACCATGGAACAAAAATACATTTCTGTAATCAATACAGGAATATCAGACAGACCTAATATTGAAGTTGAGACCTATTCAGGACAAGCAATGCTAGATACTCTTGGATTGGAGACAAATGTTGATTTTAGTGCGTTGAGAGTGAATCTATTAAAACAATGGATGTTTAAGCAAAAAAGACATCATAAGAAGAAAGTTATGTCGGTCTTTGAGGATGATTACTCCGATTTATTCTATAATGTCTTTACTAAACTCAAAAAACACTTCATACAACCAAATTATACCGACCAATCATACGATAAAGGCTTTGATGCACTTATGCACTCACTGGGTGGCGGTAAGGAAGAGAATATTGAATACTTGAAGAAGTGGTTGGCTTATACCTACCTCTATCCAGAACGCTGTACAAGTACCCCTAGTATTGAAATTACTGGTCTGCCAGGGGGAAATGGTAAAGGTGTACTTGAGGGGATACTTAAAATCATGTATGGGGAGAGTTCCGTGGTTGGTGCGACCCGCCACGATATGGATAAGTTCAATGCTTTACTGTCATACGGCTTATACGGTATTATTGATGAAGCACACCCTGAACAAATTAGTACCAATGACTTAAAAGCAATTATAGGAAGTAAGTCAAGAAGACACGAATCAAAAGGGATAGATGCCTGTGTTGTTGATAATAATCTTGTTTATTTATTCTTTAATAATCATCTGCCTGGAATGATTAAATTAGAGGGTGGAGGTAAAAGGGGGTCAGATAGAAGATGGAGTATTATTATTACCAATGTAACACTCGTTGATGCTATGTCTAAATTCTTCAAGAAAGAATTATCAGATAATGATGATGTGGATGCGTTCGTGGATGCCTATATTAAAAATATATTATATAACAGGGATGCCATTGCTAAATTTCTGGGGAGTATTATCAAACAATACAATGTAGATAAAATGCAATCATTACCACCATTACACGGTGAAGATTACCATCATAGATATGATCTACAAAAAGATAACACAACCGAAGCATTCGACTTTATTACTAAGATTGCAATGAAGCACGGGGTTCTGCCAACTAAATTATTATTACCTCTTATTAAAGGATATACCGAAAATGCCGGTTTTAAAATATCTAGCCTAAAAAAACGGTACGAGGCGTATCTCAATATTAATGGTATACATTATTCACTACAGACAACTAGTACCACTTTTGTAAATGGACAGGTTACTATCTACGAACGAAAACGAGTTGCTGGATATGCATTTGGTGATAATTTGTCCTCCTCAGCACCTATTACCAAAATAGTTAATTGGAATGATTACACCACAGAAGCATATTCTAACGATCCATCGAATACCCTGAAAAGAGAAAACTTTACAGATATAGCAGATTCAAATATTGATAGTGGGAAACTACAATCATTGCTTCTGAAGACAAAAAGTAGGTAATCACACACAACGAAGGAGGAGGGAAACCCCTCCTTTGTAGTTAGGAATCCTTTTTTATATGGTTTTCGGAAAAGCAATCCTTTTTTATATGGTTTTCGGAAAAGCAATCCTTTTTTATACGGTTTTCGGAAAAGCAATCCTTTTTTATATGGTTTTATGAGAAAGCACTCCTTTGTAGTTAGAAATCCTTTTTTATATGGTTTTATGAGAAAGCACTCCTTTGTAGTTAGGGAGTAGAAACCACTCCTTTGTAGTTAGGTTTAGGAGAAGTAATACTTTGTAGTTAGGTAGAAAACTACTACTTTGTAGTTACAAAAACCAAAAAAACATTGCAGGCAAAGACCTAATTAAGTAACCAAAACCTATATCCTATCGGGATATTGGAGGTATATGGGGTAATAAACATATATAAACATTAAACCGATTACATATAATTCCATATAACATACTGTTATATATATATATATATATATATATTAAATAATAATACTACTTTACCTACAGAAATAGGAAGGGGGAGTAACACCCACAGGTAGTGCGGTGGTTTATTTAAAAAAAAAAAGGGTGTTCCTGATATGGAATTCAAATTCGGAGTAATAAACAGCGCAAGCAAAAAGGAATCAAACAAAAAGGAATCAACGTGCGAAAGATCACAGAAAAGGAACAAAACAATAAACTTTTTTCAAGTAACCAATCGACTTGTATAAATACAATCAGGATGGGGGTTTAGTTCATTATAGCCATATTGAATTCCTTTTGCGCTCATCCTATTCATATTAAATATCAGCATCGCTGGCATTTAAATATAATCCTTTAAAACCCCTATCATCTTTCGGATTGTGGGGGTTTCTTTTATCTATAACAACCCCTTACCTAAATACATAAGTAAAACAAAACCCCATATTACAATAAAGTTGTGTTTGGTATAAATAAATACAATGGAATCAATAGATATATCACTTATTTGGCAAATCATAATCACCGTAGTTTTTTTACCATTCGGTTTCTTCTTGAAGAGGATAGTAGATGATATGAAATCATTAGAAACAAGAATAACTTCGTGCCAAGTAGACTTACCAGTGAATTATGTCTTGAAACAAGATCATACCGACCAATTCAAACGAATCACGGAACAATTAGATCAGATATACCAATTACTCCAACAAAAACAGGACAAATAAATGACGACAATCACAACAAGGGCAGCAAAAGGAGAACCATTAACCCATGAAGAGTTAGATAATAACTTTACCAATCTGAATACAGATAAGTTAGAAGACATAACAGCCGAGAACTTGGCTAATCTATCAGATGTGAATGTAACCCCTACTGACGGCCAATCATTAACATGGGATAATGCAACATCAACATGGATAGCAACAACCCCAGCAGGAGGCGGTGGTGCATCAGAAATCAATGATTTAACTGATGTAAGTATATCAACTCCATCAACCAATCAAGTATTAAAATATAATGGTGCTAATTGGGTTAATGGAACTGATGACTCAGGTGGTGGTTCAGGTGGTGGCAATTTACAAGCAAATCTCACATTAGATTATGATATGAATGCAGGTGATGTGGTTTATATTAGTGGTGATGGAACAGTAGGGAAAGTAGGCAACCAAACAATAACAGAATCCCTAAACCCTGGCGCAATAGGTAATGTAGGTGGTGTTCCACCTACTGATTATACTGGGGCTGATGTGTGGTGGGTTAACAATAATGTACCTACTGCTTTTGACAATGTATTCAGCGCAATTACTATGTCAGGTGTGGTATGGTGGGGGATGAATCCAGATGGTACTACATGGGGCAAAACAGGGTTATATTACAACAACCCTGATGAAGGTTTGATAAGTGTAAAAGCGACACACATTGGCACAAATAGTTATGTGTATTTTATAGGGCAGATATCACCATGGGGTGCTTCAAGACCGCAACTACCAGGTGCTTGTGTGATGAAAGTACCTTATTTTGACAATAATTGGACAAGTGACCAAACAGGTATTCAAGCATTAGATAATAATGCGGCTTCAAATGGGAAAGTATACTCGTATATTAACCCAATTACCCTACGATATGTGGCAACGTGGCATAGTGATAGTTCGTTAGGCACTAATGTTTATATTGGTTATGGTAGTTTTAATGACCAATCAACCACTATTGATATTGGCACACCAACAGAACTTAGAATGAGTGGTATAAACCCTAATATACTACACGGAGAACATTCAATAAGTCCTGTTATTACAAGTAATGGCACACCTTGGTTGGTTTATCTAGACAAAGTCAACGGTAGTGTCCAATGCCAGAAACTAATTCAGAATGATACTGATTGGTCAATAACAGCAGATCAAGGATCAATAACTCAACTATTGAGTTTCTCACGAACGGATATATATTCAATTGTTCCAGACCCACATAATCCAGACCATTATGTAATCCCAGTGGTTAAAAATTCTCACTCAACATTAATATATTTTAGTATTATAAATGATGTTGTTCAGGTCGTACATGCATATCTGGTTGTGGAAGATTTAAGGCAGTTCAGCCTTTTTGAATTCCACCCAACTGATTCTACCAAAGGTTTTTTCGTAGGCAAAGATGGTAATGGGGTCTTACATGCAACCAATATTACAATAGACAGGCAAACCAACACACTTGCCGCAGGCACTTCTAGTTCATTTGGTTATTGGGCACCTAACTTCGGCAGACAGTTCTGTTATATCCCAGATAATACTGACCAGATATTAATGGCATACTCTGATGCAGATAATGTTACAGCCCTTAGAAGATTTGTGGAAACTAGTACTACCACAATATCAAATATCAATGATGTTACTCCAGATGGTATTTTACAAGAATCAGGAACAACAGGACAATCTAAACCAGTTAATTTATTGGGTTCATTATCAACGATACATTCTAATTTAACAACTGGATCAACATATAGGGTTACCGATTCTGGGGCATTATCAGATCAATATGGCATTCATGTTATTGGTGAAGCCATATCATCAACTAGTATATTACAAATAGATGCTGGCGACCAAATCGAAGTCGGCGGAGGTAGTACCGACACATTTACCATTGATGGTGTGGCGGCATCAACAACTATTCAAAATGGCGACCCATATTTGAATATAAGATTAGCAGATAGACCGAACACCAATCCATCCTCGGAAGAGACTGTGTTTTCCGCATACAGGGATCACGATGCTACTTGGGGTTTGAATACCAATGGGTTCATGAACCCATATCTTGCACTAAAAATGCAATCTAATGCATCAAATGAGGATAATGTACACGATTGGGGATGGGGAGGTAGGAATAATGTACGATTAGAACACAAAGTAGTTGCGAATGATGAATTTGCTGGCAATCAACCACATGTATATGACATATTCAATTGCGATCCTGGGTTCTGGGATAATTATAATGCCACATTCCAAACAGGCAGAACCACATTCACCAAACCAATAATTGCACAACAAGGGGGCATAGTTGGATGGGCTACGGCTGGAGATAAACTGTTTTATAACCTTCTCATTGATAATGAACACACACCAGCCTACTATGCGATGGAGTATGATGATAATAATGTTACTGGTGATTTTCAAGTAGTATTGGCTGATGTGACTGAACAGCAATGGATAGATCAAGGGCCATTCAGAAATGATAAATTAGGGTTTGGTAATAAGCAAGAGTTTGAATTTTGGATAAGAATTGAGTATTATCACAATCTGGACACGGTCACCGTTACTAATATGTTCCCTGATTCATTGCTGCCTAATAATGTGGTTAATATCAATCTGCCATGGTGGGTTGATTTAGGAAATAACTCAATAACGGTTCCAAGATCACCAACAGGTGATTCGGTATATATTATTAAGTATAGAACATTCGCAAATGTAATAACAAGAGAATTTATAGAGTATGTAGGATAACAATATGATAATACAAGTAACATTAAGAGAAGAACAATTAACATCAAACGCATTAACCCAATTACGCCAACTAGGTGATAAAGTAACTGTGAAAAAAGTTAGAGGTGCAACCATCGAGTTTGAAACAGCAGATGAAGTATGGCAGATGATAGGTTGGCAAGTAAACAATACATTCACAGCAATAACAACCACGGAAGAGGAATTATAATGACGTGGCCAACAATCACAATTGATACTACCAACTTAGATGAGGGGAATGATAGTCCAGCATTAGCAAGACCTGACATCAAACAAATGGCAGACAATGTAAATGCAATTAAGGATGAGTTCGCTGTTGGTGATGGTAACAAGTTAAATTCAGCACTACAGAACATTGTTGAAGATACTACACCACAGTTAGGTGGCACGCTAGATTGTCAGGATAACGTTGTTAAAGATGCAGAACACAGAAACTACACTGAAACAGTAGTTGCCATGTCCACCAACGATGTTGATTACAGTGCAGGCACAGTACACACTAAAACAATAACAGGTGCGACCACTATCACATTCAGTAACTTACCATCAACAGGTAAAGTAGCGACATGGCAAATGCATATTCGCAATGGTAGTACTAATGTTACTTGGCCAAGTTCAGTTGATTGGGGTGATGCAGGTGCACCTGCTTTAACAACATCAGGTCTAGTTGTAATATCATTCATGACAATCGATGCAGGTACTACAGTGTTAGGATTTGTTGCACAGCAAGGTTTTGTGTAATGTCGTTAGGTGTAGGTAAACTTATCATCGCACAAGCGCAAGTAGGCAAATACTACAATGGCGGTTTTTATATGGGTAATCACACAATCGGTAGTGACACGTACCGAATTATAGTAAGTCCAAATGCAAATGTACTTACTCGCGCGATATCACCCATATCAATTTGGAGTAACACATCGGTTTGGTCCCCGTACTCACCGTTCTATTATGACCATATTAGTAGTTCTACATCAGTATCAAGTGCAGGTACTAGTAGCGACGACGGTTGGTTAAATTCAGCACAATACAGTAATGGTGATGGTAGTTATATGGACACAGGTAATCTGTTTTGGAAATATGTGCCAGGTGTAGCCAACTTTTATTGGTGGGCGCATACTGGTGGACAAATACCCGGACAACCACCCGGGTACGGATTGGTATCAGGTGTAGCAGGCAATAGAAAACAAGTGTGGGTTGGCAGAACTATTAATGGTTACGATGATTGGTATTGGCCAAGTAAAGATGAACTTACACTTGTAACAAATAATAGAAACAAATTACCTGTCGGCGAAGATTTTGATAATAGTGAGACTTATAGTTCAAGCACGCATACAGGTACAGGCGCACATTGGATTCTTGACCCGAGTGTCAGCACACTGAGCGCAGTAACAGTATCAAGATCACAATATCAATTGGTTCCTCTTTTTCATGTTCGTGCTGTACGTAGAGAATTAATATAGAAATTGCAATAGACGTGAACTGAAAGTTACTCACTCAGTTCGCTTTTTAATTAGAGTAAAAACAAAAGTCAATTAGGAGAATTAAAATGACAGCAGCAACAGATTATTTAGAGAATGAAGTACTAGACCATATTTTAGGAGAAGGCACACGAGATTTTGTTAGCCCACCGAATTTATATATAGGACTATTTACAGCAGTGGCAGATGGTGAAGCCGGCACAGTGACAGAAGTAGCAGGAAATGCGTATGCACGAACTGGTGCCAATTTCAGTGCAGCAGTAAGTGGTTCATCAGCCAATACAGGTGATATTACTTTCCCAACCGCAACAGGTGGAAACTGGGGGGTATTAACCCATGCAGGTATCTATGATGCAGCAACCGATGGTAACTTATTGTTTTATGGTGCTTTAACAGTAACCAAGACAGTAACGGATGGTGATACATTCCAGATTAGTGATTCCCAATTGACTATTACATTAGCATAATATGGCATTGGTATTCGGCACATTATCGAATTATGTAGGAGATGGTTATCTAGTAAATCAAGATGACTATGTCCTTAATGGTGTAATATCCAATACCTTCACAGCCACCATCAGTGGTGAATTAGTAAGTGGTACAATACTATACGGCACATTGCCTATAAGTTCCACATTTAATAAAACCATTGTGGGTGGGAATATATTCAATGGTGTTTTAGACTTATCAAATACAATTGGTATCTCATTAACACCATTGAATCAAATCAATGCAACATTAAGTACTGCAACAACAACAACATACCAGTGTAATATATACGGAACACTGACCACGGATATACTATTTAATATATCTGTGTCTCAATCACTGACACCTGAATTACAGGTCGGTGCTGCCTTAGCACCAGGTATCATAACTAATTGGTCGGCATTAGGTAGTCCAATTCTTAGTACTTCTATCTTATTAGATAGTTCATTTACAACAACTATTGATGGTAATACAACTATTGGTGGTGATATTGATCTAAGTGGTTCATTTACAACAACTATT
>Ga0257117_1000775_pt1 | contig 22259 bp, 18 predicted proteins | sample SI112_135mmetaG_FD_190157 | JGI IMG/M metagenome (GOLD analysis project Ga0257117, IMG submission 190157) | Marine microbial communities from Saanich Inlet, British Columbia, Canada - SI112_135m | ecosystem: Environmental > Aquatic > Marine > Inlet | place: Canada: British Columbia | collected... | reverse complement strand
TGGCTACGGACTACTCAAATGCAGACCTAAGAACTTTTATGGGCAAGCTTATTGAAACCTATGTGAAAGTTCCATGGGGATATATGAAGTGTGGTTATGGATGTTCTGATCATGCCTCTTGGACCAATAAGGGCTTCCCGGCGATGATGGCAACAGAGTCTACTTTCAATGCCATGAATAAGGCGATCCACTCTTCAAGGGATACTTTGAGTGCAAGTGGAGGTGACTCAAAACACGCCGTGAATTTTGCAAAGCTTGCGCTGGCATACTTGATAGAAAGTGCAAAAGAGTGACGAATTAAAGTTTAGAGTGCATAATATAAGGAAAAGCTCCTCTTTTTGAGGAGCTTTTTTGTTAAACAGGAACTGTATTGCCACTCAAACTTGAATCCCACCGTAATTTAGCTACTGAGATCTTGTCCAATTTAGATGAACTAAGGTTCAAAATGTTGGAGAAAGAGGGTCTCACTGAATTTGACTCCCTGTGTAAGACCTTGGAGCAAGTTGAAATAGTTATTCAATGCGTAACTGATATTCAAGTATTCCTATTAGAAGAATTTGCGAAAGCTCCCTACCTTGAATCTCTTTTTGATCGCCAATTTGTCACATTTAAAAATTTTATCAAAGAAGAAGAGATCCTCAAAGTTGGTGTGCTTGAAGATAGCTTGTTTCCAGAAAAACATTCGCTTCCTTTTTTTGACGGAGAAGCCTTTTCTGCTGAGCTTGTAAATTCCTACACCGAGACTTTTAAAGACTGGGTTGAAACCTCGATTCAGCTACATATTGAAAGTCAAAATGTCATAAAAGTTGAACTAGACGTTAACTTTAAAACGGCACAACTACCTTGTCATTGCGTTGAATGTTTAGCGGACTTTAGGACTAAACTCAGAGAAATTGTATATAAAGGCTCACTTGCTCTATATGATGATGCCAAAAGTGAGGCCCTAGAAAGGCTCTCTACCAGCACGTTAGGGCAAATGTCTGATCTTGTTTATAATGCTCAAAAAGAAGTAGAAAAACTTCTTCACAAGATAAGATTTAAAATGAGAAGAGGCTCATTTAATAAATTACAAACTCAATTAAAGGGCAAATTCAAAAATTCATTCTATCCCTCAAGTGAGCTAGGCCTTGAATATAAAAAGAAAATTAGATTCAATCTAGATAACCAGCTTTCAATTGATGGATATCAATCTGATTTGGTTTCTGAGGAAATCTTTGATCGGTATTTTCATCAGCTTGGTAAAAACCTATGGAGAAATGAACGATTTTATATTGCTGAGTTTGATAAACTTATTAAATCGGTTCTTTCATTTAAAAGAACAGATATTTCAGCGAATATTCTAAGGGAATATCTAGGACAGTTTTGGCTTCATTCTGAAGCTAGACTTATGAAAAGACATATTGTTTATCATATGGGTCCTACTAATTCAGGAAAGACCTACCACTCCATTCAAGAGCTTCTGGCCTCTAAAACTGGCTGTTACTTGGCCCCTTTGAGATTACTCGCAGCTGAGTTATACGACACTCTCAACGCTGGTGGGGCGGTGACAAAGCTCTTAACAGGCGAAGAAGTTATCGAAACGCCTGGAGCAACCCATATCTCTTCCACAATAGAGATGGCCAGGCTCAATGAAAAATTTGATTGCTGTGTAATAGATGAAATACAGATGATCACTGACCAGCAAAGAGGCTGGGCATGGACTAGAGCGCTTGTTAACATCCAAGCACCAGAAATACATGTATGTGGTGACCCCAGTGTATTTGAAATGGTCAAAAAAATATGTGATCTTTGCGGTGATACTCTCGAAGTAAAAAATTATGAGAGGATGACCGAATTATTAGTTGAGAAAAAACCAATCACTCTTGTGGATTTAGAAAAAAATGATGCTCTGATTGTTTTTTCCAGAAGAAATGCTCTGAAATTTAAATCAGATCTAGAACATTTAAATTTTAAGGTTTCTATTGTCTATGGTCGCCTAAGCCCTGAAGTAAGAAGGGAGCAAGCTAGAAAATTTGATCAAGGTGAAACTGATATTATTGTGGCCACTGATGCCATTGCCATGGGAATGAACCTTCCAATTAAGAGAATTGTATTTTCAACGCTTAGAAAATATATAAATAATGCAGAATATGTTTTATCAAATAGTGAAATTAAGCAAATTGCAGGAAGGGCCGGGAGATATAAGAGATTTCCTACTGGCTACGTATCTTGTTTAACAAAAGAAGAAAATGGCATAACTACAATTGGCAGTGCTATTGGTGCTGAGCTTGAGCAAAAGGCCAAAGTTATGGTTGGCCCTGACTTGGACATTTTCCATAGAGTTAACCAAGCATTAATTAGTAATAACCTAACAGTTTTAAGTCTTTCTGAATTTTTGAATCTCTTTAATACAATGGATTTTCAAGATCCCTTCTATTGTGTCGAGCTCAAAGAGATGATTGAAATTACTGAAATGGTTGAAACTGCCAATGAAAACTATCAGTCCCTTAGTGATGCTGAGATTTTTGGATTTTCATGCGCTCCTGTAAACTTGGGGTTGGTCGAGCATGTGCAGTACTTTGTGCATATATTGAATAATTTTGTTGCTGCAAAATCAATTGTAAATGAAGAGATTGATGGAAATTCAAGTAATATCGATTACCTTGAATCCTCTATTAAATGTGTTGAGCTATACCAGTGGCTATCAAGACATTTTAATAATAAGCATTTTGAGTTTGATATTATTAAATTACTTCACAATAAATCTCTTGCCATAGAAAAGCTCAATGTTCTTCTCTCAGATAAAATTGTTAGGGGCTGTTCTAGTTGTGGAGCAAAGCTTGGGCAAGGACATGATTACAATATTTGTGAAGACTGTTTCAAAAAAAGAAGATTTGCCAGAAGAAAACCCAGACCTTACGCAAAAGCGGGCGACGGTGGAAATCAAGATCAAAGAAATGAAGGGGGGAGATCTAAGAGTTCTAAATACAAAGGAAAAAGAAAAAAGAGAAACAATAAAAAATGAACGAAGATTTAGAGCTAGCTAGATTGATACTTGAATCTACTAATCTCAAAGATAAGCTAATCTTTTTTGAACCCAAACCCACTATAACTGATGTACCCCAATATCTTTTGCCAGCCTTACCAGGTAGGAGCAAAAAACACAGTATTACCAACAAAAAAGCTAAGTTTCCCAAGAAGGGAACTTTAAAAGATCTTAGCCAAAGAGCAAAAGCACTACATTTCTTTGCCAACCATGAACTTTTGGCCATTGAGATGATGGCCGCTGCGTACTTGATGTTTCCTCAAAAAACTAAAGAAGATCTTCTTTTTAAAAAAGGCTTAATCTCTACACTCATTGATGAACAAAAACATTTTAAACTTTACGTAGAAAGAATAAATGAGTTGGGTGTTGAGTTTGGTGATTTCCCACTAGGTGGATTTTTTTGGAGCTTTATGCCAAAAATTAATTCGGTAGAAAGCTATTTGGCCTCAGTCTCTCTTACTTTTGAAGCCGCCAACCTAGACTTTGCCAAGTATTATATGAACCTGTTTCACGAACTAGGTGACACTAGTTCTGCAGATATTATGAATACTATTTATACTGATGAAATTGTCCACGTATCATTTGGTAGAAGTCATATGCAATTGCTTCATTCAAATCAAAAATTATGGGATTCTTATATCGAGTACCTTCCGGAGCCTCTCACACCTGAGAGATCCAAGGGAATCGAAGTAGATATTGAGGCCAGGGTTAAAGCAGGTCTATCTGATCAGTTTATTAAAAATGTTCAAACTTATACAGATGATTTTCCTATTACCAAGAGAAAAGAGTGGAAACAAAACTCTACCGAGTCAATATAGATTACGAAGCTGCTCTTGGTGATCCACAATACCAAAAAGACAGTGAGAAGTATCAAAAGCTATGCCGTGAATGGGAATGGATATTTTTATGGTGTGGGGACGCTGATCAAACCCTTGCAAGCTGTAGACAAAAAAAATACTCTGAAGACTATCTCGCATTTGTAAAGAAAATGAGGGGATTTATACCGGCCGTGGAATATAATGCTCTAAAATCAGAAAATTGGTGGGGGAAACTCCAAAATCTTAAGTTAGAGAAAACTCTGAACTCTAAGGTATTTTCTAGTAACTTACTAAAAGAAATTGGGGTTGATATTCCAGGTTGTGGGATAGCTCATTCGGCTAAAGAGGCCCAGCAAATTTTAACTAGAGATTCCACCTCCGTTTTTAAAAAGAATCTATCTTTTTCAGGAAAAGGACATCTATTTATAGAAGATAAGCTCAAAATAGATGCTGAGCTTAGTAGGGGAGAGATGGTCTACAACCCTTGGTTTGAAAGGGTAAGTGACTTTAGTATCTTATTTAGGCCTATGGGGGAGAGACATCACTTCATCCAAAAAATTTCAAATCGCGGTAATTATCAGGGCTCCACTTATTTAGAAAATCAACAGGCCTTAGCAGACCATCTGAAGTCTCAATTAATAAATGACAATATGATCAATTGGTATTTTGAAAAGATCGATCTAATTTACAAAAAAGTTCAAGGATTGAGTGGTATAGAAGATCCAATATTTGGCATTGATTCTTTTCTCTACAGGGAAAATGAAACTAGTAAGGTATTTCCAATGTGCGAGATCAATTACAGAAGAAGTTTAAACGGTGTTTTATACTCGTTATCAAAAACATTTAACTCTTCCAAAAGTGTTTCCGCTCAAATTTATAGAAAAAGTGAGCAAAAGGGCCCAAGTGGAATAATAGTTTCACCTAAAGATAACCTTTTCACATACTACCTTCAGATCGCCTGAGTATTGGAACCTCGTTTGCAACCTACCTAGCTAAATAGAAATAACAAGGTATATAGTGGGAATTTTCAATAAATTTATAGGCAGGTGTCTAAAAACTAGTCAGTTTCTAGTATTTTCTTTGGCCGTGATGGCTTCTTTTAGCACGCATGCGCTATCGCCCTTTGATTGGTTTGGAGAAAAAGATCCAGATAATATGTCCTCATTTCAAATTAGTATGGAGGTCTTAAAGACCTTTTACGATGATAATGGTGATTATAGAGGGGTTGGAAGCACTATTGATGGCTCATATGCAAAAGTTGGATTGAGAGCAAACCTTGAGGCAATTTTATTCCCAGATGATAAGGGGCGCTCGAAGGTGCATGTGTTTTGTTCTCCTTCAGTTGGACTAGAAAGTAACCCTGAAATAACCGCACATATCCACCTCATAAGAACCTTTGGCTGTGAAAAACCTGAGGATTATACGGGAAATTTTTTGACACTTGATCTTGGTATGATGGGTCCCGTTTATGGCCCTATTATGGCCGGTGGAAGCGTCAACTTTAGTCATGGCATTGATATGTTAAAATTGGTGCAAGGCCTGAGAGAAAGTGGATTTTATTATAGAAAATTTATATTTGAGCAGCCTCAAGTATTCTCGATTCTCCTGAGATCCATTGGAGGATATATAAAAAGCGGTGACCCCATCAAACAAATGTCAGCACTAGTTTTGACTTCTTTAATTGATGGTCTTACTGGCAGTAACCGTTTTGGGACCATGGTATTCAATCAATATAAAAATTTTATTTTTGAATATGAAAAGCTGGCAAATACACAAAGCTCTCCCACAAAAGAGATATTAAATAATGCTATAAGATCCCTTGAAGGTGTTAAAGATCAAATTCCACATACATTGCTTTTACTGAGATTCCTTTCTAACTCATTAACTGGATGTGATGCTGCTACAATTAATCTTTCTGCAGGACTGACGACCCCAGTGCCTCAGGTAAAAGTATTTCTTACTTATTATTCAGAGTATAGCTCATTTGATTACCAAGATAAATCTGATTGGTTTGAATTATCACAATTTTTGCTGGCTTCACGAACTGATAGGCTCTTCGCAGCTAAATTAGCAGTTGATATTTTCGGCAGGTGCATTAAGCCCATGGCCACAGACAAGTGGATTCGCTATCTCCAAACGTTCGAATTGGTAAAAGATAATGCAGGGACTACTGTGGATGAAGGCGTTGACACTGTTAAGGCAATTCCAGGAACAGTTAAGGGCATTCCTAGAACTTTAAATGATACTCTTTTAAAATTTTTCTAGAATTTATTTTCGACATCTCTTAGGTGAAGGCAAAATTTGGTCAATATTATTGGTCTGCATTTGAATGCAGTCAGTTGCTGTTTCGTATACTTGAATTTCTACACAAGCAGGTTTTCTTCCATTTTGCCTAGACCACTTTCTATTTTTCTCGCATCCGAAAAAGCTTTGTTTTCCAAGGCATGCCCAGTGTTTTCCGGCACAGTTGTATACTAGACCTCGGCCTTGATCGTTATAGTTGGGTGGCTTTGTATAGGGAATAACAACTTGTGATTTTTCTTGTTTTTCAACTTCCCTTTCTAATATTCCTAGAAGATCGCTCACAGGGTCAGAGTTAGATCCAGGTTTACCAGCACTGCTTAGGACCCCACTATCTGCCTCATCTTCTTCCTCTTCTTCGTCCTCATCGTCATCACTATCTTTAGATGTTGCCTTGGCCACTTTAGGCTCGTCTTCATCCTCATCTTCATCGCCGTCATCATCACTATCTTTGGCCTTGGCCACTTTAGGTTCGTCTTCGTCTTCGTCCTCATCCTCATCTTCGTCGCCATCATCATCACTATCTTTGGCCTTGGCCACTTTAGGCTCGTCTTCGTCTTCATCCTCGTCTTCTTCTTCGTCCTCATCGTCATCACTATCTTTAGATGTTGCCTTGGCCACTTTAGGCTCGTCTTCATCCTCATCCTCGTCTTCATCCTCATCTTCATCTTCATCTTCATTTTTTACAATTTTCTTTTTCAGCACCTTCTTGGGAGCGGCTCCCTTTGGCACACTTTTTCCTAGGCTACCCAGTACATTCAGAATCTCTTTTTCTTCTTTGCTTGTGGGCATTTTTTTTATTTGCTTTTTTGCGACCTTGGCCGGAGCACTCTTTTTCACAATATTGATTTTTTTACTAGGAGCAATCTTCTTTGCCATCTTTTTTGCGGGAGCTTGTTTTTTCACAGGAGCTTTTTTACCAATCCTCCGCCTTTTATTTTTTACTACAGTCTTTGTCTTTTTAGCTGGAGCAGGTGGCTCATTCTCACTTAGATAAGTCATGACTCCCGCCACGGCTATCAATGAGAAAAGTACACCTCTAAACACTTTCTGCTTGAGGCCAGCTGATGAAGCTGGAGGTTTACCCCCTGCTGATCCTCCCCTTTTGCCAAACTTGGGAAGAGAAAAATTTAATAGCTTTGATTTCTTTGTTGGAGCATCAATATCTGGATCAGTTGAAAGGTCTAGTTCAACCTCACCAGTAGCATCAAATGAAGGATCTTCATCAGCTGGTGACTCGCTATTATCACTGGCCAAAAGATCATCAACACTGGCCTCGATTGTGGCATCACCGTAATCTTGTTCAGACTCATCATCAAGATCATCTAATGAAAGCTCTGTCATTCCACCTGGTTCAGAGGATGCATCTTCTGCATCCAGCTCGATATCTAGATCTTCATCTTCTGAAGAAGATTTTTTTTTCAGAAATTTTGATTTTAAATCATCTAGTAGTTTCATATTTCATGATTTTTCGGCTATCTTAGATAATTTATAAAGGGGTTTAAATAATTTTCAGACTAGGCAGCATTTTTTTCGAATGCTTCACCCATAATTTTGAGGAAAAAGGTCTGATTTCCAGATGCTAGCTCTTCGGTCATCGCATGAATAAAAGCTTCCACCAGGTCGGCATCAAACTGACTTCCACCAAACTCTCTAAGTTCTTCGAACGCAGTTTGGTAAGTTAAACCTTTTCTATAAGGTCTTGATGAGGTCATGGCATCAAATGTATCTGCAATGAGAATAATTCTTGAGCCCATTGGTATATCTTTTCCTTTCAGGCCATTAGGGTAACCTCTTCCATCAAATCTTTCATGATGATGCTTGGCCACTTTTGCTACATCTTCAAAATCTTCAAAGCCATCTAATATTTCAGCTGATTTTTCAGGATGTGTTTTCATCATCTGAAATTCGTCTTCATTCAATCTTTCAGGCTTAAGGAGAATGCTGTCAGGGATTCCAATTTTTCCAATGTCATGGAATAGTGCTGCTAGCTCTAGCTTATATAGATCATTCTCATTTAGATAAATTTCTCGACCCATTAAAAGAGAATAAAAGGCAACTCTCATGCTATGCCCAAAAGTGTAGTGGTCTTTCATATCTAGTGCTTTAAGAATAGTTCTCGCCGCCATTTCACATGTTTGTTTGTGAACATCCTCGAGTTTGTTTATCCGCTCATTCAAAGTCAAAAGACCTAGAGTCGCTTGAAATTGGGGAATGTGATATACATTATTCTTTTTAGCCACAAATATCCTTTGAGTATGACTATCTCTTTCCATGTTTCGGAAAAATTGAATTGAAGTTTAAATAGAGGCTTTTTTATTTTCCTTGCAGCAAGAAAAACCTATGGGGTCTCTGATGGTTTTAGTCGGGAATATATATTGGAGCCTACGTCGTAATTGATATTACACTTATCTAAATTGTATATATAATCATTGCATGAATAATCAAAAAGATAGAGCTAGCAATATAAGGGTAGTTTTCTTTGACCCTGAAGGGCGTCTTATTAAACTAAGTCATTTACTTAGTAAGGAAGTAAAAGGTACACAAGTTGATCATTATAACTCCATAAAATTATGTGAAGACTCAGACAAACCCATAGATATTCTTTGTATCAGTGAGCAACTCTACTTTGCTTCTATTAAGGATATTAAACATCTGGTGACTGAAGATAGTAAATTACTTTTGTTTGCAGATATTGACAGTCTAAAGGATGAGGTTAAATCAATCTTCTCAGATAAAATTAGTGGAATTCCTTTTTCTTTAAATATTATTGATTTTGATTGGCCACCCGGGTTGCAAAAAAATGTGATTAAAAATGTGATAAGGTCTGGAAAGCAATTAATTAACTCCTTTCAAGAAATTGATGACGAAATTTCTCCATTAATGACTAAGCTTCAAAAAGAGCTTTTTCGAGTAAAGAAAATCCATGAATATTTTCTTCCTAAACGATTTGGAAATTTAAAAGGGCTGAAAATTGCATCAAAGTACAATGCAGGATCAAGTGCTGGAGGAGAATTTTTTGACTCTATTAAAATTGGTGGGAAATTATTAATTTTAATGTCTTCGTGTCAGAGTTATTTAACATCTAGTATATTGTTATCCCACTTTGCAATGCTGCAAGATACATCAAAAATCGATGAGTCCCATTTAACAAATTTCATCCAGAATTTATATTCTGAACTCAAAGATTCAGGATTGGATACTTTTCAAGATGGGCATAAGCTTTCAATGGTTCTACTCAAAATTGATCTCTCTAAGCTAAGCTATGAATCATATACTTTTGGAAATTTTCTAATAACTACTCACGAAAATGTTTTAACTCTTGGCAACCATTATGACTTTTGTCCTAGTTTTTTGGAAAAGTCAAAAATGACCGGCCGGCTTGAAAGGGGGAATAGGCTAATTATTGTTTCTCCTGGTTTTAGAAAAAATTGTAGTGACCATATTGAGGGCAGGCAATTATATGAATATATTTACTCATTAGGTAGCAAGGCTCCAACAGAGATAATTAATGAATTATTTTTTCAGTTGTCGAAAAATAGAGAAGATAGCTTTTTTGATTTTGATTCATCAGGGTTAATAATAGAGGTAGAAGAAAATGTTTTTATTGAAGTATAGTATTAGTTTTTTATTGTTATTTCCAAGTTTAGGGCATTCTAACTTTACACTAAGTGATTGTTTGAATTCTGAATACAAAACGGAAGTATCACACAAGGTGAAACCCTTTGGACTGCTTGATGTGAAATTGAGTCTGCGTAAGAGTAAGTGCAATATTTCAATAGAACACAAGAAGATTTTTACTAAGAAGTGGGCAATTGATGTATGTCGGGCCCCTGTTCATATCAAGTCCGGAAAAAATGGTGTTGATGTTCTAAAGAGAATTAACTGCTTTGGTGTGGAAAAATCTGGAGAATACTGCACAGAACTTAATGGAATTTTGGAAACGATCCAAAATGATGGACTGATCTTTGCTGAAGGTGAGAAGGAGCAAATTGCAACTGATCACGGAAAGGTTTTTTGTGTATTTACTTTATTAGAGCAATATTTAAAGCAGGGAATTGTGCTTAGTCGATTTCAACCTCAAAAATTGGAGCGATTCGTCTCAGAGCCTCTCTTACCTAAAGAGTCACAAAACAACTACGCTCCAACGGAAAATCCCTCACACTCTGACGAAAGTGGATCTGATGGTGAGCAAGCTGACTTTTAAGAAAATGTTTTCTTAAAAGCTTGCTTTAAGTCTGAGATTATATCTTTCGAGCTTTCAATTCCTACACTCAATCGAATAAGATTATCATCAATTCCCAGTGCTTTTCTATTTTTAGCAGGGACTGAAGCGTGGGTCATAATCGCCGGGTGCTCAATTAGTGATTCTACGCCACCTAGACTTTCAGCAAGAGCGAAAAGCTCTACACTTTCCAGGAATTTTTTTGAGTTTTTGATCCCACCTTGTAAGTAGAATGTCACCATTCCGCCAAAACCACTCATTTGTTTTTTTGCTATGAGGTGACCGGGATGGCTTTTTAAACCTGGATATATAGTTTTTTCAACATATTTGTTTTTTTCAAGGAACTCAGCAACTTCCATGGCATTTCTTTCATGGGCCTCCATTCTGACGGCAAGTGTTTTAAGGCCTCGAATCACAAGCCATGAATCAAATGGAGAAAGCGTTGGACCCATTGATTTATGTAGATAGAAGAGTTTATCGTGTAGTTTTTTACTTTTGTACATTAAAGCCCCTGCAACAACATCAGAGTGACCATTGATATACTTTGTCATGCTGTGAAGAACTATATCAGCACCTAAGTCCAAAGGCCTTTGGAAGTAGGGGCTCATAAAAGTATTATCTACAAGAGTAAGGGCTCCATGGTTTTTTCCAATTTTACAAACTTTTTCAATATCAGTAATTTTAAGAGTTGGATTTGTGGGAGATTCAATCCAAACCAGCTGAGGTTTTATCTTGCGAATTGTTTCTCTAGTTTTTTTAAGATCAGTAGTATCAATGAAATGAAAGTTGTGAATTTTTTCATAAATCGTTGTGAATAGTCTATATGTTCCACCATAGACGTCATCACCCACAACTATATCTGAGCCCTGTGGGAGTGCATGAAGAAGTATTGTTGTGGCCGCCATTCCCGATGCAAAAACCATTGAGTATTTTGCGTTTTCTAAAGAGGCTAAGCATTCCTCTAGTCTCGTCCTTGTAGGATTATGACATCTGCTATACTCATAGCCTTGGTGTTTTCCTGGCGAGCTTTGAACATATGTCGAAGTTTGAAAAATAGGAGGCATAATTGCACCAGTTGTAGGATCTGGCTCGCCTCCGACATGAATAATTTTTGATGATATATCTAATTTTTTTTTCATTTTATTTATCCAATCTTGCAATAAAATTTAAAATATCAATATGAGTTAAGACGTTGATTATTTCATCCCCTCGTTTTACTAAGGCAATTTTTTTATCAACTAGTGACTGGTATACTTCCTCAAGTCTTTGATCCTCATCAGCTATTAAAAAATCTTGGTTATAAGCAACAGAAACAAAATCTGTTAGAGCTAGTCCACCTTCAAATAGTGGGTTTAATAAATCCTTTTCGGTGACGACTCCAATAATTTCCCCTTTGCTTACTACGGGAATTTGGCTCACGTCATTATCATTCATTAAATTAATGGCCTCTTCTACACAACAAGATTCAGTGATGCTGACAAATTCTTTATCTTTTTTATTTAATTTAGTTAGAAGGTCTTTAATCACAATATTGTGGTGGTAATCGAGAAGACCTTTAGATGCCATCCAATCATCACTAAATATTTTAGATATGTATCTGTTTGCTGAGTCAGGTAGGACCACGAGAATTTTCTTTGGCTCTTTTAGGCTTTTTGCATACTTTATGGCCGCACAGACTGCTCCGCCTGAAGATCCTCCTGCATAAATACCTTCCTCTTGAAGGATTCTTCGTGTCATTAAAAAACCTTCTTTGTCCCCAATGGTGACAAAGTCATCAATAATGTCCCAGTCAATATTCTTGGGAATCATATCTTCGCCCAGGCCTTCCATTAAATAAGAGTGATAGTTTTCAATTCGGCCAGTTTTTTTGTAATTGGCAAGAACAGAGCCTTCAACATCAACTCCAACAATTTGTACATGGTCCATTTTTTCTTTTAGATAACGGCCTATGCCTGAAATTGTTCCACCGGTTCCAACTCCTGTCATGAAAACATCGAACTCACCTTTCGTTTGTTCATATATTTCAGGACCTGTTTGATAGTAATGGGTGTCTCTGTTGTCAAAGTTATCATATTGGTTCACATAGAAAGAATTTGGTGTGGCCTCTGCAAGTCTTGCTGATACAGAGTAATATGACCTTGGATCTTTTGGATCAACTTCAGTAGGACAGACAATAACTTTTGCTCCAAAGGCTTTAAGTGTATCGACTTTTTCTTTACTTTGCTTATCTGCCATAACAAAAATACACTTATATCCATGAATCGCAGAATAAATTGCGAGACCAACGCCTGTATTTCCAGAGGTTCCCTCGATAATTGTTCCACCAGGTTTTAGATCACCTCTTTTAACGGCCTGTTCAACAATATAGGATCCTATTCTGTCTTTTATAGAGCCACCTGGATTCATAAACTCTAACTTGACGTAGATTTCAGACTCAAGTTCCTTTCCAATTTTTTGAAGCTTTATAATAGGAGTATTGCCTATTACGTCTGTGACATTTTGATCGAATTGCTTCATTTTTTACTCCAGTTATCAGCTTATAATTTCATTAGTTTCAAGTGCAGCTGCAATAGTCGACAGCCTTGCAATTATTGAATAAACGGCTTCCTTGCATTGGTGCTCGCAGGATTGTCTAATCTCGCTTATACAATATTTTTGGTAGATCATCCCTTTTGCATTGAGATTGCCCGTTGTACTTCTTAGTGGGTTTGCGCGCATAAAACCACCAACTGCTTCACCACCAACAAGATAGATCGTGACCTCTGCTGGCGAGGTGCCGAACTTTATCATGGTTTCTATCCCTTCTTGAAGCACAACTGTGGTAAATTTCTTTCTATTTTTTCCAACATCCATTTTATTTCGGCCTTTTCTATTAAGACTCAGGATGTCTTCACCTGACTCAACAACAGAAATCCCCATTCCATAGGTGCCTTGACTCGCCTTGACAAAGATTTTTTTATCGCCGCCTACCTTTGCTTGCAACTCATCTATTTTCCCAGCAACCTCAGCTAGACCGTCTTTGGTACTAAAGTTTACACCTGTAACAAAATCAAATGACGCTTCCATTAAAGTCGGCTCAATTTCAAGCTCATTACAAAAATCAGTGAGAACCTGGTGGTAGAAGTGAAAATGACGCGCTTTCTCTCTTCTAAACCAGCCTAGTTCTGGAGAAGGGTGGACAGGAGTTTTTAGGTTTGCCCAATCCACTTCTATTGGGCTGGATTGGTCGTTATTTAGTATGGCAAAGTCGATTTCATCACCGCTTTCCATAATTGTTAGTTGGTTGTCTTTTATCTCGGCCAAATTGATTGTCAGCTCTCCCAAAGAATTTGAGGATAGCTCAAGATATTTTTGATCCGCAAAAAGATTTGGATCTAGGCTAATAAAGAAAACTTGGTGACCACCAGCAGTTAATGCTTGTTTCAGTGATTGAAGGTGGTCTAGATAAAAAGTATTCTTGGTGTGTGACTCAGTGATAATACCAACTTTTTTGGCCTCTCCTGCTCTACTGAGGATGTAGTGATGAAAGCGCTCGCTACTTGCTTTGATATCAAGTGCACATAAATTGTTAAAACCTGCAGGATAAAGATTGTTATCAACGGGTGCAAATTTTTCAGAGCTTTCTCTAATATCAACACTTGAATAAATAGGAAGAGGGAGATCTTTTGAATATTGATCTAGAAAATCATTTACTTTATTCCAGTTAGTAACAATGAAATTTTCTAGTTCAGCTTTATTTTGAATTTTTGCCATCTTTTAATCCTAGTCAGTACGATTCCCATGTACCCACAAGTTCTTTGACTTGCTCCTGTGGGGAGAGAGAGAGGATATCTTTAAATTTTAATATTTTTTTAAAGTGCTCTTTTGACATGGCCAAAAGCTCATCTTCATTTTTAATGAGAGAGGATTTTATTTTGTCTTCCACACTTTCTAGTGGTGCAACCCAGTCGTGGATATCTTCAGCTAGACACTTATTGATAATCACGTAGTGATCTTCATGGTCAAAGCTTGAGGCTTTCTTGCTGAGGCTTATGGCATCTTTCAGTTTGTTGTGCTCTGTAGAAGTCACTAAGTACCAATTTGAAGACTCTACCTTTTTTAGTTCTAATTCAAGGCTTAAGCCTTTTATAAAGCTATCTTTTGCTAAATAAATTGAAGACACGGCATCTACAAAGTAATCGACAAATTCAGCTCCTGTTACTTTTGCTAAGTAGGTGAGAAGTTTTTTAACACCAGTATTAACAAGCATACCCAGGATTTTACCCGATTTACCAACTTCACTATGATTAATTTTTTTCCCAAGATGCATAAAAATATCAACATAAATTTTGTCGAAAAAATTATTAATTCTTCTAGCTCCCAAGAGAAAATCAATAAAGTGTTTTCCTGGAGGGGTATCTAAAACTATCGTGTCGAATTCATTTGATTCTAGGTGGTACTGAAGTTCCAGCAAGGCCATAATTTCATTCATGCCACCATAGGGTTTTGTGAAAATTTGAAAGAGGGGATTTTTAAACTCATCGTGAAGGGAGTGTTTTACAGCAAGCCTTCTCATTGTCGCTTCAGGATGCATGAGTAGTGCTTTTAAATTTCCAACGCCTTCATTTTTAAATATTGATAGATCAACTGGATGTAACTGCCCTGGTTTTTCATCATTTATACCTAGTACTTGTTTTAACCTTTTTGCAGGATCAATGGTTATGAGTAAAACTTTTTTATTTTTCGTGGCCAAATAGACTGCCCTTGAAGTGGCAAGGGTTGTTTTCCCTACTCCTCCAGTTCCACAAAATATTTCAATTTTCTTTGCCGTAATACTCAACTTAGGGACCTTTATCAAAAACTTGCGCTATTCTATTGAAAAATGGGTCCGCAGACAACTTTTATGCGAGGAGTTATGCGCAGTGGCCTACAGAAGGTTTGAGGTCACTAATAACTTGGATATTATTGACCTCAAGAGAGTGGGGGATGATTTTTTGACTTATTTGATTTGAGTTTTCTATAACATTTTTTTCGAGCTCGATTTTCGCCTTCAAGGACATGGGAAGTTTGGGGGCTTGTTCAAGCTCTTTCATGTGGGCCAATGAGTTATTTATAACAATATCGATATTTTCGATTCCCATGGTTTTGAGGCTACTGTGCAGCTCCATACCTTCTTGAATTGCCATTTCGGTGGGAAGAGCAGCGATATAGACCTTTAGTATTGATCCCTGGTGAATATACTCGAGCATTTTGTTGATATCATCAACAATGAGCCCACTTTTGAAGACTTCTTTAAAGTTGTAGCAAGACTCAAACATTGTGATTGCATGGCCCGAGCTTGGTGAATCTAAAACGATGTGGAGATTTTCATCATTGTGCAACAGCTCCAAAATATTTCCCAGTAAAATGACATATGAAAACCCAGGTAGCATGTTCAGCAGAGACTTAAAAAATTTTGTCTCACAAACCCATCTCGCCAAAGTTTTGGAGCCAAGCTTTTTTCCCACATAACCCTCAGCAGAGGCTGCTACTTCCAAAGTTTTTTTCTTTATTCCCAGTTTTAAGAAAATCTCCACGTCCTCGGGCTCTTCAAAGCTGACATAAAGGACTTCTTTTCCCTGCTCTTTTAGGTAACAGGCCATGCACATTGCTAGTGTTGTTTTGCCTACACCGCCCTTGCCTGTAAAGACCAGGAGCCTTTCAATGTTCGTGTTTTCTGTCATGGCTAATAGAAAATAAAGGCTGCAGTTAATAGTAATTTGAAATAAGAGCCTTCAATATCACCACCTGTTTCTTGTTTAACATCAAAAGGATTGTGATAGTGACCCAAAATTCCCACTGATACCCTTTCATTGAGTTTGAGATCAGAGCCAACTCCAACATGTGAGCCGAAAACAACTTTCTTTGTTGAGGCAGTAAGGACACCGTCAATGTCTCTAACTGTTGTTGGTCTATAAAAACCCAGTCCACCTAAAACATAGGGACTAAAGGAATCAAATTGAAAAAATTTGGATTTAACTCCAAAGGATGCACCCGCAGTAGTAACTGATTTTTCTCCTAGTTGATGTTTGGAATAGTATAAATCGGCTAATACATCGAACGAGTAACTTGCATTGTATGAATACATGACATCAAAAGTGATCTTATCTTCGCCATTGTCAGCAAAGTTTCCAGTGAGAAATGTTTGTCCGATTCCCAGGCCCAAAGCGTGTTTTTTTGGCCCATTTGCAAAGAAGTCTGATGCAGTTGAAGAGTTACTGGCTTCCTTGGAGGAAGGATCAACTGCCTTTTTACTAGTATCTGTAGTTTTTGTAGCAGCTAGAGCTGAATTACAAAAAAAAGCCACTGCAATTAATGCAGTGGCGATATGATATTTCTGAAAACTTAATTTTTTCATATAACACTTCACTATTTAAAAAGGTTAATACCTTCTTATATTAGTTTAGCGTACTAGAAGTTTCAATGCCTGTGTTTACTTCACCAGTCATATAAGTTCCAAGGCCTTCAGGTACTGCAGTTTCTTCGGCTTTTGGAGCAATTCCTAGCTTGGCTTCTAGTGCTTTGATGTATCCTGTCAAAGTACCTTCTTCAGATCTAATAACTCTTTTAAGGAGCTCAGTGTCTTGAGGTCTTAAAGACTTTCTTTCTTGATCAAATAGAAGTTGGATTTGAGTCATATAAGTAATGTCATTTTTTGATTTATTATCAATTACTTGGATTTCGTGACCTTCTCTTATGATCTGAGCGATTTCCTCTAATGTCACGTAGCAGGATTGAAACGTGTCGTAGAGTTTCCTGTTTTGGTACCTTTTAATTGTTCTGACGTCTTTCATTTAGTTCCCCTATAATTTAATCAGTCTAACTTTAACTACCCAAAAATTACCCCAATTGGAATTCCGAGCAGTTTACTCAACATAAATTTTTTTGAGCGGCGTCACATATTTCTATTATATGCACACTTTGTCAATGTGGATTTGCTTCGCAGCTAACTCACTTTGACAAGTACCGCCAAGAGCCCAAAACACTCACCTGATTCCCCTATAGTTTCAAGTTTTATGCTTTGCCTCTTAATTAGTTCTGATCATGAATTATCAATAGACGTGTAGTTATGTCAACCCATTGCGCCTAAAAGATTATAAAAAATGAAGCACCACCGAAAAAGCTTGGGGCAAAAGGATAACTAATTGAAAATAAAGGGGTTTGTTTGTTTCATCAGAAGTGGGAAAAAATGTATGCATCGTGTAAAAAATAAGCACTATGTCTAAGTTTTTGTCACAAACTTCCGAATCAACTTCAAGAAGGTGGGAGTTGCCTAATTAATGGTGCTCCTTTTATGCTTATTTTAACAAATGGACTTGTTGATGAAATTTAAAACATTGTTAATTTCAGGGATTTTGGCCACTTATCTACTGTCGTGCACACATCACGATAAAGGCCAAAACAAGAGTGGTAATGGAACAGCTGTTTCGGGTTATCACGAGCCATCTCCAGAGGATATTGCAGCCAAGGAAAACGTAAGCACACTTGATGACTTAGATAAAAGGCTAACACAGCTTGCCGATGAGGCCATTAAAAGCGGTGATCAAACAATTAGATACCTCGCTAGTGATCTTTTTTTAAAAGGAAGTGCTGCGTCTATGCAGGGAGATTTTCAAACTGCCGCTCTTCTTTACAAGTATGTTTTGAAGCTCAACCCCAAGGATGATTTTGTTAAATTTAAATATGCTGTCGAGCTTATTAGGGTTGGGAATATAACAGATAGCCAAAAGTTTTTGGCGGAGCTCTTTGAAGTAACTAAGGGCAGTGACGAGAAAGTAGGCCTCTTACTTGCTGGAACTTATACTGCGCTTGAAAACCCAGATAAGGCCCGAGTTGTATATAAAGCAGTTTTAAAGAATCACCCAAAAAATGAAGATGCCTGTATTTTTCTAGCTAAATCATATGCAGTTGATGGACACAAAGACAAAGCAGTCGCAACAATTAGTCGGTGCGAGAAAAAAATCAAAACTGCAGGTGTGTTTTCCTATTACCGTGGGAAAATGGCGATGGAAGAAGGTAAGAGAAAAAGCGCCATGAAGCACTTCAAACGCTCGCTTAGAGTAGAGCCTAGTTTCTATCAAGCAGCAGTTGCTCTTGGACTATTATATGAAGAGAAAAAAGATTATAAGCAGGCTTTAAAACTTTATGAAAAATTTCTGAAAAATTCGCCAAGTGATTCTGTAGTACTAGGGAAGGTAGTCAATCTCCTCTTTGCCCTCGGAAAGTACAAAGATGTCATCCCCTATGCAGAGACATTGAGCTCAATTGATCCCACCAATTTAAACTTAAAGGTGAAGCTCGGTATCTTGTATACAGAAACAAGTAAATTTGACATGGCCAAGAGTGTTTTTCAGGACATTTTAAAGGCCGTGCCAGAGTCTGATAAGGTGCTTTACTATCTTGGAGCTCTCTTTCAGGAAACCAAAGAATTTGAGCAGTCCATTGAGTATTTTCACAGAATTCCTGTTACTTCAGGTCTCTATTTAGATAGCAGTTTGCAAATTGCCCAAATGCTTTCGGCACTTGCATTAAAAGATAAGGCTTCAGGCAAAAATGAGGGGGAGAAGAAGCTCTTCTCTTTTATAGATAAGCGTTACAATGAAAAATCCCCACTTGCAGTGGAATTTTTGGTTATCAAAGCTTCTTACTTTGAGGGCATTTTAGAGTATAAAATGGCTTCAGATACCCTCGAAAAGGCCAAGCCCCATGCTTCTTTCTCATCTGGACACAAGTATTACTTGGCTTCACTTTTAGAGAAACAAAAAAGGTACGGCGAATCCATCGATATCGTTCAGGCCATATTGAAGGATGAGCCCAAAAATGCGCATGCTTGGAACTTCCTGGGCTACTCACTGCTAGTTCAAGGTAAAGAGTTGAAGAAGGCACTTAGTTACATAAAAAAGGCTGTGGAGCTAAAGCCCAATGATGGTTACATTAGAGACTCTTTAGGGTGGTACTACTACAAAACTGGCAATTTTGATAAAGCTTTGGTTCAATTGAAGGAAGCCTATAAGAAGGTTTCAAATGACCCCGTAATTACCAAGCACCTAGGCATAGTTTATGAGAGTCTTAAAAAGTATAAAATGGCCAAAAGGTTCTATGTTGAGGCCCTTAAAAACTCTCGTCATGAGGGGGAGAGATCCTCTCTTATGGAAGCCGTTAAAAATTTGGAAGATAAGCGCTCACCTGCGTCAGAAGGTCCCACAAAGTAGATTATTCAGCTGCAGGTATATTGCTGCTCTTAGTGCTGTGATTTTGCTTTGCTCGTGTTCCAAATTCTCATCCAAGCGTTCCAGTTCAGACAAGTTAACACCTGAGATCACTAAATCTCTCAAAAATATATGCTTTGACTCAACTGGGAAGGGCAGGGTTAATGTGGGAAAGGAGAAATACCTTTTTCACTACCAGTCACAATTTGTTGATGGAGGAAAGAAATGGGGACTCGCCATAAGGCTTCCTCTTTTTGGTGAAGAAGTTCTCTTTATTGACCAAACCAGCCTTCCTCCCAAGCTTTCAGGGAATTTTTATCATCGAATCCGCGGTTCATTTGCCAAAAACCCTTGGGGTATAGAAAAGGTTGCAGCACAGGATTTTTTTGATCAGATGGGCGTGATCGTCAGACTGGCAAAAGAAGGCAACCAATTTTGCGAGGAAAATCCCGGTCAGTGTGGGAAAAAAAATGGAGGACCCAGGTTTCTTGTTAATGAAGAAATATTGCAAATCTCCACAGAAGTTAATGGTAAGTACATTGTTAGGATGAAAAATTGGAATTTGGAAGATGGGTACTACCATAGAATGAATTGGTCTCTTCTGAGTAAGAATATGTCTAGCTCAACACCACTGATGAGTTGGGATTTGTTTGTTAAATCCTGCAGTAATTAATTTTTTATTCTGCTACGCTGTGAAACAGTGTCAACTTGTCACCACCTGTCTCTTTGCAGCTTTTCTCATTGAAAATTCCCGAAATATTTAATATACATTTAGATTCGTTGCAGTTTGTGCAAACTGCATTACTATTAATGAAAATTTTTTTGTCCCCATAATTTAAAGGAAAATATGTCATGAAAAAATCCTTGTTAGCTGTAGTTATTTTAGCCGCCTCCATTGCGCTTGTTGGCTGTACGAAAAAGAAAAAAGATATTGGTAAAGTTTTACATATGCCAGTACCAATGGCCGTGAAGGGTTTTGATCCAATTCATGCTTCAGATAAGTATGCATCAGATGAAATTGGGAAGGTTTATGAAGGCCTATTGCAATACCACTACTTAAAAAGACCCTACGAACTCATCCCAAATTTAGCTGAAGCCCTTCCTACTGTTTCTGAAGATGGCTCAACCTATACTTTTAAAGTAAAAAAAGGGATTTTGTTCCAAGATAATGAAGCTTTTCCAGGTGGAAAAGGACGAGAGCTAGTTGCTGCGGATTTTGTCTACTCTATTAAAAGAGTGGCAGACCCAAAACTTCAATCAACTGGTTGGTGGGTTCTCGATGGAAAAATTGCAGGCCTCAATGAGTGGAGAAAAGAAAACTCTTCAAAGAAAGTTGTCGACTACTCTTCAGTGGTTGAGGGTCTTAAAGCTCTTGATAAGTATACGATTCAGTTTAAGCTAACAAAGCCATTTCCACAGTTTCTCTACTCACTAGCGATGCCATTTCATTTTGCTGTTGCCAGGGAAGTAGTAGAAAAATACAAAAAAGAGTTTCTCAATCATCCTGTGGGAACTGGACCTTTTCAGCTGACTTCAAAGTTTAACGCTCAAACAAGAAAAATTACTTACATTAAAAATCCTACTTTCAGAGATAAGTTTTATCCTACAGAAGGAAGTGAAGGCGATAAAGAAAAAGGTCTTTTGGGCTCTGCCGGAAAAAAGATTCCATTGGTAGACAAAATTGAAGTAAGTATTATCGAAGAAGAGCAAACGAGATGGCTTAACTTCAAAAAAGGTAATTTAGATTTTAATTCTATTCCAAAGGATGATTTTGCCAACGCTATTACTCCTTCGAAAGATTTAACTCCTGAAATGAATAAGAAGGGCATGAAGTTGCATATTGCAGCTTCCCTTGATGTTACCTACAGCGCTTTTCAACATACGGATCCATTATTTAAGGACAACAAAAAATTACGTCAGGCCATGAGTCTTGGTTACGATATTAAGAAAGTGAATGAGCTTTTTTACAACGGTACTGCTCAGCCAGCTCAAAGTATTGTCCCTCCAGGGATTTCTGGCTTCATGCCTAGCTACAACAGTCCTTTTAGAGGAAGAGATCTTGAAGGCGCTAAAAAACTTTTGGCTTCTGCAGGCTATCCAGAAGGAAAAGGCTTACCTGAGATTCTTTTCGAGCATATTGGAACTTCTCCAACTTCAAGACAAATGGCTGAATTTTTCCAAAAAAATATGTCTGATCTAGGAATTAACATTCGATTAAGCTCGAACTCATGGCCTGAGCTTCTAAAGAAAATTAGAACTAGAACAGCTCAAATGTGGGGGATTGCCTGGGGTGCAGATTATCCAGATGCAGAAAACTTTCTACAGCTTCTATACGGTCCTAATCAAACTCCTGGTGCCAATGGCTCTAACTATAACAATAGTGAGTTCAACACTCTATTCAAGAAAGCAGCTATTATGCAGGCTGGCCCTGAAAGAAAGGCCCTTTACGAAAAGCTTAACAGAATTGCTGCTGAAGAGGTTCCACTAATTTATGGGGTTCATAGAACTTCATTTGTTATTGCACAGGGTTGGCTTAAAAACTTTAAGGCCACAGAATTTACTGGAGAGCGTGCGCAGTATTTAGGTCTAGATCTTGATCTTAAAGGAAAACTTGCCAAAGAATTCTAATCATCTTGGTGCCATACTGGGCCTTCAGAAAAATC
>Ga0257117_1000774_pt1 | contig 22303 bp, 37 predicted proteins | sample SI112_135mmetaG_FD_190157 | JGI IMG/M metagenome (GOLD analysis project Ga0257117, IMG submission 190157) | Marine microbial communities from Saanich Inlet, British Columbia, Canada - SI112_135m | ecosystem: Environmental > Aquatic > Marine > Inlet | place: Canada: British Columbia | collected... | reverse complement strand
AGTTTGGAAGTATGTTCTAAAATATCAGCAAATCTTTTATGTAAGAGTGGTTCTCCACCACCTGTCCAGGTTATCGCTTTAGTTCCTAAATCTTTTATATTATCCAATACTTTTATAACCAAGTCATATGGTAGAGTTGATTTATCTTTAGATAGCAATTCACTCCAAACACAAAACTCACATCTATGATTACATGCGTTAGTTAAATCTACTTCTAAATGTAAAGGAAATGGCCTTTCTCCATTTAAAATTTTTTCAATATGTTCTGTATGGTGATACGTTTTTGATAAAATATCAAATTGTTTTAAATCAAGATTATTCATAATTAAAAGTTAAAAAATCTATTTCATATTTAGCATACACTAATTCCTTTACATCATTATCGTACATACGTAAATAATCATAATTTTTATTCTTATCAAAAATTTTATCCATTGGATACCGGTTTTTATAATAATCTGGATGTCCTGATTGCATAATGTGTGGTAATCTTCCTTTTTTAAAACCGATTATATCACATATTGTATCAAAATCTTCTTGTAAATTTTCAAATCTACCTACAAAGTTCATTTTATCTTTAATATAACTATATTGTGTTTTAAAATCATACAATTCATTTCTAACAAAACTATTAAATTCTACTCTGGTAGGATATATATTTTTCCAATATTCATTATATTGTTCGGATTCATATATCCATGAATATAATCTATTATATGGATTTCTTACAAATGAAAACTTAAAATAATCTGAGGAATCTTCATACTCCTCTATATTTCGATGGACTAATTCATAATTTCCCATTAATGTTTTTTTTATACTATTTCCGGCTGTCTTTGGAATATGAATAAAAATATATTTATGTTCATGATTAATCATTTTGTTTTAAATCAATATTGTTCATTAGAATGTATTTTCTTAATTATATAGTCAGCTATTCTTTTATGTGTCTTTTTGCCAGGATGGCCATTTGGCATATAATCATCTAAATTTCTTATTAATTCTAATATAGATAGTTTATCTTCTATATATAAAACATTTTCTATTTGTGTTAAACAATCTTTAAAAGTTTTTATTGTATCTTTATCATACCCATCAAGATTATATAATGGTACGATTTTATCTTTAATGTGCGCCGGCCATTGTTGAATACGGGTGTGTTCATCTTTAACAATTAAACTAAAATATGAACTGAACCCATCAACAAAAAAATAATTCAAATTATATTTTTTAAAATAATCCTGCATAATCAAAAGTTCTTTACCAAAATTTATAAGATCACTTTCTGAATCTAACTGGCTTTCCCTAATACCTCTTTGAAAATCTGTAAGAACTATTATACAATATGTATCGATTGTATCATTATCCTCAATCCACTTCTTAGTTGTAGCAAATATTACATGGTTACTATTACCACATATTGATTGATTAATTTCTTCACACTCGAATTGGTTGGATATTAATCTACTAAATCTATCCTGTTCAGGATTTTCTAATTCGGCACCCCAAGCATAGCTATCACCATTAACATATATCTTCATTATTTAAAAACCGAAAACTTTGTTAAGTCCAATCCGATGGCCCCAAGTTTGTTTGCCTTATTAAGTTCTTTCTTAAAATCATTATTTAATGGATGTTTTTTTAAATGTACTGCATTATCAATATAACGAGCATCTTCCCAATACCAATTATTCATTGCCCTTAATGAAGTATTAATATTAAGACTATTACCAAATTTAACAAAATCTACCATTTCTTTATAATTATTTTTTTGTACTGTCATATCTATATTTAGTTGTCCAAGATTAAGAGTAGATAAAAACTTTAAGTTTTCATTTATTTTATCCCAATCACCAAGTACCCTATTTATATTATATGTATCTTTAGTTGCAGCATCTAACGAAATAGTTATATCTAACTTATCTTTATGTTTCTTTAAGTCTCCAAACGAATTCCACATTTTTTCAGTTAATGCTAACCCATTGGTACATACTTGTATAGAAAATTTATGTTCCAATACTTCAGTAGTTAAGTTTCTAAGATAATTTATTCTTTCTTTATCAACAAACGGATCACCACCAGGCCCAATCATAACTGATTTAACTCTACTATCATTTAATATGGGAGTTATATATTCCCACAATTCTTTTTGATATGGTTGTTTATCAAAAATAACTTCTGATCTACAAGTAGGGCATTTTAATTGACAATTTACACTTGTACTATCCCATATTATCGGGGGAAAATTTATATTTTTATAATAACCAAAATACTTAGTTTTTATTTTTTCCCAGATTGAATCAAATTCAATATTTACTAAATTTTTTATATCATATTCAATTTCCAACGAGTTCCTTAAACGTTCTGGTGGATTAAAACTAATTTTAGTACATGACTCATCGGTTACTTGTATCTCCAACCTTCGGATGCTATTGTAGAAGGGATATTTCCACAGTCGTGGTATTTTTTTCATTTAAATACCGAAAACTTTGTTAAGTCCAATCCATTCATACTAACTGGTTTATCTGGTGGGTTGTCTGGAAAAGTTTTCATCATCTCAACTCCAATACTTGCAAGTATAGGATGTAATACCATATTAAAACTTATTTCAGTAATATCATCTGTATCATGATATGTAGTCTCTGGTCTACCATTATATCGTAACCGTTTCAATCTATTATATTCTTCTTCACTATCCAATAATATTGCACCGCCCTTACCAATAGGTAATTGTTTTCTTGTAGAAAATGATAATATCATATGAGTTTTTGGTATATACATTCCACGTTTCAATCTTAATGCACAATCCCATATTGGATAAGGTTTAAACTGATACATACCTTCCCACTCTAAATCAATAAACTTAGGTTTACCACCACCATGTATTATAGCAAAAGGAACTGATATGTAAGTGTTTATTGGAACTTCCGCTTCATCAACATTATGTATTACACAACTTAAAGTAATTGCACTCGTTCCACTATCCACCACTATACAATAGGGTGCTCCTGTATATTCACATAGTTGTTTTTCTAACTCGTTATTAATTTCATATGGGTTCATATGAAATACCTTTTTAATTGTGTACTAATACACCCTCTACAAAATATACATCATATGGTTCAACATCAAATCTAAAAAAACTTTGAGTTACCGAACCAGTAAACTCTGTTATTGAAGTTATATCTATGGGTTCTAATGAAGAACTTAAAAGTTTAAAGTCTGGATGTATATCTTCCGCATATTCGAAATACCATATACCACTACCCGTTACATTTCCATCAGCACTCCCACTCCAAACTAAAAGTGGGTGAGCTTCTGTTACTAAGATATCATCAGTTCTACCATTTTCACAAACAAGACTATACATACCTGCATCGGCAGGTGCTCGAGAGTGAGTGGTTATTGATTCTACTGAAGAAGTGGCTAATGTAACTTGTGAACTAATACCAGCACTACCTGTATAGTTCCATAACAAATATTCTGATGCAACATCCGTATCAGGTAAGCCTGTAATGTTAGCTGATAATAAAACATCTCCCACAGACATAGATGCGTGTGATATCCCCTCTAAAGAACCACTTATAGAAACTAACTCTCCCGCACCAAATGATTCAGTAGGGCCACCACATTGTGCGATAGGGCCTGAATAATGATATCCTTGAACATCGGTTTCTACATATTTTTGTTTTTTAGAATCCCATTCGAATTCTACTTTTGTATTAATCCATTTCATATAAAACGCTCCTATATATATAAATATTAACTAAACGAATATCCATTTATTAAATGATAATTCCTTTTCATACACCATTTCAAACTTATCTAACTTAACCTCCGAATCGTTTCTCATTGGATATATCAATTCATGTATAGCACTTTCTGTTAGTGTCTTTGCATATGGCATTTGTGAAAATGGTTCAAAGATTCTTTTATCATCAACTACTGTTGGGTGTGGATTATTATTTGTTTCTAACATCCATAACTTCATATCTTTATCAGGTAAAACATCTATACCAAATACGTGTATAAGATTTCTTTGTGGTTTATTATTTAAATTTTGATATACGTCCTCAGAAAAATCAATCATCATATCTACAAAATCTTTATATAATTTATCACGATGTGGGTGCTGAGTAAATGGAATCAGACCACTTTTCATAATATCGTCAGAATATTTTGGTCTAAGTTCTAAGTCATCATAGAAATCAATCCAATAAGAATCCCAATTAGTAAGTTGAACACTTGCTGTTAAATCTTTCTTATCATATGGTAATGGTGATAATCTAACAAAGTGTTCAAAAAATATATAAGTTCTAAGATATCCTTGGTAAGTTTGTAAAACAACAAACATTCTAAAATCTTGTTTTCTACCATTATATAATAAAGGATTATCAATACTTTTCTGATAAACTGCATTCTTCATATCCACACTTCTCACATCATCAGTTATTATAATACCTTCACCATTAGATCCCTTATTTGGTTTTACATACCATACTCCATCCTTCATAGGATTTTCTAAATGAGATTCAGGATAATAATCTTTGTTTTTGAACCAGTAGTGCATATCTCGTTTAAAAACAGGATAAACTTTGGAGTTAAAATAACATCTATATTTTTTAGAATAATAAAATTGTTTAAATCCTGTTGGGTTGAACATCTCAAAATAATCTTTGAATATATCAAACTCTTGTCTTTTTTCTCTACTCAAAAACATTTAAATAATTTCCGTAGTTAATTTCGATATCATCTACTATTTCTATTAACCTATTTCTGTTATGTTCTAATTTATCAAATATATTATAATATCTGTCGTGTAATTCTTCAAAAGATAAACTACAAATCTTCTTTATTTCTTTAACTATTGTGCTCATTCTTTCTTTTGGATTTTCTATTTCATCGTATGACTCATCAAAAAATTCTGGATAGGTTTCAAATCCCATAGATTTTAAATATTTTAAGAACCCAGGATTGGTCACCACGATAGCTGGTTGCATTCCAAAAATTATCCTATATATTTTTTCAGTTGGAAATATATTATTACCTATAATTGTATTTTCATAATTATATGAAGTTTCAGTTAGGATATTAAAATATGAATTAGTATACATTTCATGGACATAACTATTACCGATATATGGTTCAATAAGTTCCATATCTTTTTCTATGTCAATAACTATAGGGAGTTTTGGAACTATTTTATCAATAAAATATTTAATTGTATCATTATCTAATTCAGGTTGGAGATCCGATTTGGTAGGTATATCCTCACCATAATTTCCTATACAACTTATATAACCATCCTTATCTAATCCACTCCTAAATAATTCTGATACTATTTTTATTCTTGATGCTCGATAGGCCCCATTTAAACAAGTAAATTTCTTTTCTCTAATTCTATTCACTTTAAAATCTTCAATAGGAAACTTATCTATATCTTCAATCCAGAGTTTAGCTTCTTCTAAATATCTACTTAATCCAATAATATTAATTTTAGGAATATTAAACTTGTCAGACCAAATATCATAATTCTCACTAAGTTTGCTATCACAGGAAATAAAATATATATTAGACGATTTAAGTTTATATTTTTTAATCATTCTATGTATGGCAAAAAACCAATTCTCACGTACCTGTCCCTCATTACAAAAATCAATAATTAATTTTGCAACATTGGTATTTATTAAATCAGCAAATTCTTTATTTAACACTTCACCCAGTTTATCGTGAATATTTAAACTTATAAAATTAAAATCATCTTTTTTAAATTCCTTCACATCAGTAATATGATTTACATTAACTGTTTTATTTAGAATTTCTAAATTATACCATAGTGTAGTACTATTGAATCCAAGTGTCCTTATACTTCTTCGTTTGGATGATAGAGATAACTTATAGACAAAAATCTCTTTCGGTATTATGATTTTTTTTCTCTCCTAACTCTAATTCTTTCTCTTAATTTTTTTCTCCGTTCCACTATTTTTCGTTTACGGTCATCTCCTACTGAAACTTCTTTACACAAGTTCCAAAATTCTTTATATTCTGGAAAAGTCTTTAAGAAATCTGTATTCCTTCTTTTATCATGTTGAGTAAAAAAATTATAAAAATCACTTCTACCCTTAGATAAATACACATCGTCTTTAAGTGTAGTTTCGAAATAATCTACCACTCTCTTAAATTTGGCTATTTCCAAATCATTAAACTTATTAGAATCCGAATTATTATTATGTGCATACATAAAATCTAAATGGTTTATCATATACGATGAAAATTCTTCTTTGGGCAATATCAACATATCATAATGAGGTGGTTCTTTTAAATACGGTGTATCTATTTGAATTCTCTGTAAAGGTATGGGTTGATTTATATTACCTAATTCTGTAGCATCTTTATCATTATACTTTTCTCTCCACACTAATATTTGTTCTAATAAAGAATCAAAGTTAGTAACACACAAGTTATTAAATGTAATCATTAATGAAACTTTAGAATCCTTAATCTCAGTCAAATATTTATTTAGGTTTCTCTGAAACAATTCAACATCTAAACCATGTCTCATATACTCAGCTTTATCTGTATGCCACGAATCTATAGAAGTAAACAGTTTAAACTTTTTAACTTTCTTTCTTTCTATGATTGGTTTTAACTTTTCTATAAATCTATCAAAGAGTTTTGGATTTGCACCTATATTAGAGTTTATATTTAACTCAAGATTTGGCATAGGATTCTTATTAATCTCATCTAACAATCTATAAGTACTTCCATGAATTAATGGTTCTCCGCCTGTAATCCTCAAGATGTTTAATGACTTAGAAACTTCTGGCCACCATTTCCACCACGCCTCTACATATGGATTATCTTCATCATTTTTATATAATTTATTTTCGAACCACTCTACACTATAATCCCCACTATTCAAATCCGTATATGGGCCCAATTCTTTTGACTCATCAAAAAATCTCGAACTATATCGTGGATGGCAATAACCACATTTAAAATTACATTGATTACCAAATGATAATTCTATATACTCAGGATTAACATTCATATCCCAGGGATTATCTATAATATCTTTTAATCTTCTACCATCTCCCTCGTGTATAGCTAGAGTTCTTTGTTTTCTATCACTTATATAATCAGGACCCATAGCTTCTACATTCCAACAATAAGTACACCCTACAGGTTTCTCACCCTCTAACATCTGCTTTCTTTCTAACTTCTTATGTTTAGTATTGTGTAGGGCAGACGGATTTACCTTTAATTCTTCTAAGGGAATTACATGTGGTTGTGGATGATAACAACTATGAGTTTCACCCAAGTGTAGATAGATGGTTACGTGATGCCATTTAGCAAGACAAAAAGTTGGTGATGTCTTTGCTTCTATCTTAGGTAATATCTCTTTTATTCGGTCATGTTCATAATTACTCATTACTGAATAGTACTATTCTAAGTCACCGCTTTAAATTTATTCTCTGGTATGTACCAGATTTTTCCCATACTATCTTGAACTCTGTAATCACCGTTTTCTTTTCGTATGACTTTTACAATTTCATCTTTGTATAAAGTACCATTATAATTTACTATAGTTTCTTTTATTTTAGCCTTTATAGGTTTTACATAATTCATTAGTTTAACCGTCGAGTCATATCCACGTTATTTAAAAGATTGCCATGCTCATCGAATGGCCAGCTGAAACTTCCATCATTTTCATCCATATCTTCCGCTCTCCATAATTTTAACATTAACTGTTTAAGTTCTTTTATCTCCTCAGATATTCTCATTGTTTGTTCAAGTAATTTTACTTGACCTCTTTTTAACTTTGTAACTTCGTTCATTTATTCTTCTTTTCCTTTAATTAATTTAGCGTCAGTCTTTTCTTTTGTGATTTCTTCTTCGAAAACTTTTTTCTTGCCACCATAGTAAGGGTAAGCATGTCCTTCTTCAATTAAGATATCATTAACACTAACCCAACCATCGTGGTCTAAATCTATTTCACTATCATCATTTTTGATACACTCGTTAATATGTTCACCAACAACTGCAGGATCAACAAATATTTCACCTAACACTCTTCCGAACTTTCCCGTTCCGAATGATTTCAATTTGAAAACACCTTGTTCTAATAATTCTTTATTACGAGCTTTTGCCAAAAGACCTTTTTTCTTTTCTTCTAAATCTTTTGTTCTTGATTCCCAAGTATCTATTCCCATATACCTTATTCGTTTTTTAGTTTTTAGCTTAAAACCTAAATCGATATAACAATCTATGGTATCTCCATCCACAACCTTAATTAATTCACATTGGTATTCTTTAACATCTACTTTTTTAGCCATTTTATTTCTCCCATTATCAGGAGAAATAAAACTCTCCTAATATATTATATTCTCATTCCCATTGAATTAGCCACGAGTAACATTTTTTCTGTAACAGGTGTCCACTTACATTCATAAATATTAGTTAATATAGTATTAGCATCATTTGGGGATACCTTTCTTCCCTGTAAAGATACCATTTCTCCATCTACTAATAGAGATGATTGTTGGGATTTAGCCAACATGGTTAAAGCCTCTACAACCTTTTTAAAGTTCTGATAATTTAGATATGTGCCTCGTAATCTTCCGTATGAGCTATCACTTAAAACGATATATCTATCATAATCTGACCATCTACTTTTTTTCATTTTTTATTTTCTTCCATTCTTTTTTTGTTAATTTAGTTTTTTTGGATTCACCAACTTTTCTTCGGTAAATTGTTTCACCCCCATCTGGACTTTCATAGATATATCCTGTTGGACTATCTACAAGTTCTTCTGCTAACCTATGAGATTCTTTTACTGCTTGTGAATCTCCACCTTCAGGTAAACCTTCAGAAGTCATTTCGGTATAAAGTTGTTTTTGTGTGTTTTCAAAAAATTCATGTTTTTGTTCTTCAAATATTTTATCTCGTAACTCTACATCTGTATCGTTATCTGGTTCAACGTAACCTACAGCTTCTTCCCAACCTTTTACTTCTTCATCAGTATACATTCCATCAACTTCTTCACTAGCTGGAATGTAATTACCACCTTGGTCGTGTCCGAAAACTTTTTCTTCGTGTTTCTCTTGTAACCAATTCTTTTTTCTTGATTCTTTCATATCTCCAGAATAAACATAGTCATTTGATTTTTCTAATTCTTCTTTGTTTTTAACAAAACTATTATATGGTGGCTCTCGGTGTATATCATTCTTTTCTTCACTAACTTTTAACCAACTACCCACATAATCATACTCTACATCAGCAGTATTCTCACCACAAATAGAACATACCCAAGTTTCTCTGGCCTTCTGTTCATCTATTTCCGAATCTGTGAATTCTATATAAGAACCCTTTTCTCTTAATAATAAAGCTATTTCTTGTGCTAAATTATTTCTAAAAGATTCGGATGCCATATTTGGTTGTCTATCTCGCCATCTGGCTAGTGCAACCCTAATTGTATCTTCCATATTATTTTCTCCATTTACTATAATTAGTATAAAAAGAGGCGGTATTAAAATTTAATTCAGTACCGCCTCATTGGGAGTGAGAGATTATTTATTTATTTTTATATTCCTGATAATCACCAATCATAGATTTTACTCTCTCGTACATCTTATCAGGTTCTTTTCCTTCTTTTAAGGATTTTACTAACGATTCAAGGTAAACACCCAAGATGAGTTCATTCAACAGGGGTTTTTTCTTTTTTACCTTAATTACTTTTTTTTTCTTAATAGTCATTAAGAGTTTGCTCCTTCTATTTCTTCTTCGTTGAAAAGGTTTTCATCAGAACCATCAGAAACATACTTCTGAACTAACTGTTTCACATAAGTTCTCTCTGATTCTACTCCACCATCTTCCGTATATTGGGGATAAATCGTAACTTCTGATGCTTCGTCTAAACCGAAACCATCAAATAACAATCCTGCCAATTCAACAGAAGTTCTGGTAGAAACTCCATTAGAAAACCTACCGTTTTCAGACTTTGCTTCTATTCTCGTAGAATGTGCTATTGAAGCGACTGATTTAAGTAAATCACCATCTACATGCGGGAACATATAGGAAAGTAATCCAAATTCCTCATCTTCATTTAGAACATCCATTTCAACAATCATAAATCTATCCATCAATGCTTTATCCATAACTCTCGTAGAAGTATATTCATTACCAATGTTAGCCGTTGCTACGAAAGTAACACCTTCTGCCACATTGATAGTTTTTTGACCATCTTCTTCATCCAACCTAAGATATCTTTGACCACTATCTAAAACAGTCATTAAGATATTCCAAGCGTCTGGGTGAGCCCTTGATAATTCGTCCATTAGAATCACTGCGTTTGGAGTTTGAATTGCCTTCACGAAAAGTGATTCAGAAAAGTAAGTTCCTTTTTTCTTATTAAAGTGAACATTACCAATTAAAGTTGCCCGAGGGTCTTGAGTAGAACCTAAGTTAAAGTAAAAGTCAGGTCTATCTAAAGCGTTCACTAACGATTTAGCTGCCATTGTTTTACCACAACCAGCGGGTCCAGTCATTAAAATATTCTTTCCACGAACAGCGGAACGAATTAAATATTTCCATTTAAGTTCATTCATAACTAAACCTTTAGGTTTTAGTTTATAAGAACTATGTATGAAGTTTAAAACTTCTTCATGATCTGTAGGTATTTCGATAGACATATTTGCCGTTAAATCCATTGAGGATTCATCAAATAGTTCCATTGGAACTTTCCACCAATAAGTCTTTCCAGTTTTTCCGGTACGACGCTCAAGTGCCATACCCTTTTCAAAAGCACCCCTACGAGTACTATTACTAATTTCAGATGTATGTTTAACACCATCCGAATCCCATGCGTTATATCTGTTTCCAGACATCTCTATTTTTACAACAACTCTATTCATTTGTTATTTCTCACTCCGTTTGTTAATTTGAAATTTATCTCTCATTTCTTATACCTAAATATACAACATAAAAGCTATATAAGTCAAGCTTTATTTTAATTATTTTTTCCAATGTAATTTACCATTTGAAGATTCATATGCTTCCCATCCACATTTTTTCCATATACATTTCCAACTATATTCTTCTCTTGAATTGGTAGGTTTCATCTTATATCCACAATTACATATTGGACTATGTTTATACAACTTATTTACAACCCATTTAATCACTTTTCTAAAAATTTCTTATTCATTGTTTTTGATATTGACATTACAGAAGTTACATCTATAAATTGTGAATCTTTACCATACATTGTTTTGAATGCGTCCATATTTCTACTTTTATCATATTTTGAATCTCCGATAAAATAAGAAAGAACTTTAATTCCTCTATTCTTAATTTCTTCTACCATTTTCTTAGTATGTTTTATTGCCACATCGTTATAATACTCTACATCAGTATTACTAAACATAGGCATCCCATCGGAAAAGTTTAAGAAGTAAGATTCTCTATCATTGGAAGCTGGAATTATTTCATTCATAATCGCCTCATAACACAAACCTTCTGGTGTAGTTCCACTACATCTAATATAACCAAACATATTTTTTACTTTACTAAATTTATCAATACGAGAATCGTATGCTATTAATATAATAGGATATTCTGTATCTTTACGACTTCTGTAAGAACCACCACTATTGTGAGTGCTTCTAATTGAAACAACCACATCTACATTCTGAATCATTGATACTGCTTTACATATCGCCACAACTGAAGTCATTGTGTTATCCCATTTTTCTCCACCCATAGAACCACTAGCGTCCACCGAAATATGTAGTATCGCGTCTGAATAGGATTCTACAAAATTAGTTTGAAAAACTCTTTCGTTTCCAAAACCTAATTCAGCGATTAATCTTTTATCAAGTCTGCCTTTATCTTGTCTTGTCCATTTAGTATCTCTGGATTCTCCACGAACTTGTAATTTTTTACCCAACACAGTTCCAATCCTAATACCTTTTTCTACAAAACCTTCTAAAGTTTCATCATTCCTATAACCATATCTACTATATTTATAAGTAGATAACATAGGTATTGTATTACTATCAATAAGTGATTTAGTTAAGTTTTTAACCACAATACATTTAGTATTTTTGTCAAGTCTTTCACCCGTCCATCTGTTTTTTAAATCTTTACCAACTTCTTTATAACTCATTCCAGATTCTTCTACTGTTTTTAAATCACCTAAAACTTTTTTAGTAACTTTCTTTTTGGGAAGTTCACCTTCCATAAATTTCTTTTGTTTCTTGATTGCGTTTTCAAGAGTTCTTTTCTGTGAATCTGATAATTCAATTTTTTTAGTTTCCTTACCTACATCAATTCCACCACTACTATCAGAAGATTCACCACTCGTTGGTAAATCAACTTCAATACTTTCACCACCACCTTCAGTAGAATCACCTTCACTACCCATTACATTATTTTCTATTGAGTTAAGTAAATCGTCAAATTCGTCATCAGTAATTTTACGAGGTTCTTCTTTACCACTACCTTCACCACCTTCACCATTTTCTTCTGAAGAATCACTACCATCTGCCTTTTCATATGAAACTTCACCGGTATCTTCATCAGTTTTTTGATTTCCATCAGGAACATTATTTAATATAATATTATAAACTTCAAGTGATACTTTAAATGCGTCCTCTGAAGATTTTAATCTATTGACAGTTTTTAAATCTAATACATTCCAAATATCTCTTAAACCTTTAAGAGCTTTTAAATTAGTATTTTTATTTGTAATATTTAAAATTCTAAAAATATATGAATCCCAATTCTCATCAGTATATTCAAAAGTAAGTAGTGCTTTATCAATTATCTTTGCGTAAAAATACTTGTTATACATTGAGTGATAATACCCCTTATAACCAGGAGAAGTAGAAAAGACAAAGTTATCAATTCTTCTATCTTCTACATAATTTAATAAATTTTTAATATGGGAAAGAACTTCCATTCTTTTATAACCCTTTAATTCACCACGATTGAAATATTCAACTGGAATATTATTCTCAAGATTTCTCAAGAAATCAAAATCTGATAACTTAATATGAGAACCTTCGTGGAGTGCTAATCCTACAGTAGAATCATATAAGTTATTGTCCATTTTAGAAGAAATAGTAACAGTTTTACCATCAGTATAAGAATCACCACTTGTGGTATAATTCACTTTAATTGATGAATCACCAGTAAGGATACTGACGAAGTTTGCTATAGCTCGTCTATAAGAAGATAATGCGATTATATCAACACTTGGTTTTAAATCCTCATCATCAAATATAGAAATATGACTATCCATAGAATCACCCATCCAGAATGAACTATAGTTAGTAGTAGGTTTTGTTCTATGTTTAATAGAGTATTTCTCTAACAAAGAACGGGGGTTAAAGTTTTTCAATTCTGTTTTTTTCTCACTCATTTTGTACCTAAATATACGAATAAAAAGCTATATAAGTCAAGCTTTATTTTATCTTTTTTTAATTTGTTTATCTCTACTATCTCAACCATTTATACCTAAATATACGAATAAAAAGCTATATAAGTCAAGCTTTATTTTATTTATTTTCAAGGGCTCCTAAAAGTTTCCAGGAGCCACTTGAAAGGTATTTAATCCCAAATCTCTCCACATATCTACAACTTTTTGTCTATCATCTACAACTAAGAAAACATCATCGACATCTACAAATAAGTCTAACATATGTTTCTTTAAGATTTCGTCAGGCATAAACCTCATATCTTGAGTGGCGATATTACCATCGGCAATTTTATCTCCCCACTTTAAGAACTTATCAGGCCTCATTACTAACTTATGAAATGGAATTCTATTGTTTGATAACCAACTTTTGGTAGTATTAAAACTTCTATCATTTCTACCACTAAAGATTACAACATTAAAATCGTTTTCAGCAAACATTTGTGCCATTTTAACTACTGGTTCATTTGGAACATCTAACGAAATATTGTCAGCATCAAAGAAAACATCCCAATCTAATTTACCATTAGGTTTGGTTGCTAACTCTCTCCGTGCATCAATATCAGCTAAAGTTCCATCTAAATCAAAGATAACTGTATTTTTATTATTTTTATTCATACCCTATTATACAACAAAAAGCCTATACGAGTCAAGCTTTATTTTTAGTAGCCGATAGGAGAATCGAACTCCTGTTGCCAGGATGAAAACCTGGAGTCCTAACCACTAGACGAATCGGCCAAATCGTAACTATAATTAAAGTATTCGAAATCTTGTTGATATATAGATTGTACTATTTCTACTGATTCAGTATTATATTGTTCCCTATAATCTACTTTCTCTTTAGATGGGTTTTCTTTTGTGATATCTATCACATTATCTGTTACACCCAAATAAACAAATAACCTGCTCATATCTTGTTCTAAATTTTCTACCCTTCCTACAAAATCTGCAATAGGTTGATATATGGGTGTTGGATTACTTGTTTCTTCTAAATTAAATTTTTCTCTAATAAAATTATTATGTCGTAATGGGTGAATATCTATAGTAGATTCTTGACGTGGTGGATCTCCTGGTTTCATACTATCACCTATTCTAGCCTCAAGAACTTCTTGACTTAATGGTGGAAGTTCATATTTAAAATACGGACTAATATAATAAACTTGTGGTACTAATTCTTGTCTACCTCGTTGTATACATTTTAATAACCATTCATTAAACTCCATATCCCTAGCGTGTCTTGCTAAATCATACTCTTCCCAAAACTTTTCATGACTTCTGTTATATGTCCACCACGAAACCATTCTACTATATGGGTTTCTTGAAAAACATATTTTCTTATGTAATAGTTTTTCTGGAAAATTATTACCCACCCACTTTAAAGCTGCATGTTGTGGTATATCATCATAAGCACTATTATCAAAATGTTTTAATAACATTCGTGCAATACTAGTTCCAGCATTCTTTGGAATGTGTATAAATATAAATTTTCTAAGATCGTTTATTACCATAATAAATATTCTAACTTTTTAAAATCTTCTTTATACCATTCGTTAATAATAGAAATACTTTCATCACAATACACATCCTCTACTTTAAATGTTTCTGATGATTTATTATTATGTGGTATTTTAATAATATCCATATCTAATTCTTTTGATACTTTATTTATATCTTGTTCTAAATTCTCAAATCTAATTTGATAATCTGAATGTAGTTTTTTCTTATGAGTGTACCACCAAACTTGTGGTAACATTTCCCATTTAGATTTAAAGCTTCTATTATACCATTTAAGAAATTCTAAAAATGGTTGTTGTGCATAATGAATTGCTCGCATTTGTGGGTGTCTATTATAATAGGTGGGAGTTCTATAATATGAATACCAAGATAATGCTCTTTCGTATGGATTACGAATTATAGTAATTACTTTATAATCATTTGATTCTGGAAAAGATGCGTAAAAAGACTTTAAGGGTGAGTGTGTATATTTCTTCTCATCTGTAAATGGTCTTTCCCATTCCACATCTCCATGTGTAGAATACAAAACACTTTTAAATGTAGTACCTGCGTTCTTTGGTATATGTATGAATACCAACTTACGTTTATGATTTACTAACACTAATTTTTTTCTGGTAGTTGTTCGTACCCGTCTGTGACTTTAAATGTTAATATCCATTTCATATCTTCACCCTCATCCCATTCTTCATAGTCTGATAAAAAACAAGTGTCGGTATTCATTCTATCCATTACTGGTTGAACTTGATCCTCAGTAGGACATATAATATAAATGTAATCTCCGGCAGTCTTAACCATCACTTCATTGTCTGGTCGATTGTAAACTACATTATCTTTCATCATCTCTAACTTTCCAACTCATCTAATACTCTTTCTTTAAATTCTATAATCCCATCTGCTAAATTCTTTTCCCAATCTTCATGTGCCTGTTCATCAGCCCCATCAGTAATATATTTGAATGAGATAAACGGAACATTATAATGATAACAAACTTTAGCTAATGCATATGCTTCCATATCCACTACTTCACCATAATAGTTTGTTCTATCTTCTACAAAGTTATCACCACTACCACAGGTTGCTCTTCTACCAATAGGATTAAATTCTACATGGTCATAATCTAATATAATTGGTATATTATCTTCGAATGGTGTTTGTCCTCTCATAAATCCAAGTCCAGTAACATCCATATCTCGTTGTATGAACTTAGTACAATCTACTAATTGGCCTTTCTTAATCTTTCTACTTCCTGCCGTTCCATAATTGATTACAAGTTTTGGCATCTCTGGTAGATAATGTAAATGTGACCTATATAATCTCTCGGTAAGTTGTCCTGTGGCATTTACTTTACCTACACCTGTATATAATACTTCCCATACAGGGTCATCTGAAAATGGCTCAAAATCATTTAGTTCTTCTTGTGTTTCTATTTCAAGTGCACATACAATTAATATGTCTTTACTATTCATACTTCTCCTAATATCTTAGTAGTAGAATAATCTCCTACTCTATCAAAATATTTTATTTCCTCTGGTATTTCTTTACCTATTATTACTTTACCTTTCCAATCTGAACCTACCACTATTATATTTGGTTTGTAATCCTCAATAGATTTATATAAGGTTTCAGTTGAATGAAACGAACATACAGAATCTACATACTTAATAGACTTGATTACTTCTATTCTATCTTGTAAAGTATTGTAAGGCCGTTTTTTTCCTTTGAATCTTTTAATCATTCCATCATCATCTAAACCTACCATAAGTTTATCTCCAAGAGATTTACCATATTTAAATAATTCTATATGGCCTCTATGTAAAATATCAAAACAACCATTAATCCAAACCTTAACCACTAACCCATATCCTTAAAGTGTTTAAATATGTCTCTATGTACTGACTTATTAAATCCAATTATAACTATTACAGTTACTATCCAAAATATTATTTCTATACTATTCATATTTAATCACCGAGTGTATTGGAAGTCCACCTATACTAAAATCTTTCTCGTGTAAATATAATAAGTCAATCATCACCGCAATACCCTTTACCTTATATCCATTAGTGGCTAATAACTCATACGAAGCTTTTAATGTACCTCCTGTGGCCAATACATCATCTACTAATACTACCGACTTTGTAGATTCTTCTGTATTGGGTTGTACTTCTAAACTATCTTGTCCGTACTCTAAGAAATATCTTTTATGTGCTACGGGAGGTGGTAACTTACCTGGTTTTCTAATCATTAGTATTCCACCACCATGTACACAAGATAACCCTGATGCAATTAAAAATCCCCTACTCTCTACTCCAGCAAACATATCAACGGAGCGTATTTTCTCACTAGGGTGATAATCTTTTAACATATCAAATAACGCTAACCTAAACATACTACCACTTCCTAATAGTGGACTAATATCTTTAAACGATATTCCTTCTACTGGAAAATCTGGAACTTCTGTAATGTACTTTTTATATTTATTTGAATTTTTCACCTAGCACCTCTCTAATGGCATTAGATACATTAACTGCCAAGTTTCTATTAAAAGATATTCCTTTTTTAGTTGGTTTGTATTCTCCTTCTTCATCCTCATACCAAACTCTAAGGTCTATTAATTTATGTTCTTTATATTCCTTTAACTGAATACGAATAACTTCACTTTTGTTTTTTCTTATTTCCTTCATTTTTCTTACCTTTAGATTTTTCTACTTTCTTATCTGGTTTACTAAATCCCTTTTTCTTGTAATCGGTAGCATAAAATCCACTACCTTTAAATACTGGTGGTGCTATATTAGAAATCTTACGTTTCATTTCTCGTTTTAATACAGATACTACTTTATCGTCAACCGTATGTTCTTTTATACACTCAGTGCATGTTGGTGCATCTTCATCCATCCCTTGTAACTGTTCTAATTCATATCCACAACCTGGACAATAATATTCATAAATAGGCATTCTAATAACCTCTACACTTTATCTAAGGCATTAGAAGTATTTAATATCACAATTGCTAAAGCTAGTAATAATGATATCCATATCTTTAAACTGGGTGCTTCATGTAAAAAAATACCAGTTAATAACCCAAATGTTATTGTGGCCATACCAAACCCTAATGGTCTGATTGCCCAATATTGTCCAAAGTGTTCATATGATAATCTTGTAGAATAATAAAATAAAAATGATATCGGAACACCACCTAATACTATCCACCAAGTTTCTTTAGCCCAGTCCCATTTGAATTGTGCATTCATATGTAACCAAGCTAAAACATTTCCTAAAAACGAAAATAGCAGAACTATAAATAGTTTATTGTTCGCTATGTATGACTTCCACAATTCGACTCTCCTTTACCTGTGTGAGTTCCCAATTATTTGGGTTTGAACTCATAACCTCGTTTATTTTTGATTCAACGTAACTTACACTATCGCCCTCAATCAAAAGTCTATCTCGAACTACTTTGACTTTGACACCATTCTTAACTGGGACCTCTAAGTCTATTTTAACATACGCTTCATAATATTTTGCCATTGTAACCTCTTCTTTGTTTTATTGTGTTTTAATATTCTTCTCCATATAAAGAATACTTTTTAATTGGTTCGGGTTTCTCTTTACCATCTTCCATATGAACTTCACCTTTACTAGCGTCCATATAAAATTGTGTTAGTCCAGTTTCCATAAATATTGCATTTAATCCATCTGTCAAACTTATGTAAATTTGATCATCATCCGAACCTACTTTAGTCCACCTATCTCCAGGTGGAACTCTCTGTAATATTAATTGTTTCATACTCCAAATACCTCTCTAAATGATTTCCACTTAACTTTATCTTTATTCTTTCTATCTTTTGCTCTATTGTGTGCTTCGTCTGCAGTTTTCGTTTTATGACAATTAGAACATAATGTTTGTAAGTTATCCATTCCCCAATATGAATAATCTAATTCTTCTACGGGTTTTCCTTTTTGTTCCACCAACGGGTTAATGTGGTCTACGTGCCATCTATGACTTAAACTATCACACCAAGCACACATTCCACTATCCCTTTTATAAACTATAGCTCTTGTTTCTTTTGTGCTATAAATAAACATATACTCATCAATACATTCTTTATGCCAATTTTTTCTTTCATTAATAGAACCATCTTCATTTACAATTATTTTATCACACCATCTACATTGACCTTTAACTTTAGTATAATAAGATTTAGGTTTTGGTGGTTGTCTGAAGTTACCATCCCAGACAGGTACTTCTTTCTTACCAAAAGTTTTCTTATGTCGTCTCGACCATCTTGTTAATGGCATATTTACGATACTCCTACTATAACACCTTGCTGTTCCAATTCGTCGTGTCCCATTTCCCACAACCCAGTTAATAACATATCTAATGTTGCATCATCCATCTTGTAAGCACTACCGTTGGTTATATCTTGACGGATATGTGCGAATAGTTCTTTATCTAATTCTTTAACTAATTCTTCCATTTCAAATGCGTTTTTGGGTTTGCTCATTAATCATTTCCCAACTCTTTCAAAAATATTTTAAATTCTTCTTCTCTATCTTTAAGTTTATCCGTTATAGCATTAATTACTATTTCTGCCTGACGAGTCATGTAAAACCCACCACAAAAAACTCCTATGAGAAAACTACAAAGTATAACTATATAATCCATTATTCTTTACACCCACAATCTGGTAAACAACCACATTCCATTAATTCTTTTTGCATATTATCCATTTCTTCTTTTGTTCTACCATCACCAAATTCTATATTGTATGGATATTCTTCTTCTTTGTTTCTTTTATTCACTTTACCAAATGCACTTATTCTACCCAAGTCTAATGCGTTATCTGCCCATTCCTTATCCATGTCTTTTCTATAATTCGGGACTGCTTTACTTTTCCACATTGATTTCAATCCTTCTTGCATATAATTTATCCAATTCTTTTTCATCCTACTGCTCCTTCTAAGCTTACAGCCAATAATGCATTTGCTTCTATTGCAAACTCCATTGGCAATTTGTTAAATACACCAATCCTAAATCCCAAATATTTTGTGGTATCTCTGGGTCGTATATTGTTTTACAAACATCAACTATGTCTTTATGTAATACTTCACTATTCACTTTTCATCATCCTAATTGCTTCGGCAAACCCTCGTAACCGTTGACTTGATATTGTTCCTTGTAATCCTAAATCGTCAATTAACTCTTGACCGTCATAATCTACTATAGAAGATTTAGGTTCTCCGTTAAATACTTCCTCTAATAAATATAAGATACCACTAACTATAACAGAATCCGATACTGTATTTATTTGTATCGGGTCTTTATTCTCTAACTTAATCCACGCATTAGAAGTACATCCATGAATAAAATTTTCTTCCGTTCTTTCTTCTTCGGGATAATTATTTTGAGATTCCTTTCCCAAGTCAACAAGATAATGTAATCCCATTTGACTATCTGGAAATGATTCTAAAATCTGTTTTGTTTTTTGTATCTTATTTTTTAACATCTATAACTTTACTACCAGATTTAATTATTTGTTCTAATGCATTTTCATTTAAATTTATTGATTCATAAGAACCATCTACTGTTTCATGTGAAAGGGTATATTGCCATTCTCTACCATACTTAAATGTTTTTTGGTTTCCATCCGCGTGTATTACCTTTCTCCATCTGTTCCAACATAAAAGTATTTGTAGTATTAATATTCATTATTAATGCACACATTGCCACACTTGACTTCTGATGTATCAAATGTGAACACCTTGATAATAACATTGTTTCTTTTAATATTTCATCTCCCGCATCTTTAGGGGATTTAAATCCTACACCACTCCAATTATTTCTACCATTAATTGATGCTCCGTGATAATTTTTTTGTCGTGTTAATGGTAAGTGTATTACATTACCCATACCATCAAATTCTTTTTTAAAGGCAGTTAATGCCTCGTGAGTATCAGACGCAATATAAATCTTTGTAGTTGTATTATCTTTTAAATACTTATGAGTCTCATCAATATAATCTCGTATCTTCAATCCATACTTAGTGGTATCTGTACCTCGTATCTGAACGCCCAATGTTATTTCATCTTCCATATTTTGTTTCCAAAAATCTTCCACATCTTCTACTATATCGGCCCGTATCTTAACATACTTTTTATAAATCTCATTTAAATCTTTTCGTGTTTCTGTAAAGTATCTCATCCACTCATATAGAATAACTTTCGTATCATACCCTTTAACTGGTAGAAGAAATCTTGTTATCTCATCATGTCTGGTTTCGTTTTCTATTTCTTCTTCGGTTGGGGCTAATGTTATATCAGACACGGGAGCAAAAAAGTATTCCCATATATTAGCACCATATTCTTTATCGTGTAACCAATAAGATGGGCCACATAAATCTACCAATGGTGTATATTCGTTTTCATCACACCACTTAAGATTATTTAATACCTGCAATAAATATGACATTAACCCACGTAAATGTGGATCCTTTGCATTGATTCTTAAAACCTTTTTTTTATCCATTAACTTTTTCCCATTTGTCATTTGAATCTAATTTAAACGCCCCTATAAATATTTGATCCCATTGTTCGGGTTCTATCAAACTTAACCATAACTTACCATTCTCTCGTTGATACAAATAATATGTATGTCCTTTAATTGGTTCAAACTTAAAATCAGATTGATATACCAATTTATTATATTGATATTGTTCCATCATCTGTAGATACTCGTTCCGTATTTCCTTATAACGAGTTTCGAAATAATGATTAGTCTTTACAACCTTTTCATTCTTCCAAGTATCTACATCTGTAGATTTTATTGCTGGTGCTCCAACGTTACTCCCATAAGGAAGTATACCTGGATTATCTGCAACGTTATCTGGTTTTTTCTTACCCATAACAAAAGTGTGGGGCCCGTAGAAAGGAGTAAAGAACAGACCCCACTATGCGACTACCTCTTGGTAGTCAAAAGGATGTAAGGATTTTAAACTATCTATTATTATTGTGTATCGAGTTTGAGAACCAATATTTCCAGCCCCATGATACTCTTTACAATCCTGATAATACATATCTCCAGTTTTCCAATCTAATTGATTATTTTCTGTATGGTAGAATTGTCCTACAGTTCTATCGTTTAAAAATATTATATATCTATAATAATCTTCACTCGTTGTATTCTCATTTATTTCTTGTTGATATAAAAATAAATCATGATGATTTGGTGAACATTCTCCTGTATATTGTACTAACAAGTTACACCCATATTTAGTAAATCCTAAACCATCTATGAAATCAACAACCTCTTGT
>Ga0257117_1000768_pt1 | contig 22411 bp, 21 predicted proteins | sample SI112_135mmetaG_FD_190157 | JGI IMG/M metagenome (GOLD analysis project Ga0257117, IMG submission 190157) | Marine microbial communities from Saanich Inlet, British Columbia, Canada - SI112_135m | ecosystem: Environmental > Aquatic > Marine > Inlet | place: Canada: British Columbia | collected... | reverse complement strand
CCAATTGAGCTACATCCGCTTTAAAAATGGTGGCGTGAGATGGATTCGAACCATCGAAGGAATACTCCGGCAGATTTACAGTCTGCTCCCTTTAGCCACTCGGGAACCACGCCAATTTCTAGGGTTTTAATGGAGCTGACAATAGGATTTGAACCTACGACCGGCGGTTTACAAAACCGCTGCTCTACCAACTGAGCTATGTCAGCACAACTAAAATCCGTCGTAAGGTTATAAATTTAGAGGATCACTTAGACAAGTAAATTCTAACTGAATAGTCGCTCCATAGAAATTGCCGCTGCCACTGAAACATTGAGTGACTTTATATTACCGCGCGGCTCTATAGCAAAGAGGTGACTCAAATTTCTAGAGACCGCGTTAGACAGCCCCTTATCTTCAGAACCCAGCACTAAAACCTTTGGTCCCTGGATAGCAATTTCAAGCAGCTCACTATCAGCATGCTCAGATAGACCGATAATAGGAACACCTATTTTGACTAACTTACCCAGTAGTTTTGGTAAGCTAGAGGTTCGCACTATTTTAACATGCTCTGCAGCTCCCGATGAAATTCTATAAAAACTGGGGCTGCTTCCGAAAGTGCTTCTTGAAGGTAAAATTATATAGTTAACGCCATAAAAAGCAGCCGTTCTCAAAATTGCTGCTGCATTATGAGCGTCGGTCACACCGTCTAAGGCCAAAACCTTTACGATCTCTCGACTTCTCATTTCAGAATAAAATAGATCCATATCTGGATCTTCGATCTTGTCTGCTAGTAAAAAAACGCCATTTGGTACTCTGACATAATTGAACTCTAATTTTTTACAAAGCTCTTTGGCCCTCTCTTGGAGATCATGAGAGGTTAGGCATGTCACTTTCAGGGTTTCACCCAGCTTAACAACTTTTTTAAGTTCTTTTAATCCTTCATCAGTGGCAAACAACTGCAACTCAGATCTTGACTCATTTTGAAGGGCCTCAGCAATACTGTGTATACCAATTATCAAATCTCTCATTTTCTTTTATCTTTATTTAGGTAAAGGAGTTTCTATATCTCTTTCCAAGTTTTTACTACATGATCTACAAGGCTATCTAATGCTACTTTACAACGCTCACCATTTTTTCTGACTCTGATTTCAACTTCACCAGTTTTAACAAAGTCGCGCTCACCAAAGACAACGGCAAGTGGAAGCCCTAAAAGCTCAGCATCTTTCATCATCGCCCCAAAGCCAAGGCCTCTATCATCAAATAAAACTTCAAACCCAGCTTTTTTTAGATCGCAATAAATCTTTTCACCGATTTCTTTGTTTTCATCTTTTTTGGCCATCATGGCCAAGTAGATATGAAAAGGAGCTATTTCTTTTGGCCAAATAATGCCATTTTCATCATGGTTTTGCTCAATTGCCGAAGCTGCCAGCCTGGTTACACCAATACCATAACAACCCATAACAGGAGCGATCGCTTTCCCATTAACATTGAGAACTGTAGCATTCATAGACTTGGTGTATTTGTCACCCAGTTGAAAAATATGACCTACTTCAATTCCTTTTTTCTCAACTACGTCTTTTCCACATTCACAACAACTATCACCGTTTCTAGAAAGTCGCAGATCAACTTGCTCGAAATTTTTTCCATCTCTTTGAAATACATACCCTTTTAAATGAAAATCAACTTTTCCAGCTCCTACTACATAGGATTTCTCAACATCAACTTCACTATCTACAAGGGTTTTTAAGTCTTTAACATCGTTTGGACCGATAAATCCCTTCACTAACCCAAGTGTCTCAATAGCCTCGTCAGTTGCAGCAGCAAGGTGATTGCTTCCCAAGAAGTTTTTTAGCTTCACTTCATTCACTTCATCATCGCCAAGCAAAACCACAAGCACATGCTGCTCTTCTTCACCGGTAACAGATGTATAAACTAAATTTTTAAGAGTTTGATGTTCTGGTATGTTTAAAAAGTTGGCTACATCAGAAATGGTACTTTTATTAGGAGTGGGCACCTCTTCTAATTGCGATATTTCTCCAAAATCCAAACTTGATCTTCCAGTTTGTGCTCGTTCATTATTGGCAGCGTAGCCACACCCTTCACACAAGATAACATTGTCCTCACCTGAGTCTGCAATAACCTGGAATTCATGTGTTTGAGCTTCCCCTGAGGCCATAGCCCCTGCATCAGCTTGAACTGCGAGGTAATTAAGTCCAATTTTTTCGATGATTCTGCTATAAACGTCGTACATAACCTGATAGCCACGATCGAGGCAATCTTTATCAACATGAAAACTATATGCGTCTTTCATGCTAAATTCACGTCCTCTCATTAGCCCATATCTCGGTCTTATTTCGTCTCTAAATTTTGTCCCTATTTGGTATAGCGTAACTGGCAATTGCTTATATGACGTAACTGATTTTCTAAAACAATCTGTTATGGCCTCTTCATTGGTTGGACTTATACAGAGATCTCTTCCGGCTCGATCTTGAAACCTAAGCATTTCGCTTCCAAAATCATCCCATCTTCCAGTTTCTCGCCAAAGCTCTCCAGGGGTCACGACACTCATGGAAACTTCCATGCATCCGACATCATTGTGCTCATCTCGGATGATTTTTTCTACTTTTTGAAAAACTCGGAGGCCAAAAGGGAGATAGGTGTAAATTCCACTACCTGATTTTTGAATCAGTCCTGCTCTCAACATTAATCTATGAGAAGGAATGACAGCGTCCGCTGGTACTTCTCTAAGTGTATGCCAAAATGCTTTTGATAGTTTCATAATACTCCCCTTTAAGGACGAACCTACTTTATACCGCTTTGAGCAATAAAAGGGAAGGGCCCAAATGAAAAAAGCTCCCACATTAATAAGAGGGAGCTTTGCAAAATTCTTGAAGGAATATTTTATTATTAGTCAGAGCTTCTAGAAGCCCAAAGTAATACCTGTTAAAATGATATGAGATTTGTTGTCAGTTCTCGTACTAAATAATTTTCCAGAATTAACCTTTGTTACATGATTTCCGTATAACAGTCTTGTAGAAACATGCTTGTTAAACGAGTAGAGAATACCTGTTGAAATTCTTGTTTGTTCTCCACCTTTTGATCCAGTGGCACCAATGACTTCATCGCCATCAAATTTTGCCTCGGCATATGTAAGGCCTGCAGTGAAATCACCAAACTTATAGCTGAAAGCACCTAAGTAATAATCTCTTTCAACTCTTGCACCTGAAACTCTATCAAGTTTTCTCTTCATATAATTGAGGCCAAAAGTTGCACCTAAGTAACCAAGCTTTGCGCCCGTGTCCCAAAATTTATTGGCGTCCTTACTGTCTGTATTTCTTTGATCCTCGAGGTTGTAGGAACCGTGAAGTCTAAGTTTTAATACTCCAAACTCTTTGCTGTAAGTTAAGAGATTTGAATACCAAGTAGCTGTAGAGCTTGTTTTGGCCATTGCTGTGTTGTCTCTATCAATTGTAAGCGTGTAGTTAAAGCCTGCAAAGTTTGGAGTTTTGTAGCCTACTAGATCTTGCCGACTACGGTCGTAGAAAGAGCATGTAGTTGCCACTCTACCTTGAATGTCATCAAGATCACAACCTGCTGACAGTCCGGAGTGATCAAATGGATCCATCCCCTTTATTTCTTTTCTATAGGGAACATCTGTTTGACCAAATATAAAGTCTCCGTAATTAGATTTCAAAACAACATTTGCTTGCCTTATTCTAATGGTATCTGTTCCCCCAGCATCTTTAAATGAGTTGAATCCTGCCTCTAATTTATAAGCGGCATCAAAGGAGCCACTTAGTTCATGTGAGCCTTTGAACCCAAATCTTGTTTCTGTATCATCTACACCTGTAATACCTGAAAGTTTTTGATATTTAGCTTCTGTTTTTTGATCAATGTATCTAAATTCTTTATTTACTTTCCCGTAAAGAGTGGGCCCTGCTGCGCTAACAGAACTAGCAGCCAAAATAAAACTCATTAACATAATTTTTTTCATCTTTTTCTCCGGCATGGTAACTTTCGTTTTTCAAATTATACAAAATTTATCACCCATAAATAAAGTTCAGATTGTGTAAGGAAGGTTAAATTTTTATTTGAATGTTGTTAGCAATTCCTCAAAAAATGCTTCAAAATTTAAGATTTTTTAATGACATAGATCACTAACATTCAATATCATTGGCTATAGCATAACTTTGTTATTGATTAATTTTGTATTTTCTTGAAGAGGAGTTCAGATGAGAAAACTAGTTCTAATTCTATTAGCAATAAGCATGCTAATACCATCGGCATTTGCAGTCGACCTTTCAGGCCAAGGTCTGATGCGACATGAAAATAAAAACAATTCAGATTTCACCGACACTGTAAGAGACGACGTTAGCTTCACGGCGTCTAGATTCCGTCTTAATGTGAAAGCTGCTCCAGAAGGAGCAAAGTGGGACTTATTTTTTCAACCTCAGTTTACTAAAGTTTGGGGTCAACAAGTTTCAGGATCCAACACAAGTGGTGCCCTTAACGATACAACAAATGATATTCACCAAGCCTATGTAAATTGGAATATATTAGAAAAACTATCACTAAAAGCTGGTAGACAAGAACTTGCCTACGGTGACCAGTTAGTTATTGGCTCAGTTGGCTGGAGTGTACAAGCTAGAAGTTTTGATGGTGCTAGACTAAGATCCACTTTTTTTGGACGCTTTACTGACATGTTCTGGACCAAAGTTAAAGACAATGATGTTTCAGCTGCTGCCATTGGTGATGATGAATTCTACGGACTCTATCATTCACATGACTTTGGTGAGTATCTTAAATTCCTAGATCTATATACCTTTAACAAAGCGTACCACACAGGTGGGACAGCTGGAGAAACATCTCTTTGGACATTTGGTACAAGATTAAAATCAAGCTTTCATGGCTTTGATTACAGGGTTGAGCTTACTAGCCAAACCGGTAAAGGGATGACAAAGAACTCTACTCTTGCCACAAAGCAATCTGGCAACCAAGCTGATTTAGAATTTGGTTACAGCCCGAACTTTCTTGGCATGAGAATATCTCTTGAATACTTACAAGCATCAAAAGACTACGACCAACTATATCCTACTGGTCACAAATTCTTAGGTTTTGCTGATCAATTTTCAAGACGAAACGTAAGAAGTTATGTTGCTCACCTTAAGCTTGCTCCAATTGACAAACTATTGGTTAAAGTTGACTACCACATGATTGAAAGGCTTAAAGATAATAAGCCAAACTACAATTTTGGTGGTGGAGCCAGAGGTGCTACTTCAACATCTAAAAAAGAAGATGTGGCAACTGAACTAGACCTAACTGTTAAGTATACCCTTGATAAAGGATTATTCGCTCAGGTAGGCCATTCAATGGTAACAGCTGAAGGATATTTAAAAGCACTTTCAACCAAAGATAGTACGTCTTGGTCATATGTAATGTTAGTCGCAAACTTTTAAACCAGACGATTTTTCTACTTCTCTAAAGTCTGTGGGGAGATTTCTGATCTCCTCACATCTTTTGTAATATAAAAAAAATTAGTGAAATGTATTAATTGCGAGCGGAAGCTCGAAGGCTTTAGTTGTCTCTTCATGTAATGATGAAGCTGAAACAATTTGATAGGCTGATGTTTGCTCTAGAATTTTTTTGCACAGTAAATTGTGTAAATTATGACCCGATTTAAATGTCGTAACTTTACCAGCTATTTCATGACCTAGAAGTGATAGGTCACCTAAAGTATCAAGAATTTTATGTCTTACTAATTCATTTTGAAATCTAAGGCCTTCAGCGTTCATCACATTGAAGTCATCCAAAACAACAGCATTATCAAGTGAGCCACCTTTAATAAGACCTCTACGTTTTAACATATCCACGTCACGTAAAAGACAGAATGTCCTAGCTCGACTAATATCATTGATAAAGTTTTCACAAGAAAAATCAAAAATTTCTCTTTGAGTTTTAATCTTTGGATGAGGAAAAACAATTGTTGAATCAATTATCAGCTTCTGTGAAGGCTCAATCATGGCCCACTTATCTTCAAGCTCAACTCTAATCGGCTCGAGAATCACCATAAACTTTTTTGTTTTATTTAGATTTTTTACACCTGTTTCTTTAAGTATAAAAACAAAAGAAGCACCTGATCCGTCCATAATGGGAACTTCAGGGCCATCAACTTCACAAAGAACATTATTTATTCCAAACCCGTAAAGAGTTGCCAGTAAGTGTTCAACTGTATGAATACAATTTTCGCCCTGACCTAAAGTTGTATTGTTTTCTGTCGCCCCAACATTTTCTGTTGTTGCGCTCAAAATTGGTGCATTTTTGATATCAACTCTTCTAAACTGAATACCATAATCTGCAGGAGCAGGACTTAAAGTCAGCATAACTTTGCGACCCGAGTGAAGTCCAATCCCGGTGATCTCTACTTTTTTTGAAATCGTTCTTTGAAATAACATATATATGCCCACCGTATATTTAGCTCTCGGCAAGCTCCTCAACTACCCAATATTATTCAACCACGGACTCTAGTATAAACGAATTTCCAGAAAAAAAACCTAGAAAATTCGTCCGGGTTAAATTATTCATTGCCGGATTCTAAATTTAACTACCTTTCGACTTAAATAAAAATTCATTTAAAAAAAAAGGTGAGCGCACAGGTATAACCCTTGAAAATTATTCCATCAAGCCCCCAGGGTAAAATATATAAGAAATTTACTCAGATTTATAACTTATTTGAATCTATATGTTTTTGAGCTTTCTCTGAAATCATCCTTCCACGGGGCGTCCTCAGAATAAAGCCCTCTTTAAGCAAAAAAGGCTCATAAACATCTTCTATTGTCCCTCGATCTTCACCAAGAGTAGCGCAGAGGGCATCGATTCCAACCGGCCCTCCTCCGTAATAATCGCTAATTATAGACAAAATTCTCCGGTCCATTGCATCCAGACCCATTTGATCAATATCTAGAAGTTCCAGTGGTCTTTTAATATCTTCAAGTTGGACCACATCCTTGTCATATACAACAGCAAAGTCCCTAACTCTCCTCAAAACTCGGTTGGCCATTCGAGGGGTTCCACGTGAACGCCTTGCAATTTGGTGTGTTGCCTCTTTGCTCACCTTCAGTTTTATTTTGGGACAGTTATTAGTGATAATCTTCTCTAGTTCATCATTTGAATAAAAGCCAAAATGAAGATGAGCCATGAATCTATCTCTCAATGGATTAGACAATAAGCCCGATCTTGTTGTGGCTCCAATCAGTGTAAATGGAGGTAGATTAATTTCCATCGTCCTAGCGGCTGCCCCTTGGCCAATGAGAATATCTAATCTAAAATCTTCCATTGCAGAGTAAAGCATTTCCTCAACTGCAATATGCATCCTATGAATCTCATCAATGAATAGTACGTCTTTAGGATTTAAATTTGTTAATACCGCAGCTAGGTCTCCCTTTCTCTCAATGGCTGGACCAGAAATAACATGTAACTCACTTTTAAGCTCTTCAGCTATGATCATCGCAAGCGAGGTTTTTCCTAGCCCGGGAGGACCCGACAAAAGAACATGGTCCATGTGGGCATTTCTTTTGGTGGCAGACTTCACCATCACTTCGATATTATCGATAACTTTTCTCTGACCAACATATTCTGAGAAATTTTTCGGACGAAGCCCTTCCTCGACAATTTTCTCACTGGTATTTTCCACTTGGGGAGAAAAAAGCCTATCTAAATTTTCCATTTCCATAATTTTATCCCTACTGCGATCTATCTTTTAATATAAGTTGAACCAACTCTTCAGCTCCACCAACACTGTGGTCCTTTAAAAGTTTTTGGGCCACAGGAACAATCTCACTTTCTTTAAACCCTAGTTCCTTACATGCCATAATGGTGTCATTTAAAACGCTGCTTTGGCCTTCAAAAGCTATTTGATCTAGTGAGCTGGCCTTATCACCAGCAACAGATAGTGTGGGGTAGTCAAAGCAATTTGAATAAAGATTTATTTCATCCAGCTTGTCTTTCATGTCCAGAATAATTTGTGCAGCTGCCTTTTTTCCAATTCCAGGAGCCTTTTGTAATACTTTTACATCTTCGAGAAGTATTGCCTTTGAAGTTTCTAGCACTCCAATACTGCTTACAAGAGAATATGCAGACTTTGGCCCAACACCTTTCACTTTCAAAAGCAATTCGAATATCTTTTTATCTTTTAATGTAGAAAAGCCAAAGAACCTTTGATCATTCTCTCTGATAATATGAGAAATAAATAATGAAACATCACTTCCTTCTCGGAGTAACTTCGAGTATGAAACTTCATAACCTACTCCTGAAGCCAAAATGATAGAATCACTTCCATCACTAAAAATAACTTCACCTTTTAAATATCCAATCATATTTCTTTCCTAATTGCATGGGCGAGGGATTTAGACATTCCCCTCCCCTTGCCTTTCACGCGAATTGCTTCACCCTTATCGCTTCTACTTAGCGCATGACAAACAGCAACCGCTAGTGCATCACTTTCATCAAATGTTTCAAATGAATCTTTATTTACAAGTAGCTTTAAAAACTTTTGAATGCTTTCTTTGCTAGCATGACCATGTCCAACCGCAGTGGATTTAACTAAGTTTGGTGAGTATTCAAAAATTCTACCAGCGTGGGTTTTTGAAAAGGCTGCACACAAGCTTCCTCTTGCTTGAGCTAGCTTTATCAAAGCTGTGGGACTCTTTACATAAATAAGAGATTCAAGCGCAATTTCATCAGGCTGATATTTTTCTACAAGAGAAATTGATTCATTGTAAATTGGACCTATCCTATCCAGGAAGTTACCAAACTTTGAAAATTTTAAAGTTCCAGAGGCAAGATATTTAATTTTCTTCTTATTCCACTCTAGTACCGCAAACCCTGTTTGCAATGACCCTGGATCAACCCCTAATATAATCAACCTTCATCCCACTTGCGTACGCTTTACGTTCACTTTCATCATAGCAGTTGAATTACACGGGTGCCAAGGGAAGCTTGTGAGGAAAAACAGGAGGTGCGCAGCGAAATTCGTTTGTGCTAGCTGGACCGGCTTCTGAGAAATTGCCCTAAATAAAAAATAGAGCCACCGCCAATAAATTGAACCAATTCAATTCTACCGTAATCTCCATTTTTAAGCCCTGCAAAAAAACACAAACCAACTGATGCTAATCCAAATAGTTGGCACGCTAAACCTAGATAAAAAATGGTGGTCTTATAATTCATGACCTTTATTACAACGCGAGATCCACTTTGCAAAGACTACAAACAAAATGTGAATATTCTACTAAGCGATCTCTTTGGCGAACAATTCATATGATTCAACAACTTGCTGACTCTTTAAGCCAGTAGCATCATTCCATAGAATTGGGATATCTTGCTTGATTTGATACTGACTCATTGTTCCGAGCAAACTATTAATGAGTGATAATTGTATTTGATCCTTATGAGTACTATCTAAAACCATAAAGTCTCTTATTTTCACTGAGCTCACATCAAATAGAGAACTATTAAAAAGTCGCTTTATTACCCTAAGGGGTGCTGCATTTTTATCATGCCCTAACTCTGCAAATAAACATCCCACTGGACTCTTTCTAAAGTAGGCAATTTTAATAAATTCTAGTGAGCTAATATTTTTTATTTTTAATACTTCTTTTTCAAATTCTGACTCGGAATAAGTTACTTCGCTAAAACTTAATTTATTACATTGGTTTTTTACCACTAGAAAATCATTAATTAGCTCGGACCACTTAGAGGTTGAAAATGATTTTACTTCAATTTGGCTTAAGCCAACTTCTGCTGTGATTTTCTTTAAGAGTGAGTCTCTATATTGAACAAGCCCAACATTACAATAATTTGTTTCATTGAAATTACAAAAACCTGATTCTCGATATATCTTTTTTATGTAATTCGATCTTCTGTTGGATGAAAGCTCAGACATTACCCGGACTTTTAAACCTGCTTCCTTGCAAATGGAAAAGGGAACTGGTCCATACACTTTTTCAACGCCTCTTACTTTTAAAAATCCTACAGCCTTCATAAGAAGTGCATGGGCCATTTCAGAATCTTCACAGCAATCAAAGTGCGAAATAAATCCCATTTTTTCATCATTTAAACTGGTTTGAAAGTTGTCATCAATAAAGGCTGCAACCTTTCCCATGCACTCTCCGAAGGACATGGCTATCCAGATCCTATATTGATAGCGGCTGTTTAATTTTTTATCGCCCTTCAATAGATCCATTAGGATGTAATCATCTTTTACACCCTCACCATTTTGTTTAAAATTAACAAACCTATTCACTAACTTTTTACTATCAGCGACATAAATTTCAAAAGACATCTCACACACCCACAGTTGCAGTCAAAAGGACCACATTTTAATTATACCCCTGGCCAAAAAAAGCCAGCTGAGATAACTATTTACGGCAAATAATATCTACTTGACTCGCTGATCTAGTGAGAGAGGACATAAAGTGGCAAAACTTCTCTTAGCCAAACCCCTTGTTGAAAAAACCACTGAAAATCTAAAAAAAAGATGTGAGAAATTAAAAGAGGGCGGTATTACTCCTTGTATTAAGGTCATTCTTGTTGGAGAGGACCCAGCCAGTAAAGTCTATACCAGAAGCAAAAAACGCCTCGGTGAAAAGATTGGGGCAGATGCTGAAATTGTAAACTTACCTGATGATGTAAGTGTGGAAGAATTTACCACTACAATCGCAAAACACAATAGTGATAAAAATGTCCACGGACTAATGGTCCAACTTCCAGTACCAAGTCAACTTAGTGGTGTTGATATTCAAAGTCTCATCTCTCCTGAAAAAGATGTAGATGGAGCAACTGAGCATAGCCTTGCAAGTATCATTCTCGGTAGCAAAGGTGAAAACTCCCTACTACCTTGTACGCCTAGTGGAATTATCTCCCTTCTAAAATTTTACAACATTGAGCTAGTTGGAAAAAATGTTGTTATTATTGGCAGAAGTCTGATTGTGGGAAAACCACTGGCAATGCTAATGACAAACTACAATGCAACGGTAACATTATGTCATTCCAGAACAAGTAACTTAATGGAACACACACAAAATGCAGATATCATTGTTACTGCAATTGGACAGAATTCCTTTCTAAAGGCCTGCCACATTAAAGAGGGCCAAACAATTATAGATGTTGGAATTAATCGAAATAGTGAAGGTAAGCTTTGTGGAGATGTTGATTTCGATGCAGTTGAACCAATTGTATCTGCCATTACTCCAGTTCCGGGAGGCGTTGGCCCCCTAACAGTGTTATCACTTGCACAAAATTTAATAGAAACGACTGAAAAAAACTTTTCATAAAACTTGGAATTAAAAATGACAGAGCTAAAAAATACACACCTTAGCGACATACATCGAAAGCTGGGGGCAAAGATGATGCCTTTTGCAGGTTTTGATATGCCCGTTCAATACTCCTCCATTATTGAAGAGGTGAAAGCAGTAAGACAGCACGTTGGTGTATTTGATGTTTCTCATATGGGTGAATTTTTTGTCGAAGGGCCAGATACTTATAATTTTATAGACTTCATTGTCTCGAATGATGTGAAAAATGTAGAAATAGGAAAAGCTGTTTACTCTCCACTGTGCAGAGAAGACGGAAGCGTTGTGGACGATCTCATTGTTTACAAGTTAGAGGAGGCAAAAGCTTTAATTTGTGTAAATGCATCTAATATTGAAAAAGATTGGGACCACATACAAAAATACACAAATGATTTTGACGTAACAATGCGAAATGCCTCAGACGATTATTCTTTATTGGCGTTGCAGGGGCCTGACGCAGAAAAAACCTTGTCGTGCTTAGGATTTGAAAAAGAATTAGAAAATTTTGAATACTACAGCGCCAAAAAAATTAAAATCAGTGATTTTGAATTTATCTTGGCAAGGACTGGTTATACAGGCGAAGACGGATTTGAAATTTTTGGGTGCCACGCAGGAATTGAATGGGCCTGGGAAAAACTAATGACTGCAGGAGTCACTCCATGCGGTCTTGCGTCAAGAGATGTCCTCAGACTTGAGGTGGCATATCCTCTCTACGGACATGAAATTCATGACGAGGTGACACCGCTAGACAGTGCTCTTAAATGGACCGTTAAACTTACAAAGGATAACTTTGTTGGACTCGAAGCCCTGAGATCCTACGAGCCCAAATTTAGGCTTGTGAAGCTCTCTATTGAAAAAGGTGTTCCAAGACAAGGGTACACAGTTGAAAATGAACAAGGCGTTGTTATTGGGAAGATAACATCTGGCAGCCACTCCGTTGCTACTGGTCGGGGGATTTGCTTAGCACATGTTGAGAAAATAAACTTTCCTAGTGATAAAAAATTCTTTATAAATATCAGAAATCGTAGATTTGAAGCAACCTATCATGCCAAAGCTTTCGTCCAGGGGGGACATAAGTAATGAGCTTAATTAAAGAGAATTTAAAATATTCAAAAGATCATGAATGGATTTTAGTTGAAGGGGAATGCGTAACTATTGGCATCACTGATTTTGCCCAATCAGCTTTAGGAGACATTGTATTTGTCGAGCTGCCCGAAGTCGGTAGAACAATTGAAAAAGGAACAGCTTTCGGTGTTGTTGAGTCAATAAAATCTGTCAGTGATTTATATGCACCTGTTTCAGGAGAAGTGGTTGAGTCGAACACTGACTTAGAAGCCAGCCCTGAGTCCATTAATGAATCTCCCTATGAATCTTGGATGATAAAAATCAAACTTTCTAATGAGACAGATTTGAGTGAACTGCTTAGCTCAGATGTATATCAAGACGTGTGCAACTCATAAAATAATTACATCAAAAATGTTTGCATATTTTTCAAAAAAATTCATCTTTGAATGTCAACGCAAAGTTGAATTGATCTTAACATTTTAAATGTCAAGTTTTCTTTTACCCCTTACCTGGCGGCATTTCGAGCACTTCTGGCTGTTCTAAAAATCAAAAATAAATTGTGAAGTTTGTGTGAAAAATATATTTACGAGATGTTTTTTTATGGGCATACTGCCAGTCCTGTAAGGGACATATTAGCCATTCAAATAAAAAAAGTTTTATGGAAAATCTAGACTCAGTTCAATTATTAAATACTGCAATTATAAAGAGCAAAGAAAAAGAAATTGATCAAACTTACGAAGAGAGATTGAAGACTGTTTGCTCGACCCCAGTATTTGGTGCACTTAACAAGGCCATTGCGAGCCTCTCTGAAAGTCAAAAAATTTCGAGAGACGAAGCGGCTATAAAAATTGTTGAGACTATTCGAGAGCTCGATACTATCTGGAATGATTACGTCATGATGGAAGGTATCGACAGACTTAAAACTCTTCTAAAAAAACAATAACAAAATTTTAAGTGAGTGAATGACGAAGAACGTGTAGCACACTCCAATCCAGTATTAGCTTTTTACTACGAAGCCCCACTCAATATCTGCACTACCATTTTTAAGTAAGCCTTTTGGTGGGTTTGGAAAAGGGCCGGCCTTGTTGAAAGATTCAACAGCAGCCTCATCTAATTCTCTTATACCACTCCTACCGAGTACCTTGACTCTCGTGATCTCACCTCTATGATCAATAGTAATCCTTAGGCTTGTAATGAAGTTTTCATTTGCAGGCATACGTCTACCACCTGCATAGTACCTCTTAGCTTTCTCTCTAAGAGTGTTTCCCCAATGCTGCTCAAGTTTTTGCCTAATACGGTGATAAAATCCGTAGTACTTAAACTCAATAGTATTAAGGTTTGTGACATCCCCCAGCGGAACATCTTCTATGAAATCATTATTTCTTGCGTCGCCTATGGAATTTGCGTCCCCTCTTTTGAGTCCACGCTTTTTATAACCATTTACAAGCTTTGTTTTCTTGGTAGGTGAATTAACCTTCACGTTTCCTAGTGATAAATCTGATAATTTGAATATCTTTTTTTGATTGTGCTGTTTTTCTAACTGTCCCTTTCCTTTATCCTTGTTTTTATTCTTATCAGCATTGCCGTCTTGTGTTCCAATTCCAGCTTTTTTGAAAATACCTATATCCTTAGCGATAGTCTGCCTATCATAAGACTGATTTTTTTCACCCAAAAATCTTGTATCCTTTGTTTTCTCTTCCCTACCCGTTGCTTCATTATTTACTATTTGGCGGCTGACAGCGCGGGCCCTCTTTTTATTTTGCTTTTTCACCCGCTCAATAATTTGCTTCGCTACAGATGGATCCATTAAAGTAATTTTGTTTAAATTATTCGGTGTGATCTTTTTATGAGAATCACTGCTAAGAAACGAAAAGTAATCCCATTTAACTAAGAAAAATATCAAGTGAAGAACAATTGAGGCAAGAAGAAACCAAGCTAATCTTCGATTGCTTTTATCTGAGTCCATGAAAAAGTATTCAAAATTTGTCATCGAAACTGTCTATCCTCCAGCATGTACAATGATTTCGGATCGGCAGTGAAAAATATGATGTATAGGATATAAAGGGGAACTGAGACGAATTATTTTCCTATTGTTGAGTGTAATAGTCGTCTTCTTCTAAGTCTGAAGGCTCTGTTTGGTCCTTTTTAAAGTTATACTTCTCGTCACTGGAAACACCTGGTTCAGTTCCCTGCACGAAAGATTCCATATGGGTTACAAGAGAATCGTCATCTGCAAGCTTTCCTGTTGCAGAATCAATAAGAACATTTATTACTCCACTAGGCATAACGAAGTCATGTTCCCCATATCTCTTAAGACCTTTTTCCATTAAACCGGCCCAAATCGGCATTGCAGACTTTGCTCCTGTCTCGCCAAAACCTAGTGTTCGGTTATTATCAAACCCCGTCCAAACACCCGTGATTATATTGGAAGAGAACCCCATGAAAAGTGCATCAACATAAGAGTTAGTCGTTCCTGTTTTCCCCCCAATAAATTGAGAAATATGCTTTATCGCCCTTCCCGTGCCGTTTTGAACAACTCCGCGAAGTAAATTGACCATCAAATAGGATAATCTTTTATCGTATACCTGATTTTCATCTAGAGTTAGTAGGAATGGGTTTTCTTCCTCTTCCAAGGTTCCATCACCGGAGGTAATTTGCGCATCTATTATAGAAGGCTCAAGTGAAGCTTGCTCCTCAAGATATTCATCCTTTGGATCCTTATACCCAAGCTCAATACGATTAAAATCAACTGCATTTCCTTCACCATCAGTGATGGTCGTAATCGAAGTTAAATTTAATTTTTTCCCCATATTCGGAAAAAGAGAATAGCTGGCGACAAGGTCTATCAGCTTTACTCCAATAGATCCTAGTGAAATGCTTAAGTCATCTGGCAACTTGGCCTTGAATCCTATTCTTTTAAGAAAGCCTTTTAAATCTTTTACTCCAAGCTCTGCTGCTAACTTAACAGTCGGGACATTTCGACTATCTTGAAGCGATTTTCTAAGTGTTATAGGGCCCTTAAATTTACCATCATAATTTCGAGGCTTCCAATTGAGTGAGTCGTCTACACCTCCCAAAGCCTCAGGGGAATCGTTAATTAGACTGGCAGGAGTGAATCCTTTTTCTAGCGCGAGAGCATAGACAAATGGCTTGAATGAAGAGCCTGGTTGCCTATTAGATTGAAGCACTCTGTTGAATTGAGATTTTGAAAAGTCCTTACCTCCAACCATTGAAATGATATGACCATTTTTTGAATTTATGGATACAAGGGCGCCCTCCACTTCTGGATATTGATCTAGCCCGCAAATCATATATTTTTCTTTCTTAATCTCTTTCACTAAACTTTCATTTTTTAAATTTTTTCTGTATACCTTCCAGAGATGTCTCCAAACTCCACTTAGTTTTTTTGTTTTAATATCTACTAATACTATATCTCCAGCTTTTAAAATTTTTGATGGCCTATCAGCATAGGGCCTCCAAGTTGGCTCTGGGTTTATTAATCTCTCCCTGGCCCACCGAAAATTCTCATGAGGAATAGCACATTTAACTCCGCCAACAGTAACGTAAACCATCCTTTGCTTATCACTAACTTTCCTAACGATCGCATTATATGATTCGCCCTCCATTAAAAAATTTGCAAACGAATCACTGCTTAGATGGCCTACCTCGAAATCCAAGTTTTTAACTTCCTTATTTCTTTCAGCCCAATAACTTACTAATTGGTCGTATTCATCCTCATCAAAGTTGAGTTCATAAACCTTTGTACCATCTGGATTCAACGTGAAGTGAAGTGATTTTTTACTATAGATTTCTTGACGAAATTTTTTCTCAAAGCCAATCATCTCTTCTCTTGTGAGCAGGCTTCCCTTTGAGCCTTTGTATCCCTGTCTTTTATCAATCTCTTTAGCACCCTTATTTACTTGTTTCTCTGCAATATTTTGTAATTCTAAATCAAGGGTTGTTGAAACCTTATATCCTTTAGTTAAAAAGTTTTCCTCACCAACAAGAGCAATAACTCTTTGTCTTACCCAATCTGTGAAATGCCCTGCCTTTGATATTGATGGTTTTCTAATTCTAAACCTAATTTTCTCTATTAATGCCTCTTCATATTGATCTTTATCAATAGAGTTTGTCTCAAGCATTCTTCTAAGCACATATTTCTGACGAATCTTTGCATACTTTGGGTTCCGGTATGGAGAATACTTACTTGGAGCAACAGGAAGTCCTGCAATCAAAGCACTCTCTGCCACTGTTGCCTCTGATAAGTCTTTATCAAAATATCCTCTAAAGGCAGCCTTAACTCCATGGTAGCTACCACCTAGGTAGATGTGATTCAAATAAAAAAACAAAATTTCTTTTTTTGAATATATCTGCTCAATTTTCACAGCAAGAAGAATATCTTTAATTTTTCTTATAAAGGATTTCTCTCTTGAAAGTAGTATTTGCTTGGCAACCTGCTGAGTAATAGTACTTCCGCCTTGAACAAGTCCCCCTGCTCTTATATCTGCAAGCAATGCCCTTAGCATTCCTTGAAAATCCACACCATGGTGGATATAAAATCTATCATCCTCTGCAGATACAAACGCATTAATCAAATTTTCTGGCAATTCATCAAAGCTTGCAATTTCCCTTGTTTCTTTACCTATTTCTAAAAGGACACTACCGTCTTTGGACAAAATTTGAGATGGAACTGGTGGGCTATAGTCTTCTAGCTTATCAATTGGTGGAAGATCCATTGAAATAATAAATACCACGGCACCCGCAAAGAGAGCTCCCGCAAAGCTCAACCCCAAAAATGCTATAGTAAGTTTTTTAAATAATTTGATAATTATCTCATTTTTATCGATGGTTTTCTTTCCATAGTTTTATACCATCATTCAGTTCACTGATTAAGAGCCTTCCTCTTTTTTCACCTAGTTTGATAAATTCAGAAACAGACCCTAGGTTATCTATACTATCAGAAGGCTCGGTTATTTCTACTTTTATGTCGAAATTCATTTTCCCAGAGTCAAGTACCCCTTTTATTTTATTATAAATTCCTAAGACGTGACCACCACTAGTGTCTACATTTACTCTATTTCCCATACTATCAATAAAAATAAGAATATCTGCACCTAAATCCTTAATAGATGACAAATTGAATTCACTACTCAGCATCGCGTTGCAATATCGCTGACTACATGTTGACTTAGAAAGACCTACTAATGAGCTAAGGAGCTCTTTAAATTTTCCCCGGCGAATATAACTCAATTTCATTTTCTTGTCCCTCTTGAGGGCCGGAAATAAAAAGGTAAGTTCAGTAGTTTCGAGTTTTATATCTCCATATCTGTTGGAAAAATATTCAACAAAAATCTTCTTCCAGTTTTTTGAATAGGGGGTAACGCGCTTAACCTTTCGATAAAAATTAAATAACTCCCATTCTAAAATTTCAGCATTTTTCGATTTAGCATAAATAAAGCTAACTACTGCTCCCATGCCAAACCCCGTAATAATGTGAGGTCTAATATTTGCTTTTTCGAGTTCCTTCAAGATGCCAACGGCAATAGAAGTTCGATATAGCCCTGGTCCCAAAACAATTCCAATGACAGGCTCACGGACTTTAATAGATTGGTAATCACTATTTTGATTTAAGTCAGGACCATAAGCATCGGGGTTATCGTCTGCACTTATATTTATGCTCTTCTTGCTACGATCTGCTTCATTTTCACTTAAACTCACACCCTCATAGTCTTCTGGTAAATTTTCAGTTTTAGTACTTGAGCACCCACTTAACACAATTAGAAAAGCTATGGTTTTAATTGATGAAAAAATTAGATCCTTACTCAAAGTCCTGTTCCTGTAAGTCCTCAGTTAAAACTTTGACCTTCTTTTCAATTTTCACTAGAGATTTTTTACATTTTTTATACAAAGCCACCCCGTCCTCGAATTTTTTTAAGCTTGATTCCAGGTCTAATTCTCCATTTTCTAACAACTCTACAACTTCTTCTAGTTTTTCGAGTTGGTCTTCAAGTTTTTCTGAACTTTTTCCCGCCATGGTATTCTTCCTAGATGTCCGACTGATTTGGTTGGTTTAATAAGTAATATTTTCCACATTATACCCTAAGTTCAATAAAAATTGACTACTTTACTGTCAAATTTCGAACGTTCCCTACGAAAAATAGGATAGTTAGATATACGGACTTTTTTTCCCGCGTAGAGAATTTGGCACCTGGGGCCTATAGTTTTAGTAGGAAATAGGGATATTCCCTGTGCCTATTGCCCCTGATGGAGGTGTATTGAAAAATATTTGGGTCCCACTCTCTGCTGCTATTTCCCAACAAAGGAATGTCGACACAATCGCCAACAATGTCGCCAATGCAAACACGCCAGGATTTAAAAAGGATCAACTTGTTTTCAAAGAATATCTAACGACCCTTGATAAGGGTCACTATGAAATTGACCAACCACATCGTGAGTGGAAGCCGGGTGATTTCTATAGGTCATATGGAGCTGAAAACTCGTATGTTCAGGTAGACGGTAGCTTTACGAATTTTAAACAAGGTCAGCTCACTCCTACTAGAAATCCATTTGATATAGCTGTCCAAGGAAAAGGGTTTTTTGAAATCCTCACTCCAAACGGTATTAGATATTCCCGAAAAGGAAGTTTTAGTCTATCTAGAGAAGGAGAGCTGGTAACAGACCAGGGATACAAAGTTTTGGGAAAATTAAATCCCAAGCAACTCGAAGAAAAGGTAGACCCCGGCAAACCACCAATATCGCCAGCAGATCGTGTAATAAAATTCGAAACTTCAGGAAGGCCAACTGTAAACCTACAAGGTGAGGTTTATGTTAGGGGCCAAAAAATTGCAGACCTTTCAGTTGTAGAGTTTAAAGATCCACATGCGCTCTATAAAGAGGGCAACTCAATGTATATAAATAAGGGCAATGAAAATATATCTACTAGGCCCAATCAATCAGCGATCTACCAAGGATTTGTGGAAGAATCAAATGTAAATGCAGTAGCAGAAATGTCAAATCTCATAAAGGCCCATAGACATTTTGAATCAATTCAAACTTACGATACAATTTCAGGTCGTGGTGTAAATGATATAGCAAAGTTTTAAATGATGTTTCCAGGAGGGAAGCAAGATGAGAGCTCTTAATACAGCAGCAACAGGAATGGCAGCTCAAGAAGCAAATGTCAGCACAATTTCCAACAATATTGCCAACGTCAATACTACTGGCTTTAAAAAAGCTAGAACTGAGTTTGAAGATCTTCTCTACCAAACAATTCAAGAATCAGGATCGAGATCATCTGCTAATACGCAATACAACGTAGGTACACAACTTGGAGCTGGAGCAAAAGTTTCTGCTACTAGAAAAGTTTTTGAGCAAGGCAGTCCACAAATTACCAATAATCCATTTGATGTAATGGTAAGTGGTGGAGAGGGACTCTTTGGAATTATTACTCCTAACAATCAAGTTCGCTATACAAGAGATGGTGCATTTAATGTAGACGCAGCTGGAAACTTGGTTACAAAAACGGGATTTAGGGTTTTCCCTGGAATCACCATGCCCCCAGGAACCGTCAGCGTAAATATTACACCAGAAGGAAAAGTTGATACCTATCAAAAAGATAGTGTCGAGCCTAACAATATCGGGAGCATCCCTCTATTCACTTTTGTAAATCCTGTAGGACTTAGGTCTGAGGGCGGGAATATGTATCGTGCCACAACTGCCAGTGGAGCACCTATTCAAACGGTTGCTGGTGAGAGTAACTCTGGGAGTATTCAACAGGGAATGCTTGAATCATCTAATGTAAGCATAATGAATGAAATGACAAGTATGATAAAGGCTCAAAGAGCTTATGAAATGAACTCAAAAGTTATGGGTGTAGCAGACCAAATGTTACAAACCGCAAATAATGTAAGGTAAGCTAGATGGTAAAAAATATTCTACTCATAAGTATTTTGGTTTTAATCTCTCATGCACTTGGAGCAAGTCAGTGCCAAATTAAAGCTCATGATAATTATGGAATTATTGGTGATGGCCTTAAAAAGGCTAAGTTATCTAGTCTAGTAAAATTCAGTAACTGCGACAAATCCATTCTTGAGCGCTTCCGGTCAATTCTAGTTAATGTAAGGGGCAAAATAAATGCTCAGCAAGTAAGCGATAATTTTATTGGTCATGAAGAGCTTACATTAACTCCTGATAATATAAATGTTTACCAGGCTGAAGACCTAATATCTAAGAAACTAAAATTGAGAGCAGATCAAAAATTATTTGATCTAAAGTTGATAGCTGCTAACAAAGTATTATTCTGGAGCAATAGCGATTCTGTTACATTATATTGCAATGATTGTCAGGGCCCTGGAAACAGATATTTAACAATCTCATTTCGCAATCCCATTACCCTAGTTAAAATTCGCTATAACCTAGAAGCAACTCTTAAGGTGAAAATCAAGGTTCTCAAAGCAACCAATACTATTTCCATCCTCTCTCGAGATGAATTTAGACACAATATGAAGGAATCATTCATCTATACTGATACTCCTTCAAACTATTTTTTTGACGTAGATAAATTGTCATTTTACAGACTTAATAAAAATTTCCCTCAAGGTAAAGCACTTGAAACAGTAGACCTTGCAGCAAAATATCTTGTCAAAATTGGAAGCTCTACTGGAGTCACCTTTAATAGTGGAACTCTAAAGTTGACTACAAAGGCAATTGCTAAGAAAGCCGGGAAATTTGGAGAAGTCATAGATTTATATAATCCAACAACTAAAAAAAATATAGTCGGAAAAGTTATAGGTTTTAACAAGGTTGCAGTTGAGCTATGAAAATGAAATCACTACGTCTTTTAATTATTTTATTTAGTATTAATTTTACCTTCACCTCTTGCGGTGTTGTAGATGGTTATCACAATAAATTTGATAAAGAAAAAAGACAGCAATATGATCAGCAAAGTGGCCGCTATAAATATAATAAAGATCGATTTGAACAATTTCGGCAAAAGGGCAATGGTTTTGCTGGTAATAATATGAGGTCGCTGCAAAATAATGCAAATGCCAAAATCAATAGTGTCTCATCTGCCAATGTCGGAAATTTCAAACCTGGAGTTCAAAGACTATACAACAAACAAAAGAAACCTCGTCTTAAAGCACAAGATCTTTACGACAATGGAAATACTGCAAGTCTGTGGGGAACACAAGACCTAGACTCGTTCTTATTTACAAAAACAAATTATAAAAAGCTTGGGGATATAATTGTTATAAAAGTTGTAAAAGGTCTTAAAGACGAAATTGGCCTAGAACTAAATCGAAGATTTCCAGCCATGAAAAAAGAAGAAGAAGAGGATGAGGCAAAAGACGGTAAAGACGCCGATGGAAAAAAAGATGAAAAGAAGACTGCGGAGAAAAAAGATGCTCCAGCTCCAGCTGCAGATCCCAAGAAGATCTATGACAAGATCTCTGGTCTTGTCGTTGAAGAAATTAATAAGGGCCATATCCTTATAAGAGGAAGAAAAGATGTTCTTTATAGAAATAGAAAGCGTCTAATTGAGATACAGGCACTCGTTAATCGTAAAGATGTCACAGATGACGACAGTGTCACATCAAATAAAATACTTGAATCAACCGTAACTATAATTAGGTAAGATATGAAACCTACAAAAATTGCAATTTTAATACTACTCACTTTGGCTGGAAACCTTTACGGTGCTAAAACACGTCTTAAAGATATACTCACTGTTAAAGGTGTAAGGGAAAATCCTCTTATAGGATATGGACTTGTTATAGGTCTTAATGGAACTGGTGATGGAGGTGGAGAGATTACGACTTCCTCACTTCTTAGAATGTTTAATAAATTAGGCTTGAATCCTCAGCAGGAAATTAGCTCAAAAAATGTCGCTGCAGTTATTGTCACAGCTAAGCTCCCCCCATTCTCCAGAATAGGTCAAAAAATTGATATCAGCGTTTCATCTATTGGAGATGCCGGCTCTCTTGCTGGTGGAGTTTTACTTGTGACTCCTCTCAAATCAGGTG
>Ga0257117_1000765_pt1 | contig 22492 bp, 18 predicted proteins | sample SI112_135mmetaG_FD_190157 | JGI IMG/M metagenome (GOLD analysis project Ga0257117, IMG submission 190157) | Marine microbial communities from Saanich Inlet, British Columbia, Canada - SI112_135m | ecosystem: Environmental > Aquatic > Marine > Inlet | place: Canada: British Columbia | collected... | reverse complement strand
TGTCACGCATTTTAAGATGCCCAACTCTTACTTTATCCTTACCATACTTCTTAATCGCATCTTTAGCAGACATTGAAGTTAATTTCCATTTTGCTTCTCTCAACTCTTCTTCAAATAGAGAATCTAAATCAGTTTCATATTCAACTGATTCTTTAACAAGTTTGTTTAAATCTTTTATTGCCTTGCCCATGAAGATTTCAATTGACATCAATCTTGTGATAATATCGTTAATGTTTCCACCCTTAACATCGGTCTTTAGTAAAGACATCTTTTTGTTTAAATCAGACATAGTTGATTTAACACTAGCGCCTTCCATTAATTGTGTATATGTAATCATATCTCGTAAACCCTTGCAATATCATCATATGATAATTCATGCACTTCACCATCTTGATCATTGCAAACAAATCGATCACTCGATCTATCAATCTGATCAAGCGATTCAATTGAGCACCAGCCGATACGGCCATCACTTAAATCAACACCCACCATCTTTTTCTTTTTAAGAAGCTTGAATATAGTTTTATATTCAGGGCCTGCACGGCCTTCCATTAATTCTTTAAAACTAATCATCTTTACCACCTATGTACATTACATATCCGATACGGCCAGATATTTTATTATAAACTTCCATATCAGAAGCGTATGATGTCTCAACTTGTTCTTGTATATTCATATTAGCTCAACCTATTAGCTTTCTTCATTGATTTGGCTCTCTTACGATTCGCTTTATTGAGTGATTTACCCTTCTTGGAGCGTACCATTTTACGAGCACCTTTTTTCTTATTGATTCGTTCTTTGGCTTTGATCTTTACACATTTCTTACCCTTAGCCTTAAAACCAGCCTTGCACTTGACTTTTTTAATAATCTTACCGCCACGTACAACCTTCTTGATCTCCTTTTCGTCCACCTCTTCCAAGATAGATAAAGCAATATCTTTAATATTAATCATTTTTATTCTCATTCGCGGTTTTAAGAGCCTTGGCTACAACATCAAAGTCGGCTAGACCTTTTTTAATCTTTTCGATTTGCGCCCAAGCTTTGTCAAAATCACCAGTAGATTTCTTTGCAATCTTTAATGCTTTGGCGATAAGATTTGAAGCGAATTTACCTTCTTCAATATCATCTTCATCGTCTGCACAATCTTCATCCGCTGCATCCCAACCTTTTTCTATTGCGTTATAAAATTCTTTTTTCTTCTTGTCATCAAGTTCAGAAGGTGATTTAACACCAAACTTCTTTAACATACCATTGAAGAATTTTTGATATGCTTCTTTATCACCAGAAGCTTCATTCATAAATTCACTAAATTTTAACATTATTTTTCCTTATTTAAAAAGACTTTACCCACGTCTTCCTTTGCACCCGCGATTTTATCTAAAATTTTAGATTGCATCAGTTTAGCAAAAGTGGATTTAAAATCAGTAGCCTTGTTTGTTATACTCGATTGTATTAAATCTTTAATATTCATTATTCATCCTCATCTTTGTATCGTTCATCATTTTTCTCATCTTTGATCTGTGCATCAATATCTTTTATCTCATCTTCAGTTTGTTGAAGAATACTTGCACGAATATATTCATGCGAGAAATATTTGCCTGCATAGTCAACCATTTGGTCCATTATTTCCAGTCTTTCTTTAAGAATTTCCGTTTGCTTCATTTCTGAGAAGAAAGAATCATCCTTAAATTCAAAATCAATATTTTCTTTAAATGTTCTCCATTCGTTCTTCTTAATTACACCCTTTAAAATCAATTGAGTGCGAAGAGCCTGGTAGAAAATATTAGAAAATTTCTTACGCAACTTCATTACAAACTTGGTAAATTTAATCTCATCACGTGTGATCTCTGATTGTTTACCAAATCCATAAGATGCATCATCTTCTAACCTTGAGGCCGGAACATGAAGTGCCTTATATACCTTCTTACGAAAGTATAGAATATCATCAATTTGATCGAACGCACCACCCGCAGGTAATGTTTCAATCTCGGTACCTTTACCGCCCTCTCTACGAGGAAGCCAAAAGTCCTCCAACATAGACATAGTGTTATGTTGGTCCTTGATCTTACCCGTATTAGAATCATACACCATCTTATTCTTATATTTATTCATGATGTTTTTAAGATACTGCTCTGCACGAGTCTTAGGTAAATTACCAACATCAACATAAAATACTCGACGCTCTGGTGAACGTGTTATTCTATATACGGTCGCCGCATCTTCCAACATATTTAGTTGGTTGATCGGCTTAATAGCTTTATGAAGATAAGATACCGCAGTACCATCACCTTCAAATAACCCTGAATCAGCGTATACAATTGCTTCAGGGGCAATCTTCATTGTACGGTTAATACCGTCAACTTCCTCTGAATATAGATAGTATTCTTCTATATTCTTGATGACTTCATGTCCTTCCGGTGTAGTTTCTTTTTCAACTTCTTTAATAAATTGAATAAGTCTTGAGTCAATGTAACGAAGGTCTTTTATTCCCTTCTTTAAATTGCCCTCATCTACCACCACTTGGAAGAAGATTCGTCCATCGGTATACCACTTCCTGAAAAATTCATCTCCAGAATAGTTAAAATCAAATCGTTTTAAAACATTTTCAAACTCTTCTGTAATAATTTCCTTTACATTATCTGGTTGATCCAGACGGTTGAGAGCAATATTTACAGCGTCCTGATTAATATCAAAAACAATGGCTTCATTTACAATATCATCGATGGCAGCTTCTGCCTCCGGTGTTCTTGCAAGCGTTCTATATTGGTTGATTAACTCAGCGGTGTTTTTCCACTTCGTATCAATATCAAATAGTTGAGTGCTAAAGCCAGATACATCAACAGATATCGCACCTTCCATATCGGGTGCAATGAATGTTGAGATCTTATTATCAATTTTGGTATCACCCGCCTTTTTAGACAATTTACTACCAAACATTCTATCGAATTGTTCAATTAAATTCATAATATATTATATTTTATTATTGGTCAATGTTGCCAGCCGTTGACGTTTTACCCCAGAAGTCGTATGCGATGGTAACGGTATATTCGTTAGCCTGTGCACCACTTTCCCAAGTAAGGTCGATTGCTTCAACTGCAGTAGGGAACGCACCCTCAAATACATAACTACCAATCGCTGTATCATCTCTTTTAGAAGGTGTTACAGACATTTGAGCTTTATAATCCGCCGGCTTCAAAGATTTGTTACCTTCATGTTGATTAATACCCTGCATCCAAAGTTCGAATGCGTGACGATATTTAAAATCTTGATCATTAAGAACAGTGATAGTCCAATCTTCGAAAGTTCTGTCACCCGCAATCTTAACAACACGATTCTGGTAAGGTACTTCAATCGCCTCTACTGTTGATGCAGGGATTTGAGCCGCTTTACATAAAAACTGAAAGTCTTGATCAAATCCTAAGCCAGGAGCGTTGATGTTAACATGGAATAAATTGCCGCGATATAGATCGCCGGCCTTATTCATGACGCCTTTAAATTGTGATATATTAAATGCCATTTTATTCTCCTATTATACCGCGCCAAACAGTTCGCTGAATTCAACGCCTGATTTAGTAGCAATAAAGTTTAAAGTAATGAAGTTAATTGAACGAGCCGGTTTGATGTAGATATCTGCAACAAACTCATTTCGATCTAATACTTCGCCCGTGTTATTGGTCTCATCACATACAACTAAGAAGTCATACATACCGCGACGGCCTTTAACATCTTTCATAAACGGCTCTACCATGCCTTTGAATTGTGATCTAGTGAAAGCATCATTGAATTCAAATAACATGTATTTAGAAGCCGTTGAAATAGCCTTTTCTAACACAATAAATAAACGTCTAACATTAATTCTGTCGAATGCAGAAGGTTTGGTTAGCATTGTTTTATCACCCCATAATACAGTGCCTTGACCTGGCATAGAAACAACCGGGTTAATACCGTAAGGAGATTTATACATTTGATCGCGATGACCAGTCGTTGGATTGAAGGCAAGCTTAACAACGCCTTTAATTTTACCACGATTAAGACCACCAGGTGACCACCAAGCATCTTTAGAAGAGTCGGTGAATACACATAAACCAGCGATGTCACCTGCAAGAGGTACCCAACGGTAGTTGTCATTGTATTTGTCGTATTGGTATTTGTAGTTACCGTCAAGGAAACCGTATGAAGAGTTAATGTTCATATGATTTGTAGTGTAACCACCAGTAGCGGTACGCCATTCCTGTAAGTTACTTAACTGAGTGGCAGCGGCAATACCAACGATTTCATCTTTAGGTGGAGAAACGAATGCAACGCAATCTTTTCTACCTTCAGCAACCGTTTGTACAACATAGCGTTGAACAGTAGAAGCAATTTCTAGTGCTTCACCAGCAGCAGCACCAGCAATCAATAGATTTACATCTAAAGTGTCGGCGTTGGCAAATAAATCCCAAGAGATGGTCCAGTTACCAGCAGTTGGAGCCGAAGCACCATCAGTACCAGCACTTAACGTGTAGTCTGCAGTATCTGCAGCGGGTGTGCTTTCGTCTACATCACCTGATGTAGGCATATTAGCCGCAATCATGTATACATGCTTTGATTTATTAGCGATAACATCATCAATAAAGATGTTGTTGCCTTCCGCGTCTTTGTTACCTTCAACTAGAGAAACTGTGTAAGTTTCAGTAACTGTACCAGAAACAAGAACTGCAACTGCAATTTCTTGATTAGTATCAGTATCTGGAGCAGAATCAAAGAATCCTGCGTGAGCCCAAGCAGCGAATGCTTGATCGTCAGCCCAAGAAACTGTGACTGAATTACCTACAGCGCCAGTATTTCTTGCATATGCCGGTGCAGCAAAACCTGCTTTACCATTGTCAAATGCGTCTTTGTTATGAATTGCAACGCCCGTTCCGTTGGAAGCAGCGTTTAATGCATCATTAGCTACAGTACGAACAATAGTAAGGTTATTACCATACTTTAGGAAGTTCGAAGCTGAGAAGAATGAAGCAGCGGTGTCATTAGTTGGCGTACCAAAAGTAGCAACTAATTCGTTTTCAGATGTGATAACAGTTGTGTCGTTAGCAGGACCCGTAGTAAACTTACCAACCATGCCACCAAATGAAGTGGCAACGGCAGGAATAGTAGTACTAAGGTCATGTTCCTTAACTGTAACACCTGGTGAGAGAGCAAATCCCATATATTATCTCCTTATAGTGTTAAAAATAAAAACTTATGTTTTACTTAATATATTTATATTATTTTGACTTTATGAAACTATCTTCCATCTTAAGCCATCTTCTACAAATGTATTATCTTCATCATCAATATCGTTGGTAAATCCGAACGGGGTCATCATTTCCTCAATGTCCTCGATGTTTCTTTGATACATTTTAAGCCTTATATCCGAATCGGTGAGTTCTTTAAACATTGATTGCCCGGTAAACCAAGCAAACAAGACTAAATTCATCACCATATCATCATGAGCACCTCCTTCGGCTGCGTAGGAGGACCCTCTAATAATAAATGTAGACAATTCCTGTATAGTGTGCATGTCCACAATAATCAATTTTTGATTTTCCATCAAATCTTTTAGGATAGAACAACCAAGAGACTTTGTAGCCTTGGTCATTCGTATGCCTATATCCATGGCTTTAACTGAGCCAATGGATATTAAATTCTCATATTCAAGTTCATAGTTCAGTACTTGAGTGACTGTTTTACCAATATCATTATTTTCCACCAATACGAAGGCTTCATTATAATCTAAAGCGACCTTTTGTATAATGGACGGGAATAATAATGGTGATATACTATTACTTCTATATGTAGCGACCTGTTCAAACGGGTATTGAGTAATATCCATTATAGAAAATGTAGAATAGTCTTGGCCTCTACCATAGGACACATCCACCGCCATTACATATGTATTACCCTTCGTCGGGTATTTATAGTATGAAATATCATTGGAAAAGAATTCCGGTAATTTATATGATAGACTAGATAATGTATTTACATTCACGAGCGTGTTGGAAGTACCTAAAAACTCCGCTTCAAATTCTTGTCTCCACCTATCTTCACCGATATTTCCAATAGTATCTTTCTTCCATTTTTCGTCTCTACCTGGCACAAGACTCCAATGCACATCGAATGGTACAAATGAGCTACGCTTTTCTTGAGCATCATTCCAAAACTTATAAAAGTGATTCATGCCGTTCGGGGTAGATACCATTATAATCTTAGTATGCTTACCAGATGAAATTGTAGGATAAATTGAATCCCAGAATTCCCAAAATAGATTACCATGAATGAAAGCCGCTTCATCTAAGAACAATGTAGAGAATGAGAAGCCACGAACAGCACTTGAGCTTGTAGAAGAGGCGATGATTTTACTTCCATTCTCTAATTCAATAGAGCCTTTGTTCCATTCCAATACACCTTGCTGTAAATATTTCGGTAAATTCTCATACGCCAATTGAAGTCGTCCAAGAATTTCTCTTGATGTTGCTCCCTTATTGGCTAGAATACCGACAACCTTGCTCTCATTGAATAATATATAATGTAATAGGAATGCAACAGATGTTGTGGTCTTACCAACCTGTCTACTCGTCTTGATTATGGAGAAACGATTATCATTTAGATGATTTATAAGCTCGTCTTGGAATGGGTATGTATCGAATGGAATTAGACCATCATCAACGTGAATGATCTTCATATGAGTCTTTACAAAATATATAATATCTTCTTTACACTTCAAATATTCCGCAACCATTTCCTCAGACCAATTTAATTGTTCACCCGAGCGTTTGAGGAGTGGATTACCTAAATAACTTGATGTATTACGTACCATTAATCATCTTCTGTAATTCATGAGTGGTTAATGTAACATTTAGATTATTATTAACCGTATTTGGGGTTTCGTTCTTTAATTTGTCCATATCTTGCTGAAGATTAAGAAGTTCTTTGGTGGTATCGGCGAGTGTTTTAATCATGCCAGCCACAACTTCATAACCTCTTGGATTACTCTGTTCTTTAGCTAAATTCATAGCACCTTCTAGAGCGTCATTGCCTCTTATTACAAGATTATGGAGCTGTTCACGAGCCTTCTCATAATCTGAATCTATGTCTTGATTTCTATCATCTGGATTTGAAGTTACCTGTACAGGTGCTGGAATACCTCGCTCTTTGTGAGAGGAAGTCATTATGTCTTGATCTGGTGGTATACCAAATACTTCATCTAATTTTTCATTTACATTCATAATATTAACCTAAAGTACCGCTATTCATTACAGAATTATTCAATATATTATCTGTGCCTGCGGCGTCTATATTACCCCAACCCATAGCACCACTATTGAACGCATTTGTATTCAATGGCTCGGTAGTCCATATTGAACTAGCCTCAACCTCAGCGATTGAAACCACCGCACCACTCAATGTAATGTCGGCCGTTACATTATTATTTATATAAGAACTAGATACGATTGTGGCAGATACAGTAACATCACCTGAATCATTGGTCTCAACACCAGAGGAAGCAGTAACAGTACCAGTGCCTGTGATACTTAATATACCGTAATGATCTGTGTGACCGGCGAATACACTCAAGCCAGAGGCTACAACATCAATATTTGTATTATTGACAAGAGTAGGGTTGGTAGATATAGTAGATGAACCCACAATATCTAATACAGTGTTATTAGTCACCAATGAATTAGATGATACTGTACTAGAGCCCACAATATCTATAACAACATTATCAGTAACAATGGCGTTGGAAACTACAGTGCCTGTACCGGTGATACTTAATATGCCGTAATTATCCGTATTAGGTGCAGATGTTATAGTGCCAGAACCCACAATATCTAATACAGTATTATTAGCCACAGTAGGTGTAGAGGTCATTAGAGCACTACCACCCACTATACCCACGCCAACCATCTCTGTGTGAGTGGCCGATACAATTAAGCCTGAAGCCACAACATCTGATTCAGAATTAGAAATTACCGAAGCGATTGAAGTCATGGTGGCGGAACCAACGATAGGACCTACACCATAATTATCCGTATGACCTGCTGTTACTGTAAGGCCTGAAGCCACAACATCTGATTCAGAATTATTAACAACTGAAGCTATTGAAGTCATGGTGGCGGAACCAGAGATTGAACCTACACCAACCGTTTCTGTGTGAGTGGCCGATACAATTAAGCCTGAAGCCGTAACATCCAATGTAGCGTTATTAACCAACGCAGGTGCAGAAGTCATGATGGCGGAACCACCAATTATACTAGCACCACTCTGTTGAACTTCACCTACACTAACACTTAAGCCTGAGGCTATGATGTCGGCAGAACCACCAGCATATCTAATCACCGCGGTAGTCATTGTAGCTATACCTGCACTTTCGGTAGTATTACTCGCGTATATGTAATTACCATCTTGATCTGTGATAATATTACCAGATTGGTCAGTCAATGGTTCATTAACTAATATAGCCTCAATGGTAGGAGCTCCTACCACCGAACTTGAACCTACAATATCACTTGAAGCTCTGAAGTCAACAGACATCTGTACATCAAATGTGGATGAAGCTACAATATCGGAAATAGCATTATTAGTAGTAGATGATGTAGTACCCATTAGAGCATTACCACTCATATCAACGAATGTGTAATTATCCGTATGACCTGCAAATACACTCAAGCCAGATGCGATTACATCACCACCCGCAGGGAGTGCAACAGAAGATGTTGATGTAATTGTACCAGACCCGACCATATCGGAAGACGCATTATTTGTAACTAGCGATGTAGTGGAGATTGAACTTGCACCAGAGATTGAAGCCTCACCATTATTAGTAACAGATGAGATCACTTCAAGGTTGGCAGAACCTATCATTGCACCCACCGCGGAAGAAGTAACTTCAGAGATTGAAACAAGTGCACCCTCTGCAATGATATTAGAGGTAGGTGTTATTGTATGACCGGCCCTTGCATCAATTGTAGATGTACCAGAGATTGCCCCTACACCAGAGTTTGATACAGTGGAAGTGGCTGCAAGAGTTGCAGTACCCACCATTGTAGGTGAATCATGTAATTCAGTGTGGCCTGCAAATACCGTAAGACCAGTCGCGACTACATCGGAAGTGGCGCTGATTTCAACAATAGGTTCTAGATCAAATATTGCACCGGTGAATAGTGGAGATTGTGCACCCTCTGTACTAGAATCATGATTAACTTCAGAAGTTGAAGACATAGTACCCGAAGCTACTATATTACCAGTACCAGAGGCATTTCTTGTAACATTTGCTGTAATCGTTAAGCCACCGTCAACGAATGTTCCACCGTCCTGATGTAGTATATCACCATTCTCAAGTATGAACTCATCGCCATTCTCAAGGTCCATGAAGTAGGTAGTTTCAAAGTAAATATGAGTAACAGTAGCTTCAGCGGTGGCGGATGCAGTACAGTATGAATCTTCATATGAGATCCATAGAGCGTCACCATTCTCTTGCACTAGATCATCACCATTCTCAAGCATGAACTCTTCGTTACTAATATTGTAAACAAAGCTTGGAGCCGCGGTGATGGATGCAGAGCCAGTGAAGGTAGGTGAATCATGTAATTCAGTGTGACCTGCAAATACCGTTAGACCAGATGCAACCACATCACCAGTACCGTTGGTTGTTACAGATACATTGGCGATACCCGATGCTGAACCTACAATATCAAGAGATGGTCTAAAGTCTACTATCGCATTGGAAGAGATTGAACTTGAGCCAGAGATATCTAATACTGTATTATTAGCCACAGTAGGTGTAGAGGTCATGGTAGCACTACCACCCACAATACCTACACCATAGTCTGTTACAGTAGAAGCGGATATTATAAGACCTGAAGCTACTATATCGGAAGTCGCATTATTAACAACAGAAGCTTCTGAAGTCATTAGAGCATTACCTGCAACGATACCCACACCTATATGTTCGGTAGAACCAATACTTATACTTAAGCCTGAAGCGATAATATCGGAAGTCGCATTATTAACAACAGAAGCTTCTGAAGTCATGGTGGCAGAACCACCGACAATACCAACACCATCTTCTGTAACAGACGAAGCCGAGACAATTAAGCCAGAGGCTACAACATCGGATGTAGGTTTATATTCAACCGTAGGTGTAGAGGTCATTAGAGCATTACCTGCAACAATACTTACACCTATATGTTCAACTTCACCAATAGATACGGTGGCGCCTGTAGCGACTATATCACCAGTACCAGAGGCCTGTCTAGTAACGTTCGCCGTTATAGTAGCGATACCTGCCGACTCTGTAACAGTATTGGCCGAGAAGTAATTACCATCATGATCTACAAGTTGATTATTATCAGCATCAGTCAAGAAGTAGTTATTAACAAATACTTCCTTGGTAACATCGGCATCAACAGTAGATGTACCGGTAATAACACCACCAGCATTGTATGTTACCGTTATGTCTGTATCTAATGCACCAGTACCAGTAATATCGGAGATGACTGGTCTTGAACTAGTAGGGGTAACACCCATCGAACCTGTACCAGTTAAAGCTAAGGTGCCATAATTATCGGTGTGGCCTGCAAATACCGTAAGACCAGTCGCGACTACATCGGATTCAGCATTGGCTGAGGTTATACCAACAATATTAAGTAATGCCGAACCAACAACATCTAATACTGTATTATTAACCACAGTAGGTGTAGAGGTCATTAGAGCATTGCCTGCAACCACACTAATTGAATTATGTTCAATCATGGAGATTGAAACAAGTGCACCCTCTACAACTATGGTGGAAGCAGCATTGGCGGTAATTGCGCTTGAACTTGATAATATACCAGAGCCGGTGATTATACCAGACCCTGCATTATTATTGGTGGCGATTACAGCGATTGCACCCGATCCGACTATATCGGAAGTAGTATTAATTTCGTTGGTAGCATCCACTGCTACAAGACCAGACCCTATTATATTCAGTACACCATAATGATCGGTGTGACCGGCCGATACAATTAAGCCCGAAGCCATAATATCTGATTCAGAATTAGAAATTACCGAAGCGATTGAAGCGATTGAACTTGAGCCAGATATATCCAATGTAGCGTTATTAACCACAGTAGGTGTAGAGGTCATTAGAGCATTGCCTGAAACTATACCAGCACCGGCCTGTATAGTTTCACCAAATACAACACTTAGACCAGACGCGACTACATCGGCAGAACCACCGGCAATTCTATCACTGGATGCAGTAATTGTTGAAACACCATCATGAATAATGGCCGGTATAATGACTATACTATCACCATTCTCGTCAATTAGACTATCACCATTTTCAAGGACAAGATCTGTAACATCAATTGTCGCTACATTGATTGGAGATGTTTCTATAGAACCTGATACATTAATATCAGAAGAAGCTATAAAGTCAACGGCAGCATCAGAGGTCATGGTGGCAGAACCACCCACTATACCAACACCATCTATGCTTACAGATGAAGCAGAAATTGTAAGACCCGATGCTACTATATCAGATGTAGCATTGGAAATTATATATGAGCTCGAATCAACCGAACTTGACCCTATAATATCGGATGAAGCATTTAATTCGTTAGTACTATCCGAAACCATTGAAGCTGAACCAGATATACTTAATGCACCATAATTTTCAGTATGACCTGCAAATACACTTAAACCTGAAGCCGTAACATCAAACGAAGCTAGGAAGTTAACCGAAGCTTCTGAAGTCATGGAAGCGTCACCGGCAATTACACCAACACCCACAAGTTCAAGTCCACCAACCGAGATTGATAGACCTGAAGCAATGATATCGGCAGTACCAGCCGCCACCCTAGTAACATTTGCTTCAATTGAGGCAATGCCTGCAGACTCTGTAATTACACCCGCGGCAATAATGTTTCCATCATGATCGGTGATATTATTACCATCTTGATCGATTAGGAATGAGTTATTAACAAATACTTCCTTGGTAACATCGGCATCAACAGTAGCAGAACCTACAATATCGGAAGTAGGGTTGGAAACTGTAACAGGACCAGAAGAGATTAAGGCCGATACATTAATATCAGAAGTAGGTGATATTGTGCTAGTAGGTTCAACCACGGTTGAACTATTACCTACAATACTTATATTAACATAATGATCGGTGTGACCAGCAAATACCGTAAGACCAGAAGCTTCAACATCAGCTTCAGAATTAGATGCTATAGTTGAAGTTATGTCAACGGTGGATGAAGCTACAATATCGGAAGTAGTATTATTAATAACACTAGCTTCAGTAATCATTGAAGATGAACCTACAATATCGGAAGTAGTGTTCAACACCACAGAAGCATTAGAAGTTACTGATGCAGAGCCAGCGATTATACCAGCACCATCAGAGGTTGTCGAAGCCGCTGAAATTATAACACCGGAAGCGGTAATATCAGATTCTGTATTGGCGGTGATCATTGAATCAGATTCAACCGTGGCGGAAACTGTAATATCAGATTCTGTATTGGCGGTGATCATTGAATCAGATTCAGCAGATGATGTACCAACAATAACTAGAGTACCATAATGATCGGTGTGACCAGCCGATACTGTAAGACCAGAAGCTTCAACATCAATGTCTGTGGACGCAGTCATGATTGATGTAGAATCCATAACAGCATTAACAACGATGTCACTCTCTACATTATTAACCACTGAAGCTATTGATGTTATGGAAGCGGACCCACCGACTACACCTGCACCGGCCATAACACTTTCACCAAATACAATGTTAGCACCTGAGGCTATGATGTCGGCAGAACCACCAGCTGTGTAAGATACCTCAACATCAATGGAAGAAATACCCTCACTAATCACCGCAGGAACAATGACTATACTATCACCATTCTCATCAATTAGGCTATCGCCATTCTCGAGAACAAGATCGGTAACATCAATTGTCGCTACATTGATTGGCGCAGTTTCTATAGAACCTGATACACTAATATCAGAAGAAGCTACAAATTCGACCCCGGCATCAGAAGTCATGGTAGCGTCACCACCAATTATACTAACACCGATATGTTCGACTTCACCAACAGAGATTGTGGCGCCTATGGCAGTAACATCAATAGATGAGTTACTAATTAATATAGGATCGGAAGTCATTAATGCAGAACCACCATTAAACGCTATACCTTCAGAGGTTGTCGAAGCCGCTGTGGTGGTAACACCATTAGTGATTATGTCGGCTTCACCAGCCGAGGTTGCAAACGATAGAGATGATGCAGTAGCATTAACAATAATGTCGGAAACAGCATTGTTAATAGTACTACCTACACTATCCATCGTAGATGTACCAGAGATACTTAGAGTACCGTAATTTTCAGTATGACCGGCGAATACTGTAAGACCAGACGCGACCACATCACCAGTACCAGCGAATTCAATGATTGCATCAAACTCTATTGTTGCTGTACCAACAATATCACCATCACCAAATATCTCAACTGATGTGTATGATTCAGCAGATGATGCACCAGAGATACTTAATATACCGTAATGATCGGTGTGACCGGCCGATACAGTTAAACCAGACGCGACCATATCGGAAGACGCATTGTTAGTAACCACCGGTGCAGAGGTCATTGTAGCATTAACTACACAATCACCAGTGCCGGCCGCGATGTAATCATTATCAGCTTCAATTAATGCAGAACCAGCAGATTCAGTAACAGCGTTGAACGCCATTGTATTGCCATCTACATCTGTAATGTAAACACCATTTCTATCTGTTAAGTGATCATTAGTCATTTCTAATAAGAAACCACCAAGAGCCGTAACTGTACATGAACCGGTAATATCGGAAGATGCACCAGGTAGTACAGAAGAACCAGAATCAACAACAGACGCAGAACCAACCATATCACCAGTACCACCCGCGTGTCTGACAGAGTTGGCATCGAATGTTATAGCATTACCGGAAACTAATCTTAATGTAACATAATGATCGGTGTGACCAGCCGATACTGTAAGACCAGAAGCTTCAACATCGGCAGAATCAGGCATTGCAACCCAAGCAGTGGATGTTGCAGAAACAGTACCAACAATATCCACAACAGCATTATTGGTTGATATAGATTCAGAAGTAATTATACTTGAGCCTATAATATTACCGGTACCCGCGAAGTCTACATTAGATTCAGATTCAATTAGAGAGGTGACATTAATATCACCAGAACCTACATTATCCACAGTAGGAGATGAAGTCATTAGAGCATTACCACCAATGATACCTACACCTATATGTTCAATTTCTGAATGTGATACCGTCGCGCCGGTGGCGACTATATCGGATTCTGCGGAGGATATAATCATACCCACGGATGTAATAGAACCTTGTACGTCTATATCGGAGGTCGCATTGTTGGTTATTATAGGTTCAACTTCAATATCTGCAGAACCACCAATTATACCAACACCTATATGTTCAGCCTCACCATGAGTTACAGTCGCGCCGGTGGCGGTAATATCAGCAGTACCAGAATTAGTAACAACACCATCGGAAGTAATTGTAGCAGTACCTGCGTGAACGGCTACACCACTTTGTATTACTTCAGATGTAGTGATAGTCGCGCCTGTGGTGGTAATGTTAACCGTAGTGTGGGCATTATTCACTGCCGTAGACGATACTATGACTGTGCCTGTCGCGTCTATAGAAGCATTAGAGGTATTCGTTGCTATGGATTCAATACCAAGATTTGCACCAATACTTAATATACCGTAATGATCGGTGTGACCAGCCGATACTGTAAGACCAGAAGCTTCAACATCCGCAGCGCCTGTATTATCAACAGAAGGAGCTACATCCATTAGAGCGGAACCAATCATATCGGATACAGAACTTAATGTAACGATAGATCTAGAAGTAATTAATCCAGCACCAGAGATATTAGATATCGGTAAATGCTCAGTATTTGATTCAGAATTAAATGCGCCTGCACCAGACAATGTAATGGTGCCGTCATGTTCAACATCAGAGGTGGAATCAATTGAGCTTGAACCAGAGATATTTGAAGTGATCGATACCTCATTGGTAGCGGTTGATGTAATTACACCATTGACTATAATGTTAGATGAAGACGAAGAATTATTAATTGAACTAGAAGTTACAGTAGCCTCAGATGCGGTGAATGCAACACCATCGGCAAATAATGAGGCACCTGTAACGGTAGCACCTTCAACAACAACATCAAACGAACCTGCGTTGGCCGCAACACTCTCAGAAGAAGAAGTTGCAGTACCAATAATATCCGATGTAGTATTAGCGATTGTAATAACATCGGAAGTAATAGAAGAAGTTCCGGCAATTGAGCCAGAATTAAATGCCTCCAAAGAAGCAATTGAAATAATGGATGCCGAAGCATCAACATCAGATGAAGCAGGTGCGGCGATCACTGCGTCAGAGGTCATGGAAGCAGAACCTGCAACTATACCAGCACCATCAACAGTAACACCGGCGGCGGATATAACCGCGCCAGAGGCTACAACATCGAGTGAATTAAATGCCTCTACACTTGATTCAGAAGTAATTAAACCTGTACCAGATATATTCAATGCATTGAATGATTCAACCATAGGCTCTGTAGAGATTGAACTTGAACCGACTACATCGGAAGAACCTATACCCTCTACCGTAGGTTCAACATCAATAGTAGCACCGGCAACATTAAATGCTATACCATGCGCGTAAACAGATATTGCAGATACCGCGCCACCCTCTACAACAATATCAGAAGAAGCAGATGCAGATGATATTCCAATAATATTCAATACCGCATTACCAACAATATCTATAATAGAATTATTCTCCACCACCGATCGAGTGATGATAGAGGATGAACCAGTAATATCCATTGTAGAAGCGGAGGTCATACTAGATTCAGAAGTAACTGAAGTTGTTCCGGCAATGATATTAGATACAGACGCCGTTTCAACCATACCCGAAGCATCAAGTGAAGCGGTGCCTGTGATTGTACCTAAACCAAACTCTTCTGTGTGACCGGCAAATACTGTAAGACCAGACGCGACTATATCAGAAGAAGAATTACTAATTAATATAGGCTCTGAAGTCATGGTGGCAGAACCACCTATAATACCAACACCATCTTCTGTTACAGAAGAAGCAATTACGGCAAGCCCTGAAGCTACTATATCGGAAGAAGTATAATTATCAACCGTGGAAATAACATTGACGGTGGCAGAACCACCTACAACGGATAATCCATATTGGTCAGTGTAACCGGCCGATACAATTAAGCCTGAAGCTACTACATCGGAAGAAGAATTACTAATTAATATAGGCTCTGAAGTCATTAGAGCAGAACCTGCAACTATACCAGCACCATCTTCTGTTGTTGCGGATGCGGTTATCATCACACCGGAAGCGGTAACATCGAGTGAATTAAATGCCTCTACACTTGATTCAGAGGTAATTAAACCTGTACCAGAGATGTCGGCGTAAGCAGGTGTCGATATAAGTGCATCGAATATAAGATTTACATCACCGGTAAATGCAATACTATTAAATGCCTCTATACTTGCCATTGCTTCAAGTGAAGCGGTGCCTGTGATTGTACCTAAACCAAACTCTTCTGTGTGACCGGCAAATATACTTAAACCAGAGGCAACAACATCCATTGAAGCGGAGGAAGCAAGGGTAGATTCAGAAGTGGCGGTGGCGGTACCCGATATATCGGAAGCCGAATCTACCACCACACCAGCATTGACATCCATTGAAGCAGAACCTACCATGAATGAAGCGGTGGATGATATTATAGATTCATCCGTGAATATAGCACCAATCGCGACTACATCGAATGATGAGTAATTATTTATATTAGATTCTGAATCAAGTGTTGCTGTTACAACAACGTCGGAGTAACCAAGTTTAAATGTTGATCCAAGCGCGTTCATTGAAGCGTCACCGGCCATAACACCTGCACCTTCACCAGTTATAGCGGTGGCGGATACAATAGCAGCATCCGCTGTTATCGATACATTAACATTAGATATATTTGAAGCGGAGGCACTTAATTCACCACCAGCCACAACTGTGTTACTACCAACAAGTACTTGGATGCCTGGAATAACACTGAACGATGCTGTTGCATACATATTAGCCGCAGATGATATAGCACCATCGGGTAATAAGTATTCCGTCACTACTTCATAATTACTATCGCTATTGGCATCCATAGGATCTACGGAATATTGTACGGCAAATACTGAAGCACCAACCGTCGCAGCAACTACTGCGGCCGCTACTTTCTTTCTTAGGGTGGGTCTTGCGTAAGGGGAGTCTTGGTGTGCCACACCAGAGGTGCCACTATATACCGCTACCCATTCATCATTAGAATCTGCGCTGGGCGGGGATACCTCTACTATATGAGTAGATACTTGAGTTGGCATTAAATAACGGTCGCCTCTGCAATCATAGCAGCCGCTCCAGAGAATTTAGCCTCAACGTCATTTGATGTAAACCAAGCGTCCGTATCATCAGGATCATCTTCACCAAATACAAAGTATTGAATTTTAGCTTTCTTAATAACCGATTTATCAGTAACTGGTGGGTAGAACCACGCCTTCGCCGTTAATTGTAGATCCCATACGATTGAACGCAAGTCACCACCATCAAAATTAGCCTCCCATAGATCATCCATACCCACACTGTCGAGTATTACGGGTATATCGCGTATCATATCAATTTCTGGTAATTCTTTAAATGTTAAATTAAATTCTGGGGTAAAGAATGGGACAACTTGCTCTAATATTTGTAGAGCGTCCTCTGTATTCTTTGTATATATCGACACAGAGAAGTTTAAATCATATGGGACTGGATTATAAACGTGCTTGCGTGTGTCGGCATTGAATGGTTGACCGGTAGTAATCCTTCCATGAGAATTAATCTTACGACTTGGGTCATATGATATGCCATCCATTGTAAAGCCAATTCTTGGAATAAATGTCTGTACACCAGAAGCGGTTTGTTGGTCTCTTAATTTCGTCAGGAATCTTTGTTTACTAGCATATGATACAGGTACTTTAATATCATCTATTATAACATCATTCTTATCGAATCGACGAAGGTGAATATTATTAAAAAGTGTACCGATACCTACAGTAACATTCTTCATATGAGAATGATAAAAACTAGTGCCCAACATTACGAAACCTCCCCGAATGGATTAGTCTCGCCGAAGTCTAATACATCATCACCTTGGAACTCAAACGCGTCGGATTCTGTATTCCAACCGCTCGCCTCCCAATTGATTTCATTATCAGCTACGGTGGAGCCTGCCCCGGTAGGCCATACCGGTTCAGTGATATTACTCATACCTAAACCAGTCTTAGCAACTGCGGTATAATATAAGCCAGTCCATATACCGGAAGATGTAGGGTGTATAGTATCACCAATATCATAAGATGTATTCTTAACCCAATCCGAAGTACCAACCGGTGGCTCTGAACCCGCCAACCAATTACCGTATGTTGTCTTAATCTTATTGGCAGCATCTGCAAGCCCATCAAGTTTAGCAATACCTGTATTGAACTCTTCTTGAGAGTATTGGAATAATTCGGCTTGAATCTTAAATTGTGCAATAGTGCCTAAAGGATAGAATGTATTCTCATGCTCAACAAAAGTAATTTCAAACACCCCTTCATTGAATGGGAAGTAGATTAAATCACCTTCAAGGGGCTTATCAACACCTGTAAGAGATGTAAATTCTCTAGGATTAATAATCAACTCCATTCTGTCTTTAATTTCAAGACCGAACTTGGCGAACATATCGCCCTCACCTTCAAAGTTATCGAATGATGATAAGTACATCTCCACATCATGTACTACTTCAAATTTAGAAATAGTATCTTCACCAAAGATGATGTCTTCATTTTGAAGTATGCGAGGAATATACTTCACATCAATTCCCCACATCTTAATAAATTCTGTGGTTAGATTATGAAGTAGGTCTTGTTCGTTAGTCGCGGACTGCCAGTTAACGTGTGGATTAGTGGCCATTACCCTACAGTGAAGTCTAACGGCAATTCATAAGTTGCCGAAAACTCTTCAAGTAATTGATTAATCTCTTCCGTAGCTTCTGAATATAATTCTGGACCTCGTGTACTAACACCGCCAGGTAATGAAGCTCCTTCATATTTAGATAAATTTGAGCCCCATTGTTGTTTAATGAGCGCGGTGGTATACTTTTTCAACCAAGCGTCATCAAATAAGTCAATAGCGTAGCCTGTACCTTCATCGGGTACTACCATTCTATATCCCTTTATAATAAATGTATTACCATCAACAAAAGTTGTGCCATGCACAAACATTTGATTTGTCGCTCTATTATGTGTGAAATGCCTAGCGGGTGTAAAGTATCGATTCATTAGTTCGATATATTGCAGGGTCAATTCATAACTAGTAAAAGTCTCTGAAGATGGTGTACCGCTCAACAGGTCTTCCATAGTGGCTTTACCAAACTGCCATTCGGCGTCCATGAATGATTCACCATTGGCTCCGCCAGTGTTTGGTTCCAGCAAAGCGGTGATTGCTACTATATTATCAGGTATTGTAAAATACCCGTTAGTAACATCTGTCGCAGATGTAGTAATTTTTATGTATGTTTCTTCAACACCATCATAATGGCGCTCAACGAACATTTGTATGGCATCTTCTATTCGGTCAGTGGCTTGAGTCGTATCTACCTCAATATTGATTACTGGTGAACCCAGTTTGCGTAGTGCATATGCTTTTAAGTCTGCTACCGATTGAAGTTTAGCCATTAGAATCCTATATGAAAAATAAAGGGACCGAAGTCCCTCTATTCATCAATTAACAAATATTAGTCAATTGTTACTGTTACAGAACCAGAAGTAAACGTGATAACGTCGCCGTTAGTCAATGTTTTATTGTAGTTCATAGGCGTATGGTAAAGTAAGTTACCAGAAGTAGACGCATCATAAATACCAACGTGTGTGTATGTAGTTGCAGAAGCACCATCAAATGCAGAAAAAGAAACTGAAGCACTATTTGAAGTAGTGTTCGCGCCAGCTGGATCACTAAATGTGATTGCTTGACGTGTGTATGCAGGGAATGAAGCAGTTGCAGCTTCAGTACCTGTACCAGCGTCTGTAGGGTCAGTTTCGAATAATGCAACGTATGGTGTTACACCTGTTAAAGTTACACCACGTAGAGTAGTGTTTAAGATTGCGTCTTCCAAGTAATTTGAAAATTCACTCATTTTATTTCTCCTTAATTAAGTAGTTTGTTGTTGTGTAAAATGCATTTTTTACAATAATATTTATACAATATTATTTTTTCCAATTAATCCATGCATCAATACCTTTATCATGCAATGATTGTTTTCTGCGAACACCGGAAGATTTTTTCTTATGTTTTTTCGCTTCCATCACCCATTTCTGTACATCATCACTATTAGTCTTCATATACTTATTTATATCAATTCTTTGTTTACTTTCCAATATAAATATGTTATAATAATATTAACTATACAAATTGAGTAAGAACCATCACCTAAAGTCAAAAGTTAGAGTGACCGGCAACTGTTTTAATACACTTAAATACGATCCGGAGATTGATGTGGGTATAGACACTAAATATCTAAATAAACCGAACAGGGCGATATGATGAGAGCCCAATGAACGGCCCTGAATTAACAGGATCTATGTTGAAGGAGGATACGGCAAACCTCACCTGTTCTGGTAAAGTAATTAAAATCTAATAAGTATTAAATAATTAAAATCTAATAAGTATTAAATAATTAAAATCTAATAAGTATTAAATAATTAAATCTAATAAGTATAGGAAATTTGCCTGCAAGGCAAACGGCCGAAGGCCGAATTTGATTACCTTTCTTGAAGTTACTCAGTAAGAAATTCGCCAGTATTAATCCAATAAATCTAATTGTTCTTGTTCTGTTTTAATCCCACCATTGACTATATCTTTATGGAATTGGATAACTTCAGATTCGACCCCGGCACCAAATATCATAGAAATCCTATCACCATCTTTAAAAAAGTATGATGCTGGGAATGAATTGGGTTCAAAATATAGCTTATCCGTTTCTTTTATTTTGATTGCCGCGAAAGTAAATTCCGGGACTTGTTCTTTAACTTTTTCAAGTATTGGCATCATGTGTTGACATGTAGGACAGACTTCATTGAACCAAATTATATTAACAAATCTATCGCTATTAATTATTTCTTTCGCTCTATCTACTGTAACTTCTTCAAATTGTGTATTCATCATCTATTGATTCACCTCTAATTATATTATAAAATACTCATAATGCCTTGTAGGCAAAAGATACTATAAGGATTATATTACACGCCTAGATATTGTTTTGCTCTAAGCGTTCAATTCATTGTTCGATACATTACCCCTTGGGAAAAGCATCTTTCACTGCCTTATTAGCAATATAGAACTCTGATTGTTTAGCAGTATCACCGAACTCACCAGCATCAATAGAGTGCCAAAGCATATCTAATTGGTCGCCAGTAGGTGCGTATTGTCTATCTCTTTGGTATTGATTGTTGTCGTACTCTGCTTGTAATCTTTCTGCTTCTTCTAGTATTTCATTATTAGAAGGGAAATCTGTAACATTATCTGACCATATAATTGTAGATAAGTTAGAACCTTCTACACTTACACACGAGTCAGGTCTTAGGTTGGTGCAAGCCTGTGCTATAAAAATATTCATACTTCCACCTCAGTTATTTTAAATAAGGGTTTAGAGATTGTTCCATCACCAGTTGAAAGAGGTGACATCCAAAAAGACATCGTACCATACTGAGGTATATGAAAATAAACAGAATAAGTTCTTACTGTTGTATTACTTGAAGCCTCAACAGTCTGCATATTAATCATATCATTATCGTTAGCATCAAATGCTGTTATTCGTTTAGACCAGTGTACTCTCCTTCTACTACCACTTGATGGTGGTTCGTTGACAGCCGATGAAGATGTTATATTATAAAATTGGCTGGCATATAATTTAGCTGAGTTAGGAGATATAATAGGGGCTGAAAAATCAAAGTATAACTTACTTGTTGCTGATAAAGGTGTGAATACTATCCTTAAATCTGAAGAGATTTCAACAAAGTTTTGTGTAGCATTACCTGAAACTGTCACTGTTGATGTTTTACTAGGATTAACATAAGCCACCTGCAACACCTTACCACCCCCAGCAGCAGTCTGAAACGTAGGTGCTACACCAACACCACCAGAGGTTAATATCTGTCCACTAGTACCATCACCTGTGTATAACTTAGTATCCCCATCAGGCATAGTTATTGTTCTTGTTGTACCAGTAGTTACCCCACTGACATCAAACGATAACTTCTTTGTTTCATCTGCTCCATCTAGGAAGCCACTGTCACTGTATTTAATACTCATTTAGGAAA
>Ga0257117_1000763_pt1 | contig 22500 bp, 20 predicted proteins | sample SI112_135mmetaG_FD_190157 | JGI IMG/M metagenome (GOLD analysis project Ga0257117, IMG submission 190157) | Marine microbial communities from Saanich Inlet, British Columbia, Canada - SI112_135m | ecosystem: Environmental > Aquatic > Marine > Inlet | place: Canada: British Columbia | collected... | reverse complement strand
GAGAGATTTGGTGATGAAAATGACAAAAACTCTAAAATTACTTGCATGAGATTAAAATTATAATAGCACCATACACAACGTCCATCATCGCCAGATGAACAATAATTAATGCCAAGTGTCTCAAAACTGGGAATGCAATCTCGATTTAGCAAAAAATATCAAGCTTGCTCGTATCCGCTTTGATAGATTTATCGCAATGAAAAATTATTACACACAAAAAATTCAAGAGGTGCAAAATTTTATTATTGATAATTTAGCACATGAGCACTCGCTAGAGGAGTTGGGCAAGATTGCATCATTTTCACCATACCACTTTCATCGAATTTTTGCGGCAGTAACAGGTGAAACTGTGAAGGCATATATCAGGAGGACAAGGATGGATAAAGCAGCGCTAAGTCTTATTCATTCTAAATCATCTATTATTGATATAGCTCTTGCCACAGCTTTTGAGTCCCATGAAGCTTTTAGTCGGGCCTTCAAAAAACAATTTGACCAAAGTCCAAGTGATTTTCAAAAAAATAGAACTGAACTGCATATGGAATTCAAAAAAAACCATGACGATTTTGTGAGGCAAGAAATGGAAGTAAAAGTTGAAAATTTAGAGCTTATGAATGTGGCTTACTTAAGACATACTGGTCCATATACTGAATGTGGGAAAGTATGGGGTGAAATATTCTCTACTAAGAAGGTTTTGCAAACAATGACACAAGCAACAGTTTCAGTGGGAATTTGTTATGATGATCCAGAAGTAACAGCTTCAGACAAAATTAGATACGATGCCTGTGTAAGCGTTCCAAAAGATTTCACAGCAGAAGGCACCAAACTTGGAATCAAAGAAATTGCAGGAAAAAGATATGCAACAGCAATCCATAAGGGTGCTTATACTACTGTCGGCGAAACATATAAGTACCTATTTGGAATATGGCTTACAGGTAGTAGTGAACGATTAGACGATAGTCCTTGCCTTGAAATTTATTTAAACAACCCCAGTCAAGTTGAGGAAAAGGATCTCGAGACTAAAATTTGTTTGCCACTGGCACAAAAATGAAAGACTTGGAAATAATTGCAACTGATTCTAAAAATATTTCAGAATATCAATTTTGCGGATACAAGGATAGCAAAAATGAAGGCCATAACAGAAAATCAAAGTGGCTTAAAAAACGTTTTTCTGAGGGACTAAAATTTAAAATCTTACATTCCAAAGAATTTGGTGACATTGGAATGATTGAATACGTTCCGGGGGACAATACATGGAGACCCATAGAGGCCAAGGATTATATGGTTATCCACTGTATTATGACCTCTGGCAAGCACAAGGGAAGGGGCCACGGAAAACTGCTATTAAAAGATTGTATCAAGGATGCTAAAAAAAATGGATTTAAAGGGGTTGCTGTAGCTACAAGCTCTGGAAGTTTTATGGCAAACGGTAACTTATTTCTAGCAAATGGTTTTAAATTAGTAGATACAAAGGATTGTTATGATCTTTTGGTTAAAAAATTTAAAGCTTCTTCTCAAAGTCCAAAGTTTACAAAGCCAAATGAAAAATTCTTAAAAAAATATAACAAGGGGCTAGTCATTTTTTCTTCAGACCAATGCCCGATGGTCCCAAAATGGACAAAAGAAATAGCTGAAGTATCAAGGGAGTTAGGATTCAAGCCCAAGATTGTCACTTTGAACCAATCTAATAATTCAAGATCACTAGGTACAGCGTACGGCATGTTTTGCATTTTACTAGATGGCAAGATTCTAGTTGATCGACCTGTTAGTGCCAGAAGATTTTCAAATATTCTACAAAAATTATAATTACAGAAAGGACACCATACATCTGGAGTTGGAATTCATCACAACGACTATCATCAATACTGAAAATCCAGGTGCCATAGTGATTATCAAGCTCAGTTACAGACCGTGGTCATTTGGCAAACGTATTTCAACTAGCTTGTCATTTTGAATTGTGGCATTAATTGAACCAGGTTCGAATACATCTCTCTCCACGAGGTAAAACCTTATTTTATTACCGGAATGCTTTTGAGTAACTGCATTTAATTTAACCACAACTTTACTTGATAGTTTAAACTCTATTTCTACTTCTGCTGATTCTTCTTTTTTCCATTTATTAGTTACGCAGATCTCATCTACACTATAATCATCAGAGTTAATTACCGCATCTACTGGATTACCTCCTGAATCTCTAATACTGTAACATTCATTATTTGTTTCAGATATATCGACAATTTCCCAAAGATTGGATGGCGATAGACTAGTGCCACTGAAACCAACTGTGTAGTAATTGTAAAGGAAAGCACTATCGCCCACCTCAAGCTCTAAAACTTTATCACTTGTTAGTGCTTGGTACCTGCCAACGGAATGATCACATCCGACGCTACCGCCTTTATCCTCATGTACATTTTCGATTTTAAAAATTAAAGTTTGGAGCATTTCATTCGTAGACAAAGTTTTATCAAGGCTGCCTAGGATTCCGATATCAACAACACTTGCTTGATAAATACAATTATCTGTATGTGCTGCATGAGAGATTGAGCAAATAAAAAATAATAGGCAAAAAATATGCTTCATGTGAACTCCGTTGTTAACCCTACAATCATATAGATTGCTTCTTGTGCCCCTCTTGCATATTTCATTAAGAAAAATGGATCAATGCTAATGTAATTATTGCTACACCATTTTGTTCACTTAATTATTTTCTAATCTTACTATTTTCATTGAGCCTTGCAATCGATTATCCAATTCAAAAGTTCATTAGGAAAACATGAATTTATAGTCAGCTTGATACCATGCTTGAATAAAATGCTTACATTGGGCCCCTACAGACCATTTTTCACATATCCCGCTTTACACAGATCATTGTCTAAAATAGTTTGCATTCAATAACAAAACTAGGGTCGGTTTTAGAATTTCAATTTTAATTATTGATGGGGGTCATAATGAAATTTATTTTTTATTTTTAACAATTTAAGCTCTTCTTAGTTCAAACATAAAAACTATCAAAAAGGATCTGCATATGAATTATCTGCTGTTACTTATCAAATTTTTTCTAACGATTACAAACCTGGCCTTTGCCACTCCATCAAAGATAGAGATTAACTGGCAATATCAAACTGGTAATGAAATTAGCTTAGAGAGGCACTCTACTTTAGTTGAGCTTCCAGGGATTAAAGATTTAGAAGGGTCAAGTCCCTATATTTCAGACCTTGCTATCCATAAAACAATTCTAGCCCTATCTCTCGGCAGAGTTTTAGAAAAATCACTACAAGATTATGAAGGATGTAAGAATCGCAATTTAATGCCAAATAAGGGATCTGGACGTTTTCCTAGAGATATTGTTCATCCACCAAAAAAAGTTGATTGCCACAAGTTAAGGCTTGGAGTGGCAGAAAAGTTGATAGGAGATTTAAATTCAATCGAATTAAAGCTAAAAGAAAAAAGATTAGTTGCAGGAAACCTGGAAAAACTTTTTGAAACTGTAGATATTGGAAGAAAGTTAGCCGTGAATATGAAAAAGGCCAAAGCTCCAACACCTACTAGAAGGAGACCTCAAAGACCTAAGCCCAAACCTAATTGTGTTAAGGTCAAAAAAAATAATCCGCCTAGGCGACCTATTAGACCTGAGTGGGAGAGAACTCACCCTCCTGGCCGTGGAATTAAATCACGGTGTAGAATAAAACGTCCAACAAGGCCAAATCGCCCCTCATCTGGATCAACACGCCGTCCATCGAGACCTAACCGACCATCAAGGGGTTCAACAAGACCTAGCCGTCCATCAAATCGTTCAGCGAGACCTAGTCGTTCAGCAAGACCTAGCCGTCCATCAAGTCCATCTAGATCAGGAGGCTCCAGTAGACCGGCTGCACCTTCAGGTGGTTTAAGTGTAACAGCGGGAGGAGCTCAAGACATAGGCGCTCTAAAAAAATCTGTTTTAGAGGGACTTGTACCTAGAGCGGTAACTTTTTCAATGGAAGGCTTTCTCAGTGAGTTTGATCTCCCTTTAAATAATATGGGCTGTGATAAATTAATTTGTGTTCAGCCGGCCATATTGATTGACCAAAAGAAAGGAAAGCTCTTCGTTCAAGTTGGAATGAACTCAAGCGTAACTGAGAAAAACTTCAAAAGGAAAAATCTGAACCTTTCAGTTGTACTAGATGTAAGTGGCTCTATGGGAGCAAATGACGGTACGGCCAAAAGCCGAATCGAGTGGGCGAAAGATGCTCTACGAGAAACACTAGCAAAACTCAACCCATCTGATTATTTCTCAATTATTTTGTTTGATTCAACACATAGTGTACTATTAGACACAGTACTCGTTGAAAACAAGGACTCAATATTAAAATTGATTGATACTATATATCCTCGAGGCTCAACAAACCTAGAGTCGGGTCTTAGAAAAGGCTTTGAGCTTGTTGAATCGAGAATTGAGCCAGGATATGAAAACAGAGTCATCTTGATTTCTGATGCCGGACTCAACACAGGAGTCACAGACCCCAGGTCTCTTTTAAGACTTGTGACAGATTATTCGTCTATGGGGATTGGTCTTACCTCAATAGGCATTGGCGAAAATTTTAATCAAGAATTTATCCACAACATCACCATGTCTAGAGGGGGGAGCTACATTTTTGTTAACTCGGGAAAGGAAATGAATAATTACTTTGAAAATTTTGACTTTTTAGTTACACCAGTTGCCTATAATTTTAAAACTAGTCTAAATTTCTTAGGCAGTTCAGCGAAATTTGTAAAAGCATATGGTATCCCCCAAGCAAAGGGAGAGGGGTCATCACTAGCGATTTCAAATGTGGCAACATTGTTCTTTGTTGGTGAAGGTGGAGGCGCCATTATCTTAGAGTATGACATTTAGTAATCCAATACAAAAATGGTGCCATTTCCCCAGGCACCATTTTCACTTACATTTTGCCAAGCAAATTTCGGCAAAGGAAAATACTTTGGATTTTCTATCTTGGAAATACTTATTTTTCAAAACCTGGTGATCACTTCGTTTTGAAAGTGTCATATTGAATGATTCTATGAAACATTCAAGTTTAGATTCTTCAATTCCAAACAAGAAAGGTTCCCCGCTTTTTTCAACCGAAGATCTAATTGCAAAAGAGCCATTAATATCACCAGTTCCATCTACAAGATCTTTTGAAAAATAATCGAAAATGATTTCGCTATCAACACAGCTATTTTGTTTTACAAACTCGAAGATTTTTCTAACTTCTTCTTCGGGAAGATAATAAATAAGACCTTCAAGAATGAAGATATTTTTTTTATTTGAATCGAAACCTGCTTTAACAAGCTCATCAAGTGGCTTTTGGTATGATAAATCAATGGATACATAATTTACATTTTCTGGAATTTTTTTAAAATTACTAATTAATAATTCTTTTTTGCGTTTTTGTGTAGCGGGATGATCTAATTCAAAAACCTTCACACCCTCAAAGCATTCACTAAATCTCAGTACTCTTGAATCATGGCCCGCTCCCAACATGACCACTTGTTCTATATCTCTTTTTTTTAGAGACTCTACTAACCATTCATCCATTTGCCGATGCCTGCCGATAATATATCCACCCAATCCAGGCGCAAACATCTCCGTATTTTTTTTAAAAAAAATAAGAAGTTGATGGATCTTAGATTACAAATAGAGAGAAACATCTTTGATTTTTTTGATAGAAAGGTTTTTGCATAGGGATCATTGAAGGCATCAATATCATTTGAAAATTGAGTCTCAAATGCTCGTATTAAAGCCATTGATTCCGCTGTAGCGCTTGCTTGATGATCTTTCATAGTTAGAATTTTATATCATGTTAAAGAAAATTTAAAAAGGTTGGGTATTTACAGTTGCGAAACATTTTGGTTTGAAAAACATTTAGTCCATTCTAAATTTCGAAAAAGTTTCACCTTGAGTTATTTTAATTTTAGACATTTAATAAGAGTAGAGGCTTACGAGTAAAAAAAAACAAACATAGTCTGATATATCTGATTAACATTTCAATGATCGTAGTCATAGTTTCTGTGGGTATCGTTGGATTCCATGCTCTTAATAAAAGTAGCAATTACTATAGAAGAGTTGTTGAAGAAAGTATTCCAGTTATTCGAACCTTTCAAGATATTCGTTTCGGAGTGATTAGGCTAGTTGCCTCTACAAGCGAGTTCGGTTTTATTTCAGCTGAGGAAAATGAAGTAGCTTTGATAAAAACCGGCATTGAGGTAATCAGGAGAGGGTTGGAAAAACTTGATGCAACTGGGTTTACCATAATACCAAAAAATAAAATTCTTGCCGAAAACCTAACGACAATAATAGGTGAGTTAATAAATACCTGCTGGGAAATTGTTGATTTAAAAAGAAAAGGTTTTTCAGGGGAAGTGGTACTTGAAAAAAAAGAGGAGTTTGAAGTAATAGAGAAAAAAATAATAAGTATTATAGGAACCTTAATTGACGAGCATCAAAACAACCTCAATTTAAATCATTCACTAATTTTTGAGCAGGTTAGAGTAAGTGAGTATCTTATTGTGATATTTATTATCTTTGGAATATTTGTGGCGGTTTTTTTGGGTAAAAAAATTTTAAGCTTCATTAAAGAGCTTGAATTAATTCATGTTCAGCTAAGCTATACTTCTAAGTTGGCTTCTATGGGAGAGATGGTTGGGGGAATTGCACACGAAATAAATAATCCGCTAGCTATAATCAATATATCAGTGAAAAATATCTCAAAGTTGGCCAATGAAAATAAATTAAGTAAAGAAAATATTCTAGAGGGTGTTTCAAACATAGAGAAAACTATTATAAGAATTTCAAAGATCATTGATGGGTTAAAAACTATCTCGAGAGACACTGGTAAATTTGAAAAGACAGAAGTAAATCTTAAAGATATTTTGCAAGATATTATAAGTCTTTCATCTGAAAAATTTAGAATTAATGAAGTTTCCTATAGGCTTGATCTGGAAGATAAGAGCTTTGATAAAAAAATTCTGTGCGATAGGGTACAAATTTCTCAAGTCTTGATCAATCTGTTGAATAATTCCTATGATGCAATTGAAAATTTAGACGAAAGGTGGGTAGAGGTTAGAAGTCTTGAATCTCAAGGATTTGATATCATTAAGATTACTGACAGCGGTACTGGTATTCCTGAAAAGATTCAAAATAGCCTGTTTGAGCCCTTTTACACTTCAAAAGGAGTTGGGAAAGGTACTGGATTGGGTTTATCTATTTCAAAATCAATATTGGAGATGCACCATGGCTCTCTTGAAATTGATAATTCTTCTCAAAGTACGTGCTTTATAATTAAATTGCCCAAGGCAGTATGTTAATAAATTCATAGTTGCAGAAATAGAGAAAGCTTTGTTGTATTCAGTCCAACAGGGGGGGGCTGGCATATTAAGGCAAAAGAGTTGGGTTGATGACATGACTAGAATATTCGCCGTAAGCACTAATCATGCCTGGAACACGCTCTGGATAAACAGGACAACGATAGCGCCTCTTATCTCTTTTTTCGAGAATTCGGACTGACTTATCAATGCCCTCCTTCATACCTGACGAGCGGTATTCATTGCAATTCATTCCTTCATCCCATGAGGCGGAAACATAAGTGTCTAGATCAATACTTTTGCTAAGTTTCCAATTTCCTTTTGCGCAAGAAATATACTTTGAGCTTATTTTCTTTTTGGGTGAGCCTAGCAGGTCAAGCCAAAACCTGTAGCCATCATAGTTGGCCGCAAGATCAGCGTATGAGTAAACCCCTCCAAGAAGCTTTCCTTCGAAGGAGTACTCTAATAGCTCTCCCAAATCTAGCGCTTTAGAAAAAGTAAAGTCCCAGTAGTGAACCAGCAAGTAGTAATAATGGCCTTCATCGAAAAAATGGCCAAATTTATCTGCTCCAATCAGAAGTCCCTTGTGATGAATTGGTACTGTAAATCCGATTCCCAGCCATAAGCCCACTTGGATAGGAAAACTGTGAAGTAGTGGGACATTTTCATAAATAGAGTGATCGAAATCAATCTTTGATTTGGGTAAATCCTTCGAGCTAGTAATAAAAGACTCGATTTTTCCTAGGAAGGGACGTCTGAGCTGATCTCCTAGAAGCGAAGCCAAATTATCCCAGTCACATTCTAGTGAAATACCACGCTCACCATTGAGGCTATCAATGGCGTGCTTAATACGCCTGTTGACCTCAAAGTTAAGATCAGGAAGGGCACTTTCTATAGGCTGATACCTAGATGAATAACCATCCGTCTCTGCAGCAAATAGCAATTGTGATGAAAATAGAATGATTGTGATACTGAAAATGATCTTCACTTAAATAATATTAGCATACTTTGACAGCAAACAATAAATTTTAGAAAGCTTTGAGCTTAATGGCAGCATCACGATTTTTCGTGCGCTCTAAGTTGCCCTTGGTAATATCACTTTCATTAGCAATGAGGTTGTCATACCATTTAAGCGCATTGTACATTTAAAGGAATTACTTATTAAAGCACCAATAAATAAAAATTTAAAACCTAAAATTACAGTTTTATTTGCAGCGCTCTTGTTAGCGGCCTTCATTTTATTTGAAGATGATGAAGTTAAAGATCAGAGCAATCAAGACTCTTCTAAAAATCCGACAATAACCCCATTGGGAGAAATGGCAAAAAAGATTGTGAAAACAAAGAATATAAAAGTTAAAGATAAAAAACTAAATTCCATACCGACGCCCGAAGACTCAACTAATATTAATGTAGAAAATAGTATCGTTGATCATAAATTAATTATGGAATTAAAAAATAAGGGAAGCCTGGAAGGTGTGCTTCAAATTATTTCAATTTATTTAAAATGTGCAAAAGATGGAAATGCATTTTGTCTTGGTCAATACGAACACTTTGTTGCCAATTACCAGGCTCCGAGATGCAAAGAAGTCAGCCCCAACCTGGGATTTTTTATTGCTGATATTAAAGAAGGTCTTAATTTTATTGAAGAGCGTACTTTTGAAAATCGAAAATACTTTTTTGAATCAAAGCCCTTTATTTCTGGTGCCGATTTCATGGAGGTTTATCAGGTCCCAGACAAGGAAGATTTTATGAAAGTGGGAGTTCGCTTAACCTCCTCAGCTAAAGAAGATTTAAAGCTCGCTACATCTGAAAATATTTTAAAAAATGCCTGCCTAGTTAGTGAATCTCAAATTTTGAAATGCTTTTATATTAGCTCTCCCATAAATGTGGAAGCCTTTGAAGTAAGCGTCCCTGTCGATAAATCAAAAGTTGTCAAAAATTTGCTTCAATCATTTTGTACTGAAATTGAAGAACTCACCCTTCCGCCAGAGGTTCAACTGTAGATTTATGGGGCCAATGTTGGAGAAAACCTTGGCGAGGCAGTTAAAGAAAGTGATGGATAATTAGTTTAAAAATATCGCGTCATGCATAAAAGAAGACTTAAACCCTAAATTCAGCAAAAAAAATCAATTTAATCACACAAATGATCAAAAAAGAGGTTCCCACATGCTCTAAATTGTTATTCAAAGAGGTGTCTATGAAAGTGATGATTGATATTGTAACCCACATTGAAGACCACCTCAGTAGCGACCTGTCTGTTAGGGACGTTTCTGAGTACTCAGGTTATTCCACTCATCATTTTCAAAAAATGTTTGCGGCCGTTACAGGCCTTAGTCTTGGAAGTTACATTCGAAGGCGTAGACTTACCACGGCTGCAAATAAACTAAAGCACTCCTCTGAAAGAATAATAGAAGTTGCGCTAGGTTCTGGTTTTGAATCCCAAGAAGCATTTACTCGTGCGTTCAAAAAAATGTTTGGAGCCACTCCAAACAAGTATCGTAAGAGTAGCTCTGACTTTGGGCTTAGAAAACTTGAAGCGATTACAACTGATCTAATTGGCCATCTTAGGCGAGGAGTTATTGACATGAAACCAAAGTACCAAACAAGAGAAGATTTTTATGTAATTGGACCAGGTAAAGTATTTGAAAGAGCTAATACAGATGAAATCGGAAACCTTCTATGGCCTGAATTTTTAAATCGTTTCGATGAAATTCCCAATAAACTTGGGAAGATTGGTGATTCATTTATTACCTACGGAATATGCAAAGAAATCTGGAAAGAAAATCATATCCAAGATCACTTTAATTACTATGCTGGCGTAGAAGTTGAAAAAGAGACTACACCACCTCAAGGTATGGAATTAATTTATATTCCTAAGCAAAAATATGCCGTGTTTACTCACCATGGTGGTGTGAATGATTTGAATCTTACCAATCAATATATATGGGGATCTTGGCTACCTCAAAGTGGCCATAAACTGGCACCGGCTTCAGACCTAGAGGTTTATCCTGCAGAGTTTAAGCCTGAAAGTGATGAGTCCCAAATGGAGATTTGGATTCCTCTCCAGGAAAATCCTAAGACATTGTGATTATTCTAAAATAAGTTAGAATAGATTTATGAAGCAAGAAATTTATCTTGAAACCAATAGACTATATATTAGAAAAATTACTGAGCAAGATGATCAGTACTTTCTTCGGTGGTTAACTGACCCTGAAGTCACCACACACGTTGGTGGACCAAGACCCGAGAAATCAATCAAAGAAACCATCGATCGCGCTCTAAAGAATTGGGCCGAGCTGGGATTTGGTCCAGGAATGGTGATATCAAAAGATGAAGGCGAAGTCGTAGGTGTGTCTGGAATTTCAAAAGTAGATATTGAAGGAAATGATGAATTTGATTTAGGTTATTTAATAGATAAAAATCACTGGAACAAAGGATTTGCCTTTGAAATATCCAGTGGCATTGTTAATAAAGCAAGCAGTCATAACCTATCAGCACTGACAGCAATGATTCATCCAAAAAATACTATTTCCATTCGCATAGTAGACAAATTAGGATTTAACTTCGAAAAATCTGTTAACCAGATTGGTGGTAAGGGGGTCAGCGATCCAATTAATTTATATAAACATAAAATTAGCTCTTGAGTAATGCCAACTAGTGGCCCTACACCTGTTCTAGAAGAAGAATTCTAACTAATTTAGATATATCTGAAAGTTTTTGATCTTTGCAATTTAGCTTTTTCAATTTTACATCAATTGAACATATTTTCTCAGGTTCTAGTGGCGCGAAGTAGCTTTTTTTCTTCCACACAAATTGATAATAAATCAGATCTCTCTCCCTTTGTTCAGGAGAAGCAAGTCCACCAATTGAAAGTGTTTTTACATATTTATTAATCTGCTTGCATACTGAGTTACCAAAGACTTTTGGTTTCTTGCTCTTTGCTTTGCATATTGATGATGAAATAGAATATTGGTGATTCCACTTAATCCCTTTATCTGTATAACTTCTTAACTCTAAAGTTTCAGCTCGTAAATTAAACGAAAATGAAGCTAAGAAGAGCAAAATTGACCAGGAAACTGGCCTGATTCGAATAAACATTGAAGTACCTCTGTAAAGGGGTGATGAAGACCATCACCATCAGGATTTGCACAACTATGGGTGAAATGAAATGGTGTATTCCAGCTTTCGATAAAAATAGTATCGGCAAATGCCTCTCTCAATCTTTGTGATTTACAACCTGGTATCCAATACTCATATTTACCGTAATCATTCCAAAAGCTGAGATCACTATTTGTCACTTCTTTAATTAGACAAGTACTTAGAGCTGGGTTTGCAAAACGGTCATAACTAAATTCACCATGAGCAATATTGGAGCACTCATGAAGATTTGTTGATATTATTTCAGTCCTAAAAGTGGAATCATGATGAAGACCATTGAATTGACAAGCATGTCCAAACTCATGCCTGATAATTGACTCAAGCCCCTCTTTATTTTGATACTTTAAAATAGCATTCATAGATAAATTGATATCATTATCTAGAATTCTATAATAGGCAGCAAAACCTTGAGTCGCATCCACTGCGACATTAAGGCTTACTTCTCCAAGATCACTAATACAACTACTATTACATTCTTCATTCCCTGAAGAACCTGCTTTACAGCAACACCTTTTTTTCAAAACTTCATCACTTTTCAAAGATTCTAAAAAAGCTTCTGCATTAGTGAGTGCTTGCCACATATGTCTATCATCAGATGCTAGCTCCTCAATTTTATCTTCACTTTCTACAACGCAATGCTGGGCCCCTTCATCTAAGCTAGTAGGGACTTCATAGAGAGAAAGGCAGCGCTCCTTAACTTGTGCACAAAAATTTTCCTCAGTTAAAGGATTGCAATCAAAGGGTCTATAGTCTTGTCTTTTTGAATCATGAACATAACCAAATGGGTTTGGAATACTTTCCCTTGTTACTTCTCCATCAGCAGTACATTGTCCAATACCAAGATCTGATTCTACTTTTGATATAGCATAGCCTATGTCTTCAATAAGAAATTGGTCCATATATGATTGCATGGTCTCAGACAGTGAAACACGGCTGAATAAAAAAAGAGATAAAATGAAAACGACAGTTTTGCTCAAGTATTGTCCTCGCAACCAATTCCTTAATCAATAATATAGGACAAATGCTGTATAAATAAAGTCAGTATTTTTTTCTTAAAAGTAGGGATTTAATGAGCAATTCGCAGCATGCGCCCAGCGTTATTTCATAGTACCCCCAAGAAAAAACCTGAAAAATATTCAGGATACTGTAACAAAGCACATGCACTGTAATACGCTCTGGGACTATGAGATGGATCTTTTTAATTTTAGTACTATTTTATCAATCTAAAGCTTATGCATTAATTTGCGATAGTTCTCAAAATCCATTTTTTTATTACCAGCATAGTCAAAATGAGAGTGAGGGATGTGAGATTTTTGATGAACTCACTAGTGTTGCTCATTTTGTTGATTCGCTAATTCCTTTTGAAAGAAAAATTAGTGCCTATGTCGAAGATTCTTCTTTTATCCAAACTCGCTTTGATGAGGGAGGAGGAATTTTCCTACAAAAAAGATTTATCGTTGGTGGCCATGAACAATCCCTACAAATCAGTCGAGGCCTGTGGGCCCATGAGCTAGCTCACTGGGCATTTTTTGATCAACTGGCCAAATATCATCCTGATTTTTTAAAACTAAAAGATACTTCAACATCACTTAGAAGTGCAATCGATACTGTTCATATGCTTGTAGAGCAAGAAGCAGCAGATAGCGATTTTACAAATCCAGAGCTTCTCTATGAGAAAGCTAATAAACAATTTTATGATTTTCGTTTTAGACGATACAAGATAATTAAGCTCCTACTTCCCTTTGCGGAATTGCATGCAGATGTCATAGCAGCTCTTTATAGTGATGATTTAGATATAATAGAAAAAGTTTTCACTGCACCTGTAATAGATGCATTATCTATAAGTAAGGCCCGTGCCCGAAGTTTTTCGAGGAAAGTTGATAGTGATAATTGGGGAAATGAACCATACCAAGTGAAGGCCCACTCATATTTCACGCCGACACGTTCATTTCTTGGAAGTACATATCTTAAAGATTTAAAAAACGCAGAACAAAAAGCCTCATTCACAGAAAACCTAACACACTTATTCTGCCAATATATTGTACAATTATGGAATGATTCAAAAAATCTAGAAAATCCAAGTCAAGATAATAAGCAGTTTATTAAGTACCTTCAAAACCATCTTTAGATTTTATTTGAGATTTGTGCAAATATTTACCAGTGCTACCCGGCCCTGGTGTGCCAAAATGACACTATTTTCGGCCTTAATTGCAAGTGCCAGTTGTATTCCTGTCATGGCAAATATTGAAAGAGAAAGAATTGTTAGAGTTAAGATTTTCATAGTTAGGTCCTCCATAGACTCTGCACGAACTGTCACTAGTCTATAGAGCAAGTTTAAGGCCAACTCTCCACTACCTTGGGCTATAGATTTTACACTCTTATCTAGTAAACTTCGAAGGGGATTTCAAAGTTTAGAACTTTTCCATGTTCAATTTTCAGGTTGGTGAAAATCATTTTGTAGGCTCCTGGTAGCAACTGTTCGCGTCCGTAAGCTCGGATGTAATTATAAGAACTTGAGTTTGAAACATATATACTAAGATCAATGGAGTTACCATTTTGGTCGATTAACTGAATGGCATTTGCTGATTGTTGGCTTTGAGGATAAATCCAGGTATTTAAATATATCATAAAAGCACTCGCTTGATTTACAGTAATCTTTGAGTTTGGCATTGGCGTACTACTTTTAAAAAACCCTGCTGTTTTAAAATGAGATGTAATCGAATGAACTTGGCCAGCTCTGTCATAAAGACTTCCTACTGTTAGTTCATACTCTCGTTCAAACTCGAGGCCTAGCCTTGAAGTGATTTCGAGATAGCCTGGTCTTAATCTATAGTCAATTACAAGCTCCTCGCCCGATACTAAATCAATTAATTTAATCATTGGATCGTTATTTAAGGATATCCCAGTATTAAGGAAGATCTTCATAGTGCGTTGTGAAGCGAAGCTCTGTTCACCATTAGCAGGCATGACTCTATCTATGAGTCCTTTTGTTATAAACTCGATATCTTTATTTAGCTCAATCCCAGATTGATCTTTAATATTACGAATTTTTAGAATATGTCGACCATTAGAGATTAAGTCCGAATAATTTATGTAAGAAATATTTGGATTTGTTCTAGAGAATTCGAGCTCAAATTTTTGTGAGATTCCATGCTCTGGTGCCCAAGATGGATAGTAAATAAGACTGAAATTACTTTTAGTAACAGTAGCAAGGTCAGTATTTGAATGAAATTTCAAATCAACTCTTCCACGAAGATTTATTTCCCTAGGAAGCTCAAGATTACTTAATAGATGATGATTTTTTAAAAGGTTTCCTGTATTAAATCTGACTTCTCCTTTGAAGGGAAAGCCGTTAGCTAGTTTATGATCAATTACAACTTTATAATTTGTTTCATATGATAAATTGTAAGTAGGATCAAGAAATACCTTGTTAACGAGAGGATCGTATGTAATGGTAGTTGAAACAAGATCGCCATCAGCATTAGTTAATTTAAAACCTGCTGCCAAATTTTCTTCATTAATGGGGTAGTTTAATTGAACCCATACACTTTGATCAACGGGGAAGCTCTTTGTTTCGTAGCTTGGGTAAATTTGAGAAATAATGCCATCAAAACGAAAATCTTTCTGGTAACCACTTAGCTCTATTCCAAAAATATTTCTGAGTCCATCTATTTTAATAGATAAGTCTTTCTGATAAGGAAAATCGGGAAGAAAGGTGATATCAATTCTTCTACGACTATAAACATATTCATACTCAAAAGTAATGGTGTTTCCATCCTTGTCGATCATTGCAAGAGCACCTGCAATACTACTTTGATCTAAATCTCTTGAAAAAGTTAATGAAACCTTGCTGTATTTACTCATATATTTTTCACCATGACTAAATTCAGAATATAAAACTTTTAGAGGTTCAGTATTTTGAGATAGAGTGGAAAAATTAAGTGTTAACCCTTCTCCAATATTACCAGAGAAGTCACTGTAACCGGATTTTACGACCATCCGATAATCAGAATCTAAATCCAGCAATGAATGAGGTTGAAAAGTAATCGCTTTAGCTGAGTAATTAAAAGAGATCTTTCCTTCAACTCCTTCAAAACCATCTTCTACTATTTTTTCCAACACAACAATATTTTCAGGGAATAGATCTGGATTTACATATTCAGAAAAATTTACGGTAAGAAAACCAGAAACATAAAAATTTTCGCTTTGTCTGCCCTCTTGAGGATATGTCTGAGAAATTTCAGGTGCAACTTCATCAAGGCCTGATTGAACTGTATTAAATGTATGCGAAAGTTTTTCCTTAACTCCATTTGACTCTATATACAGGGTAATTTCATATTCAGAATCTGGTGAATAATTAGGGCTTGGAGAAAATGCGAAATAGCTTAAAAGAGGTTCAGATATATCATCTTGAGTAGTTACTCCTACTGGATACTCTATAGCGAAACCCTTTACCTTAACTTCATACTTTCTTACCCAAACTGCTCGATTGAAGCTAAAACTAAACTTTTGATCTAAATTAACTTGAGGAGTGTATTCTTTTGTAGGTGCGAAATGTCTTACTAGAGTTGAATTTTCAAAACTTAAAGGCACAAACTCACTATAATTCACCGATTCTATTTCATCATCAAAAATATAGACAGTATTGATTTCTGGGACAATTTCATTTTCTTCTGGAACCTCAATGCTTACCTCAGCACTCTGTACACCGCTCGCCGAACCAGTGGCCTGATTTTCTGAGTTACAACTTAGTAACAAACTTACAATTATAAATGATAGTGTGAGTTTTGCGATCATTTTACCTTCCTGGTCTCATGCACGCCTCTTCAATGAGGGTACCCTTAAGAATGCAAGGCCTATTCCATTTCTCGAATCCAAAATCAAGGGGATGGAGGCGAGAAAATGTACAATAATTGTACATAGAATAAAAGTTTTACATATTCGTTAAATCAAAATAATTTTCATTTAGTATGGGTAAAGAGATTGCCAACAAAGTCACTAGTAAGCTCAATTTGCTTCAGTCTTCTATTGAAGCATCTTTAATATTTTCTAAGACACCTACCATAACCTCGTCAGAGACTCTAGCATCAGTTACACGATGCTTACCGTAAAAAATACCTGTTCTAGATGGAAGTAAAAGATCTCCAAATAAATCGAATTTCTTTGGGTAGGTATTGTCTTGTGTATCGCCTTCTATCAAAGATTTAGTTACACAGCTGCGCAAGCCTGATATTTCGCCCTCACCATAGATGTGATGATACAAATTACAGGAGTATTGAAATCGCCCAAGGGAAAACTCAATTTTGTAAAGAACTGGATTATGATAAGTTCCCCATGTTAAAGCATTTTGAACCATCCAGTGAAACCCTTGAATCACTTCTCTGGGTAAGCCATAAACAAAGCTGGCGGCATAATTACCGAAAGCTCCGCTATAAGTAATATTGACTACGTTTACCGCTGGAAAGTTACGGTTGCCCTCTTCAATTTGTTGATAAAGCTCAAGATTACTCTCTTTAATTCTATAAATTAAATCAGCTTCGATTTTCTTTCCAATTAAACTATAATCAAATTCGCTAGCATCTTCAGCACTAGCGCTAACTGAAATCAGCAGAAATAGTATTGACAAGTATTTTGACACCTCATTCCCCCAAAATTAGATAAATTATTCTTCTTTAGCAACCACTACTTCACCTTCAACTGAGTGATCAAATGCCTCTATAGAAGCCTCACTATCATCAATTAATCCAGCTCTTAGATCGGCATAATCAGGCTTTTCTAATAAGCTTAGGCACTGGGCATCTGTATATGAATGGACACCACTTTTTATGAGGTGAGTGAAATATACTCTATTGAACTGGGCTTCATCTAGAGGATAGAGTATGGCTCCGTAGACTCCAACTGTGCCGCCAAAAAAGACATCGCCATTTCCGGTTGGTGGTTCAATCACTAGGCCTTTATCCATTAAGTATGTCTGCCTCTTTAATTTAGGATCTAGAAGGTCAACTGACTCACAGATTTTATATTGAGGTAGTTGAATTAGAGTATAACAGGCAGTGAATTCAGCCTTATCAACAGCGTTGGGGATTTCCATTTGTCTCATACGGCTATTTCCAACACTTCCATTATCGATATTTATATGAAATTCATCTCGCCCTAAGTCTCCGTCTTCGTCAAAAAAACCACCACTTTTATCACCGTAAGCTTCTGAGCTAAAATCCATGCCTCTTTTGATCTCATAGACCTGCTCATTAAGTTTCTCATTAGCTTCAAGTAATTCACTCGATTTTGTGCGAAGAGCCTCTTTTGTGGCATTGTCAGCCTCTGACCAAGCATCCCATTCAATATCTGAATTCTTATCGTATAAGAGCTCTAATTCGGCATCAATGGCCAACTTAGCATCATTGCCAACAATAATTTCTTCCATCAACTTATCAAGCCTTAACTTATCGGCTTTAAGAGCGGGGATTTTGGCCATCATGCCCTCGATTCTTGAGTCCATAAGTGCCTTGGAGTAAGGGGCCAATTCGCTGGCCACATGTCCAATAGTTTCTTTGTAATGTATTGTCTTTGGATCTTGTGTGACCATAGCAACACTTGCTTTACAAGAGTCCTTTAAAAATTCGTTTATACCAAGAATTGTTGCTTCAGGTTGTAGCGTATCTGGTAAGTCGGAAGCCATTAAGTTAGATGACAGTAAAGATAGTACCAAAAACGTTGCGAATACTCTCATATTCTCTCCTCCTAAATATATTTAATATCTAGCTATAAAATGCAATATAAGTGCCAAAGTCAGCAGAGTTGCCTTAGGTTGGGTGAGAAAAAAAGTATATTCTATAGTCGACTGTATGAAAAAAGAGACATCCTACAAATACTTTTCATTTAGTAGCTATTTTAGAATTATAGATGTTCGCCAAGAAGGATTTTTTTAGATTGGCAATTCATTGAAAGTCTACCCAACGTATCCCAATGCTCTCTATCCCAATCCTCTTTGTGCCCACTAAACCACTCTTTTGGAAAATAGTCAGACCTGGTTGGCGTGTGATCATACTGGTAGTCATTGAAGTCAATACCATAGCTCATCATAAGAGCTGCACCTTCTATTGGAGGTGTCCAGCTAACTCCCCCCAATGAAATTTGACATTTATCAGAATCAAATTCAATATCATCACCAAATAAATCGCGAGCATTTTGTTGTACCTCATCCATATTATCGTCATATTCCCTAAAGCCCGCTACCGCAAAGTCTTGGCATAAACGGGCCAAATCAGGATTTTTTTCTCCACTTCCGGTAAGTCCTTTTTTAATTTCATCAATATCATCAGGACTCCAATAGCAATACTCTTCGCTGTCACGCTGTGAGCTCGAGCACAATTGATCTCTATCTTTTAGTAATAAATCAAAACTCCCTTTGTCTTTAGTGAGCACTCCACATAATGGTTTAACATCTTCCCTTGTCACGACACTATCGCTTTTCACAGTTTCAGCTTCCTCTGCTTTTGGTGGGGGAGTGGGTACTGAATCTAAGATATGAGCATAAAAATAGCTACACTTTGGATTTTCCTGCCATAGCGAATAAATCCAGCTAGGTTCAGATTCACCTGTCGGCTCAGGCTTTTCAAATACCCAGAACTCATTCCACACCCTAACTACATCTTTACATACCTTGGATTTGGGAAGATCCATAGTCTCCAGGCATGTTCGATATGTTTCAGAAGATTTTTTATAAAGTACAGAGGCCCGTCTTAAATTTTTCTTTACGCAGGCCTCAATAGTTTTCCCTTTATTCACATTGCTTTTTCTACAATCTGGGAAATCAACAAATAATTTGCCTTCAAATACTCTTAGCTCAGGTTTAGTAATAGAATTTCGTACCAAAACCCTGCCAAATGGTAAGTCTTGAAAGCTATCCTGGAGAAGTATCGCTTTCATTATATAGAATTTCTTTACCCTTCTAAGGGCCAAGGCTTCATAATAACTTTTACAAACCTCATCTGAAGTAAAGACCTTTATTCTGCTACAATCAGGAATATTAATTTGTGTTATCTCACCCTTTTCAACATCAATATCTACAGAGATTTGATGAGTATTATTAGATATAACAACTTTTGAATAATCAAGTGAGGTTGGGATTTCAAAGCCGAGTTTCTTTTGGTCAATAAAATACGAGGGAGCTATTCGTAGGGCCTCAACCATCTCATTATCTTCCCGAGTGAATGTGACGGAACGATCAAATCTAGGGTCATCGCTAAAGCAGACGTATTCAATATCAGACGCACACTTTTCAGGGTCAAAATTATCTGTATACCCAGCTCTTAAAAGAGAGGGAATTAACCCAACAAGAATAATCAAAAATGTGTAGCACTTCACCCTACTTGTTCGGTAAATTCAGGCCATTAGTTGATTTCTAGAGTAAAACAGTCAAGATAGAGAAGTTAGCAGAAGTCATTGTCCTATATTTGTACTAAGATGATCCAAGTTTTCACAAATTTTGTACAAGGGACGAGCATATGTCAGAAATTCAGCCATTAATCGATCTTTCAAATAAGCTTCAAGAAAAATACTCGAACTACAGCAAGCTAAACTGGACCTCCTACACTGTGGGTTTTGATTTTGGTTTAGATGATGCCCACAAAGAAATGAAAGCAGTGTTAGAAGATCCAAAAAATTTCGATTTAATCCGCTCACACCGTGAAAAAGATTTAAGTGCTGAAGATGCCAGAAGAGTCGAAATTTTACATAAAGAGTTTGAGCCCTATCACCTTTCAAAAGAATTAAATGAAGTCGGGGACCGTATATTTGAAGTAAAAACAAAGCTATCAAACCTGCTTAATAATTTTAGAAATACAATCGATGGAAAGGAAGTTCAATCCACAGAGATCTCAAAAATTTTACGAACATCCGAAGATAGAGAACACAGAAAAAAAGCATATAAGGCCATGTCTCAAATTAATAAACCCTTAGTTGATGGTGGGTTTATTGAGCTTTTAAATTTGAGAAAAGAATATGCAAAAATTTATGGGGCCAAAAATTTTGTTGAATTGGAGCTAAAGAAAAATGAGCTTTCTCCCAAGATTTTTGAGGGCTGGAGAGAAACTACCACATCGAACCTAGCTGAAAGGACAAAAAAGAGAACTGGATTTGGACAAAAATATCTAGGGATTGAACAGCTCATGCCATGGGATGAAGCTCACCTTGGTACCAAGATAGCTCCTCTCAAGCAGAAAAAAGTAGGTATGATAAATTACTATGAACCTATGAAAGAGTTATTTTTAAAATTTGGATTTGATATTGGAAGTAAAAATATAACCTACGATGTTTTTCCCAGGAAAAATAAATCTGAATGGGGTTATCACTTCACCATTTCCCCTGGAAAAGATGCCAGAATACTGGCCAATATTGATGATCAATACTCTCATTTCTGGGTATTACTGCATGAGACTGGTCATGCAGCTCACTTTAGCCACACTGATCCGGACGATGTCATAATGAATATGGGAATCAGTGGGATTATTTCTGAAGGTATTGCCAATCTTTTTGGGTATTTGGGCAACGAAGAAATCTTCTACAGTAAATTCTTTCCAAATGAACTCGGCGAGGCAAAAACTCAATTTGAAAATGCAAAAGAGTGGAGCAAAATCAATGCGCTCAATAGTGTACAACCAATTTTATTCGACCAGAGCTTATATCTAGAAAATCTCCAAAGCCTTGATGACATCAATAATCTAAAATGGAAAATGATGAAAGATCTTGATGGAGTCGAGCGTTTTGATGGAGAACCCAACTGGGGATTTCTGATCCACCACACCACTCATCCCATTTATCTACAGAATTACTTCATGGGTGATGTAACATGTGAGATGTTAAAAAAATCCTATCTCAAACAAAGCTCAAGTAAAAAAATCACTGACAATCCTTTGGAGTTTGGATCATACCTACTTGAAAATGTGGTAAAACCATCGGGGCGATATAACTTTGAGCAGCTATTTAATAACCTCTCCGGAGACAATTTTAACCTAAACTATCTAATTAACTAACTCAGGAGAAGTGTAATGAGTGATGAAGGACTGTGCCTTAGATGTAACTATGCTTATGCAACAACAATTGATGACAATATGCCTGTGTGTGAGGCCTGCAAATCTAATTTTGGTAGTGAAGAAGCCAGAACCTGCCCTGTAGATCAGACTCTCATGAAAAAACTTATCGTGAAAAATGTAATGATTGATAAATGTCCAAAATGCAGTGGTATATGGCTTGATGGAGATGAAGTAAGCCTTTTGGGAAACCTCGCCAGCGGCAGTTTCAAGAGCTCTTGGGCCCAAAATGAATGTAAAGAAAGTAAAAGTAGCGGAAGCTTTTGGAAGGGCTTTATCTTAGGTGCTATCGTCACTGATGATTAAAAAATAGCACCTTTAGCTATTTGAAGTAATCTAAAATGCTGAAATTAACTTATCTGGTCCAAGGTCAATAAATTTGAGGGTTTTCCCCATCTCGCCAGCCTGGTCTCCCTTTGTCACAGTGTTACCATAGCCAAGCTTACCGTAAGATCCAGTTCCCCAGCACTTTACTCTTCCCGACTCAAATGTAGCACAGCTAAAGTAATATCCAAGACTAAGTGATGTCGCCTTCTCAGGACCAAGCTCTAGAAACGCAAGATTTTTTCCCATATGCCCTGCTGTGTTTCCCCTATTAGAAATATCTCCAAGCCCGAGTTGTCCATTTTGATTACTCCCCCAACACTTAACTCTTCCAGTAACAAATAGTGCACAGCTTTGATTACCGCCAATAGCAAGGGATCTAATTTTCTGAACTCCCAAGTCTGAAAATTTAAGACTCTTCCCCATTTGCCCTGGCGAGCCTCCTCTGTGACTTGTATCTCCAAGCCCGAGTTCACCTTTTTGATTAGCTCCCCAGCATTTAACCCTAAGGGATTCGAAAATTGCACATGCGTGGTACCAGCCAGTTTTTAAGGATATAACTTTTTCTGGGCCAAGATCTATATATAAAAGCTTTACTCCCATCTCA
>Ga0257117_1000762_pt1 | contig 22517 bp, 24 predicted proteins | sample SI112_135mmetaG_FD_190157 | JGI IMG/M metagenome (GOLD analysis project Ga0257117, IMG submission 190157) | Marine microbial communities from Saanich Inlet, British Columbia, Canada - SI112_135m | ecosystem: Environmental > Aquatic > Marine > Inlet | place: Canada: British Columbia | collected... | reverse complement strand
ATCAGCCTTTAAAAAATGAGCTTGTTAATTCAGGACAAGTACAAATAATTGATCAGGTTTTTGAAAGAGAGCACGCACTTGAAGTACACCTGCCATTTCTGCAAAAGTATCTCACTGATTTTTCTATAGTCCCATTAATTGTTGGAAGATGCTCACCTGGTGAAATAGAAAAAATCATTGATGGTCTTCACCTTCGTGGTGCCTTTATTATTATAAGTAGCGACTTAAGTCATTTTCACTCTTATGATCAGGCCCGCGAGCAAGACTCATCTACCTCATCTCTCATTGAGAGCTGCCAATTTGAAAAAATCACAGGTGATGATGCTTGTGGATATTATCCTCTTAGTGGGCTTCTCAAATGGGCCCAGTCTCTAAAATTTAAAGTGAAAGCAATAGATATAAGAAACTCTGGTGATACTGCTGGTGATAAAGATCAAGTAGTGGGATATGGAAGTTACATCGTTTATAAGTAACTTGGCCGTATTGGATGTACCTTCAATTTTCTTCAAAGAATCAAGACCTTCATATAAAGGATTTGTAGTTCACGGGCCGACAAAAGGTTGAGCTTCAGGTTTAGTTACGTGACGGCCCTTTTATCACGGCATAGTTTAGAGTTGTTTTGATGAGTTTTGTGATGTGGGTGTTTTTTAGTTGATATATGGTTTTGAGGATTGCTTTTACAAGGGGGAGGTTGGGAAGGAATTTCACTTCTGGAATTGCTGGCTTTGGTGATAGGTTTTATTAGGAAAAAGTGCTTGGGGGATAGTTTCGCCTTTTATTTTGAGTGAGAGAAATGGAAATGAGATTCTTTTTTAGGGGGTGTTATACTCCTTGAGAGCTGGCCTATTGATACTTCACAAAATCATTCAACGTCCATCACCAAATTTAAAGTCTAGTGGCGCTAGCAGTGCTTTATGGAGCCAGTATTTGGGTGATAAAACCATGGTAAGCTGCTGGAGCGCTTGGAGGTTAAAGGTGATGATTGAGAAAATGAGTGATGATAAATTATTAAAAAGTGTTCTATTAGAAGTTAAAAAAGAAAAGGATCAGCTCCATATTGTTCTACTCCACTTGAAAGAAATTTACAGAAGAAGATTGTTTACTGAGTACAACCGCAAAACACTTAATGAGTACTGTGTAACAGAGCTGGGTTATACTCGAGGAGAAGCATATTACCGGGTCACGGCCATGAAATTAATGGCAAACTCGGATCAAATTGAAAAGGCAATCCAAAAAGGAGAGCTCTCACTAACTGCTGCGGTTGTGGCCCACGATTATCTCACAAAGCAGCCTGATAAATCGGTGGCCAAAAAAGAGGAAGTTATTTCAAAAATAGTGGGAGTCCCCATATCAAAAGCAAAAGAGATTTTGTCTATAGCACCATCAAGGCCTTCGCATTCTCAACAAAAAGAGCTCGCCCCTAAACTAAAGGTCTCGAAAAAAGTCTTGGAACTTTTGAATGAGCTGCAAGATCTCACAGGAGAGGATCAGAGCAAATTACTTGAAGTGGCCCTTGAAAGTAAATTGAAACAAGTTAGGAAGTGTGAATTAAAAGCAATTCGAAGGCCTTCTCCAGTACAAAGTACAAGATCTCGGTATATTCCCCAAGTGATAAAAAGAAAAATTCGAAAAAGAGCAAGCTACACCTGCGAACATGTTAGCATGCACAGAGGAAGGTGCACCGAATCCAGAAACCTGGAATTTGATCACCACGCCGTCCCCTATTCAAAGGGAGGGAAAAATACATTAGATAATTTAAGACTTGTATGTAAGAACCACAATACCAGACAATTTGTTTTAGACTTTGGTGCTAAATCTTTAGAAAAAAATCACGCAGAAAAAAGAGCTCGTAAACAGATTTCCTGACCGATTCAACTCACGTTACAAAATGGTAGTATATGGTCTCAGGCCTTACAAGTAAGCTTACGAGCAGGGTCTAAAAACAAAGAGGCAATTGAAAATTGCGTGCTGCTGGGGTCAGCCCCCTTGAAGAAATAGACTGGAGTCTTGCAGACAAGATCCAATAAGCTTTTTAAAATAATGTTTAGCATTCTTTTGCACAGTTGTCCGTGTCAAACTAGATTGGAGCTAGGTTGGGATAACTATCAAGCCGAGTTTTAATTTTTTTAACTTCGTTATTCAACATCATCTTCACAAAAAATTTCTGCAGAAAAAGAGAAAATTTCAGTGTTACTATCTTTGTAGGCTTCCTCTGGAAGACCTGCCTTAATACATGTTTGTTTGAGAAGAGTTTCACGGTCCCAACCCCATTCAGTTGCTACTTGAGGTAACAAAAGGCCCTGGGCATCCCCTTGGATCATAATAAGTCCATGCACCCCTACTCGAATCTCATCAAGTGAGTGAACTCTTTGAAGCGGACCCATCACACTTATTTCGAATTTTAAAGTTTGAACCTCATCAAAGGTTACTGGGTTAAACCTGTTGTCCTTACATCCCGCCGAAATGGCATTTTCCATAATATTTTGATAGAGAGGGTCTTCAGATACAATGGTGCCCACACAACCTCTTAAAACATCGTCAGATGTTTTAAGTGTGACAAAACAGCCTCTGTCTTGAAATAAGACTGAGTTTGGCCCCACTTGCTTAATCAGCTCACCCTTATCCACCTGAGCAGGAATACCGTCCCTTAAATAACCCTTCAATGCCTCTGTCGCCAAATGGATGGCGACCTTTTTTGAGATTTCTTCCATCATTTTAGTATGGTATCACTACTCGTGAAAATGATACTAAAGAAATAAGTAATTTTTTGATAAATCTATCCAATCTCATGTCTAATATCACCTTCATGCTTCTGACAAAAAGAGTCCACTTTCCTAAGCAATGTGACTAATAGTTTAAAAACCATACGGCCAAATAAAAAAAATTGAGTTCACAAGCTGCTGTCTTCATTAAAAGTGTATCAAAAAAACAATGGCACTTAGATTGCACATTTAGTGCATGTAAGGTCACGATGGCCTTATACAGATGATGACCAAGGAATGGATCATACTTTTACTTTCTCAACTACTTTTATTGACCTTCTCCCTCACTCCCAAACCTCTTGGTAGTGAAACTCGTCAAACAGGAGTTGAATTGACAGACCTCAAAGTATTTTCCACAGCTCATGGCCAGTACATAAAAGCACAGATTGTGAATCACGATCAAAACCGACCAGAGTGTAATCCCCCAATCCAAATTGAGGTGGATTTTATGAAAGAAAATAAAAGAATTTATACTAAAAATGTCATCGTATTTGCTGAAAGTGAAGGCATGAGGGCGAAAAGTTCAAAACAAATTTCGTTCAACTTCTTTGACCCAGGCCATCCCAGAGAACTCCCCTATGGGAAGTATACACTTTATGCAAAATTGAAAAACCTTCCTTCTCTTTGTCCCAATATCAAACTGATTTCTAATTACAAAGTTTTCTCTTTTGTTCATAGGATTCATAGTGTTTCAGATTTTGGAGATTTAAAACTAGAAGGTGTTTTAATAAAAAGAACACCTGCAAATGCTGGAAGATACTTAAATATTGTGACAACAGTATCAAATATTGGAAACAAAATTTTCTATGCACGCAGGCTAACATTCAAACTTAAAATGACCAAAGAGGGTAATTACTTTGACTATCAAAAAATCGTCAACTTCCCACTAGGTGAACTCAAAACTTCCGCTAAAAAAGAATTTCAATTTAAAATTCCCCGCCCCTCACCAGGATTCTATGGTTTTATGACGGTTATGGAGATAAGAGATGTGGGATACCGAAAAGAAGCTAACCTTGAAAACAATATTTTTAACACCACACAGGTGGTAGCTAAACTTCCGCTTGACCAAAACCCAATTCCTTGAGAGAAAAAATTATGAGCTTTAATAGAAAAAAAGAATTCATATTAAATATTTTATCTTCAAATAGATCTATTTTTCAAAAAGAAGCAATTTTAGATGATTGGTTTAAAATTCAGCACTATCAGATTGAAAGTACTGTGTCCTCTGAAGACAAGGACTGCTATGGGGAGGCGCCTTTGGACCCAAGGGCCATTTATACCTCATACCTCGATTTTTTCAATATCGCCAAAAAGCTAGACTTTAATCAAGGTGGGTCTTTTGTAGACTTAGGTGCAGGAGTGGGTAGATCCAAGCTCTTGTACTCCTTTATCTACCCTCAACTTAAAGTTATTTGCATTGAGAAAATGCAAGGGAGACTAAAGGCCTGTGAAAAATCTCTTTCATATTTTGGATTAGATACAACAGGTCTAATATGTGGAGATTTAAATGAAATTGAAATCCCTGTAGCCGATTACTATTTTATCTACTTACCTGCAGGAAAAATGTTGAACCGAGTATTGGGAGAGCTGAAAAAAATTGCAAAGTCAAAACCATTCACATTGATCGCAATTGAATCCCATGGCGATTTATTTGATAAGTTAGAAAAATTCGCTCCATGGCTCACAAGGAAAGACTCTCACCTACAAACCGCACTTGAAAGACATAATAACAATATTCACTTTTATCAACCACTTGAATCCAAGGAGATGGATGTGTACCTAAAAGAAGAACAGGATGTTTTTAAAAAATTCATGGAAGTCCTTAAAGCAGAGGGGCGAATTCAGTTAACTGATATTCCAAAAGTTTACCGGCACAACTTTATCCTCTCCCTATCAGGTCGTAATGATATTGAACTGGTGATAAAAGACAGAAGTATCGGAGACAATGAAGACCATCTATGGCTTGCCTCGACAACTGATATTGAAACATCTCTTTTAAAAGATCATTACCACTCAAGATTCCCTTCAAGGGATTTTAGAGTAAAACAAATTTATAAAATTATTATGGCGCCACCTGAATTAAAACTCTGGAGAGGGCTTCGCTTTAGAGATGCTGAGTTTATGGACTTCGGCCTTGTAAGAAAAATTCTGATCTATCCTCATGTACAAATTGAATTCTCAAAAAAAGGAAGAGTTGATATTGGGAACCTAACTTCAAATATAAAAACAAAGTCTTTTTTCTCGGATTTATATTAGGGAAGATTTTTTTCCCAATAAGTTTTGAGAGGGATTGTGCATATATCACCTAATTGTGCCAAAACAACACTATCAACCCTTAGTGTTTTGGGAAAAGTCATATTCTCAAAAACTGAAACCATCTGTGATAGATTTCTGCTAATTCCCAACGTTAGGTGCGGATAAAAATTTTCATATGACTTAAATTGTGAAAAATTTTGAACATAGTGGTGACACTTAGGATGTACCACGTGGTCACAAAACTCGCCTTTTAAAACTTCGCTGTTTGAAGACAAAGCACTTGAACAATCCATCACCTGCCTATGAAGCTTAGATAGATAATCACCAGAATCGCAAACTTCAAGACATGGAGTGAAAACCCCTTTTTCTATTTCGCAGCTTCGTTCTACTCCAGATACTGTGAGCTCAGAAATCCCCTGCCAATCAATGTCAGCAAGTGATTTTTCTAGAACAGACAGTTTTGATGATTCTATAAAATCTTGCATCAAAGTGATATGCGGCCTGTGATTACCATCAAAGAGGAAGCTTGATTCAGATCCACCAGCGAGCGCTCGGTTTAGCTCAAATAGAAAAGATTCATCATTTATCTCGGGAATTAAGGCCACACAAGTGGCAATCCATTTTTTGTCAGAGTCCATATTCACAATGATACATATTTTGAGTGCTACTGAGAAGATCCTGCATTTGGGTCTTTGTGCTTATGTAAAATTGAGCCCATTTCTTTTTGAATTCTTTTAAACTCAGGGGACTCAGTATCAATTCCTTCAGCCGCATCATCAACACTCAGGCTTGCACTTTTTCGGTACTTGCTTTTCATCTTTTTAGAATTCAGAGCAGCCGATTTATTGACCTTCTTCCACTCTTCATCTGATACATTGCCAAGCCTACCCTTAGCACCTATTGCCTGCTCTTTGGTCAAGATACCTTTTTCAACAAATTGATCAATGAGGTTTGAAACCTGGCCCTTGTTAACGTCTTCACACAGAGCGCTAAAACAAAATATATTTAGAACTATAGCTATAAACAATTTCTTCATATCCCCACCTATTCAGAGTTTCATCTATTATATGATGAAATTTATCGGTTAATTCTAAAAAATAGTTTATAGGTTTGATTTTGAGGGGTTAGGAGGGAACTGCTGACACAGGCCCAAGGCCAAAAATGGAGGCAACCAGAGGCCTTAGGCCTCTGGGAAACTATCTACTCTTTAGTTGCTTCTGCTTCTGGAGCTGCTGGCTCTTCTTTTTTGGCAGCGACTACCGCTTTGATAAGTCCCGCGCCTAATAGGATTTTGACTTTTTCTTCTCCGCTGATCCATTTCTTGTTTGCAGATCTTACGCCGTAACGTCCACTTCGTTTTTTTAAGATTGTGTACTCGTTAGTTTGTTTTACAATTTCCATTCTTACTTTCCTTATCTAGTCTCTCCAATTTATTTGGACAGTATCTTTAATGCTCTAATGTAGGTTGGTATAAGGTTTTAAGATGAGCTTTTCCCTATGTCAATTTGGGTATATCAACGCAAAGCTTTCTACTGTTTAAATTTTTGGCCAACATGTTGCGCATATCGAAGCGATTAGAAGTAATACTAATAGATTATATAAGTATTGCTTTATTAGTTTTGTGTGAATACACTAGTTCAGAAATATTAAACATTACGCAACTACGGATTATTGATGAATTTAGCCTTTGTCCTTATTGTCCTGAAGTCTTTAACGCTGGGCGCTTACGCTAGCCCCCAAAGTGAATATTATGATTTTGATTCCATCAACACCCTTTCTGGTTATGAGTTAAAAAGTGCTCTCAAGCAAATTCTGAGACAAACTCATACCGCTAGGTCCTATGGATCTCTCAATCAAATATACTTAGAAAGTGATGTAGATAAAACATATGAAAATGATGGATCCATCGTTGATATGTACTCAGAAAATGCCAAGGCCCCCGACCAGTATAACTACTCCAAGAGATCACATCAGTGTGGTAACTATCGTAAAGAAGGTGACTGCGCCAATAGAGAGCATCTATTTCCCCAAAGTATTTTTAGAAAACAAAGTCCAATGAGATCTGATTTTTTCCATGTCTTTCCAACTGATGGCTATGTCAACAATAGAAGAGGACGACTTCCTTTTGGTGAAGTTGATAATCCAGAATGGGTGTCCGCTAATGGATCAAAAGTAGGGACCAATTGCAGCGGCCCATACCGTGGAAAAGTTTTTGAACCCATTGATGAATTTAAAGGTGATATTGCCAGGGCCTTATTGTATTTTGCCATTCGCTATGAAGACCGCGTCGCTAATTGGGAACACGATATGATCGATAACACTCGTGACCAAGTCTACAGCAAGTGGTTTCTCGATATCCTAATTAAGTGGCACAAAGCAGATCCAGTCAGTGCACACGAACTAAGAAGAAATGAAGTGGGTTTTACCTATCAAAATAATCGAAACCCTCTGATAGATTATCCCCAATGGGTTGATGCAATTTGGATTCAAGGCCAAAAGCAACAACGGAAAAGACAAGAAACCAGGCAAGGGCCTAAGCGCAAGCAACAAAATAGACAGCGCGGACGCAGATCTCAGAGAAGATAATTTCTATTCATCCCTATAAAGCAATCAGCATCTCTAATTCTTTCAAGACAATAGGTCTTTGAAATAATTACTGACAACTTCAGTAGCAAGGCCTCTGTGAGTCTCATCAAAAATCATGGAACTTGGCGTGTCCTCTAAATTAAGCTCAACTCGGTGACAACTACGAGAGGTCATAGAAACAAATCCAGCAGCTGGATATACCTGAGCAGATGTACCAATGGAAATGAATAGATCGCATTGTTTTAGGGCCTGGGATATTTTATCCATATGCAGAGGCATCTCTCCAAACCAAACAATATGAGGCCTGAGTCTCCCCACTTTTTCAGGAAAATCGGGATGAGATGTTTTCTCACCAAGGTCTTCGGTCCAATCATAAACTCTGCTTGTATCGAGGCATCTCGCTTTTAAAAGTTCTCCGTGCATGTGAAGGACATTTTGTGAGCCTGATCTTTCGTGAAGGTCATCTACATTTTGAGTCACAAGTAAAAAGTCGCCACAAAAATTCTTCTCAAACTCAGCAAGGGATTTATGGGCATTGTTGTAATCAACTTCATCACAGAGTAGCTGTCTTCTTCTTTGATTGTAAAAATCCCAAACCATTAGTGGGTCATTTTCAAATCCTACAGGCGAAGCAACCTCTTCAATGCGGTGACCTTCCCAAAGACCATCTGAACCACGAAAAGTTTTTAGACCTGATTCCTGGGAGATACCTGCCCCAGTCAAAACCACAATTTTCTTATACACAAGCTCTCTTTTGTTAAACGCTGAAAGTATTTATATCAAACCCCAAACCGAGCATCAATTTTCTCACCACTGTCTAGGAATATCCGAAACATGGATTGCTCAATTGACGCTGTTCCTCACTTGCCAAGCATGCATGACAAGTGAGAATATTTTGAAAATTTTAAACTTGGGAAAATACCATGATTAGTGTAATCAAAGCTCACCTCCTGCCTTTAATTATGATGCTAGGCCTCTTGTCATGTGCCAATGTTAAACAAATTGACCGAGGGATTCTTTCCAGAAGAATAATGAATCATATCTCCCACCCTGAAGAAGAAGTTTTCCTGCAAGAAGTTCAGGCCTATAGGGAAGGTGCAATTGGTGGATCTAAAGCAGTAGGAGGTGGGTGTGGTTGCAATTAATCCTGCCAAAAAATTTACCTTCTGGATACTAGTCTCCTCGTTTTTAATTAATCACAGTTTTTCTCAGGAGCTTTTAAAAGGCCAAACTAAAACCAAGCTTCTTCTCAATGCCTATACTCAAGATGGAAATGAAGGTAGCCAAATCTATGACAATTCTAATGATGAAGAGGTCGAGGTCATTGAGCCCATGCTCTTTATCGAACATCAAATTTCTGAGACTACGAACTTGAGTGGAAATTTTATTGTTGATGCCTTCAGCTCTGCATCCGACACTAAGCTCGATGGCAAAACGGGTACAAGTGGGGCCGGCATTGGTTGGCAGTCCCGCTACTCTGGAAGTTTAGGAATATCAAACGACCATCATCCATGGAAGTGGGGAGCAAGTCTCGGATATTCAGGTGAATGGGATTATCGTTCAAAAAATGTGGGTCTATTTGGAGAGAGATCTCTTGCAGAAGATAATTTTAAAATAGGCTTATCCTTAAATGCCTATTTCGACCAGACCAAGCTCTTTGATATTGATAAACAAAGTGCAATCACTTGGAAAGATAGAAATATCTATAGCGCGACACTTTCTCTTTCACAGCTTTTAACGGTTAAAGACTCCATCAGCGGAGGCTACACCTATGTTGTTCAAAAGGGCGCTCTTGAGAATATCTCAAATACAGTGCTGGCGTCTGGAAGCAGAACTGCTGAAATACTCCCCAATAAGAGAGCTAGACATTCACTTTTTACAACTTATGCCCATGCCTGGAGTTATGATTTAGCAAACCACATGGAGCTTATGTATTACAAAGATGATTGGGACCTATCGGCTTGGTCAGTGGGGCCGTCAATGCTTTTTAGTTTTTTAGACGACAAGGCCTTTTTGAAAGGAAGTTACCGCTTTTACTCGCAGAAGAAATCCAAGTACTTTGCCAAGTCATTTAATTCAGCACAAACGGCGATGACCTCTGACTCAGACCTGGGAGGCTTTCACTCCGATCGCTTTGGAGTTCACTTTAGCTATGATTTTAGTGAAAGTGTGTTCAATCAATTTTTTGAGCGCTTTGAATACACCCTTTCATACTTTCATTATGAAAGGTCTAACCAACTTCACTACGATCTTGTTCAAACCTCTCTAGGAGTTACCTTTTAATGGATCCAAGTATCTCATCTCAAAAAAAGTGCATGGGTGGAGTCTTTGAAATAAAGTGCTTCCCCCAACCCCACTTTTCAAAAGAGATGTGTTTCAAAATTTTTGAGAGCGCCTTTGATGAAGTAGAGCGAATCGAAAATCTATTAACTGAATTTAGGCCATCACCATTACAAAAAATCAACGAGTACTCGGGGATTCAATCTGTTTGCCTGCCACAAGAGGCCCTTTCATTAATTGAAACTTCTATAAGTTTTTCTGAACGCTCAGGTGGCATCTTTGATATGACCTATCCCACACTTGCACACCCTTTGAGGGAGTCTGCAAAACGAGGTGAAGTCTTATCAATAAAAGAAATCTCAAGGCTGTCTTCTATGATTGACTACCGCCTTGTAAAAATTGATTCTAAAAAAAGAGAAGTTTTTTTACCACAAAAAGAAATGAAGTTAGGGCTAGGAGGCATTGGAAAAGGTTACGCTGTTGATAGGGCCTTTAAGATTTTAGAAGATGCAGGACTGATAAATTTCTCGGTCAACGGCAGCGGTGATCTTAGAGTTCACTCCCACAAAGAAGCTCCCCGCAAGTGGCGCTTTGGTATTAGAAACCCTTTTCACAGTGATAGCGGTGCAGTTATGGGGCTACTAGAAATTGAGAGTGGGGCCATTTGCACCTCTGGAAATGATGTCAACACCTTTCAAAGTGAGTTAAAAGGCCACCACCACATACTCAACCCCAAAGAGCCTCTATTTGTAGGAGACTTTACTAGCGTCAGTGTATATGCCAGCACGGCGATGGAAGCCGACGTTCAGGCAACAATTTTGATGAACAAGAGAAAAGATTTAAGTTATGAATATGCTGAAAAAGAGGCACTTTTTTGTATCTGGCTTAAGCACGATGGAAGCGTTAAACTCTCACCAAGGGCCTTACAAGGGCTGGGAAAAAAGGTCAAACATAGTCATGAAAAAGCTAGCACTATTAGTCACACTTCTTTTTTGCCAAACTCTGCTCGCAAAAAAAGCAAACCACTATCCCCAATTAAAGGATTTCAAAACCGGCGCTGAACACGACCTATCACAGTACCGCGGTAAAAAAATCATTGTCTATAATTTTTGGGCCAGTTGGTGCACCTCATGCATTGGAGAGCTTCCTCAGCTAGTAGAGCTTCAAAAAAAATATGCAAATAAAGATATTGTCTTTTTTGGGATCAATGCGGGTGAGAGAAAAAAAGATATAAAGCGCTTTAACAGGCGCCATAAATTCCCTTATACCATTTTACTCGACCCTGATAAAAGTTTTTCAAAATCACTGGAAATTTTCAATCTGCCTAGAACTCTTGTCATTGGAAAAGATGGCTCCATGGTTTTCAGTGGAAACCGCCCCCCTGCTGAAATAAAAACCAAGTAATGAAAATCAATTATTTAATGTTCTATTTATAAGCTAATTTTAAGCCGCCGAAAAACCGCGTGAATCATTCAAGGAATGCTTATGGAATATGCGAAATGGTCATATCCCCACCTGCCGGGCAAGTCAGCTAAACCTCAAATATTTAAGGCAGATACCGAAAGGTAGGTACATAAAATTGTTGAAGGAGAATGTGTGCTCAGTAAGCTCATCAGGATAATTGGACTCTTTAGTATTATTGGCTTTTGCGCCTTTAGTGTAGCGGTTTTTAACTTGCAAAAAGAAATCATCCTTACTGATTTGATTGGAGATGGGGCAAAGTCATTTCTTAAATACCCATCTTTTTTTGAAGATAGATTTTATGATATCAGGATGAACTTAACAATTGACCGAAGCCAGGCAGATGATCGGCTGGTAATGGGTGCCATTGATGAAAAAACACTAAAAGAGCTCAACTCATGGCCTCTAGATAGAGTTCACTGGGCAAAGATCATAAGGAAATTAAAAAACTTTGGAGCAAAAGTTATCGCCTTTGATGTCATTTTTTCTGAACCTCAAAGGGCCTATGATGGAATTAGTCCCGACCTTGAAATGGCCAAGGCCATTGCAGAATTCCAAGCAGAGCAAGGAAAAAAAGTGATATTATCTTATTCTCTAACCTATCACGGACAAGAATACGACGAACTTGCCTTTAAAGAAGTTCCTCCTGAATTATATAATTTCATTATGGACGCTAATCAAGCTGGAAGTCTAGGAACATATCCAAGAAGAGTTCAATCAACCACATATCCTATCCCACAGCTCTTAAAAGCTGAACCTGGTCTTTCTTATATCGAAGGAACAGAAGATGTTGACGGAATTTTTAGAAGATACCCTCTTTTAGTCAATGTAGATGGTCTCTACTTCCCCTCATATTCACTATTATCTTATCAGTATTTTACTGGTGATGTGCCAAAGCTCAACGTTGACCCTGCAGGAAATGCAACCCTAAAAACAAAAACGGGACAACTCGACCTCAATTACTCTGGTGAGGCAAAAATAAGATGGGCAGGCGGTGTTGAAGTATTTCCCACTTTTAGCCTCGCCGATTTATACACAGCAAGAGATGATGACCCTGATTTTCATGAATTAGTTAAAGATAAACTGATCTTTATTGGCTCCACTTCATTTGGCGCTCACGATTTCAGGCATACACCAGTTGACCCCAAACTGCCTGGGGTTTACTTCCATATGAATATGGTGAAAATGCTTCTCGATGCAAAATTCTACCAGCCAAGAGACAAATCTCTTCTTTGGTCATGGGGTATTTTGATTTTGGGAACATTTATAATGATTATGGTCTCACTCCTTCACAACCCAGTACTCGATTTTTTTATTGTCCTTCTTTTTAGTGCAGGAATTTTTGCCACTGATGTATTTTACTTTCTTCCCGCGGGTTATCAGATCACACTATTTTTCTCACTACTTTCGGTGGTGGGGACCTATAGTTGGAATACATTTTTGAATTTCTACTTGGCATCAAAGGACAAGGCATTTTTAAAAAGTGCTTTCGGAAACTACATCTCTCCCGAGCTTATTGATGAGATGTATGCCAGTGGAAAAGCTCCAAGCCTAGGTGGAGATGTAGGAGTGAGAACTGCCTACTTCACTGACATCCAAGGATTTTCAACATTTTCTGAAAAATTGACAGCACCAAAATTAGTGGAGCTTCTCAATGAATACCTAACGGCCATGACAGATATATTGCTTGAGGAAAAAGGCACTCTGGATAAATATGAAGGGGACGCCATTATCGCTTTCTTTGGAGCTCCCCTTCCCCTGGAAGATCACGCTACCAGGGCCGTACGTGTTGCTGCAAGAATGCAGGCCTCACTTCTTAAGTTAAGAGAAAAATGGGTTTCAGAAGGTGATAAGTGGCCCGAAATCGTTCATGGCATGCGAATGAGAATTGGGGTTAATTCCGGTGAAATCGTTACTGGAAATATGGGCAGTACCCAGAGAATGAACTATACCATGATGGGAGACTCAGTGAATTTGGCGGCCAGGCTTGAAGAAGCGGCCAAACAATACGGGATATTCACTCAAGTTTCAAAAGCAACCAAAGAGCTATGTGAAGATATTTTTGAATGGCGTGAGCTAGATACTCTTAGGGTTGTTGGAAAGAGTGAACCCATTACAACATTCGAACTCCTTGCATTAAAGACAGAGATTGATGAGGTCACCCTTAATCTAAAAAATAGTTTTTCAGAGGCCTTGGAGCTTTATAAGTCTCAAAAATGGGACGAGGCCATAGCAGCTTTTCAAAAATCCCTTGAGTTTGAGTGGCTCAGGTTTCCGGCCCTCAAAGGTGTTAAAACCAACCCTTCAGAGATTTATATAAAAAGGGCCGAAGAATACAAGGAAAACCCTCCTGGAGATGACTGGGATGGAGTTTACACCCTAACTTCCAAGTAATAAGTTTTTCAGACAAAAGCTTTAAAAATTTCTAATTTTACCCAGGTCCATGGGTTTGCTATGGTGAAGTCAATCAAACAAGGAGGCTAAACCATGATTGAAGAACAAGTCAAAAAGGCCTATAGAGAAGGTTTATTTGAAAACCTTGAAGGCGCTGGAAAACCACTTGAAATAACCACTAACCCTCACCTACCAAAAGAGCTCACCACTTGCCTCAAAATGCTAAAAAATGCAGGCTATACTCCCCCAGAGATCACCCTTAAAAACAACATTACAAAACTCAGAGCAGAGCTTGAAAAAAACCAAAAAAATATGAGCGACCCTCAAATAAAAGAAATGAGGAAAAAGATTTGCCTACTCCAAACAGAGCTAGCAATAAAACTTGAGCACGCTATGAAGTTAGATTAAATGGTGAAAAATTTTAGCTAGAAGACTTCAGGCTTATGATTGTCACATTTTAGAAAGCTTTGTTCTGCGTAAACGGTTTTGTACTTTTTCCCATTTTTCTTAGATTCTTTAGTGGCCACAAATTTAATACCGCCAGGAATCCTTCGGGCCTGATATTTAATTTTTGATTTCACCCCAAGACGACTATCTAAGTAGCGGTACTTAACTAAGTTTCCATTCCTATCAATTTCGAGTCCGTTGAAGGCAAGCTTTCCTTTAGTAACTTTACTTCCAGGAAAAAGTCCCAGCTTCATAAAGTCCTTACTAGTTTTTCCTTCTCCAAAAACAACTTTGTAAAATGGCCAATTTTTGAATTTTCTATTTTTATATTGAGTCACTTTTAAGGCGCCATAATCACAATCGAGCACTGAAACTTCGGCCCGCAAAATGGGGGCAAAAGTGAGCAATAGCAATGTCAGAGCGCTCTTACGCAATTAGTATCCTTAGTGATAAACGACACATAGTTTTACCAAAATCTCCCCCCTATTTCAGTGATTTTGTAAATTTTTCGGCGAGATCTCGATTACTTATAAGTGATTTCAAGGTATTGGCCTTAGGAGTTATCCCATTTTGGGTAGTTTACATGGACTACTTCATACTCATGCTCTCCTGAAGGTGTTTTAACCAAAACGGTGTCACCTACTTCTTTTCCAATAACTGTAGTCCCAAGTGGAGATTTCCAGGAAATTTTTCCACGCTCAGCATCGATTTCATCGGCACCTACAATGATGATATTTTTTTCTTTTTCATCTTCGTCCATCAAAGCAACAGTGGCGCCAAATCTAATGACGCCATCTATGTGTTGTGTGTAGTCTACAACTTCTGCACTATTGATTCTGGTGTTTAAAAACCTCATCCTCCTATCAATTTCCCTCAGCCTCTTCTTGCCGTACTGATAGTCAGCATTTTCAGATCTATCCCCTAAGCTGGCCGCCCAAGTGACAACCTCTACCACTTTGGGTCTCTCCACACTTTGGAGCTCATGGTACTCATCTTTTAATAATTTGAGTCCTCCTAGAGAGATATAATTTTTGATTTGGTTTTTCTTCATGGGCCCATTTTATAACAACCAGGCTCTTGCCACAATAGGCCATGTGCCCTATATCCATTAATATGATAGAGACAAAAAAGTTAAGAAAATCTTTTAAATCCTTTAAAAAAGAACCTGGTGTCATGGGCTCTGTGAAATCGCTCTTCCATCGTGAATACATAACTAAAAATGCTGTTGAAGACTTCGACCTAAGTATTGAAACAGGCGAAATGGTGGCCTTATTAGGCCCCAATGGCGCTGGAAAAACGACCCTAATGAAAATGTTCACTGGAATTATTGTGCCATCTGATGGGGAAGTTTTAGTCGCGGGACACAAACCTTTTCTTCGTGAAAAACAGTTCAGAAAAAAGGTTGCCATAGTCATGGGTCAGAAATCCCAACTTTGGTGGGACCTTCCCGCCATGGACTCTTTTCTGCTGCTTCAAAAATATTACGAAATCCCGCCCAAGGCCTTTAAAAAAAGACTTGATCTCATGAATGACATACTCAGAGTAGGAGATCTCCTCCACGTTCACATGAGAAAAATGAGTCTTGGTGAAAGAATGAAGATGGAGCTGATCGCTTCTTTATTACATGCACCTGAAGTGATTTTTTTAGATGAGCCCACCATAGGCCTTGATGTTATGGCACAAGAAAATATTCGAAAATTTATCCACGACTATCATGCTGAAAATAAGGTCACGGTTGTTTTAACTTCTCATTACATGGCCGACGTTCAGGCCCTTTGTAAAAGGTTAGTCCTTATTTTTAATGGAATGAAAGGCTTTGATGGACCAATCGAAAAATTTGAAAAAATACTGGGACATGAAAAAATATTGAGTATTACATCCTCTGAGGCCATTGACCTTGATCATCCACTGCTAGCAAATTATTCACCAACATTTTCAAATAAATTTAGAACAGTAGAACTCAAAATACCTGAAGATCAGCTTTCAGAGATTGGCGCCCAAATTTTACAACAACTTCCTATAATCGATTTTAGCACTGAGAAACTTCCTATTGAAAGAGTGATGAAAACCTTGGTGGAGTGTCCAGATATCCTTTTAAAGGATCGCAGTGCACCCTAATATATCTAAATGGTGGCAGACCATTAAAATTTCTTGGTCAAAAACATTAACCTATCGGGTTAATTTCTTGATGCAAATTATTGGTCCCGCCCTGGTCTTCTTCTTTATCAAATATAATCTGTGGAATTCAATTTACGCAGGTGATGAGAGTACTGTCATTGCTGGCTACAGATTCCCTGAAATGATCACTTACCATGTGTGGACATTAGTAGTGGGACTTGTGGGAATTTCAAATAATAGTGCGGGGATTTCAGAAGAAATAAGGCTAGGCAAGATCTCAAGCTATCTAATCTACCCTTTCAATTTTTGGGAATTCCATACAGCAAGTTTTTTGGCCTTTGAAGTGATTCAATATTTAGTGGCAAGCATCACACTTGTCATCCTCTTCTATATTGGTGTGCTACCTGATGTTTCCGCCCTGCATACAGTACTTGGTTTTATCTTTTGTTTCTTTGTGGCATGCTTTTGGTTTTCGATGCAATTTATCGTAGGGCTTATTGCATTTTGGCTGAACGAAACCTGGTCCATTAGGATTATTTTAATCACCTTGACCTCTTTTTTATCGGGATACCTGATTCCCCTTGAGCTCTACCCTAGCTGGCTTACTGATATTTTGGCCTACACCCCTTTTCCCTACTTAAGCTTTTATCCCGTAAAAATATTCATGGGAGATACAACCCATTTCTTCTCAGGTCTAGCAATTCTCATTGGCTGGAGCTTCGTAAGTTTTTTTGTGGGAAGTCTTATTTTTAAAAAGGGAGTTCGGCTCTATACGGCGGCGGGAATGTGATGAAAAATAAAATTACCGCCACTATTTCACATTACCTAAGTGTCTACATGAGTTTTGCTTCAACTAGCTTTGCCAAAGCGATGGACTTTAGACTGAATTTCATTCTTCTGATTATTCTCGATATTTGCTTTTACTCAACCACGCTAGCATCTGTTGATATTCTCTACGACCACGTGACCACCATTGGCCCCTGGAAGAGAGACCAACTTATGTTCTTTCTCTCTTTCATGCTCTTTATTGACTACCTACATATGAGCCTCGTGAGTGAATCTTTTTGGCAGCTCTCATTTAAAGTACGAACAGGCGAGCTTGATTTTGAAATCTTAAAACCCATAAGCATTTTGTTTTCGGTATTTTTTAGATATGTCAGGCCCAGTGGAGTCCCACTTTTTTTTGTAACCTCAAGTATCCTCATTTATCACGGCCTAAAGGTTGAGTTGTCCCTATTCAATTGGATCATGCTACCTATACTAATCTTCTTATCCTTTACTCTACGAATCATTTTGGAGTTTGCCATTGCCACCGTCACCTTCTGGATGGTGGAAACCATCTCAATCAACTTTGTTAGAATGCAGCTGCAAAGCCTGGGAAGATGGCCTGATTTTGTCTACTCAAGCTACCCAAAAAGAATTTTCACAACAATTTTCCCTATCTTGATGGTGGGAAGCGCCCCTGCTCACTTTCTACTCGAAGGAAATTCATTTCGCTACATTTTCTACCTTCTCGCTTGCATCGTGATATTTTCATTTGTACTCAAGTATTTTTGGAAAAAAGGTCTTGATCAATACGATTCTGCTTCAAGTTAAATTTAAATTATCTATCATTGCGAGTGCATACAGATGAGCCTGAGACCTTAGTGGAATCAGTTGAGCTTGCATGCTATTCAAGGCGCTAAAATATTTAGTGGGATTTATCAGAGCTTGAGAGTGCCAGAAAAAGTTGATCAGATTGCTTTTTAAATTTCTACTGCGAAAAGACAATAAAGAATAAATCAAGGATAGCTGACTAAGCATTTGGCCCATAATCGCTAGGAAATAAGATGGGACATAGTAGCTGGGATATTACAAAACTTTAATTATTCATAATCTTTTTTTCTGGATAAGCCGAACACCCTGTGTGGTTTAAAAAAAACAAATACTATTGATCCTATCACTATGCCTGACTTTATCAATTCAGGCCGAAGATTTAGATTTAGGGCCTTATATTGAAAGGGCACATGTATTAGGCTTGGGACAATTCACACGGTTAAGATGCAAAATTCTTTACCAAGATAAATATGACTGTGAAGATCGATTAAATCATGTTCTAGGACTCCAGTCTCTGGCGATAGAGCTAGTAGATGGCATTCTAGAAGAAATTTATGCTTATAAGAAAAAACCTGAAGTTCGAGAGCATCGCAAACACAGAAAAAAATAAAAAAGATTGAAAAGCGTTATGAGTGCATAAAAAAAATGCTACCCAAAACAATGATACTTTGTGGCCATGACGGAGCCTGCAAAGGTTCTGTTAAGGCCACCCAACGCATTCCCCGTACTGCTAAGATACATTTATGTGATGAGTTATTTAAAAAAAAGGCCAATAAGGAATTTAAAATAGGGATCAAAAAACAAGCTGCCATCGTCATTCATGAAGTTTCTCATAGCTGTGGAACCCTTGACTTCGAATACAATCGATCACCCAGAAATCAATATGGACCATTTAATATTGCTAGTAATGCAGACAATTTTGAGTATTGGGCCGTCCATGGATTTTGCTTACCTGATCTCGATTGTAAGAATTCCAAAAAAGAATATTCTTTCAGTGCCGAAAAATTTCTTATGAAGACACTCAATTTGGAGGAGATGGTATCCTTTATAGAAAAGTTGAATGATCTACATGAGTTAAGTGATATTGAAGGTCTGTTTTAATCTGAATACTAAAAATCAGTGATAAAGTTATAACCGTTCCTCAGCAGTAACGCGCAAAATGGTTCTGTCGAATTGACCCTATTTTTTTTATATGTTCTACCGCGAACCCGGTTTGATTTTTTGTAAAGTATAGTCAGTTCAGTGGAACGATTTTTTGACACAACGTTGTAGCAGTTGGAGACCAAGAGATAAAGTTAAGGGGTGCTCGTAAGATTTCTAGCTCTGATTTATGTAAAGATCCATTTTTTCCTGTGAAAGTGCCACAATAGCAGCTCTCGTATTGCAGTTTGAGCATAACTGGCGCACGTTCCCAATCGTCGATTTACCACCCATGCTATATGGTATCTGGTGGTCAAAGTGCAGGTTGTATTTTGATCCACAATTTTCACACTTATTAGAAGATCTTATCATCACAGCTTTTTTTATAGCTGCCGATATGGTCCTAGAGTTTGTCATTGCTTTAGGTTTTCTAGACCCTATCTTCATTATTTTTTTCCGCATTAATTCTGCTGTAGAGTGAATGGCCCTTCCGATAATGTCCTCTGTTTTATAGATTCCACTATTAGAAAGTTACTCTTTAATAAAATGATAATCTTTTGCCGCTTGTCCCACCAAACTTAGGTGAATGCGAAGGGTTCCATTTGAATGCGAGTGTGTCTTAGATCTTGTAGCACGTTTCTTCCCGGTAAAATCATCCACCAACTCCCTTGTCTGAATTTGGGTTTTGCCTTTAATGCTCTCAAGAATCTCATTTTTCTTCTTGTTACTTTTAATATTTCCCACTAAATTTGAGACTTCTGCAAGGTTAGTAAGAGTCACCTGCTTGTTAGCGAGGGCCTTATCTGCACAAGGTATATGCCTTAGTGTTTTTGCAGCTAAAACTCTTCGACTTGTTTCGCTATCACTTTTGTTAAAGTTTTTGCGAATATATTTGAATAGTGAGCCTGTCTTATCATCACAGAAAAGTCTTCTTCTATTAACTTCATTTATGTGCCTAAGAAACTGGCGAGTACAGTATTCTTCTTTTTCATTCCACATTTTAGTGTCTGCAATAAGTCTTTCATCTGATAAATTTTGTAATGGCAAAGCAACCTCCCGAGGACAATAGCATACCATTTTAATCACATAAATTAAATGAAAAGATACAATTTCATCCTGAATGAAAAACTCTAAAAGACAATACAGTAAGCACTTTACAGTAATTCGAGTTCATCAATGAATGTCCTGGAACGTAGCTCACGCAACCTCTTTACCAAACGAAAAAAAATCTGAAAATTCCAAACTACCACTAGACTACATATTCAACCTTTCCATAAAAGCAACTACCACTACAATTAAACCCAGCTACAACTATACATCAATACATTACTCCATCGCTTAAAAAACTCCGCCTTGATAGTAGGCGCTCTCCAAACGCGTCTCCCACTACAAGACTTCCTAGCGCCGTGCCTAACAGCTCTCCAAATATGGAGATCCTTCAAGATTTCCTAGCGCCGTTAACAACAGCTCGTCAAAACAATTCATTCTTCTTAAACACTTCGTCTATCTGCGAAATCCCTACCCTTTTCTCCAATTAATACTTAGAAAATATTCCACCTTTTACTCCGTCAGGCGTCGACATAGTATCCTTCCTCCGAATAATTCATTAAGAAAACCGAGCCTTTTTTAATCTTACTTTTTGGATAATAGCAAAGTAAAAACATAAATTTGACGGGCCACCAATTTAGGTCCAAAATTTAACCCATGAAACAAATACTATTATTTCTAACTCCCTGGGTTCCCTTTATGGGAATATTACTATTAAGTATTTTTATATCTATCGGTGTCAGCAAGTTCTTTGCCTACCGAAAGAAAAAGTTCCCCATCAGGAATAGGCTTATCCCTCAACTGGCTCAACTATTTGTCGCCTTTTCTATCCTTATCACTCTCATTTTGAATTTACCTATTAATGAAACCACAAGGGGCCAGCTTTTAAGCCTTCTAGGAATTCTTCTAACTGCTGCCATTGCTCTTTCTTCCACAACATTTCTAGGAAATATCATGGCAGGCTTAATGCTTAAGGCATTAGGTAAAATAGTGGTAGGAGATTTCTTAAAAATTGAGGACAACTTTGGAAGAGTCACTGAGCAAGGACTGCTACATACTGAAATTCAAACAGAAGACCGTGACCTGACGACACTTCCCAATATCTACCTCGTCACAAATCCCGTAAAAGTAATAAGAAACTCCGGAACCCTTTTGGCAGTAGAGCTATCCCTTGGCTATGATGTGCACCATCAATCAATTGAAAAGGCCTTAATCGAAGCAGCCGAAAAAACCTCTCTAAAAGACCCCTTTGTCCAAATTAAGGAACTTCTCGATCACGCCGTTGTCTATAAAGCATTTGGATTTCTAGAGGATATAAAAATTCTTCTTACAAAAAGAAGTGAGTTCAGATCCAATATACTCGACGCACTCCATACCCACCGGATCGAAATTGTCTCCCCTAATTTCATGAACCAAAGAGTCTACGACTCGCAAAAAGAATTTATCCCTCAAATTAAAACTAAAAAGAAAAAAGTCGTAGAAGTTGTCGCCGAAGAATTAATGTTCGATAAAGCAGACGAAGCTGTTTCCACTGAAAAACTAAAAGAACAACTCAAAAAGCTTACTAGTGAAATCGAAGAACTAGAAAATTCCAGTGACGATAAAGACGCGGAAAGCTCAAAAAATGAAATCCAGGCCAGAATTGATTACCTTAAAAAAAGATGCGAAAGAATCACGGCCCTTTTAGAAGAATAAAGTCATCATTCTGGGAATCTCAAAGATTTTAGAGGTAAGTCACTTTAAGTAATTCAAAAGGAATTTGATTTGTTTGAAAAAATCGGATCCACCTTTTTTGTCCAGGCCTTAAAGTATCTCCAGGTCCTTTCACTTCACATAATTTGTACTGCTTTAATTTAGGATCATAGAGAAAAAGATCAGGAAAACCCGATTTGGCGTCTCTTAAATCAAAGGCCATGGCCTCAAAAATGGCAGCAAACTGAGAAGATTTAACTTTAGAAAGAACAAGCTTTAACTCAGTTAACCCAACTTTTTTCCAAGACACGAGATAGTTGGCAGTCCACTTCTTTTCTCTATAAGTCTGTAATAGCTCTTCTTTCCAGCTCTCTCTACTCCTAACTGAGTCTATGCGTTTTTTGATTTCACTACCTCTTCTCAAATGGAATTCAGGCCAAAATAAATCTTTTGGTCCCCGTTGAAAAGGATGAAAAAAGACTTGATCCATTGGTTTAAAGATTATGTCCCAAAAGCATAAGCCAAATAATGAAAGCCATAAATAGTTTTCGCTATATATGCCTTTGACTTTTTTCTTGGAGAAATAATCCAAGGCCAATTGCTCAATTTTCTTTTGCGGGTTTTTGGCAATTTTTATCTCACTAATTGGGCACTGAAATATTTCAATCTTTTCAAAGGGACGATCGAGCTCTTTTAGTATCTTTTGCTTGAACTTAGTTGCAAATTCTACCTCAGAAT
>Ga0257117_1000728_pt1 | contig 23458 bp, 31 predicted proteins | sample SI112_135mmetaG_FD_190157 | JGI IMG/M metagenome (GOLD analysis project Ga0257117, IMG submission 190157) | Marine microbial communities from Saanich Inlet, British Columbia, Canada - SI112_135m | ecosystem: Environmental > Aquatic > Marine > Inlet | place: Canada: British Columbia | collected... | reverse complement strand
TAAAGATACAAGGTATTCCAGCATTTGCAGAGTTATTCCAATGGATGACCGTAATTATCGAGATGTATTTTGGTGCAACATTAGCGAGAAGAGCGTGAATAGAAAAACAATTAAAGCTAAAGAACTCAAACTAGGTGACAAGTTCTTCTATAACGGGTATGAATATACAGTCAAATACATAAGTGAAGCTAGAGTTTTAGGTAGTTCAGGGGTTATGGGTAGTAAGACTGATTTGCATAAAGAAACCAATGTTGAGGTTAGGTTATGAAGTTAAATGTAACTTTAAATAAATATAAGGTATATTATGAGTATTATTAGAAATAAACCAAGGACACATGTCTTAGATGATAATCTTGGTTTTGAGATAGCTAAAGGGTCTTTACACAATTATAAATCTATAAATAAATTTGGTTATAATCCAGAAGTAAATTCTTCTGAAGAAACATTGTGGTATAATGGAGGTACTTATATATACCCCACCACAGCTACAATTGTGTCTTTATCTTCCAATGATAATAATGATACTCAAAATATAGTTATTATAGGTTTAGATGCTAATTATAATGAGTTGGAAGAAGAGGTAACACTCAATGGTACAACTACAATAACAACTACCAAAACATTCTTTAGAGTCTTTAGAATGTATGTCAATAGTGGTAGTAATCTTAATGGTACTATCACAGCCTATATCAATGGTAGTATAGTAGCTTCCATAGAGGTTGATTATAACCAAACTTTAATGGGTCTTTATACCATACCTAATGGGTATACAGGTTACTTAAACTATCTCAATGCTTCCACAGGTAAACAGAAAGAAGCTATTGTAATGCTTAAAGCTAGGAATTTAAACGGTGTTTTTAATATTAAACATTTATTTCAAATATATGCTAATCAATATATATATGAACCTACATGTCCATTAAAATTCGAGGCTAAAACAGATATAGAAGTAAGTGCAATGAGAAGTAGTGGTAGTGGTTCTTTAGAGATCTCCACTGCTTTTGATTTAATTTTAATAAAGGATATTTAATATTATGGCTGTGACAGATTATGGTTTTATACCTCCCCCCGATAACTCACCACAACCTAGTGTAATAGTGGACTACCATAACCCTACCACAGGTGATACATACCAAACAACTTCAGGGGGGTGGACAGCCCCTGAAGGGTGGGTACAAGGTACGTTAGAAAGAGAAAAGGCTGAGGAAGTTAAGCCTATTAAAACTACTACTCCTAAAAAAGAAGAAGAATCGTTAAAAAGCTTCTTGGAAGAACAAAGAGTAGATCCTTCCATACCTACAAGCGGACAACAAACTTATACCAAAATCCAAAAATCAGGTAAAGATAAGCTATATGATATTGGTAAGATTATTAGTGAAGATTTTAACTTAAGTATGGAGGGTGCAAATAAGCTTGAAGAATTAATTATTAATGAAGGTACTTTTAATAATTTAGATCCTTCTAATATTGCTGGTTTGAAAGATCTGGTAGCTAAAACTTATGAAGATAATGTCAAAACTATTAGTGATGTACAAAGAGATGAAGCTTTAACTCAAGCACAGACAAAAGATACTCTTACTCAACAAGTAGAAGAAGTTAAATCAGAAGGCTTAACTAAGGAAGCTGAAAGTGCAAAGAGAGATACTTTGGCTGAGGAGGCTTCTTTAATAGAAGAAGTAACTCCCACCACCGTTGATGAAATAGATAAAGTAGAAGGTGTTGCCACACAGATAGAAGATGCTCCACAAGCTATTGGTAGTATTACTAGAGAAGTAGATAAAATAACTACTCCTTTAAAAGGTGAAGCATTGGTAATAGCAGAGACTGAGATTAATAATATCTTAGATAACACTACGTCAGCTTCTTATGAAGCTACTATAGGAGCTATTAGACAAGGTAATGCCTCAGAGATATCTAACTCAATACAAGTAGGTAATACTGTAAGAGATATATTTACAGGTGAAGCACAGATAGATAGTTTAGATGATATTAAAGTTAATGAAGCCTTGGCAGCCTTACCACAAGAAGCTTTAATCTCCTCACAATTAGAGATTCTTTTATCTGCTTTAGATAACGATGAGATACCTAATTGGGCAAAACCTAGTGTGGAGAAAGTTGATGCTTTATTGGCTAAACGTGGTATGGGTAGATCATCTATAGCTAAGGAAGCTTTATTCAATGCTATCATTACAGCAGCTACACCTTTGGCTCAAAGTAATGCTTTAGCTTTACAACAAAGAGCTCAACAGAACTTAGATAATAAACAAAGAGCAGAAGAGTTAAGTGTTAAACTTAATGCTGATATTAGGAATGCTAATCTAAGTAATAAACAAACAATGGCTGTGGAGAACTTAAGAGCTTTAAACTTAGCTGAAAGTGAACAGTTTAATTTTAATGCTAAACAACAATTAACTGAATATGAAACTCTTATTAATTTTAAGATTAAGAATGCTGATTATGCTCAACAGATGGAGATGGCTAATTTATCAGATGAAGTACAACTAGAACTGGCTAATCTCAGTCATAAGAACACTGCCGACGCTGCCAATATGAGTTCAGATAATCAACTTCGTTTAACTAAACTACAAGACTATGTAGCCTTTGTTAATAAGAATGCTGACTTTGCACAACAGATGGAAATCACTAATCTTGATATGGAAGGTAAGGTTGAATTTGCCAATCTACAAGCTTTAAATGATTCTAATAGAGATCAGATGACTGTAGACCAACAAAGTAAATTAGTTGAGTATCAGGCTAAGGTAGATATATCTAAGTATAATGCTGAATTGGCACAACAGATGAATGTACTTAATTTAAGTAATGCACAACAATCTGCTGTTCAAAATGCCATGAATGTTTTAAACATGGATATGAAAGAATTAGATATTAATCAGCAAATTAAATTAGCTAATAGTAAGTTCTTACAAACCATGACAGTTACAGATCTAAGTAATAGACAGCAAGGAGCTATGCTTAATGCCTCTAATCTTGCTGCTTTAGATATGACTGATTTAAGTAATAGTCAACAAGCACAGGTAGAGAATGCTAAACATTTCTTACAACTAGATATAGCTAATTTAAGTAATAGTCAACAAGCTGAGATTCTCAATGATCAATGGTCTCAACAAGTACTATTAAGTAATGTAGCGGTGGAGAATGCAGCTAAACAATTTGCTTCCTCTACTGAAAATGATATAAATAAATTTATTTCTACTTTACAATCTAACATTGAGCTTAATAATAAAGCTAGAGATGATAGTATGGAGATGTTTAATGCTACTGAAAAGAATAAAGCTTTGGCTATTGAAGCCAATAATGATCAAGCAATAGAGCTTTATAATACAGAACTATATAAATCTTTAATGCAATTTGAGGAACAAGTAGAGTTCCAAAGAGAATCTTTCAACGCTTCTATGGAATATCAAATTGATTCCAGTAATGTTCAATGGCGTAGAAATATGAATACTGCTGATACGGCAGGTATCAATGCTGTTAATCAAGCCAACGCTATCAATGCTTTTAATCTCTCCAGTGATGCCATGTCTAAACTATGGCAAGAGACACGAGATAATGCTCAATGGGAGTTTTTAGAAGGTGAGCAAGGTAAGAGTAGACAGACTCAATTACTTATTGCTACATTGGGAAATGAGAATGATCAGTTATTGAAATCTATGGGTATTAAAGCAGATAATGCTACGGCTGTTGGTACAGCTTTGTGGGAACTAACAACAAGCTTCTTTGAAGGCGATTAGTTAAATATAAATAAAATAGAAGAGGTAATATATTATGGGTTTCTTTAGTAGTGTATGGCGAGGAGTTAAAAGCGTAGCTAAAGGCGTAGTTAAAGGCGCTAAAAAAGTAGTTAAAAGTGTAGGTAAAGTAGTTAAAAAAGTAGTTAAAGGTGTAGGTAAAGCAGTTAAAGGTATAGGTAAAGCTTTTAGTAAATTAGGTCCTTTAGCTTCCATAGCCTTGAACTTTATATTACCTGGTGCAGGAGCCTTTGCTTCTATGTTTACAGGACCTTATGCAGCTTTATATGGAGCTATGGCTAAAGGTGCTGTCACTGGTTTTATTACTAGTGGTGGTGATATTAAAGGAGCTTTGGTAGGTGTTGCTGGTGGAGCTATTGGTCATGGAGCAAGTAAGGTATTTGAAGGAGCTAAAACTGGTTGGAACGCTAGTGAAGGAGGTTTAACCGATAAGATTAGTGGTGCTATTAAAGGTGGAGCCTCTACTATTAGCGAAGGTTGGACTTCATTAACTGAAGGCTCTCAAACATTCTTAAATGAAGGTGGAAATATTAATAGTCCTCAAGCAGGACAAGAGATTTCTTATAAAACTAATAAAATAAATATTAATGAAAGCGGTGATTATAAAACTATACCTCAACAAACACAACAGATGTGGGCTGAAACAGCTTACATTGGTGGTGAAGAGGATCTGGTAGGCTTGGCTAAAGAAGGTGGTTATAATGAAAATGTAGCTAAGAACTTCTATAAAGATTTTAATATAACACCTAAACATTTCCAAGGTGAAGTGGTAGATTATATGGATCAAACATCTACAGGTTTAGAACAAGGTACAGCTTTATGGGAACAAACAGGTGGCGCACAACGTAGTATGTCTTTTGATTATGAAGTAAGTAAAGAGACAGGTGCTTATGAATATACAGGTGGAGGTTTAAAAGCAACTACGGAAGCTACACAATATCCTATAAATGCCATACCTACACAAACAACTAAACTCCCTAAACTTAAAACTCCTACTAAACTTAAAACTCCTGAAGAATCTTCTCTTTTAAGTACCCCCTCAACATCTTATAAGTTTACCGACCCCAATGAAGCTCCCACAGCTAGTAGTGGTACAAGGGTAGGTGGGTCTATGACTTCATATGAAGCTCAGTTAATATTAAGTGATCCCAAAGCTAGTCAAGACCAAAGACTGAGAGCACAACAAACTATTGCTAATTGGGGACAATCTCAAAACCTAATATCTAAGGTATAAATAAAATGAAAATTAATCATAGACAGCAAGTAGAAGATACCACTTTTAAAGCACCTATAGCAGGTATGTCTTTAACACAAGATCCTTCCAATCCACAAGCTTGGGAGAAGCCTCCTCAAATTACCGATGTAAATGAAGCTATCTTAGAAGCTATACACCCTTTACTTACAAATGAAGATAAACTATATCAGTTTATTTCTTTAGCTGAGGAAGGAGTACCTTTAGAGTTCTTTGTTAATCTTATAACTTATCAAGGTTTTAAAAAAGGTAAATGGAATCCTGATGTAATGTTACTACTAATGGAACCTATTTTATATGTATTGATTGCTATATGTCTTAAAGCTGACATTGAATTTAATCTAGATAAAGACGATATGACAAAGACTTTAAAAGATGATACTTATAGATATAGTAATGATGATGAAGTTAAAGGTGAGGTTGAAGAATTGGAAGAGAAAATTGAAGAGGAAATTCAACCTTCTTTACTAGCACAAATTAGGGAGAAAGTATAATGTTAGGAAGTCTATTAGGAGGTATAGCTAAAGGTTATACGGCAGATAAAAAAAGTCAGAAGGAGCAACAAGCTCTTTTAGATAAGGAAGAGAGGGCGGCTAGAAAACAAGAAAAAGCCGATGAGATTGAAAGGGCTTTAAAAACAGATATGGTTAAGTTAAAGGATAAATTAAGTAATGAAGAGGTGGTAAGAGTTGAGAAAAGGAAAGAGGGTAAAAATTTAGAGAAAAGAAAGAGAATAGCTACTACTTATGGTCTTGATCCTAATAGCCCTGTCGTATATCAGTTATCTAATATTGAAGCGGATGATCGTGTTAAATATGAAATAGAAGAAGGTAAACTTATCAAAAAGAAAGAACCTCCTAAATATAGCAAAGATTTAACTTATGTCAATGAAGAGACAGGGGCGACAGTTATTTATCAGGTAAAGGATGATGGTACTTTAACACCTAGAACAAATGTAAGTCCTTTAGAAAGTAAAGAGAGTAAAGAACACAAAAGAAAGGAAGGAGAGAGGGCGGCTATAAGAGCAAGAATAGCACTTCAGTATGATGTCCCCGATAATATATTGGCTGTTTATCAGATGGCATCTTTATCTATGAAGGATAGGCTTAATTATAAAATAGAAAATGGCAAAGTTGTTGAGAAGAAACCTACTCCTAAATTTAAGGAACTCATTACTCACTGGGATGAGGAGTCACAAAGTAATGTTGTTTCTAAATTAGATACTGATGGTAATCTTACTAGATTAGATAAAGTACTACCTAAAAGAGATGATGTTAAAATAAATGCTTTAAAGGAGAAGACTAAGGTTTTTTATGATCAATATTCCAATCCTAAATTATACCCTGAATTTGCAAATTTATCTTTAGATCAAATACAACGTATAAGTTTTGATGTAGCTTCCAAAGTAGATAACTTAGATAAGCAAGGTGTCTCTTATAATCTTAGAGATTTAGCTTTAAGTAGTTTAAATGAAAATAAAGGTAAAGGTGAAGGTATATTTACAAGTACTAAAGGTACTTATGAAGAAAGAAGCCAGCAGAAAACAGATGAATTAAAAAAAGAGGAGGAAGAGGAAAAGCTAGCTGATTATGGAAGGGAGCAGGAAGGTAGAGAAGAGCTACAAAAGGAACGATTAACGGCAAGAGAAGAAGAGAATAAAAGAGAAAGGTTTAATCGTGATAGTAAAGATCTGTCATCTAAATATGAAACTATTTTTAAAGGTACTGAACCAGCTTTAGAACAAGTAGAAGAAGTTTTTGGTAAGTTCTTAATAAGTAAAGGTGTGGATACTATGGACATTCCTGGTTATGGTATTATAGAAGGGTTTATACCTGATCAGATATATGGAGTCTTAGCTGAGTTGGGGGATGATAGATCTAAAGAAGCTATAGGACTTAGAGAGACTCTTGCTTCTTTATTTAATAGGGAACTTAAGATTAGATCTGGTGCTGCCGTAACTACCAATGAGCTTAATAGGCTTATGACTGAGTTTGGTATAGGTGGTGGTAGAGGAGACATGAACATTGCTAGAGGTTTAAAGAGATATAGAGCTATCTTAAATAGACAGAAAGCATTACTCTTTGCAGGATATGAAGATGAAGTCATTGAGGCTTGGTCACAAAAACAAGGTGTAAGTGTACCTAATCTACTAACTATACAATGGGCTAGAGAGACTAATAAGCGTAGATCTAAAGGTGAGAAACCTAAAGCTCTTTCTTTAGAACAGATTATGAAGAGTGCTAAAGAGATGGGTTGGTCTGATAGTAAAACTAAGAAAGCTTTAAAAACTTATGGATATTAAAACTATGGAAGAGAATATTACTGAGGTAAGTACTCCCACTAAAGATGATGATGATTTCACTTTAGAAGATATGCGTGCTTTAGAAGATATGCATGCTAAAGAAGCTTCTTATGATGTTAAAGAAGATACTTTCAAAGATGATTTTACTTTAGAAGATATACGTGCTTTGGAAGCTTCTTATACCGATGATAGTACCGATGTTATCTTGGAAGAAAAAGAAGAAAGTACTTTTTGGGATCAAGCTTCTAATTTCCTTAAAGAAGAAGCACCTCAACTTACAGCAGGTATGGTAGGAGCTAGTAGAGGTTTTACACTAGCTCCTCCTCATCCTCTTACTAAAGCTGTGGGAGCCTTGGGAGGAGCTACTATAGGAGGTATGACAGGTCAAGCAACTACTGAAGCTTATAAGACTATTAGTGATGATCCTAATAAAGCATCTGGCTTTGAAGAAGCTTTTATGAGGTCGGTAGAAGCTGGTGAGGAAGAAGCCGTGGCTGAAATGATGGGACAAGCCTTTTTTAAAGTAGGTTCTAAAGTATGGCAGTATGGTAAGACTAAGTTATTCACTCCCACACCTAGTATAGAGCTACGTTTAAAACAACATAGAAGGTTTGAAAGTTATGGAGGATCTTTAAATGTAGCACAAGTTGTAGATAATAATATCTTACATACATTGGCAGGTATAGTTAGAAATGCTCCTATAGGTAAAGAAACTTTATTTGAATTAGATATAAAGAATCAGAAAGCTTTAAATAATTGGGGTAATAACCTCATTAATAATTTCTCTAAGATGGCTAAGAAAGAAATTAATGAGGAAGGCTTGGCTAGATCTGTCCTATCTGTCTTAAAAGATACTGATGTATTACATAGAGATATTAGTTCTCTTATGTATAAACAGATTGATGATGTAATGAAAAAAGCTCAAGTAACACGACCTGTAAGATATACCAGTGGTGCAATGCGTGAAGGTTATCCCACAACTATGGATGTACCTCAAGAAGCCATAGAGACGATAGTAAAAGAAGCTGAATATGGTAAGCGTTTAATAGGTTATGAAGATATTAAAGACGTTGTGGGAGCTGTTGGAGGTAAGAAACCTATATATAGTAGTGATGAGCTTATCTCTCCTGAAATCATAACTGATGTTTTACAACCAAGTAAAAAAATAAATATTAAAACTTCTTCTCAAGCATTACATAAAGAAGGAGATATTATAGTTGAACCTGCTACGGGTAAAGCTGTAATGAGAAGTACTAATAAAGTAGTAGATATGACTATTTTAAAAGACTCTTTCAATAAGATAAATGAAAAATATAAACATATCTCTGATATAGGTAAAGGTGATGCGCAAGGTACTTTAATAGATCGTATTATTAAACTACCTAAATATTTATCTTTTGAAGATGCTCAATCTCTAAGATCAAACATCCTAGCTATACAAAGAAACATTGGTAATGAAGTAGGTAAGACTAAAGCTGAAGCAATAGTATCTCAAAGTGTACATGATATTACAGGAGCTATGCGTAAAGCTATTGATGTGTATGGTGATGGTAAAACATTAAAACTATATGAGAAAGCAAGTGAGTTTTATAGGTTAGGTAAACAAACTACAAACAAACGCTTTGTAAGAAATTTATTTACTCTTATGGATGCAGAAGATCTGGGGGCAGTAGGTACTGCTTTATATAAAACTAATAAACCTAGTGATATAAGAGCTTTAAAGAAAATATTGGCTTATCGAAGTAAACTCTCTCCAAAAGGTTTTAGCTCTAAGAAAATCATGGGGGATGTACAAGGTGCTTGGTTAAGAGAAGCTTTTACATCAGCTAAGGCAGAAGGTTCTGATTTCTTTGATCCTAAAATATTAAATAGTATTTTAACTAATAAAAATAAAAATAGAGTATTTGAAGAACTTTTTAATAAGAACCAACAGAAGTTAATTAAGAAGTTTATAGCTGCCAGTAATACTGCATTTAAACATGAAGATCAAGGATTAGCTTACTTAGTTAAGTTTGCACAAGCCAATGCAGCTATGCAAGCCCCAGCAAAAGTTATGGCAGGTCTAAAAGCAGTAGCTTTAGGTGGTGGTGTAAGTTTCTTCAACCCTTTAGCAGGTGTGGCTACAACTACAGCTATCTTAACAGGACCTAAAGCATTGGGTAAATGGATGTCTAATCCTGCACGAGTAAGAGTTTTAAATACTATTCTTAATCATGATTTAACCAAACCTATTAAAGTTGGTGGTAAAGTAGCCAGATCTATAGAAGCTATGATTACTTTCTATCAAGATGATTATAAATTCTCTTATTCTGATAAGATGAAAGCACAAGAGTTTTTAACATCTGATATAGAGAAAGCTCAAATGAGACGCTTAGGATTTTAATATGGAGACTAGCATACACTTAGATGATTTACTAGAAGAAAATAAAAGTACTGATGAAGTTAATGATTTAGTAGGTCAAGAAGAAAATGAAAGTACCTTAGACTTAAATAAAGGAAGACCTTATGATGGTGGTGAGGATATCACATCAGTCTATGATATAACAACAGGTTCTTTTATACCTGTTAATAAAGACGATGAACCACTTAAAGACGATGAACCACTTAAAGACGATGAACCACTTAAAGCTCGTCCTAATCCTATGTCAGAGATGGGTGTTTGGGAGTTCTATAAGAAAGGTATGGAAGCAAAAGAATTAAGAGAAACTAAATATAAGGCTATAGCTGATAAGCATATAGACCATCATATCCACTTGGAAGATAAGCTTGTTAATGAATATAAATATTTAGATCAAGGGGAGCTAGATCAAACTGAGAATATAATGGGTGGTTATGATTGGGGATATAAGACTACTAAACTTATACAAAAATTAAGATCGGAAGGTAATATAGAAGATGCTAAGGAAGTTGAAGAAATAAGAGATTCTTGGGGTTATTTATATCAACGAAAAGATTATATGCTTAGTTTAACTAGTAAAGGTGAGGCTGATGCTGGTCACGATTATGAAGAGAATCAAGTAGGTGTTGATTGGGGTAGAAGAGCAGCTGAAGAAGGAAGAGATTATTTATCTTCCAATAACTTAATAGAGCAAAGTATAAAGAGAGCTGAAGGTATTACAAGAGTACCTTTTACTACTTTAGATGCTTTAATAAATAAACCAGGGTATGCTCAAAGAGGTTTGGTAAATAAAGAAGAAGTTAAGGAAGAAGTTAAGGAAGAAGTTATAGACTTTGAAGCTAACACTCCGTCCAACCCTGAGACTAAGAATATAATAGCTAAGGAACTTATTAGATTAGATAAATATAACTCTAAGAATGTTAAATCCTTGGAAGATATTGCAGATAGGTTTGCTGATATTGAGTCAACTAATAATAGTAATGCTTATACCTACGATACCAATAACCCTACAGACTCAGCCAGAGGTTTATATCAATTTAGACCTAGTGAAATAACCTCAGCTACTAATAGAATGTCTAGGAATAATCATTACTTTGGTGATAGTACTAATGAACCAGAATGGTTTACTAATTTGAAAGAACATAAGGATGCTCGTAAACTTAATAAGGATCAAGCAACGGCTGTATTACTAGCTAACCTATTTAGACAAGGTAGAAAACCTGGTGATGTTACTGATAAAGGTTCAGATCATTATATTAAAGAACTTTTAAAAGATAAAAAGATTGAGGACTTCTTAGAACTTTATAAACGTTATCATCTAAAAAGAAAAGGTAATATAATACATGATAGTGAGAGAACTAACGTGACAACTAAATTAAAGAATAAGGGTTATACATTAAAGAATCCTTTAAATAAAACCCTTAAATAAAAAAACCCTTAAATAAAAAAAACCCTTAAGAACTATAATGTCCTTAAGGGTTTTTTTATCGTCTATATAATATTAAGATTAGTCAATACTATAAGGGTTAGCTTTTAAATATTCTTTATGATAGATTTTATTTGCTTCCATAAAGTAGCCATTACTTTCTAAATCAGCAGCCGTATCATACAAACTATCAACCTTCATAGACATCTCAAAAGTACCTTTACCTTCTAGATTATCACTGAAATCCCAAAAAGCTTGAGCACTACTCATAGCTAAAATTCCTACCATACCACTTACAATTACTTTATTCATATTTATATTCCTTGTTTAATTAAAAGATAGAAGTATTATAACATACTTCTACACAAATGTCAAGCTTTATTTTAAATTAATTTTTCTTTTAAATACTTAAATAGTCTTTTTTCAACTCTATCTTCTTCCAATTCTTTAATAACTTCTTTAACTACTTTTAAATTATTAAGACCCTTAATTAACTTATCTAAGTCTTTCCAAGTGAAAGGAATACCTCTACCAATATTATCTTCCAAGTAGAACTCTTCATCACCCCATTTAGGGTTAGGTCCTAATCTATAATCATCACTAATAACTAAATAAGGTTCGTCCACCAATACTTTATAATCCATCATACACTTTCTCCTTCATGTTCATCTATTTTATTCTTTCTATTTTTTAACCAAGTATTAACTTTAATATCTATTCTTGTACTATATATACCTAATAGAAAACTAATAATAAATACTAATAATAATTCACTCATAATTTACTCCTTCCAATAATTCTTTATACTTAACTTGTTCTTTCATTTTTTTAATAAACATTCTCCATTGTGGTAATCTATGATTTTGTCTTTGAGCTATAATAGTTCTTAAGGTTTGATAGTTCATTAAGATTAATCTAGTTTGTAAATAGCCTTCTGGCAACGCATTCTTCATTGACTCTATCTTAAAGTTACCTTCTTTTATAAGTCTATTTAAATAATCTAAATATGTACCTAATAAAGGATACTCAAAATGTTGTTGAGTTAAAGGTTCTTTTAACAATGTATGCATAGTTGAAGCACTTAAACCTGTAGTACCTATCTTATAAGTATCAAACTCTGACCAAAAGAATCTGGGAGCTTTAATAAGAATAGTTAGATTACATAACCTAATAAACTTACTATGGCTGGGACCTTTCTGGCTTAGTTTCTTAGCTACTTTCCTCATCTTATCTAACTTCTTATCATCCCACCATAGGTCTAAGTCTTCACTCTCTTTATAAAAGGAAAGCCCCAGACCTAAAAGGGCTTCTTCATATCCTTCTTCTTTTACTACTTTAACATCCATATCTTTAATCCTCTTTATCTTTTATTTTCTCTTCTTTTATTAAGTCTTTATCTTTTATTTTCTCCTTTTTTAAAATCTTACATCCTTTTAAACATTTAGTTAAAGGGTTATAAGGGCATTTATCACATTCTATAACCTCATACATTTTTAGGTGGTCTACCTCTACCTTTCTTAAGCCCCACCACTTCTTTTGGTTTAATAAAAGCTTTTGATTTAATAAAAGATTGAGCTAACTCATTGGAGAAGACACTTAACCCACCAATAGGTTCCCAACCTTCTTCCATTTTCTCATTACATTTAACTATAAAGTTCTTATAATTTACATCTAACACTATATTATACATATATTCTCCTATTTACTTTCTAAATATTTCACAGCTTTATGTAAGTCTTCTAAAGTATCTCCTAAAAGACCTAGTCCTATATTACATTTACTACATAATAAACCCCTAATCTCATTACTTTTATGGTCATGATCTACAGCAAAAGCTCTTTGGTTGCCAGTTCTTTTATCTATACTATTAAAAGATGTTTGACAAATACCACATTTATTATTTTGATTACTTAGCATTTTATCATAGTCTTTTAAAGTAATATTAAATTTATGTGCTAACCAATAAGCTTTTGAGCAGACCTTACAATAACTACGTCTACCAGTTTTACATTTCTTTTTATCTCCTTTTAAATTAAATTCTGTTATATGTTTTTCTTTCTTACATTGAGTACATTTCTTTATCTCACTGGACATGCACCTCCTTCACAATCCTGAATATCTAAATCTTCCATATTTAACTCACCTACATTTGTAATAGGTTGTACAGTTTTCATTAACTTAGTATAAGTCTTTTTATCAATTTCTTCAAAAGGTGATTGGGCAAAACCATGATCACTATGTAGTAAGAAAGATACAGATTTTACATTTACATAATTCATACTTAACCATTCTTTAATACTATCTAACTCTTCCTTCTTATAATAAATAGTAACACTGACACTATTATCCGACCATTCTTTTTGAAGTCTTTTAATTACTTCTAATTGATCAATAGCTGTCATATCTTTAGCTAGTTTAGCTCCTTTAGGATAGGAAGAAGGGAAACTTACAATGACTGTGGTATGATCCTCAGTACCATCAAAGTTCCTTTTATACTCAATATGATAGCCTTTACTTCTACAAATATCTACCAAGTCTAATTCAGCATCCATAGATATACGTCTAATAAAATACTGACTATAACCAGGATGTGCTCCTGGAGTTACTCCTGCTAAGAGGCTTAAAGTACCACTAGGTTTTACTGTAGTTAGTTTAATACTTTCATTAAAACCATGCTCTTTGCTATATGTCTTATCATAATCTCTTAAGTAAGTATAAGCCGTAGCTAACCAGCCTTGTTGTTCTTTAGTAGATTGTAAGTAACCTGTAACACCTATACCCATTCTCATATTCTCATTTACAATAGCTTCTGTTTCTTTACTACTAGCATCGGGAAGATCTAAAGAATGTTTATTAATACGATACAAGTATCTCAGTACTTTCATTAACTCTGCCATACTTTCTATATTAGGTAAGTATACTTCAGCTAAACAACATGTCTCATGATTGGCTAAAGATTGTTCAGCACAAGGATTATATATCTCTACATCAGGATCGGGATATTCTACTTCGTCTGTTCTACCCATACGTCTACTAGCTTTTAAGTTAATAAGTCCATAAGGCTCACCATTACCTTTATAACCTTCCCAAAACTCTTCAGGTAGATCATCTGTATTGGAACAGACTACTGAGTTATTACTCATAGCTCTCCAATTAGGTATATCAAACAAGTCCCATCTCTTAGCTCTCAAGTATTCCAAGTCATCATAATCTCCCAAAGCTAGTAAAGCACTACGCCTTACATTCCCAGCTACTACAATAGAACCAATAATATTCATTATATCTAAAGCATCAATAGGTCTTAGCTTTCTTGTAACCCTAGAGTTAAGAAGTGTAACAATCTTTTCTATACCTTCCACCAAGATCTCACCACCACTAGCTGTCCCTCCAAAACCTTTAATAGGTAAACCTTTAGCTCTAATAAGAGTAGTACTATATGAGAACCCTTGACCAGTATAGAAGGAGGCTTTAAGTACTTTACCTAAAAGTTTAACCCATCCTTCCCTAGAATCAGGTACAATAAAATCTGCACCATTATCAGCTACTCTAATGATTTCAATCTTCTTTTTAATCTTAGGTAGTTGATATACATTCTCTCTTTGAATATTAAAGCCAACCCCACAACCTAACATAAGCTTCTCAAATGTCCAAGTAAAAGGTCTGATAGGTTCATTAATTACTACAGCGGCACAATTCTGTAAGGAAGGAAGTCCTAATTGATCCACTGTTCTAGTACCTAATTGCCATAAGAATCTACCAGCTACAGTACCTTTAAGAGAGAGCATCATATCTCTAATATCTTCTTTCTCTTTATCATTAAAATTACAATTAAGTTGGGTATTGGTTGCTTCAACAACTCTATCTACGGTATCACTCCACTCTTCTTTACATCTACCATTGGGTAAATCCCTAGAGTAAGTTCGTTTATATGTGATATATCCTGTAGGACCCCAAGGGGTTTTCATTTGTACTTTACTCATCTTTAATAGTCTCCTTATACTTATTTAAATACCATATAGCTTTCTCCAAATCTCTTTTCTCACTACCTTTAAATCTACAACGACTTATATATTTAATAGCATTACCTAAAGTATAAGGTAATTGTTGATCTAATATATAATCAATAACCTCAATAGTCCCTTGATTATAATGTGCAGGTTTATCAACTATATCCCTATAAGTATTTTGTTCATAAGGACTGGGCTTAGGTTTAGTTAAAGTCTCATAAGTCATTGACACACTCATCACCTTTCTCTATACACTCTTCCATAGTCTTAAGCATATCTTCCACAGATTTAAAAAGTGAGGCAGCTAATGTATAAATCATATCAGACTTATTTTCACTCCTCTCAAAATCTTTACCTAAATCAAAATTAATATCTATAGCTCCTTCACTATCTTCACTCAATGTAATTATTACTTCTCTAGTCATAAAATACTCCCTTTCTTCTCTCTTTAATAATATCATAAATATTAATACCTGTAATGTAGCTTTCATTTAATAAGTCACAAGCTTCATCAAAAGTCATTAATGTTTTTGTTTCTCCACAACTATTACAACCTGCGTATTGATCTATCTCAGCCTCACTACCATCTTCACCACAACGCCAGCATCTCACTTCTTCTATATTCATTTATCTAACTCCATATAATTATCTTTAAGAGTTTCTCTTATAAGTATACTTGGTTTATATATCTTACCTACATGTCCATTCTGACATAAAGGATCTAGTAAGAAGTCTGAAGACTTAAGAATAATAAAGTTTTCTAAGTAATTAAGTAATCCTTTAGTACCACAATTAACTAAGACTTCCCAAGTTAATGTATCTTCTTTCTCCTTTATTAGTTTTTTAAAATCTTTATTCCTAGCACTAGTTTTATATGTTTTCCAATCACTCTCTTTAAAGTTATCTTTAAAATACTTATTATTTATATCATTCTCAGGTCTCTTATGTCGCCTACTTTTAACAGTCTTATAAGCCCAATAATTCTTTCTACCAATATAAAAGAGACCGCTTATAGGGTCACTTACTTTATATACAAAACCAAAATTATTCTTATAATCTGTACCTATACCTTGCCAGTTTGTATAATTATTTTTCATTTTCTCATTCATACTACTCCTTCTTTTTTAGTTAAATCTCTTCAACCTTTGGTTCTTTTTCTACATGTGTAAACCATTTAACTCCATTTGAATATTTAAAACCTCTCAAGTTTTCCCAACAATGGAACTTATGTCTACACCATTGACACCCTTTCTCTAATATTTTATTACCTCCTTTACCATCTTCTTTATCATTATAACAACGAGGAGGTAATTCTTTCTTAGCTATTAGCTCTTTCTTCTCTTTAACTTGTTCTTTAGCATTATTGATAAAGCTATCATTAATAAGAAGTGTCATAGCACCACTAGCTTTATTCATGGCTAACCAACCTCTCTCTTCCAACCCTAAAGCTTGTGCATATAAGTCAGCTTGTAAAGCATAGCCAAAATCATCCTTCCCTTCTAAGATACCTCCTTTTACAAACTTCTCTACATAGCTATAAGGAGATGCAGTTTTAATATCTATCAATGTATTATCTATAACACAGTCTATATGCCCTATAATACCTTCCAACTCTACCTCTACTTGTTTACTACTTACCTCATGACCACTCATCTCTACAAACATTAGTATAACTGCTTCTAAGATATGTCCTTGTAAGAAAGTAGTTAATAGTTGAGGACTAAGTTTCTCTTCCTCACTATCACCATTCATATCATAATATAACTTTCTATCATTATGTCCAATATTAGAAGCTCTTAAATGAGGTTTCTTATCACTCTCTCTGGGAGAAAGGAAGTCCCTCAAAGCATATTCAATATCTTTTATCGTCTCTTTTATAATCCTTTCTTTCTCTTTATCATTAACACTTATTTCTTTAGTTGTAATAAAATGATTAATGTCTTCCAATAAAGTATTAATAGTTGGCATAGTATTCTTCCTTTACTTTTTTATAAATACCTTTATAACATCTCTTACTAACTCTTAATGTACCACCTTCATTAATTTTCTCATAAGTTCTAGGAAGTTCTTCATGTCCTTTTAACTTTTGTATTTCCTCCTGTGGTAAGACTTCTTTAAATAATTGATGTGCATATTTATGAGCACCTTTTCTTAATGTCTTTAAATGATTTCTTCTTTTACTCAATGTAATATCCTCTTGCCTAGTTCATATTCGTTTAACATTTCTGATAAGTCATCTGCTACTTGAAAAGCTTCTGGCATCATATATGTTTTATATTCTATAACACTGGTAGCTATACTAATAACATGATATATCCCTTTATTACTTTTATCACCTTCATCATCGTTAGTTACTATAACAATATAATGCTTGTTCTTATATAACATATAAGCTATATACCTCTTTTCTTTTTAAAGTTACACCTCTAATAGGTTGTATTATCCCCATACCTTCTCCTTGCTTCACCATTAGCCCATTTATTCCCTTTTAAAATAAACCCTGTTTCATTACTTGTTATAATCCTATGGCTTTTATGTTGACATTTAGGACATATATCAGGCTCATCTCTTTTATTCATAGCAGACCACACCTCATATACATGTTCACATACTTCACATTTAAAATCATATATCATTTCTTAAGCTCCTTTTATTAATGTGTATCATACCAACTATCTCCAATCTTATATTCCCCATCTAAGGGACATCTAAAGTTGAAGTAATCTCCAGCGTCTTTAATAGCTTTAACACTTAACTCTCCAAATCTAATACTATCTTCTTCTTTAACTTCACACTGCCACTCATCATGAATATTGAGAACTAATTTAAAATCTAAGTTCTCTTCTTTAGAATACTTATAAACTAAAGCTAATGCCTTCTTCATAACTATGGCTCCACCACCTTGTAATAAGACATTCAAAGCTGCATGAGTGCTTCTTACATGTAATTTTCTACCATCTAAACCTTTAAGATAACCTCTTTCACTAGCTACCAATACTTTATCTCTTAAGATCTTTAAGGCAGGAGTATTGTTTAAGAAAGTTTCTTTTAATTTTTTACCTTCTTTAGCTCCCTTACCTACAATCTCTCCTATCTTAGCATCACCAGCCCCATATAAAAAACCATAGATGAAAGTCTTAGCCATATCTCTAGTAGGTAATCCAGCAGCATTCTGATTAGCTGTATGTATATCTCCTGTAAGGATAGTATTGGTATACTTCTCATCATTCATATAATGAGCCAACATTCTTAATTCTAAACCTGATGCATCACAACCAACTAACTTATAATTTTTAGATACTATAAATAGCTCTCTACTCTCCTTACCATAGGGTGAAGATATTGAAGGTACTTGTGCCATATTAGGACTACTATGAGTCATCCTACCAGTGACAGCACCACAAGTATTTACATTACCATGAATCCTACCATCACTATTAATATGAGTCAACCAACCGCCTCCAGTACCATTAGATTTCTTCTTACCATTGATAGCTGATATCCTTTTACTAACAAGCATATATTCTTTAATTAAAAGAGCTTCTTTTATATCCTTTACTTTAGCCAAAACACCTTCATCAATAATGATATTACCTTTATCAGTAAAGTCTTTAGGCTTCCAACCAAACCTAATAAGATATTGAGCTATCTGTTGTCTACTACCTAAGTTAAATTCTTTGAACTCTATAAGTGTGAATGCTCCTTGTACTGTCTTTAAAGGGTTCTCCAAGGCTTTCAATCCTACTATAGATAAGCTACCATCTTTCTTATACTTGGGCTGTACCTCTCTTATAGGAGTAGGTAGAGGTATGAATACTTGTTGTACTTCATCTTTAAGTATTATCTGTTTCTCCAAGAGTTTACCTAAAAGTATATATGCTTTCTCTTCATTAAATAAGACACCATTTCTAATCTGTTCTTGAATAATCCATTGTACTTCATGTTCAAGATTAATAGACTTTGGGCTAAAACCTTTCAATACTTTTATTAAATGTTTATAAGTTTGAATAGTAACTTCCACATCTTGATGACAGTAAGCTACCATCTCATCGGTTAAAAAAAGCCAGTTATTATAATCACCTTTATAATTCCCTAAATATTCTCCCCAAGCTTTTAAGGAATGTCCACCCTCTTTGGAAGGATTGGCTAGCCTTGAAAGAACTAAAGTATCTACTACTTTATCTTGATCTATATTTATATTTAATATATTTTTAAGAATCGGTATATCAAACCCTATACCATTATGAAAACTAATCTTGTCATAACTATCTAAAACTTCTTGTAGTCCTTCAAAGGTAACATCCCTTCTCCATTCATAGCTATTACCATCTAAATCTTTAGCACATACACACCATATTTTAGTAGCTTTAATATCATTCGTTTCTATATCTACAAATAACATATTAACCTCCAGCAATAAGTTTAAATAATATTATAAATACTACTAGTATAAGTATAGCATATATATTATTATTAGGTTCCTTTGGTACATAATAACTCATTGTTAAAACTCCTCTATTGCATTAGCTTCCATCAGTTCAGGTGACTCACCTCTTTCAATTCTACCTGTAGCATTGTTATAAAATAACCAACCTGCTTCACCAGTAACTCCTGTTCTTCTACATTTAGCTAACCTAACCATAGTTGAATTCTTAGCTACTTCACTTTCTGCAAACTTATCTCTGGATAAAAGAATAGTATTGAAAGCTATTTGATTAATACTACCACTACCTTTAGTATCATATTCACTAACATCATGTGGGTTCTTAGCACTAGGTTTTCTCATATGAGATACAATAATAATAGAGGCATTAGTTTCTTTAACTAGTTTAAGTGTCTTATCCATAAAGGCATCAATGGTTCCATTCTCATTACTAGTTACTCCTGCTTGTAAAGGGTCAATAAGAATAACTTCACAACCTTGTCCTTTAATTAAAGCTCTAAGTTTAAGGAAGAGTTCATCAGCATCCACTGCACCATTATGATCTAATAAGTATAACTTCTCATCTTCAACTAAAGTATCAAAAGATTTCCTCAAAGCACTATAATCTAAAGATTTCTTATCTTCCAATGTTAAGTTACGATCAGTATGAATACCTAACAAACCTTCAACCACCTCACCTAAAGAGGCTTCTAAGAATACACCACCTATCTTTTTATTAGTGTTGACTAATAGATTATATAAGATCTCATTCACCATAGTAGTCTTACCTACACTTGTCAATGCACCTACAATAGTAATCTCACCATGTGCAATACCTCCATTCATCATTGAGTTTAACATACCAAATGATTCTGGGAAAGGTATAATCTCTTCATGACCTCTACTTACAAAACTATCCCACACTTGAGAGAAAGGAACAATACCTGATGTTAAATAAGGTCTACTATTCCACCACTCTTGTATATATAATGCTTGTCTATTATTCTTTAAGTAATCACAAGCATCTTTAAATTCTCTCAAAGTAAGTATCTTAACTTTATTGGGAGAGAATACTTCACTAACATTAGGTATTACTTCCTGTCCTGGTTTATCATTATCAAAATTAATAATAACATTGTCAAAAGATTCCAAGTATTCTAAGTTATTCTTAATAGTTGTCTTAGCTGCTTGAGCTCCATTAGGTATACTTACATTAGCCCATTTACTACCTGTCATTTGAAAGGCGGCTAATGCATCTGTCTCCCCTTCCACAATACTTATATACCTACCTGACTGTTGAAATAGATGAGAGCCAAATAACATATTTGAGATAGTACCTAATACTTTAAAATCTTTATCTTTAGATTTAATTTTAAAACCTGTAATATTATTATCGTTATCATAATAAGGATACCATTGTACCCCTTGTTCATCAGTCTTAACTCCATACTTCTTACAAGTATCTAAAGAAATATTTCTATCACTAATAGGTTTATAAGTAGCCTTATTATATTTATTTAATATAATATCATTTAACATCTTGGGTTTCTCCTTCTTTCTCTGTGGTCTAGTATTAGAGTTATAGGTACTACTATCAGTGCTAGAGGTATAAGTATTACAGCTATAGCAATAGTAATGCCCATCATCATAAACACTATTAGCGTTAGAAGAACCACACTTTTTACATCTTGTATGGTAGAGGAAATTGCTTTCATCATTCATTATTACTCCTATCTATAATATTCATAAAATCTTTCCTAAGGTATAAAGATACTTCTTTATTAAAAGCTTTACTAACTTCTTTAGGTATTTCTTTTACTAGATCTATCTCATTTAAAATATCTAAAGCTACTTCTTTCAATAACTTACCAAAGTCTTTATATGTGATTTCACCTATCTTAGATAAAGCACTATTAACTCTATTATCATTTAAGTAAGTTAAGAGTAATGAAAGTAATTTTTGATTCTTTTTATCCAATACTTTTTTAATTTTAATCTTCTTACTACTTCTTTCTTTAAACTTATTATTCTTCTTCTTTAATAGAATACGTGAACCTTTAGGTAAGAATAAATTAACTTGAGGTCTAATAACTATTCCTTCACTATAGTTATCTTCTTTATTATTTAATAAAGTAATAAACTCTTCATCATATTCCAATGCTTCATTGAAAGTTAAATCTTTCTTAAGTATAGGTATGAAAGGTATATCTACTTTATCACACAAACCTTTAAGTAATTCTATATCTACATACTCGTACTTTTTATTACCATATTGTAATAAAAGATCAAATACTATAAAGTCTTTCTCACCATATATAACTTCTTTTTGAATACCATTACCATAAAGCTCACCATACAATTGTATACTTTTAAGTAAAGGTCTATCTTTTTTAAGTAGATCATATAAATGTTGTACTTTTAAAGAGTATTTTAAAACAACTTCTTGTGCTGAAAAGAAATCAGATGTAGTTATACATGATCTCTTAGCTACTTTAACTTCCTCTTCATCACATAGGAATGAGAAGTTAGCACCATGTATTTTCTCTGTGATATGCCAAAGGATATTAGGATTTATATGTTCTTTAACAAATTCAATTATTCTAAGTCTATTAGAGTTCTCTATCTTATTATACTTTTTAAAGGTTAACAAGGTTAGAACCCTCATCAAAATCAAAGACATCACTTATCTCCATAAGGATAGCTTCTTCCAACGCATTTATAAACTCTTGTTCTTTAGGATCATCGTTATATTTATAAGCGTTATTGTAACCTTGCTCAATACCTATTTCAATAGCTCTACTTAATACTGTATAGTCTCTTGCTTTCATATTTAGTCCTTTTAATAATTAATAATAATACTTCCAATCTTCTTTCTCTTTACCTCCTTTTATCTAAACTTCAATAAGAAGCTCTTGATTAAAATCTATATTCTCTTCATAGTTATAATAACCACGAGGGTTACAAACTACTCTTGTATCACCTAACATATAATTCTTACTACCATGTGTATGACCATGTACCCATACATTAATAGGTAGCTCTTCCATATACTTTTCTAAATTAGAATAGTAAGCATAGTTGATATCAGAGTCACCATATCTACGCATATCTACACTTCTTAAAGATGGTAAGTGATGAGAGATGACAACTACTTTATTTATATTATCCTCTTTAGTTTGTATACTTTCTTTTATACTTTGTTTAATTTTATAATGTTCTTCAATACTTCGAGTAGGTGTAAAAGGCTCACCTTTATTCATAAGAGTCTGATAAAAATCATTCATCTTTTGTCCAGCCAATACCTTTATTTTCTCTTCGGAATTATTAAAATCTGTCCATAAAATACCTCCTACAAATAAGGTGTCATCTATACTATAATCTAAACCTTCGTCAAGATAAATGATATTATAATTATCTATATTATTATCCCATTCATCTCTCCATTTATTTCTAATATCATCTATATTACCTTTATTATAAAAAGTATGATTACCTAATACAAAGAAGATAGGCTTCTCATGTTCACCACTTAATCTTTTTAAGTACTCAAGTTCCTTATCATAACCTATATCTATATCTCCTGCCAAGATTAAAGCATCACTTCTTTCTAAGACAGGTACTTGTAATATATTTTTACCTCCCTCAAACTCTATATGTAAATCACTCATTGGTTGAATAATCATATTCTTTATCTCCTTTACATCTCAATGGTATAAGGAATATTATGTTTCTCATACCAATCCACCCCTACTGGTCCCATCCAGTTAGGACTATATGAATACATTATTTAGTTATGTATTTATCATACATCTCAAACAGTCTCTCTATCAGTTCAGCGTGGCTATACTTATTAATAGCATTGTCACCAAACACGGCTTCA
>Ga0257117_1000718_pt1 | contig 23746 bp, 24 predicted proteins | sample SI112_135mmetaG_FD_190157 | JGI IMG/M metagenome (GOLD analysis project Ga0257117, IMG submission 190157) | Marine microbial communities from Saanich Inlet, British Columbia, Canada - SI112_135m | ecosystem: Environmental > Aquatic > Marine > Inlet | place: Canada: British Columbia | collected... | reverse complement strand
CAGTTCTGGGCACCAAATAAAAAAAGCCAGACCTACGGTCTGGCTTTTTTATTTGGTGCCACTGCAGCCTCGATGAAACATGCCGGTGGCATGTTTCAATTTGAAGTCAAGCACTAAGACACTACATCTTATAGAACCGAGGTCGTGGCCGTTACCCAACTCGGCTAGAAGGACACACACGAGCCTAGCTAGCCGCACAGAATACGGTAAAAGTGAAAAAAGTGAGCCAGCTTCAGCAACCATCTACGCAAAGCTCAAACCACCTTACTCTATAAGACAGCTATCCATAAAAAAACGAATTGCAACAAGTTTACTGAATAATACAGAACGAATTAAAGCATGAATTTTTATACATTTGATCGAAAAAGCGACGCAGTGCCAGCCTATACTATTTTTTAGCTTTTTTCTTTTCTGCTTTTATTTTTTTCTTTTCTTTAATACCAATCTTTTTCTTATCCTTATTTTTAGCCTTATCCTTGCCGCCCTTATCTTGCCCCTTGGCCATTTGTTACTCCCTTTATTTAAGTTTCTTCAGAACATAGATTAGGTCGTTACAGTCCATAATACAAATACCTAATCCCCGCGTACGAGAAAACGAGAAAAAGTGAAACTCACCCAATCCCGGTGCTTGATTATCGGTGAAACCACTCCCAGGTGAGCGACATTGCAGGCACTGCTCAATGAGGATCTTGAAAGATCATTTTGGACAATTTGGGAAATAACTCCATCCAACATCAGACGGCCTTCTTTTTCAATAAAAACAGGTCCTCCACTGTCTCCATAACAAAATATACTATCGTTAACAGGACTGACATACATGAGAAGTTCAATATCATCTAGCTGGTTCATATCAAAAACTTTATTGTATTTTTGGAATTGGACCTCTCCTAATTTTAAGGGGATCATCTCTTCCCAATTTCCATTTTCAATGACGTTCTTTATCCTTCTATTCCTACTAGCTAAAAGGTCATCTAGGCCCATTTGCTCATTGCCCGTCATCCCATACCCTAATATTTTCAGCCTAGGAGGATTCTTATAAGAATCTGTAGGGTGTCTCTGCGTATTTAATGGAGACGGTCTTACCATGCTATCGTGGTCTAAAATCATTAGTGCAACGTCATTAAACATAGTGGGACTAGGGTATTTGTAAGTTAAAATGATTTGAAAAATTTCGCGACTTGAGGGCAGAAGAAATTTCATTTCTGTAGATTGTTTATTTCCCACCAGGTGATCAGTACAGTGATCAGCAGTTATAATCAAATTTGGTGCAATTAGAGTCGCTGAACAAGATCCTCCCGAAGAAAGAACTAAGTAACCAACTGTAGGAAATGAATGACCTGAGACAACTACTCCATTTCGAATGGCTAGTACGCTAAATGAGTTGGTGAGAAAAAATAGAAATATTAGAAAATTCTTCATCTTTTTTCTCACCGTTTCTTTTCACATAAAAAATATGAGTTAGTTGCCTATCTCTGAGTGTCCATAAAATAATAATCGGTACCTGTATAATGATATAGAACCGGCTCTAGCTTGCCTTTTTCGTCGAGACAATATTCATTTAATAGGCTCATTAAAGTCCTCTCTTCTGTTACTTCGTATTGTTCAGCAGTTTTAGAGGCCAAAACGATGCCTTCATCTGCCATATGAACAGTGCAAACACCACTTTTTTCGATTGCAAATGCACTTGTTGATAATCCTAAAAGGATCGCAAAAGTTAAAAATTTCATAATAGTTTCCTTGTTTAAGTTGTTTTCTATGAATTCTCATTACGATAAATTGTGAGCACCATAGAGTTTTTATTTATTGTAAGATGTTTGTGATTTTAAAAAATGGAGAAATGTTGGAAAGCATTGCGAGTTTTCATAATGCCTTGGAAAATTAAATATTTGGAGGTGTCTATTTTTTTGACATATAATATATTCTTGATTTGGAAAAAAATAATGAATACGATTTACCTGGAAACAAGATCATCCACCGCCTCTTCCAACTTTTGGAAAATCTCTTCCTTGGCCACTGTAAAAGCACCAGTATGACCACCCTCAAAATCATTAAATTCCACGTATAGGCCTAATTCACCTAACTTATCTGCCGTCTGTTTTGCATTTTGAAAATGTAATACGCTATCGGACTTTCCATGAAAGGCGATCACTTTGGTGGAGGTATCCGGTTCAAGTTCTTCGTTAGAAAAAAGATTTAAGTCTAATAATCCAGATAGGGGGGAAATATACGAATATGAGCTGGGATAATTGGCCGCTAAGTAATAGCTCATTACCGCTCCTCCAGAAAAACCTAATACTATAGGATCAGAAATTGTTGGATACCTATACCTCAATGTTTCAATGATTTGATGTATTTCTTCTCCCGTTTTCTTTGTCTCACTGGATTTTCTTATGGGCCAAGCACTTCCACCGATTCGACCACCATTGTATTTTATGGGTCCTTTAATGAGGATTATGCGTGCAGGCCTGGGAAAACCTTTCATAAATGTATCGTAAAATGCACTTGGTGTATCACCATTACCGTGAAGGGCCACAATCATAGCGAGTTTGCTCTTTTTTTTATCTCCCTGAGTGACATGAAGGATATAAGAAAACTCACTTTCGCCCTCAACTCCTTTTACCTTTAAGGAGTCCTCACGAAAAAACCAATATGATCCAGAAACGATCAAGATCAGAAGCAAAAAATTATTCACCTTTTATCCTCATTCAATAGGCCTCGGCAAAAGGTGGCTTTAAGTACTGAACGGTCTCCAGCAAAAACTAATGTGCTCAATATTTTGTTAAGAGGTTTACCCGAAATGACGGCAGAGTTTTTATCTATAAGAACTCCATTAAATGGTTTCCCGATTTCAAAGTAATCCCCATCTTTCTTACCCATTGCTTTAAGGCCAGCTTTTATGGATTGATGAAATAAGATTGATCCACTGTCATCACCCGAATTTTCACATAAGGGGTTACGGCTGCGAGACTGCAGGCGCTGAGTATATTCAAGCCAGCGCAATTCTTCCATCGGAGTTAAGCCTATATGGCTATCAGTTCCTATGGACCACTCACCACGAATTTTAGTGTAGTCAGTAAGGGGAAATATGCCATCACCTAAATTGGCCTCAGTTGAAGGGCAGAGGACCACATTTGCACAAGATTCCACAATTGAATTGCACTCTGCTTCATTGACATGAGTTGCATGAACAAGATGCAAAGTGGAATCAACTTCGTTATTTTCAAATAACCATTGCACGGGACGTTTTCCATAGAAGTCTTTGCAGTCCTCAACTTCACCGACTTGCTCGGCAATATGGATATGCTTTGGAAGCTCGCTAGGAGCTTGTTTAAATGTAGCTATAATATCTTCACCGGATACAGCTCTTAATGAATGAATCCCTATACCGTGATTAACATTTTCGTAATTTTTGGCATGTTTTTCAACCTGTTCAACCAAGCGGAAATAGTCGTCAATAGTTTTTGAAATAAATCGTCTTTGATTTTCTAGAGGGTCTTTTCCAAAACCACCTTTTTGATAGAAGATGGGAATGAGAGTTAATTCGATATTGGCCTCTTTCGCGGCTTCCATTAAGCATAAACTCATAAGAGCTGGGTCATTGTATGGTTTTCCATTGGTATCGTGATGGAGATAGTGAAACTCAGCAATTGAAGTGTAACCCACTCGAGTACATTCTTTGTAAAGCTTTGTGGCCACCTCCTTCATTTTGTCAGGACTCATGGAAAGGGCCAATTTGTACATCTCTTCTCGCCAACTCCAGAAATTATCTTTTGAATGGTCTCTAAGGTTTTCGGTCAGGCCTGCAAAGGCGTATTGAAAAGCATGAGAGTGTGAGTTTTGGAATCCTGGGATCAGATAACCTTCTAGATCCACAGCTTCTGGAATTGGGGTTGATGACAATTTTTGGACTATGCCTTCATCGTCTACCTCAATATATGCAGGGGATAGCCACTCTTTGTTTAAAAGTAAATGATCAACTTTCCAAACTTTCATACTTTTCCTCATTTATTTTTCAAGCTCTAAAATTAATTTCTTAAACATTGCCCTTAACGTCTTGCGAACACAACTTGCTTTTTCTAGTGAGTACTCACAACTATCTTCGTCCATATAGATCTCTTGAACCATCTCTAGCTGTAGAGCATGTACACCGTTTTGAGGGTTGCCAAAATACCTTGTAAGCATCCCCCCTTTAAAAGGGTGATTGTGAGAAACTTCATATTCACTATTTTTCAAGGCCTCGAGTGCAGTGGAAATTAAATTTGGATTTGCAGTTACTCCGTCAAGATTACCAAGAATTAAATCAGGAAATGGCTTGTCTTGAATGGACTTCACCATGCGCTTTATGGAATGGGCATCGAAAAAAAGAGCACTTCCAAATTCATCTACAAGGGAAGCTAGCTCAGTTTCAATCTTTTGATAGTAAGGATGGTAATATTTCTCAAGCCTTCTTTTTACTTCTGATTGATCTGGTTTTTCATTTTTATAAATGGCCTCTCCTGCAAATGTCACGGCGGGAAGTAGAGTCGTTTCTTTTCTTCCATCAGAGTAAAGTGAACTTGAATCGACTTGTCTGTTTAAATCAATAACATAGCGACTATAATTTGCTTTGATCAAAGTTATCCCAAGCTCAGCTGCAAAATCGTAGAGTTGATGAATATACCAATCAGTATCTTCAGGATGTTTGGTGAATTTATCTTGAAATTTGTCTTTAACTTCATCAGGGAAATCCACTCCAGAGTGTGGCGCCGAAATTAGAATGGGCACTTTTTTGGAGGAAGGTCTTGTAAGCTTGAATAAATCCATTTTCTAAGTCCAATTTGATTCTAAGTATGCCATTAATAATTGTGTAGAAAGTATGTGGCATCATAAATTATTGGTTGTAATAAAAATATATTTTTCTATTTGGAGTCATTGCTCGGGCCATTAATGCTATTGACGCGCAGCGCTTGAAACGGGTTTTTCCTCCAACTACTTGAGTTTTGTCGTGTCACTTTTTTTTCGCTGTTCGAAATTATTGGGTTGTGAAAATAATGTTATTTTTTCAAGTTTAGACATATTCAGTAACTAAAATGCTATCAAATTCTCAAATAAATAATACAAAGGAAACGTAAATGACAATCGGCCAAGTAATGATTCATGTAACAACCCTAGATAAGGCCAGGGCATTTTACATCGATACCTTAGGCCTAAAGGTTAAGGCAGATCTCTCAAGTGAGCTTGGCATGTTAATTATGGAAAATGAGGGCTGTTTCTTCACTATCCATCAAGGATACAAGCCAGCTGTTGTTGCCTTTGAACAGTGTAAGACGGCGATCATTTTAAAAGTAGATGATATTGAAAAATCAAAAGCTGAGCTTACTGCAAAAAATGTAGAAATGTACGGTGATATTAATGAGACTCCTGTTCATCGTTATCAAGTGATCAAAGACTTTGATGGCAACTGGATTGAAGTGGCACAGTTTAAGTCCTAGAAGTGAGCTAGAGCCAGAACCTAAGAAAGGCAAAAAATCCGTCAGTATCGGCCCAAAGAGTTCCCGTTTGATTAAGTCCAGGTCTTTTGGCGCGGGCCCTTTCAACTCTAGCAGTCAGTGAGAGGTTTGATCCAAATTGATACCTGGCCCCGATGCCGTGTCTAAAGTAGCCATCATCTTTATAGCTTCTGCTCAGTAGCAGTAAATCGTACTTATAATTTAATTGCAAAGTAGGAAGGATTTCGTATTTTAGCTGAAGGTAATACCCCCTTGAAAATTGATTGTTGACGGCATCACGATAAGCTTGGTTAGCAGTGACATCGATAAACTTGGCGGAGATATTAGAATTTCGATCAGTATTATAAAATCTGGCGTCAACGATTTCGCCTAAAATAGAAAGTGGCACCACTTTATCTGTGATGGAGTGGAGATCAATGGCACTATAGAGACTCCACCCATAGGGGGATCTTCCCTGTGATTTCATTCTGGTGTATTCAGAAATCCAGCTGGCCCCCAGTAAAAAAGGAAGAGAGTTTGGGTTCCACCTAAGGTTTCCAATTACGGCGTAGGTTTCATCATCGGTGTTGAAGGTGGTATTTCTAAATCCATTTGTAACGGCCAAGTCGTAATGGGTTACTTCAAAGGGATCACCTGAGATCACTCCACCCATGGAAAAATCTCTGTTCCAAGTAGTCATGGTTTGAAGTTTTGTATAGGTCCGGTGCTCATCAGTGAAAAGACCAAAGGGCGGTGGGAATTTTCCAAACATGGCCGTGGTGAAAAACCCTTCAAGCTCTGGATCTGAAAAAAGGAGATAGGTATTTTTTGTACCTGATGAGAGTTTTCCAAAATCGTGAGAGACAACCACATTAGTATTAAGTTTATTGTGCTCTCCCGCTTCAATGACTGGAATATTGAGTGAGCCAGCTGCAGTCATAATAGATAGACCATTTACGCCCTCGCTATTATCTCCCTCACGTCTGACAAATATTGATCTCATGTCACCATAGTAGAGATCACTTGAAGTGCTAAGAGCAAGGCCCTTTCCCCTTGAACCAAATACCTTCCCAAATATCTTGCGGTGTCCTCCGCCCATGGGGTTTACATGACAATTAATGCAAGTCAGTTTTTCACGAACGGCGTACTCAGGTCTGGCATGGGCGATAGTGGGCATTAGTAATGCTATGAAAAATAGTAACTTCACCTTAATATCCTCATAGCTTTATTTGCACTTGCTTTGACTAGAAAAGTAGCTGGCCAGGTTTTTTATTTCTGCATCTGTAAGAGGGCCTGCGACGCCTTTCATGAAGGCACTATCTCTTTTGCCACTTTTAAAATTGCTTAAGCTTTCAAAAATATATAGGGCCTTTTGGCCTTCTATTTTTGGTGCTCCCATTCCATTGCCATCTGAGTGGCAACCCATACACATTGAGCTTTTGGCCTTTCCACTGGCGATGTCGCCCTTGATGGGGTCCGTTGCTTTTCCCCACTGACAGGGATCAGCACTTGTGAGATAGCTCACAACTTGGTCGATCTCTTTATCTGTAAGGGCCTTTGCCACTCCATTCATAAGGCCCGCTAAATTGTCGACTCGCACGCCATCTTTAAAGGCTTGCAGTTGAAGTTTTAGATAGTCACTGGTTTGTCCGTTTAGCAGGGGATAGAAGGCATCAAGACCCGCTTTTCCATGGCAATTAAAACAATTTGTCACGGCCAGTTTTTCACCGTGTGACTTATAGACTTTTTTAGGAATTTTTAGTTCAGGCTTTTTGGCTTCTCCGCTTGCGTCTTTAGGTGCACCTGCTGCAATCCAATCTTTAATTGTGGACTTTTCCTTTTCGCTTAACTTCCCAATCATTGGCATATCTTGTTTTACAAAAAGTCTGTCTTCAATTTTTTTTAGTGAAGTTATGACAGTGTCATAGTCAAGCCAATTGGGAAGCCCGGCACCTGTGTGGCACTGACTACACTTTTCTTTAAATATAGGAAATATAGTATTATCAAAATCGGCAATGGAAAATGGACTGAGACCAGGAGAGCTGGAGAAATTTTCACCGGTGAGAGCTTCAACTTTCATATGTCCACTGGGGCCACATGAATATAACAAAGATAGGAAAATGAGAGTGATCAAAAACCTCATGCTAGCACCTTTAGAGAGAAATAATTCCTTGCATTATATTTGTTATATATACTAAAATTTTTACATCCTATCCGTGAGCTAAATCACATTGCAGCTCACAAATATTCTTTTTTTATGGTTTTACTGGCCTTTGACTTCAATGAGGCTGCCATCGGGGTCTTTAACGAAGAACATCTTGTCCCCAATAATCTCTGAAACAAGCTTCTGTCGGTCATTTAAAAGGCATTGATAAAAGCTTTTGAGGTCTTCAACTTCTACAGCAAAATGATTACTTCCACTGCCTCGAAGGGCCTCAACTAGTTGGCCATTTTTTTTGCCGTGGCCACTTTCTAGAGAGTCGGGCCTAAGAACTTCCAGTGAAAAATTACCATTACTGAGTAGGGCACCAGTAATTTCTAATTCTTTTTTTTCAAATTTTTTGACGACTTCGAGCCCAAGGTATTTTTGATACCAGTCAAGCGATCTTTCTAGATCGCTTACACTGATTCCGATATGTAAAAGCTGAAAATTTGCGCTCATGTTTTTTCCTATACTAGCGGTTGTTTTCATTTTTTAGTGTCAGGTAGTAATCATGGGCGGCCCTAGGATTTTCATTTTCATGAACCACTTTTCTCACTGCTTGAATCATTGCTACTGGGTCTTCTGATTGAAAGATATTTCTTCCCATATCAACGCCAAGGGCCCCCGCTTGAATCGCCCGATAGGCCATATCAAGTGCATCGAGCTCAGGCAGTTTTTTTCCACCAGCAATAACAATAGGTACAGGACAAGCGGCAACAACAGTATCAAAATCTTTTTCCACAAAGTAGGTTTTTACATAGGTACATCCAAGCTCAGCAAGCATTCTTGTAGCGAGTCTCATATACTTGGCATCTCTAACAAGCTCTTTTCCAACTGCCGTGACCCCTAGAGTGGGGATACTGGCCTTGTTGCCCATATCAATTAATCTAGTCATGTTGTGGATGGATTTACTTTCAAACTCACCGCCAACAAAAACCTGAACGGCCATGGCAGAAGCGTTGAGCCTGATGGCCTCATCAATATCAATGGCAAGCTGCTCATTGGATAATTCTTTTAAAATACTAGGCCCGCCACTTGCTCTAAGGACAATCCCTTTATTGTAAGTTGCAGGAATAGTCGTTCTAAGAATTCCCCTCGTTAGCATTAGTGTGTCAGCATATTCAATCAGTGGAAGAATGGTGACATCAATTCTTTCAAGACCTGTAGTGGGACCTTGAAAATATCCATGATCAAAGGCAAGCATGACAGTTTTTCCAGACTTGGGATCGAATATATTGGAGAGACGATTTTTCATTCCCCAGTCATAAGAGTTGGATCCTTTAAGGAAAAATCCCTCATTTTTGGGTTGTATATCAGTGTAGAATTGCTTCTCTTTTTGAGTGTGGTCCGCTTCAGGCATCTAAGGCTCCTTGATAAACTTTTATGAGGAAGAAATATAACCTCAGTGTCAGAGAAACGGTACCAAAAAGCATTGCGGCAAAGGTTAAGGAGGGGAGTTTGAAGTGCATCACCTAACGCACCCTGAGGCAATTCTTCCAATATACAAACAATTTTTATTTTTTATCTAACCAGCACAGATGTTTTAGCTAAATATCTTGTGCATTTTTGTCGAATACCTAGTTGAACAATCCATATTATAAAGAGAGAGCACTATGAAAATGGCCAATCTATTTTTATTTACACTGGTTTTTATGGCAGGACCTAGTTCAAGTTTTGCTCTATCAATTGCCCCTTACGTAACAGTGACTCCCACTGACGATCAAAAATATTCAAGAACTAATCAAACCTTTTTAGATGAGTTTCTTGTAAACGGGTGTGGAGATGTATGTCTTAAATACGACATCAATATAGTTGTTCTCACTAGAAATGCAGGAACTGATGATTCTTCTGTGGAGATTTACAAAGACGTTGTAGACAAATTCACCGACGACTTTAGAGGAGTTGATGGCCAGAAGATCTTTCATTTTAATCTAAAAAATTATCAAAGTCGTCCTTCACCTAGGAGTCTCAGGAGAATGGGGTCAGACTGTAAGGCCTTGGTACAACAAGGTGATAAAGATGAGTACCTCAGCACCTCTGACTGGGCCGACATAATCGCTGATTGTGAGAATGATAACTACAATGACCCAGATGCAATTAATGTTTACATCTATGATGCCTGGGATGACTCCAGCGGGGACTCGGCCACAACAGGTAGAGGAACCAGAAATAGCGGTAATGAATATCGCGGTTATATACTACTCGATTACAAACGTGTGGAGAGTGGGGCCGGAGGTGGAAGTAACCAAGCCGCGGAAGTGCATGAACTGGGCCATGCCTTTGGTCTAGGTCATTTGTGTACTGCTGCTGCCAAATCCTCAACAACAAGCTCCACCAATATTATGTCTTCAGGAAATAGTGTCAGTAATGATGGAATTGATGAAGATATTAGCTATAACTGCCCAGGCTCTGGGGGGAAAAGAGACATCGGTTTTACGGCAGAGCAAATGCTGACCATCCTTGACCAGGCCTTAGTGCATATAGATGAATGGAATGATGAGATTTACAAAGGTTTAAATAAAATAGATGTCACTGATGCTAGATTTAGTCCCTAAGAAGCGAGAGAAAATATGTTCAAGGCAATTTTGTGTTACGTTCTGATTTTCACTATGGTAAGTGCTCAGGCAAAAATTCCCATAGGTGAGTCCAATATCAATTACACTGAAAGTGTCAGTCAGCTAGTTGCCAAACAAATTGGTCAAAAAATCAAATTGGTATTGGAAGACTATAATAAGAAAAGAGACAACCCCAATGCCTATACCCAAGATATTTACAATTATTACAAAGGTCATGGAGTTGATGAGAAAACACTGAGTTCTATTAAAAGTATGGTATCGCGAGTAAAACGATTGCCTAAATTGAGTTTTGAAAAAGGGCGCATTGTTTCTAGGTTTAAGAATTTTAAAATTGAACATAGCTTAGTTGAAAAAAAACAAATCTTTATTAACGGCAAATCTTTTAGATTTTCGACAGCAAAGAATATAAAATTTGATTTAACAAGGCTTCATAACTTTTTGGAAGCAAACTTTTCCAAAAAGGTGGGTATGTTTGATGATCTTTTTATGAGTCAAGCAATTGCCGCAATTCCTCTCGCTATTTATGCATTAGTAGTAATGGCAACCATTATAGGGTCCTGGGCCATTTCATTAATTATAAGCGGGGATGAAGAAGCAAAACCCCAAATCAATTATTCAAAATTAAAAAAAGAGATTGAAAAAGGACTGCAGCCCACCTGTGACAAAGCGAGAGAAAATGCTGCGCTTGTGACATCACCCCATCGAAGTGGACAAGTTATTAATAAAATTGGTGGTGCACCTTCCTTGGGCTGGAGCCCAGAGAGTCTGGCCATGTTTCAAGATTTTGGGGGGGTTGGATTTGAAGCGGAGTCAATGGCCTATCTTTTAAAGAAAATAGATATCGATTTCTCAGACTGTGACAGTGTTGCGAGCAGTGTACTTAAGCTTGATGATGATGAATATGATGAGTTTTGTGGAAGTGAAGGTGTTTATACTAAGTATTTGAGCTGCGTTGAGGAATTTAGCAGTCATGTAACAAGCATAGATATTATTCATGATTGGGGGGGAGGCATGGGAGTTTCAAAACGCCCTTATGGTGTAAATCAAAATGGCCACCTAACAACTGATAACGATAGTTGGGTTTTCGAGGAATAGAGATTTACCATCTATTTGTATGAAACCCCAAGAAGTTTACAGCGACAACTTTGTAGTATGGCTCTGTACGATTTTGGTAGTTAACATTCCAACTTAAATTCACATTGTAGATCATAATTGAGTTGGTACTTAGGACTTTGATAATACAACTTCCTACAATTAGCTGTGAATCCACTAGTCTTTTTTCTACACAGTGAAGATCTTTTTTTATGGGTCTAACTTGGACTGAATGAAGATCTTGTATTTTAGTACTTATTTGACTCCAGTTATTTTCAGCCGTGATGATTGATTCGAGCTGGACTTTTGCTTGTCCAAAAGAAGAAGTAGTAGATAGAAGTGAGATTATCATCACAAGAAATTTCATGGGCATTTTCTCCGTTTTTTTGAGGCACAATAAAATTTGTACCTCGTGTAGTCAACGAGAAAGACAGTAGTTAGTGTTATTTAAGTGTGGCAACGACTGGGCAGTGGTCACTTACCTCTTGATAAGAGATGCCTAGCTCATCAGCTCGTGAGGTCTTACATGCAGACTTCTCACAGTGAGACTTTACGCTAATGGAGTGAGACTTGAAACTATTGTAGAATTCCTGGCTGATCATGACGTGATCGAGTAGGGATTTGTATTCCTTGCCATCATTTCTTCCACCCCACCAGTAGGACGAGCATTTTATTTGAGAGGCCATATCAACTAGGCCATTGTCAGAAACAAAATCCACAAACCGGGCGTAATACTTATCTTTTAATAAGTAGTGAGTAGTGTTTAAGTCTCCCATCATGACGATATTTTTTTGGCCGTCTCTTTTAAGGGATTCAACAATTTGTGTAATGAAGCCATACTGCTTGAATCTGACATCGGCATTTTGTGGTCTGCCACCGGCCTTAAGGTGGAGAGAAAAGGCCGTGAATTCAGTACTGTCACTTTTTATTTTAAATTTTCCAATAGCTGCTGGTCTAAGTCCTCTTCCGCACTTACCACCACCAGAAACGCTATTGTCTTCAATGAATTTTAAGAGTTCTAATTTGCTGGTTCTGTATACAAAACCCAGTTTCTGGCGACCAGCTCCACCACAGGTAGAAAGGCTGACACTAAAGTTAGGAAGTCTTTTTTTAACAAACGCTTCAAATATATCACCTTGAACGATTTCTTGAACGGCGATCAAATCGGCATTTATGCCTTTGATAATTTTTGCCAGCTCACTTTTATTAGTGGGGATGTCTTCCCTCATGTCGTAATCAAAATTTCGGATATTGTAGCTAGCGAAGATTAAAGGTTCTTTTGCGCCAGCAAGTGTGGATATCAACAAGGCAAATGATATAAAGAGTTTCTTCAAAACGTCCCATCCATTAGTAGAGCTAATCTGTCGTATAAGTTTCAGACAAAATTCATGGGTTGGCAACAGGGAGCGCGGCTAAAGTAAGTAAGTTTTTGTTGCTGCAAGGTGATGTTTGACGCATCTTAATGAAGACGCGTAGCCGTGGAAGTAGGCCAAATAATTAAAAAATGATTTAGAGCTTTAGATTTAGTAGACGAATTTTTTTTCCACCGGGTGACTCTTAGCGTCTCCTGGTAGAGTTAAGGCCTTGAGCTCCTGGATGTTAGTGTATCCATCTTTATCAGAGTCTAGGTCTTCAATGTCTTCAAAAGAGTACTCACCGTCTCTCCAACCAGTATTAAAATAAGCTTGGCCGTAGGGGTTGTGCTCGTCTTGCTTAGGAATATGGCAAATAAAGCAGGATTTTAAGTTCTTTAAGACTTTTGCTTTTTTCCATTTAGGATACTTCTTTAGGAAATCGGCCAAATGAGCCGGTCCAGCAAAAGTAGCAGTAGGAATAATACAAAAGAGTGCCAATATAAGAAGAGTTTTCATGCGCCATTTTTATCACAGCAAGTTTTATAGGTAAAGCTTCCCATGCTGCCGCAAGGTAGTGGTAGTATGTGAATGACTCACTAATTACATTTTTATTGGCGAAGCCTAATGGTGCTGCACCATAGTTGGTTTAAAGTTTATGAGAAAAGTTTGTCGTTGCTCTGCACTTTTTCAAAAGTGGTGATCCATTTTTGAGTGCCTGTGAAACATCCACTTAACTTGTCCCCAGCTATTTTTTTCATTAGACTTGATACATTAAAAATTTAAATTTGGGGGAGTTATGATGAAATGGATTTTTATCTCACTACTATCGAGTACAGTTTTTGCAACCACGCCTAACTATTCAGGACAAATTATAGAGTTTGACAGTGGGGCCATGAGACCTAGCTGTGAAGAAAGGGGAGTGGAGACAATTAGAAAGCTTGCCTTCACAGATATTAAAAATTTAATTAATCAAATCAAGCAAAGAATGAGTGACCCAAAAAAACCAAGTGGCTATGATCTTCATCTTTGGCAAATCCTTGAAAGAGCTCAGTGTATTGATAGGCTTCTCCCTAAAGTAAAATTTAATTGTGAGAATAAAGGAAAGCTTTGCAAAGACGGCAAGGCCTCAGCATGGGTGAGTTGGATTTTTGGAAAAATTAAACTTTGTGATGTGTACTACACTTACACACAGAAATATCAAAGTGCCATCATGATTCATGAAGTCGCCCATCGATGTGGTGCTTTTGATCTAGAATATCATTCAAAAACTAAGCCCCGTATGTGGTATAACAAAATCTTTACCACCTACAACAATGCTGATGTTTATAGCTACTGGGTTAGGAAAGGCTTTTGCCTGCCAGAACACGATTGCTAGTTTTTTCAAGATGACTTGAGCTAGCTCATAGTATTTTGACCTAATAGGCCTTTTAATCGTCAAAGAGAAACTTATGCCTGAGAGAAAAATTAGTCTATGAAAGGTGAACCTGCTTATATTATTTATGCCAAGAGATCTCCCATTGGGAGATTTAAAGGGGCGCTTAGCTCTGTCAGGGTCGATGACCTTCTGGCAAAGCTGTTTGTGGATGTAAAAAATCACTCTGGCATCAATCCCGATTTTATTGATGATGTAATTGTTGGCTGTGCTAACCAGGCCGGAGAAGATAACCGAAATCTGGCGCGAATGTCTTCTCTACTGGCCCAGTTTCCCATGAGTGTTCCCGGCACTACCCTTAATCGACTCTGTGGCTCCTCCATGGATGCAGCCATTTACGCTGTATCTAAAATTGCTGCAGGCATGGGAGATTGTTTTGTTGTAGGTGGAGCGGAGAGCATGACAAGGGCACCTCTTGTGATGTCAAAAGCTGAATCAAATTATTCGGGAACTCAAAAGATTTATGACACCACTCTTGGATGGAGATTTCCAAACCCTGCTATGGAGAAGATGTTTCCTCTATTTAATATGGGAGAAACTGCTGAAGAGTTAGTTTCTAAATACGGCCTCAGTAGAGAAGAGCAAGATCTCTTTGCCTTTGAATCCCATCAAAAGGCCGTGAGTGCACAGGAAAATGGTCGTTTTGATAGTGAGATTTTACCAATTGATATTCCTGGGCAAAAGAAAAAACCGGGATACACTTTTTCGAAAGACGAAAGTCCTAGAAAGGAAACGTCTCTAGAGAAACTGGCCGCACTTAAAGCTGTTTTTAGAAAAGATGGAACTGTCACGGCGGGAAATTCATCATCACTTAATGATGGTGCAGCCGCACTTGTAATTGTCTCGGAATCTTTTTTAAAAAAGCACCAGTTGAATCCACTTGCAAAAGTAACAGGTGTTGGGGTTTGCGGGGTTCATCCGAATACCATGGGAATAGGTCCTGTCATGGCCACAAGGAAGCTTTGTGAAAGGCATGGGCAAAAGATTTCTGATTTTGATTTGATAGAACTTAATGAGGCCTTTGCGGCCCAAGCACTTTCATGCATAAAAGAGCTTGAGCTAGATCCTGCTATTGTAAATCTTAATGGAGGGGCGATCGCTCTCGGTCATCCCCTTGGCTGCTCAGGTGCGAGAATCATTACCACTTTGGTCCATCAAATGAAGGGCAACCCCAAATATAAAAAAGGTCTGGCCACTATGTGTATAGGGGTAGGTCAAGGAATTTCATTTTCTGTTGAATCACTCTAGATTTTTTCTGTATCTCATATTTAGTTAACCCCTTTAAAATTGATAAAATCAGATTTTCATGATGGGACTATCTTTGAAGGTTACTTGGAGAAAATTTGTGATAGGTGGGGGATTTGTGGAGACAGTTATGAAGAGAAATTGCTCACGGCGCTGGAAAATTTAGTGGTATTATGAAAGTTTTGAGAGCGCCTTTTATCAAGGCGTAAAAATTTAAGCAGTGGAGAAATGTATTGATGTCTCGCTCTAGCTGGATTTAATTATCGTGGTAGTTGCTTTTATGGAAAAGGTGAATATGTGGGTCTGGTGGTCATTTGGAATCTTTTTATTTTTTAATCAGTTTGCTGGAAATTTTTTTGTAATTAGTTGTCTCTTTGGTGGAGATAATTATTGGCGCAGCTTGGGAGTGATTCGTAGGCAAGACAAAAGGTTGAGGGGAACTTGAGAACTTTCTAGCTCTGGTTTATAAATAAATCCATCTTTGTCTGCGAAAGTGCAACAATAGCGGCTCTTGCATTGCAATTTGAACATAACTGGCGCACGTTCCCGATCGCCGATGCTCCCCCCATGCTATGGGGGATGATATGATCAAAGTGTAGGTTGTACTTTGAGTCACAGTTTTCACATTTGTTGCCCGACCTTATCATCACTGCATTTTTGATGGCAGCTGAGATGGTTCTAGAATTTGTGATTACTTTAGATTTTCTTGATCCAATGCCCATAATCCTTTTTCTCATAGACTCTGCTTTAGGGTTAATGGCATGTCCTATTATGTCTTCTGGTTTATAGATTCTATTGTTAGATAGCTGTTCTTTAATAAAATCATAATCTTTTGCCGTTTGCCCAACCAAGGTGAGATGAATGCGAATACTTCCATCTGAGTGAGAGTGAGTTTTAGATCTAGTGGCGCGCTTCTTTCCAGTCAACTCGTCCACAAACTCTCTTGTCTGGATTTGAGTCTTCCCTTTTATACTGCCTAGTATTTCATTTTTCTTTTTTTTACTTTTAATATTTTCCACTAAATTTGAGATTTCTGCCAGGTTAGTAAGTGTTACTTGTTTGTTTGCCAGAGCTTTATCTGCACAGGGCACATGCCTTAGTGTTTTCGCTGCTAAAACTCTTCGACTTGTTTCGCTATCACTTTTATTGAAATTTTTGCGGATATATTTAAAGAGTGAGCCCGTCTTATCATCACAAAAAAGCCTTCGTCTATTCACCTCATTAATGTGGCGGAGGAACTGGCGAGTACAGTGTTCTTCTTTTTCATTCCACATTTTAGTGTCTGCAATAAGTCCTTGATCTGATAAATTCCGTAGTGACAAAGCGACCTCCCAGGTGGAAGTAACATACCATTCCAATCACATTTATTAAATAAAAAGATTAAAAAATGTCCAGTCAGAAAAAGCATGAAAGGTAATCCGGTAGGAGCTGTTAGCGATTATGGATTCACTGAAAGAACGAATGTAAAACGCAATAGAATGAAAATTCACAAAACCTTTTCACCAAATAGACAAAAAATTATAAAAATTCCAAACAACCGATTTCCCTTTTTCATAAAAGCAACTACCACGATAATTAAATTCAGCTGGGAGCGAGATATCAATAAAAAATTACTTTTTTTAAAAAAATGCCGCCTTGATAAGAGGTGCTTTCCAAAATCTCGAAACACCACTAAACTTTCCAGCACCGTGAGCAGCAGCTTTTCACAACTGGTTCCACATAACTTTTATTTTTTTTCAAAAATCAAATAAGGCATAAACCAAATTTCAAATAGTTCTTTGAAATTAAATAAATTTCTCGTTATCTTCAGAGCTACCAACCCTCAGCCTATGGCGATGTTGAAACTACAAAATTGGTATTGGTGTACAAACATATCTCTTTTTGAATTACTTGCTACTACAGAAATTAAATCTAGTTAGAGAATAACATCCATAAAATAATGTTTTTCTGAAGGTTTGCACCTTAGATGGGCGACCCTAATAGAAGGCGCTCTTCAAATATTCGTGGCACCACTAAATTTCCAGAACCGCGAATACCTCCAGCGGCGGTAGGGTGTGGTCTTGTCAATACCACTCTTAAAACACTGAGCTAATATCAAAGCCAATTAAAACCATTCTACTAATTCTACAAAACTTTCATGATTTTTTGTCAACACCCAGATATAAGAAAGAATCTAAAGTTTTAAGACTTCTTTATAGGCTGAAATAATTTCCATATTATCCTCAAAACTGCAGACACTCACCCGGTGGTGATGAGGAAGCCAAGAAGTGGGCATTGGTGCCACAAACACACCTCTTTTTAAAAGTTCTTTTTGAGTTTCTAAGGTATCTGCTCCCATTAAATCCACCAACACAAAATTGGCCTGACTGGGAGTGATCGTGAGCCCAAGCGAGCTTAGTCCCTCGCTTAGTTGTTTTCTATTTTGGAGTAAAAGGTTTTTTGAATTTTGAATATACTCCCTGTCATCTAGCACTGCCTCAGCGGCGACTTGGGCCAGAGAGTTCACATTGAAAACGGCCCTGACTCTACCAAGATAGTTGATGATATTTTTTTGTGCAATGGCATAACCAACCCTGAGGGCAGCAAGGCCATAAATTTTTGAAAAAGTTCTGAGTGTGATCAGATTTTGATGCTGATTTCGGTAGTCGAGTGAATTGGGAAAATCATCCGCATCCACATATTCAATATAGGCCTCATCTAAAACAACTATAAGATCTTCCGGGAGATCAGTTAAAAATTCTTCAAGCTCTCGATTTGTAATATAGGTGCCAGTAGGGTTGTTGGGATTGGCAATAAAGATAAAGCGACTCTGAGGTGTGATTTTCGCTTTCATGGCGGCCAAATCAAATTTTTGATTTTTAAGTGGTAGCTCATGGACTTTTAATCCATGGGCCAGGGCTATGTGCTTGTATACTACAAAGCTTGGGATAGATGTAATGATCTCGTCAGCAGGCCTTGCAAAAGTTCTGACAATCAACTCAATGAGCTCATTTGAGCCATTTCCAAGAACCACTTCATCAGCATCTACATTCATTTTTTGGGCAATTTTATTTCTCAAATTACTTGCGCCACCATCGGGGTAAATGGGAAGTTGATCTAAGTTGGCCACAACAGCTTCAATAGCTTTTTCGGAGGGGGGCAGAAAGGTTTCATTGGCACAGGCCCGAATGATCTTTTCTAGTCCTAGCTCACTTTTGAGCTCTTCAGTGGTTTTCCCTGGGTTGTAGGGGACAATGCTTTCAATAGAGACTGTGACTAGCTTACCCATTTTTAATCCTTAGTATTCAAGTGCGTAAAAGCTAAGCTTTTCGGCTGCCAGCTTTTGATTCACAGGCCATAACCATCATTGTTAAAAGTTCATTATAGGGAGTTTCCACTCCTAATCGTTTAGCATTTTCAACAATTTTTCCATTGATATATTCTATTTCACTCATGCGCCCGGCTTGCAGATCACTCCACATAGAGGGGTAGTGATTCCCACCGCCATCTAGATAGGCAAGTAGCTTTTCTAAGATCCCTTCGCCGTAATCAAAACCTAGCTCTTTTCCCACTGCAAGACCTTCTTTTAGTAGTCCTCTGGCGATTGATCTAGAGGCGTCGAAGGTCATGGCATCATTCATTGTAAGGGAGAGAAGCCCACACATGGGATTAAGTGAAGCATTTAACATATTTTTGTGAAAGGATTGTTTTTTGATTTCAAAACTTGAGACAAATTTAGTAGTCAGTCCATTAGAATTTAAATCTTCTAGAATACTACCAAGCCGCGTCTCATTTGCATCATCCAAAAGTCCTATATAGTTGGGGGGATTAAACCATGCCACTTCTATTTCACCACTTTGTTCATCAACTCTGCCGGCGAGATTAATGACAACTCTTCCAATGGGGTTGTCCGGAAAATATTCCTTTATGGTGTCCTCTGTTTCAAGTCCATTTTGCAAGCTAATGAGGATTGTGTCTTTTTTGACTTTATCCTTTAGTGCGGGAAGAAGAAACTTAAGGGAGCTGCTCTTTGTGGAGATAAATAGAGAGTGAAGATTAAATTCAGAAAAAGCATCCAAAGAGTTAAAAAGCTTTGGGGTGCCCCCATCTAACTCAAGTACTCCCTTTGTTTTTAGTCCACCGGATTTGATTTGCTCAAATCTCGGACCATTGTCAACCACTACAATATCTCTATCAGTATTTTTACTAAGGGCACTTGCAAAAATTGAGCCTACGACTCCTGCACCTATAAAACCAATGGGTCTTTCATTTGAGCTCACTATGCATTCTCCTTTTCAAATTCATCCACACCGTAAAGAGCAGCCCCAATGGCACCAATCATTTGTGGCGCTGGTGGAACGAGTGGGGGAGAGTTTAATTTTTCACCAAATATTTGGATCAGCATGGGATTTTTCTCAATGGTGCCTCCGGAGAGGATAATAGTGCCACTCAGGTCTCCCATTTCAAAAACTCTTTTGATCACTGATTCGAAAACCCCGCGGATAATTTGGTTGGTATCACTATTATTTCTTATATGGTGGATGATCTCAGTAGCAGCAAAGACTGTGCAAAAGCTACTAACTTTGACACTATCTTTCACACTTCGGGCCCTTTCATTCATCTCGGTTAGTCCCAAATCGAGCTTTAATGACATCTCTTCCAAAAAGCTTCCAGTGCCAGAGGCACACTTCCGATTCATTTTAAAAGATTTTTGCTTTCCGTCAGCGGCCACAATAATAAGTTTATTATCTTGGCCTCCAATATCAATAATGGTTGAGGCCTGGGGGAAATAAAAGTAACAGGCCTTTGAGATGCAATTTAATTCAGGCTTATTGAACTGGGCAAAGGCAACATTTTTCCTTCCCACTCCTGTAGATACAGATTTTGTTAATTGATCACCAGATATTTTCAAGTCACTGACAACTAGCTCTTTTACTTTTTCGCAGGCATTTTCGAAGCTAATGCCAGTTTTAATTGTCCTTTGTGCTAATACTTTTCTATTTGCATCTAAGATACAGGCCTTAGTGTAGGATGATCCAATATCAATGCCAAAAAAGTACTCACTCATAGTTTATCAATCCTTAGCTGCTCTAAAAATGATTCAACTGCAGTTACGGTTTGTTCTTCAGAAAAACAACGAAGATCATTGAGATCTCCGTCTATAACCAAATTGGGGATATTAAATTTATCACTTAATCTCTGTGGTAAACAAAAACGGTTATTGGAATTGTAGGGACAAGTTTTCGAGTCGTGAAAAATCATTCCATCACAATCATATTCTTCATACATATTTTTTAGTGTGGCCTCTTTAATTTCTTCACTTCGATTAATAAAAATTCGAGTGTAGGCCATGGCCATGCTCTCAAGGGGGTTGTCTCCATCTAGGCAGTCAAAAATCCAAGAATCACAATATGTGGAGCCCACGACTGTTGTATTGTTCTCTTTGAACAAATCTGAAAAAAAGCGAAGCTTTCCCCAGATTGGCATGCCATCCCAGTAGAGTCTAAACTCAGGTTTTGTGGAGGGGGGATTTGTAGCTAAGTACTGATCGACTTCCCCATTAAGAGTTTTGTAGTATTCCACCGCATCAGCTCTTCCCCTCAGTACCACTGCTGGCGCCATTTGAATGCAGCCATCAAAAAATGAAAAAGGGGCTGGCGTTGACTTGGCCTTTCTCAAAAAGGTTTTCCATAACTTTGAAGACTCAGCTGAGAGACCCACAACCTCTTTTAATTTTTGAGGGTCAAGCTTTAGCTTAAAGTGATCTTCAATAGTTTTTATCATTTCCTTTAATTGGTTTTTTACGTAGGTGACTTCTTCACTCCCCATGACTCCCAACTTCCAAGGAGAGCTAATGCCGATCATTTTGGCCCCGAACTCTTTTTCATAGAAGCCAAACCAATCTTGGACCTCGCGGCACTGGTTAGTTGAGTAAACCAAGAGGTCAGGTTTTGGAATTTCTGGAATTCCATAAGTTTTTGTCAGCGGAGTTTGTCCATTTAAATAAGCACCTATATCAGAACTTAAATAGGAGCATATGTCGGGATGGTATCCAATGGAATGGGCCTTGGGGATATGATCATTACTAGTACGCGTTGCACCCAGAAGAGCACCATGATTTTCTGGGTAGTACACCTGAAAACCCATAGCAGTTAAAATTTCTGAGGGGCCGATGCTGGAACACCATGCTGTGAGAGGGCGCTTGCCCTCTTTTGGAAAAAAAGACTGGAAGTACTCAGTAGTCATTTTTTTTAATATTTTCGTAGACTCGATTTTCATAGACATAAGAATTCCCGTTTTAAAGCATCAGGTTAAAAACGATACGCTCTTACGTCAAATTTAATGTCTTAGTTTTAAGTAAATTCTGGATAAAGTAATTGCTCTCAATACAGAAAAAGTTTGCGAAATTTTGCTAGAAATTTGAAGCCTTGTTTTGTGGCAATAACCTAATGAGCATTAGGGTTTTAAAGAAAAAAATTTGCTATGTTTCCTAGCAAAGCATTTTAGGAGAGAAATACGTGAATAAGCTCAACGCCTACGGATACTTTTTTACTGACGTCGGTCAAGCTCTGAGTAGAAAAGAGTTTGAGATTACGCCCCCTGAAAGTGGAGAAGTTATTGTTAAGGTTCACGGCTGTGGCCTTTGTCATACTGATCTCAGTTTTTATACGGGTGCTGTTGGCACTAAAATGCAAACACCTCTGGTACTAGGTCATGAAATTAGTGGTGTAGTTGTCTCCGCCTGTAGTGAGATGGAAAACTTAATTGATAAGAAAGTGATTATTCCCGCTGTGCTTCCTTGCGGAGACTGTGAGCTATGTCTTGCTGGCAGAGACAATATTTGTCAGAACCAAAAAATGCCCGGCAACGATTTTCATGGAGGCTTTGCTTCTCATATAAAAGTTCCAGGAAGATTTCTGTGTGTTGTTGCTGAAGAACTTGGCGAATTTAAATTAGAAGAATTGTCAGTGGTAGCTGATGCCATCACCACTCCCTATCAGTCTTTAAAAAGAAGCAAAGCAAAGAAGGGAGATTTAGCGATTGTGTTGGGAACAGGTGGAATTGGCATCTATATGGTTCAACACCTAAAAAATATAGGTGCCACAGTCATTGCATGTGATGTCAGTGATCAAAAACTTGAGTCTGCCAAAATGTTTGGTGCTAGCTTTGCTATTAATGTTAAAGGGCTCGCTCCAAGAGATCTTAAGAAAAAGGTAAGAGAAATCGTAAAAGAAAATTCTCTTCCTAACTTTGGTTGGAAAGTATTCGAAACCAGTGGTACAGGTGCTGGACAAATGTCAGCATTTTCCTTGTTATCATTTGCAGGGGTTGTAGGAATCATTGGGTTTACCATGGACAAGCTGGAGCTCAGGCTTAGTAACCTCATGGCCTTTGACGGTGATTTATTTGGGAACTGGGGTTGTAGTCCCAAGTATTATCCCGATGTCGTAAAAGGTGTTTTGTCTGGTGAAATTAAATTAAAAGAAAATATTGAGATTTTTCCTCTTGATAAAATTAATGAAGTCATTGCTCTCAGCTTAGAGCACAAATTAGAAAAACGGGCGATATTTGTTCCCTGAAATTTAGGAGTTATGTAGTGAAGGACCACCATCTTATTTCTGATTATGAGTATACGGATATTATAGTAGAAAAGAGAAGCCTCTTAGACAAAAATGGCAACAATGTTGAAGGGCTCTACAATTTTTGGATCATGCTCAACAATCCTGCTCAGTACAACTCTTATACAACTAAAGCTGTTAAAGAAATCATTCTGGCCTTCCGGCAGGCCTCCGTTGATAGATCTACTGTCGCAGTAATCTTTTCGGCCGTAGGTGATAAAGCTTTTTGTACCGGAGGCAATACAAAGGAATATGCTGAGTATTATGCTGGTAACCCACAAGAGTACAAGCAGTACATGAGGCTTTTTAACGATATGGTTACCTCTATACTTCTTTGCGATAAACCAGTGATCAATAGAGTCAATGGAATGAGAATTGGTGGTGGACAAGAAATTGGAATGGCCTGTGACTTTACACTCAGCTCTGACACTGCAAGGTTTGGTCAGGCAGGACCTAAACATGGCTCAGCTCCAGATGGAGGTTCAACGGATTTCTTGCATCTATACACAGGCTTTACACTGGCAATGGAATCTTGCACTCTTTGTGAGCACTGGTCTGCCCACATGGCACAGTCAGTAGGTCTTATTAATAAAGTAGTTCCCGTTCTTAAAAATAAAAATGGTGAATTTATTTCAAATCCATTTGTCAGCCTAAACCCAGTAGATAGTTGGGGAAATCATAGCTTTGGTAGTTTTAAAACTGGTGATGAAAAAGAGGCGGCGAAAAAGGTTGCGGCTGAGTGTGAAACAGATCTTTCGCTTCTTGACCGTGAAGTTA
>Ga0257117_1000714_pt1 | contig 23806 bp, 21 predicted proteins | sample SI112_135mmetaG_FD_190157 | JGI IMG/M metagenome (GOLD analysis project Ga0257117, IMG submission 190157) | Marine microbial communities from Saanich Inlet, British Columbia, Canada - SI112_135m | ecosystem: Environmental > Aquatic > Marine > Inlet | place: Canada: British Columbia | collected... | reverse complement strand
TCATTAAACGTTCATACTAATACATTGCGCAACACGTAGTAAAATCGTTAAATATGAAAATTGCAATTGTAAAACTCTCAGCACTCGGTGACATTATTCACGCCATGGTTGCGTTGCAATTTATTAAACGAAAATATCCTGATTGTCAGATTGATTGGATTGTGGAAGAAGGCTTTAAAGGCATCTTGGAAAACAATCCTGATATTGATAAAATTCACACAGTTAACCTTAAAAAAGCCAAGCAACAAAAATCATTAAAGTTACTTTTTAAAGAGTTTAAAAAGATACGTCAATTTGGGAAATATGATTTAGTTATTGATGCTCAAGGATTGATCAAATCGGCGATTGTTGCACGCATGATACCGTCTGATAAAACTTTTGGATTTGATAAAGATTCGCTAAGAGAGTCCTTTGCTGCTAAGTTTTATACTGACACTTGTCATATAAATTACGATGAAAACATTATTAAACGTAATTTATTTGTTATTTCTAGCGCATTGGGGATATCTATATCGCATGACGACATTATTAGTAAGCAGCCTTTTTTGCTTGCTAAAAATCAAATACCCCCCAACTCGCTTTCTAACAGCAAAGCTAATATTGCAATAATTCCAGGCGCCTCGTTTAAATCAAAGATTTATCCAGTAGAGAAATATATTCAGCTGGCCAATAAATTAGATGCAAATATTGTTATTTTATGGGGCAATGAAGAAGAAAAATTAATGGCAGAGCAGATACAATTCAACGCATCAAATGTGTCCATTTCTAGCAAACTCACACTAGATGAATTGAAAGTAGTTATTGCACAAATGGATCTTATAATTGGTGGGGATACAGGTCCAACTCACATGGCTTGGGCGCTTAATGTGCCATCTATTACACTCTTTGGCTCTACGCCAGGGTATCGTAATACATATACGACAGATATTAATTTAGTGATTGAATCAAAATCTGAAGTTAATCCCTATAAGATTGATAAAAATGATCTTTCAATTAGTGACATCAAAGTGAACGAAGTTGCATTGAAAGCTATAGTGCTGTTACCACTTGCTTAATTGAATCAAGAATGAACCTTGCTTTTGAATTTTTTTCATCAATTTTATGACCACTTTTAACGAGCACTGTATTTGAAATGCCTGCTGCATTAGCGGCTTGAATATCAGCCTCTTTGTCTCCTATCATCCAGGAGTTTTTCATGTCGATATCGTATTTATCATTGGCTTGATTAAACATGCCGGGCTTGGGTTTTCTACAGCTGCAGTTTGATTCTGGAGCGTGAGGACAAAAAAATACATCTAGTATCTGAATGTTATGTTGTTTAAATTGATCAAGCATCCATTCTGTGACAGTTTGAAAATCCTCTTCAGTGTAATAGCCACGTTCAATACCTGATTGATTGGTAACAATAATTATTTGATAACTGAATGATTGAAAGTCTAGGCAAGCATCAAAAACGCCATCGATAAATTTAAAGTCTTCTATTTTATGTAGATAACCAACTTCTTTATTGATTACACCGTCACGATCTAAAAAAATAACATTCATTTACACTTTGGCCTTTAATATTTCTTCTGGCTTCTTATGTGTCCACTTTCCTCTAGGCTTATCAATGTACTGAAAGTGCTCATTGGTAAAGCTGCCTTGGATGCAAACGTGCCGATAAGATTTATCATTTACTGATTGTTTGCTTTGTGCAATTGCATCACTAAAAGGCACGGGCCCGGTAAGTGAGAACACCCCGATAACTTTGTCACTATTAATATTACCCAAAATAATATTAATAGCTTCTAACAAAATAGGATGATTCTGTTCTGCTGCAATAAAATAGTTAGTATGGTCGTTATCGGTGCCTTTTAAAATAAACAGCTCTTTATCTCTGCTTTTAATAATGCCTGATAATGGAAAAATTAAATGTGCGTCTATATCCATGTAAATGCCGCCGAAATGTTTTAGCGTTAGTAGGCGCCAGAGGTCCGCTTGTGCTGCACCATCATTTAGGCGCTCATAAGCTTGAATTGTGTTGGTATCAGAAGTTTCCTTAATAAAAGTAAGTCGATCTTCGGTGCTAACATAGTGATAATCATAGCTAAGACTCATCAATCGGTTAAACAGGTAATTTAAATAAATAGGAAGGCTAACTTTATTTGAATAATTAGTTTGCCAAATATTTTTCTGAATTTTTTGACTCTTTCCTTTGAAAAGTGCTTTACTATATACAGGAATCGTAAAGCGTTTTTTAGGTAGAAAAAAATGAAATGGATAGCTGATAAATACTTTACTAATGTTGCCAATTAGTTTTGAAATTCTATTGAATGTTATTAATAATAATTGCATGATATTTGTTTATAATTACTTCAATGTAAGTTTACATTAAATTATAAATTCAATATTTGATAATAATCGTGATAAAACAACAAGCAATAAATAATAAGTACAATTCTTTGGTAAAAGATGTTGAGCGTTATTTTTTAGAAAGCAAGATAGTTCTACAGGATGATCGAAATATGATTAAAGTGGTTGATTTTGATAATGAACTGCTTGTTATTAAATCTTATAAAAAACCAGGATTTTTTAATAGCTTAATTTACACTTTTTTTCAAAAATCCAAGGCGTGGAGAGCCTATGAATACGGGTTAAGAATTTCAGATTTTACTCCAGGTGTTATTGCTAGGATTGAATATCTAAATCCACTTTTATCAAAAAGCTATCTTATTTGTGAAAAATTTGATGCAGAATTTAATTTACAGAGGCCTTTATTTTACAACCATCCAGATAAGAAAAATATTTTTAGTCAATTTGCTGAATTCGTTTATAAATTACATCAGAAAGATATTTTTCATAAGGACTTATCTCCTGGTAATATTCTTATCAAGAGAGTCGGAGAAAAATACCAGTTCAAAATTATTGACATTAACCGTATGTCATTTGAAAGACTCAGCAAAAGACAGAGAGCTGAAAATTTTAACAAGCTATGGGCACATAATTCGGATTTAGAGTTAATGCTTAAGGTGTATGCAAAGTTAGCTCAATTTGATGAAGAAAGCTTTGTAAGACTTGGTCTGGAGCTTAATCAAAAAAATAAGGATAGAAAAACTCGTAAGCGTAAAATCAAACAAGCGTTAGGGCTATGGTAGAAGAGATATCTGTTGTTATTATTGTTAAAAATGGCGAAAAAACCATTGGCAAAACTTTAGAATCGATACATGATTTTAATGATGTGGTTGTATATGATAATGGCTCAACAGATAAGACTTTATCTATAGCAAAAAACTATCCTAATGTTAATTTGATTCAGGGTGATTTTTCAGGTTTTGGACCAACTAAAAATAAAGCGGCTACTTTTGCAAAAAATAATTGGATTTTATCTTTAGATGCTGATGAAGTTATTGACAGTGATTTTGTAAATGGATTAAAAGAAAAGCATTTAAATCGGCAAACAATTTATCTAATTTTTAGAAAAAATTATTATAAAAATACCCATATTAAACATTGCTGGAACAATGATAAGATTATTCGTTTATATCATTGCCAACATACTAAATTTGATAATAAAAAGGTGCATGAAAAGGTATTGTTGAAAGATTTAAATGTGGAGTTGTTGACAGGGTTTGTCGATCACTATCCATATGATAGTATTACTGATTTTGTAAAAAAATTAGACATTTATTCTAGTGAATTTGCTCGTGATAATGCGGGTAAAAAGAAATCTTCACCAATTAAAGCAGTATTGAATGGCGGTTTTTCTTTTTTTAAAACCTATTTTATAAAGCGTGGTTTTTTAGATGGTTATGCAGGCCTGGTTATTGCTTTTTCTCATATGGCAACCAATTTTTATAAGTACATTAAACTGTATGAATTAAACCAGAAAAAGTGAATATTCTAATCACCCGTCATGACAAAATTGGCGATTTTATTACTTCACTGCCACTTTTCTACGTGGTTAAAAAAGCCAATCCACATGCAAAAGTTTACGCTTTGGTGTCAAAAGTCAACCTGGAGATAGCCAATCAAATTGATTTTATTGATGAAGTTATTTTGTATGATAAGGATCGTTTTTGGGCCACATTAAGAAAAATCAAAGCGGCGAATATTAATGTCAGTATTAGTGCATTTATCGATACTCAATTAGGTTGGTTGTTATTTTTAAGCGGTATTGAAACGCGTATTGCACCAGCAACTAAATTAGCACAATTATTTTTCAACAAAACTTTAAAACAAAAACGCAGTCTTGTTGAAAAAACAGAAGTTGAATACAATCTAGATTTGGCAAAACTTCTAGATAATAATATCAACCTTGGGTATCAAGTGCCATTGTTTAGATTGGAAAATGCACAACAATTTAGAAAAAATAATCAGTTAGAAAGTAAAAAACTAGTGCTATTACATCCTGGCTATGGTGGTAGTAGTGATGGCAATTTAAAATTAGAAGATTACATTAAATTATCAGACTCAATTCGCCAACAAAAAAATGTTCAAGTTATTTGGATATTTGGCCCAGATGATATAAGCACAAAAGATAAAATTAATAATATGATTCCTAGTTCAGATATTATTTATCAGCCACAAACTTTATTAGATTATTGTTCTTTGATTAGAGATAGTGAGCTGCTTGTTAGCACTTCAACAGGCCCCATGCATCTTGCAGGTGCGCTAAATATTGATACTGTTAGTTTTTTTGGTAATAATTTATTCGCAAGTCCAAACAGGTGGTCAACTGTTAGTGATTTGAATAAACAAAGTAATTTTATTATCAATCAAGATTTTAATTTAGGCGAAATTCAAAATGCTATTCTAAAGGTGTTATGCTAGGTTTTTATCGGACCTATACAACGCCATTTAAGGAAAAAATCCCTGCTTTTGTGGATGATTTTTTCTTAGAGGTTCCTATTTTTAAACGTTTTTTAAGATTTTTTAGTAGATATCTTTATGCTGAATTTTCATTAAGAAATAGTAAAGAAATAGTAAAAATATCGAAACAACATAAAAGGATTTTGTGGATTCAATGGGTCGATTCTAATCTTGGCGATAGTTTGATGGATCTTTCGAGTAGAGTCTTGTTAAAGGATAAAAAGGTAGATTTACTTACTAAAGAGTATGTCGCCAATATATTTAAGGATGACTCTATTTTTGAACAAATTTTTAGTAACTCAAATCAGTGCAATCCAGATGATTATGATTTGCTTATTATTGATAGCTATAGGGAGAGAAGCCTAAAGTCTTTTGTTGGTCGGTTAGCTCATATCCCACATGTATCTCTTTTTGGCTATTACAATGTCAATGATTTTAATCGTCTTTATTTTAGTTTTTTTAGAATCAATCAATTGTTATCGCACCCCTGTGACGAACAATATATTAAGGCTACAGCCAAACCATTGTTACCCATAACCCTTGAAGACAAGGCCCTAATAAGAAATTTTTGCCTACCGAGTCAATTTATCACAGTTGCTATTGGAGGAGCTTGGAAGGAGAGAACTTTCCACAGTTGGAAAGTGTTTGTTGATAGAGTTCTTGCTAAAAACCCCACTCAAAAGATTATTTTAATTGGTGCAAAAGAGGCGAGAGAAGAGGCGGATTTAATTTGTAGTCATTATCCTAACCAAGTGAGTAGTGTCGTGGGTCAGTTCACATTTAATCAAACTGCCCAAGTGGTCAATAAATCAACATTGCTTGTTTGTGCTGATGGCGGATTGATGCATGCTGCGAATGCGGTAAAAACACCGATTGTTGGCTTGTTTTATAGTTTCAGTCCTTCAATTAGACTGATTGAGTCAAATAAGTCTTTTGGATTGACAAATAAAGAAAGTATTGATAATATCAAAGTAGAAGATATTATTAAAAAAGTTGAGATTTTAAACCCTCTACCTCTAAAAACCCTTTAAATTATTTTTTTTTGGCTATTTTCTTGTTACTAAGAATTTTCCAATCATCATAAAATTTAAATCTGTATCGATAAAGTCATCAATTGCATCTTGTGGCGTTTCAACAATTGTTCTTCCATGTTTGTTAAATGATGTGTTGATTAAGACTCCATACCCCGTCAATTTTTTAACTTCTTGTAGCAGGGTATAGTAGTTCTGATTATCATTTTTTGACACAAATTGCACCCTTGCCGTTCCATCTATGTGCACAGCACTAGGCAAGTCTTTTAGAAATTTTTTTTTCATTCTAAAGGCGCAGGTCATGTGTGTATTTTCATATGAAGACTCAAAGAGTCTGTCTTTTTCATCAATCAAAATAGAAGGGCAAAAAGGCTGAAATTCAGGGCGCTTTTTTATTTCTTTATTCATTTTAACCCTTGTGTCATTGTCATTAGCTAAAGCGATGATACTTCTATTTCCAAGTGACCTTGGCCCCCATTCCATTTTCCCTTGAAAAAGTGCGCCAATTTTTCCTTCGTTTAATAATTTTGCAATATACGAATGCCAATTTAATCCTTGATCGATATATGAAATCTGAGAAGATTTTTTTAATGTTTTTTGTATTTCTTCATCTGAATAAGATGAGCCGAAATAAGGCATATGCATATCCTTTATCCAATGAATATCATTATGACTATATCCATTATCCAACATCAAGGCAATGGCAACACCTTCAGCCGTACCCTCATCGCCCATTGCTGGAATAACATGTATATTTGGAGTAATTTCTTCAAATGCTTTAAGGTTCATGATTACATTTGCAGCTACGCCACCACTTAGGCAAAGGTTATTAATGCCGGTAATATTGACAATGTGTTTGAAATAAGGAATAGTAACATCTTCTAAAAATTTTTGAACTGCAGCAGAAGCGTCCTCTTTAGAATACTTTTCAAGTAGAGGCTTAAGGCTAGAGATGCTCAAAAAGTTGATACTTTTTTTTGCATCTAAAACTAAACAGTGCATTTTTTTGTCTAGCTTCACTAGCTCCATGAGGCCTTTATAAATTTCATTATTATGATTTCCGTATGCTGCTAAAGCCTCAACCTTACCTTCATCTGCTAAAGCTTGAAAGCCTAATAAAGTTGTAAAGTGTGAATATATTTCACCTACAGAGCCGGCAGTGCCAACTTTTTGATTGACTTCATCTACATACTGACTAGTAGATATGTGCGTTAAATTTGAATCTTTATAGCTGTAAGCTTGAGAAAAAGATCCATCACCAGAGCCATCCATAGTAATTAGGGTTGCCTCTTTAAAAGGTGAGCTATAGTAAGAAGACATAATATGCGCATATGAGTGATTAAAACATCTAGTTGTAATCTTTGCATTGATAAAAATATTTTGCATTATTTTAGAAACTTCATCATTTCCATTGACCATCTTAAAGATTTTTAAATTTTTAAGGATTCTGCTTTTCCAGAATTTTGCAGACATGCCAGATTTAAAAATTATAGAATAATTTTTGACAAAACCTCCATACTTTAGCCCATGTTTTGCATCTTTAACATCTTTAAAATATTTGACGTTAAAAATCTTCCTAAAAAGGTCTTCCTTTTCATTTAAATGGGCACTAAATTTATCTGTACAATTACTTTGAAAAGGGAGGCCAATGAATACTTTTTCTACTTCTTTAGGGTTTATCCCCCTAGTTTTTCAATACTTGTGTAGAACATTAATGGGGTATAAATAATCATGCTTATATCTTGTCAATCTTTCTGTTGACATTGCAAAGACATCCTTGGTTTTTGGATTGATAATATACATTGAAGTATCGTGAGTACTAAAAAAGTTTGCGCCAATGAAGAGTTCCATAATTTAATTTTTCTGATTATTTGCTGTAAATGATAATCTATTTTTAACAAACATGTATTATATGAATATTGTTTTTTTAAGGTTTTATTTTTTATGGATCATAGGTCTAATTTATTTATTGTATATTCCCCCTTGCAAATCATTAATGCCATTGAAGCAATCCATCACTTTAAGTGTAAAAATAATATTTTGGTTATTAACTATAAGCCACGTCAAGATAAGAATAATTCGCAAATGGATGACTTGGTTGAATATCACAAATGGGATGAAGTGATAAAGGTTGGCTCTGGCAGTCGAAGAAGTAAATTTCTAATTTATGTAAAGCTTATTAGAAGACTTAAAAAAGTGCAATATGATTACGTGTTTGTTGCAGGCTTTACATCGGCTATTTATACTATCTTGGCAAATTTAAAAAAGAATAAGCTATTTATAATTGATGATGGTGTGGGGACAATTGCTGCATACAATTACACGTTTGCACCTAACAAGCCTATGAAACTAAGGCTGAAACATATAAGATTTTGGCTTTTCGGAATTCGAACTAAATTTAATGATCGGGTTGATTTATTTACATATTTTAATTTAAAGTCTTTGCCACATGTATCAGTTGAACGTAATAATTTAAGCTGGTTTCGAAAAGAGTATACTTCAGACGCCACTAAAGATAATGTTGTTTATTTCTTAGGTTTGCCTCATGAGAATGATGAAAATCATGAAGCGTATGCTAAAATTCTTAATAAATTCATCCAGAAGCAAAGCCTTAAGGTTGTTTATGTACCCCATAGATATGAAAAAATTAGAAAATCCATGCAGTTAGTATTTGACCAGTTTGATGTTGAAGTGCGCCAACTTGGAATGCCTGTCGAAATGTATTTTTTGACCAATAAAATCATTCCCAATACGGTTTCTGGCGTTGGTTCTTCGGCTTTTTTTACTTTGGCTTTTCTTTATCCAGAGACTAAATATCAATCAATCAATCACATTTGCAACAAGTCCGAAACCCATGAGATAAAAGAGATCAATAAACACTTGTCCGAAATCGGAGTTGAAATTTTAAATTTTAAAGGAGGTAATCATGCTAACTAATAAAACTATATTAATAACTGGTGGAACAGGGTCGTTTGGCCATACTTTTATACCTATGACCTTGGAAAAATACAACCCTAGGAAAATTATAGTTTTTTCACGGGATGAAATGAAGCAATGGGAGATGGCTAAATTGTTCAAAGATGACCCTAGGGTTAACTTTCTGATTGGTGATGTTCGTGATAAAGATAGGCTATATCGCGCACTTGATGGTGTTGATTATGTAGTTCATGCTGCGGCCACAAAAATTGTCCCCACTGCTGAATACGATCCATTTGAATGTGTAAAAACTAATGTAATGGGTGCCATGAATCTAATTGACGCCTGTATTGACAAAGGTGTTAAGCGTATTGTGGCTCTATCGACTGATAAGGCAAGTAGCCCTGCTAATTTGTATGGTGCAACTAAACTGGTATCTGACAGATTATTTGTTTCTGGAAATTCATATTGTGGATCTCACAATACAAGTTTTTCAGTAGTAAGATATGGCAATGTAATGGGCTCTCGTGGCTCTGTTATTCCATTTTTTATGTCGATTGCAGAAGGTGGTATTTTGCCAATTACAGATAATCGAATGACCAGATTTATGATCTCTTTAGAAGAGGGTGTTAAATTAGTATGGCATGCATTTGACGACATGAAAGGTGGTGAAGTTTATGTTAAGAAAATACCTTCCATGAAGGTTACTGATGTTGCTTTGGCAGTAGATGATAAAGCAAAGCAAGAAGAAGTGGGGATTAGGCCAGGTGAAAAACTGCATGAGCAAATGATTGGCCCAGAAGATGCTTTATATACTTATGAGTACCCTGGGCATTTTAAGATATTGCCATCCATCCATGATTGGAGTCTTGATCCTGAGAGGGTAAAGAATGGAAAAAAAGTTGATCCAGATTTCATGTATTGCTCTGATAGCAATACAGAGTGGATGGAGATTTCCGAACTTCAGCAGTGGATCGGGGCAAATAAAGATAAGATTGGAAATATTTAAACGTGATTCCATACGGAAGGCAAGACATTAATCAAGCTGATATAGATTCAGTTTTAGATGTTCTACAATCTGATTTCTTAACCCAAGGTCCGAAAGTCCCTTTATTTGAAAAAATAGTTTCAGAATATTGTGGTTCAGATTATGCAGTTGCAGTTAATAGTGCTACCTCGGCACTACATATTGCTTGTCTTGCATTAGGACTTGGAAAGGGTGATTACCTTTGGACTAGTCCTAACACTTTTGTTGCATCTGCAAATTGTGGTCTGTATTGCGGAGCAAAAGTAGATTTTGTTGATATTGATCCTTTAACTTATAATCTGTCTACCGAGGAGTTGGAAAGAAAATTAATCCAAGCTAAGAAAGAAAGCAAACTCCCAAAGATCTTGGTTCCAGTACATTTTGCCGGGCAATCGTGTGATATGAAAAAAATTCATGAGCTAAGCAAGCAATATGGCTTTTCTATTATTGAAGATGCCTCTCATGCAATAGGTGGTAAGTATTTAGACAAAAGTATTGGCAACTGTCATTACTCTGATATAACTATTTTTAGCTTTCATCCGGTCAAGATTATTACGACAGCAGAGGGTGGGCTAGCTACAACTAATAATAAAAATCTATTAGAGAAGATGCAATTATTGCGTAGCCATGGTATTACGCGTGATCAAGCACTAATGTCAAAAAATTCAGAGGGAGCTTGGTATTATCAGCAGATTGACCTAGGTTTTAATTATCGTATGACAGAGTTACAAGCAGCCTTAGGCGTGAGTCAAATAAATAGGCTTGATGAGTTTATAGTGAAGAGACATGCGCTTCAAGAAAGATATGATCAATTATTAAAAGATCTTCCAATTATTTTGCCACATCAGTCAGATTTTTCATATTCAGCGTTGCATTTATACCCAATTCAAGTTAATACTAAAAAAATCAATAAAGGACGTTTAGAAATATTTAACGCATTAAGAGATGCAAATATAGGGGTTAATGTTCATTATATTCCGGTACATATGCAACCATACTATAGAGATTTAGGATTTAAACCTGGAGATTTTCCAATTTCAGAGTCTTATTATTCAAATGTAATTAGCCTGCCATTATTTTCACAATTGAGTTTTGACAATCAAGATGTAGTTGTTAAAACCTTAAAAAAAATACTTAACTAGATTTTAATAATGGTTAAAAATCAATTAGAAAAAAAAATTCAGGATATTTTTCCAGATTCTAATTTTGATATTAAAGCCTGGAAATCTGTTTTAGATCAATGCTTGAGTGTGCCATCAATTTTTCATTTATTGAATACCACACGGTATTACACCGAATATTTTTCAAATAACAATTCTATAAATGTATCGATAGTTTTATATAACAATAAACAAGCTGTCGGTATTATGCCGCTAATGGTGTATCAAAATGAGCATAAAGAGTGGATTTTAAGTAGTAACGGTGTTGAAATTGTTGAGCCAGTTTTTATTCCAACCCTTGCTAGAAAAGTTAAAAAAAGACTTGAGTTTAAACTGTCTGAATTAATTTTTGAATTGTCCACAATGCTTGGAATTGTTCAATGTCAATTTGTAAATATGGAGTATAGTTATTTATCTAGCTGGTATTTGATGTGGACTGGTAAAGCACATGAAATATTTACCACACATCATTTGTTAGTAGATTTGTCTTTGCCACTTGAAGAAATACGATTAAAGTTTAGAAAAAGCTTTAAGCCTCTTATTAACAAAGGCTTACGTGAGTGGAAAATAGAAGTTCACGAGAAGGTATCAAAACCTTTATTTGATCAATTTAGATTGCTACATAAAGAAGTTTCAGGCGGCTCAACTCGACCAATTGAAAGTTGGAATGAACAAAGAAGGCAAATTGATTCGTTAGAGTCTTTTTTAATAACTGTTTCTAATGCTCAAGGTCAAATGGTCGGTGCCGGCTTATTCACCCATTCGGCATATCAAGGCTTATATTGCGTGGGTGCTTATAAAAGAGATTTATTTGATAAGCCTCTAGGGCATGCTGTACAAATGAAAGCGATAGAGGCACTTAAAAGAAAAGGTCTTCATTGGTATGAGATTGGGCAAAAGCACTTGAAAATAGACAGGCTATCTGCAACTGACAAAGAATTGTCAATATCCCATTTTAAAGAAGGGTTTTCAACTCAGACAATTGCTAGGCAGCATTTAATTGTAAATATATTAATATGAATATTAAGTCAAAATTAGCGTTAGGGACGGTCCAATTTGGAATTGATTATGGTATTAGCTCAGCCAGTGGCCAGGTTGAATCTCAAGAGGTTGATGCTATATTAAATTATGCACGTTCAAAAGGTATTGCTTTATTAGATACAGCACCCGCTTATGGAAATAGCGAAAAAGTTTTAGGAAAAATAGGGGTGCAAGATTTTAAAGTTGTCACTAAGACTAGACATTTTAATGAAACTGAAATAAGCATTGGTGAAGCTGAGTTAATGAAAAAAGATTTTATTTGTTCATTAGAGAATCTAAAACAAGATAGCGTCTACGGGGTGTTAGTTCATAATGCTGATGACTTGTTAAAGCCCGGTGCTGAAAAATTATTTGATCAGCTGCAAGAATTAAAACAAGCAGAAAAAATAGTGAAAATAGGTGTGTCTGTGTACGATCGTAGTCAGTTGCAATCCATTCTTGATAATTTCGATATAGATTTGGTTCAGCTGCCTTTTAATATATTGGATAGAAGGATGATTGACAGCGGTATGCTTGCTACACTTCAAAGTAAGGGTATCGAGGTTCATGTGCGCTCCATTTTTTTACAAGGACTATTGCTAATGTCTGAAAAAAATAGACCCGATAAATTTAAACGCTGGAGTGTTTTGTGGAGGATATGGCACGAGTGGCTAAATGATAATAAGATAACAGCATTAGAGGCTACTACAAGATACGCAGTTTCTATACCAGAAATATCTAAAGTCTTGGTTGGTGTAGATACCGTAGATCAATTAAAGGAAATTGTTGTCGCTTCATCTGGAGTTTTGCCAGACATTCCACCTGAGATGCTTACAAATGATGTTGATTTATTAAATCCGTCAAACTGGGGAATGCTATGAAAATTGTGGCATTAGTACAAGCAAGAATGGGCTCCACTAGATTACCGGGAAAAGTATTAAAATCTATTGTGAATAAGCCAATGATTGAGCTGCTATTGACTCGCTTATCCCAATCTAGCGAGCTAGATGAAATTGTTGTGGCAGCCTCTGAAGAGACGCAAAATGACGAATTGCAATCGGTAGTTGAATCTTTAGGCTATAGATGCACAAGAGGTAGTGAAAAAAATGTATTAAATCGATTTTACGAGTCAGCTAAAGCTACAGGAGCTGGGGTAATTGTTCGTATTACGGGTGATTGTCCATTGGTTGATTCAAGACTAGTCGATGAGTGCATTCAAGGGTACTTAAAAAGTGAAGTAGATTATTTTTCAAACGTAGATCCGGCAACCTACCCTGATGGACTGGATATTGAGGTCATGTCATTTGAATCTATAGAGCGTGCAAATAACGAGACAAGCTCTGATTTTGATCGAGAACATGTAACACCTTATATTCGTAATTCTGATAGATTTTCAAGATCTTCAATGCACTATATTGAAGATCTATCTAATCAGAGATGGTCGGTTGATGAGCCGGAAGATTTAGTTGTAGTGACTAATGTATTTGAATATTTCTCACCCGATCTATTATTTAACTGGAAGCAAGTATTGGAATTAAGAAAATTACAGCCTACACTATTTGCAGAAAATCAACAAATTAAGAATAATGAGGGTGCAACTATGGGTACAGGGCAAAAGCTTTATAAAAGAGCAAAGAGAGTTATTCCTGGCGGAAATATGCTACTTTCTAAAAGACCAGAAATGTTCCTGCCTGAAAAATGGCCTGCTTATTTTAGTAAATCCAAAGGCTGTAAGGTTTGGGACTTGGATGGCAATGAATATATTGATATGTCAATTATGGGTATCGGTACTAATACATTGGGCTATGGGCATCCCGAAGTTGATGAAGCAGTAATAAAGACTGTTAAAGATGGTAATATGTCAACCTTTAACTGTCCAGAAGAGGTTTATCTTGCCGAAAAATTAGTAGAGTTACACCCATGGGCAGATATGGTTAGGTTTGCTAGAGCAGGCGGTGAGATTAATTCTATAGCAGTTCGTATCGCTCGAGCGTCTACTGGAAGAGATAAAATTGCTATCTGTGGTTATCATGGTTGGCATGATTGGTATTTGTCTACTAATCTTAATAATGATAAAAATCTAGACGGACATTTATTGCCAGGTCTACAGCCTAACGGTGTTCCTAGGGGGTTAACTGGAACAACTTTACCTTTTAATTACAATGATATTGAGCAATTAGAACAGTTAGTTAAAGATAATAAGGGTGAAATTGCCGCTATTAAAATGGAAGTTTCTAGGAATGAAGGTCCAAAAGATAATTATTTACAAAAAGTAAGAGATCTTGCCACTGAAAATAATATTATCTTAATCTTTGATGAGTGTACTTCAGGCTTTAGAGAGACATTTGGTGGTTTGCATAAAAAGTATGATGTGGAGCCTGATCTAGCTATCTTTGCTAAAGCTTTGGGTAATGGTTATGCAATTTCTGCATGTATTGGCAGGCAAGAATTTATGCAAGCTGCACAACAAACCTTTATTAGCTCAACCTTTTGGACTGAGCGTATTGGGCCGACTGCCGCATTAAAAACACTTGAAGTTATGGAACGAGAGAGGTCGTGGGAAGCTATTACTAAAATTGGTAATAGTATCTCTAGCCAATGGCAAAGTCTAGCTAACAAATATGAATTAGATATTAGTACGTGGGGTCTTCCAGCATTAAGCGGATATACATTTAATTCGCCCAATGCGCTTGCTTATAAAACCCTAATTACACAAGAAATGTTAAAGAAAGGCTACCTTGCCGCTAACAGCGTATATGTTTGTACAGAGCATAAACAAGAGGTAGTTGATGGATATTTTTCAGAGTTGGATTCAATATTTTCAATTATTAAGGAATGTGAAGAGGGGTTAGATGTAAGTACACTATTAGAAGGTCCATTGTGCCATAGTGGATTTACACGGCTAAACTAATGAAAGTAGCTTTTCGTGTTGATGCCTCTCTAAACATGGGAACAGGCCACGTTATGCGTTGCCTTACCTTGGCACAAGTGCTAAAAGAGAATGGTGCAAATGTAGAGTTTATTTGTCGAAAACACGAAGGAAACTTAATAGTTAAGATTCGTTCAAGTGGGTTTGTTGTTCATGAGTTAAAGGTGTTTGAAGAGACTGAAGTTGATACTAAATTAGCACATTCACACTGGCTAGGGGCGACTCAACAACAAGATGCCGATGATTGTATTGAGATACTCAAAGCGGAAAAATCCGATTGGCTGATTGTTGATCATTACGCCTTAGATGAAGAGTGGCAAAAGAAACTTAAGCCTTATTATGAAAAATTAATGGTGATTGATGATTTGGCAGATCGTAAACATCAGTGTGATATTTTGCTTGATCAAACATTTGGCCGTCAGAAAAAAGATTATTCAGCACTTACCCCCGAAGATTGCAAGCTATTATTGGGCTCGCAATATGCACTACTTAGGCCTGAATTTGCCAAATGGAGGGCTTATAGTTTAAAGCGTCGCAATAATCCAAAGTTTAAACGATTGCTTGTTAACATGGGTGGTGTTGATGTTGATAATATTACTGAGAGTGTTCTAGACGAATTAAAAATATGCAACTTACCAAGTGACTTGAAAATTACCGTTGTAATGGGAGGTTTGGCACCTCATATTGAGAGTGTTAAGTCCAAGGCGATTACACTACCTTACAAGACAGAAGTTAAGGTTGATGTAGGTAATATGGCTGAAATTATGGCAAATTCTGATATTGCAATTGGCGCAGCAGGCTCAACCACTTGGGAGCGATGTTGTTTGGGTTTGTCCACTATTCAAATTGTCACTGCTAAAAACCAACAGTTTTCAGCACAAACATTAGCACGCCAAAATATTGTAAAGTTAGTGAATAAAATTAAAGAAGTTGTCTATCTATTAGAGAGCGCATTTAAATGGATAGAAAATATTAGTAGTTCAGCTTTAGAGGTGTGCGATGGTATGGGCAGCTACAAAGTCTTTAATAAGATGACTGACTGCAAAATAACTCTTGAAAAATTTGGCGAAGTTGAGCTGTGTAATTATATTAATTTAAATGAAAGTGATAAATTGCAAGCACTCAACATGCGTAATCATATAAGAATTAAAAAATGGATGCACAATCAAGGTAGTATTTCAGAAGAAGATCATTTTGGATTTATCGAAAATTTAGAAATTGATACAGTAAGGCGTTATTTTTTGATTAAACAAAAAGACAATATAATTGGATCGATTAATTTTTCAAAAATAAATTTTGAAAACTCTCTAGAGTTGGGCATTTACACTAACCCTTTTTTTCAGATAAAAGACGCTGGTAGATTGCTAGAGTCAGCAGCAAGTCAATATGCATTTATTGAGATTGGTGTCAAAAAAATTAAATTAGAAGTGTATTCAGATAACGAAAGAGCGGTTAATTTTTATAAAAAATGCGACTTTAATCTAATCAATACAAAGAAAGCGAATCATCAAAATATTATGTATATGGAAAAAATAAAAGTATTGGAGGGGGTTAGTGAGTGAATTTATTAGAATTAATGGTAGAAAGATAGGTGCAGATCATTCACCATATGTTATTGCAGAAATGTCAGCCAATCATAATGGCGATATTAACAATGCATATAAAATTATTGATATGGCTAAAACATCTGGAGCAGATGCTGTTAAATTACAAACTTATCATCCAGATACGATCACCATGGATATAAATACACCAGAATTTATGATTGAAGGTGGATTATGGGATGGCCAAAGCTTATATGAATTATATAAGGGTGCATTTATGCCGTGGGAATGGCATCAACCCTTATTTGATTATGCAAAAGAAGTTGGCATTACGATATTTAGCTCACCATTTGATAATACTGCTGTTGATCTATTAGAAGACCTAAACACGCCAGCATATAAGATTGCTTCTTTTGAAGCAGTGGACTTGCCTTTGATAAAATATGTAGCCCAAACTGGAAAACCTATGATTATTTCAACAGGCATGGCAAATTCTGAAGAAATTCAAGAGGCGATTGAAGCTGCACGAGAAGGCGGATGTAAGGAGTTGGCGATATTACACTGTGTGAGTGGTTATCCCGCACCGGCAGAGGATTACAATTTAAGGACGCTTGTTGATATGCAGAAGAAATTTGGATTAGTCACGGGCTTATCAGACCATACAATTGATAATACAACAGCAATTACTGGTGTGGCATTAGGTGCGTCGATTATTGAAAAACATGTAACTTTAGATCGAAATGGCGGCGGCCCTGATGATTCTTTTTCACTTGAATCGGAAGAATTAAGGCAATTGTGTGTAGGAGCTAAAACCGCATGGAATTCTCTTGGAAGTATTGACTATGGTCGAAAATCAAGTGAGCAAGGTAATATTAAATTCCGTCGATCTTTGTATGTTTCTAAAAATATAAAACAAGGTGAAATTTTTACAAAAGATAATATTCGATCTATACGTCCTGGTTTTGGCTTGCCACCAAAATACTATGAGGAGATATTGGGCACAATCTCTAAAGAGAGTATTAAGGCGGGCTCTCCATTAAAATTGAATAATTTAAAAAATAAGTATTAAATTATTATAAAGAGCAGAATTGGCTTTTTGAAGTGTATTTTTAATAGGAAAAAATAAACATGAATGATATTTTTTTAAGTAAATGGGTAAATTTTTGGGTGTTTTTATTTGGTGTTAGTGTGCTAACTTTTTCAGCACTGCCGGCAGTTATATTGCTATTTACTACATTTTATGTAACTATCTCCAAGCGTGAAAATAATATAAATTTTTCTTTGAACAGAGAGGAAAAGGTTTTTATTTATTTGGTTTTATTTTGGTTTTTTTGGCAATTATTTGGTGTTGTCTATCAACCAATAGGTTATGAGTACGAAAGTATAAGAGAGCAATTTAATGCGTTTGATAATGCATCTCGCTGGTTATTATTATTACCTATTTTCTTCTTATTAAGGCGACATATTGTTGATTGGCGTTTAATGGCAGTCGGTATGAGTATTGGGGTTATTATCTCTGTTGGTGTTGCTCATTATGAGGTTTATTATTTGAATTTAGGTCGTGCAGAGGGTTTATCAAATCACACTATTCCTTTTGCAGAGTTGATGGTAGCTGCCGACCTATTGTTGTGGATGTTTATGATTCACGCTTGGAATAATCAACAAAGAATACTTTCATATTTTTTATTAATCGCCAGTATTGTTGCGTTTTACGGATCACTCTTATCTGTTACCCGTGGTGCATGGTTAGCTTATTTATTTATGTTATTAATTTGGTTGGTTTATGTTATTAAGCAAGGCTTTACTGATAAAAAGCATTTATTATCTAAGCCAGTTTTGTTTAGATTGTTATTTGCTATTATTGTATTTTTTGCCGTATCTCAAACTGAGCAATATGAAATTCTAAAAAATAGAACACAGTCAACTTATAGTAATTTATCTAATGGCAATTACCAGGGTGCATCTTCTAGTAGGCTTTTAATTTTTCAAGATTCGATTAAACATATTGAAAAACATCCATTTGGTATTGGCACTCGAAATTTTGAGAAAATTGACTCTAACGGATACCCATATAATGCACACAATCAAATATTAAACGTGTGGGTTGAAAATGGTATACAAGGCGTGATTAGCTTGGCATTATTGATCATTTTTTTATTAAGGTTTTTTTGGAAAAAATTAAATCATGCGAATAATTTAATTGGTATTTATGCTTCATCTGGGTTGATGTTAATTGTAAGTTATATTATTTTTTCACAAAGTCAAACTATATTTGACCACCACCAAACGCTGATATTTTTTATTTTTTATTTGTATTTCTTTTTCGCCCAAATTCAAGCTTTAAATAGATCGAGTTAAATTTAATGAAAATCCTACATCTACTTTCTCAAACTCACCTCACAGGTGCAGAAGTATACGCGGCAGATTTATGCAAATATCAAATGAGTGAAGAGCATGAATGCTTTATTATTTCAGATACTTTATCAGTTGAATCTAATGCAAAATATATTCCGATGTCGATTCATAATCGTAACTATATTAATCGTATTCGTAATATATTCGCGCTAGTAAAGTTTTGCAAAATCCAGCAAATTGATCTTATTCATGCACATTCCAGAGCGGGTAGTTGGTTAGTTAATATCGTACGCTTATTTGTTAATGTTGCTTATGTGTCTACTATTCACGGGCGTCAAAGTGTGCATTTTTCAAGCAAGCGTAAGAATATTTATGGGCAACGTATTATTGCGGTGTGTGAACATCTTAAGGATCACTTTGGTAACGAATTAAATATTGATGAAAATGTTTACCTAATTCGGAATATTATTGATGAACATTAGTATTATTGGAAGATTGACTGGGCCAAAAGGAGATATTGCCTATCAAATTTTATCTAAAATTGCACCTCAATTTCCAGAAGTCAAATTCACTATTGCTGGCGGTCCAGTGACACCAAGATTTGAGGTGCTAGCTTCTGATAATATTGTATTTTATGGATTTGTTAATGATGTTCCTAGAGTGATTAAAGAGTCTGATTTGGTTATTGGTGCTGGGCGTGTTGCAATCGAAGCATTGCAGCTAAACACTCCTATATTGGCAATTGGTGAAAAGCAATATATGGGAATTTTGAATAAAACTAATATTAAGCAAGCACAGATTAGTAATTTTGGTGATTGTGCGCTAGATGAAGCACATGATTTTGATCAAATCAGTCATGATCTCAAGAGTTTTATTCAGTCTGATTATCAGAAAGACGATTTATCAGAAGTGGTTACACAATACTCACCTAAAGTGGTGCTGCCAAAAATTAATCAAGTGTATTCGCATGCACTAACGGACGTAACTTTTCACAAGAAAAAAGAGGCTGTGGTGGTAATATATCATCGAGTAGTAGACAAGCCACTGACCAATTCTAAATTTAATGTGTATATCACTCAAGATAAGCTAGATTGGCAGCTTGGGAGCTTAAAAAAACGTGGCTTTGACTTTGTTACTTTTAAAGATCTTGCAAAGGGTGTAAGGGTTAAAAAACCAATTATTCTTACATTTGATGATGGCTATGAAGATAATTACTTCAATCTACTGCCTTTGTTAAAAAAATATCAAGCAAAAGCAGTTATTTATTGTTTAGGCGACCGCACGGCTCAAAGCAACACCTGGGATGAAAAATTGGGCGAGCCCCGTGCTCGTTTAATGAACGATAATCAAATTAAAGAATGCCATGATTCTGGATTGGTGGAAATTGCATCACACGGTTTAAAGCATCAACATTTACCTGATTTGGATGATAAAGAAGCTTGTGAGGAGTTTGAGTTATCAAAGTCAAATCTGGAGAGCTTAATTAATGATAAAGTAGTTTCTTTTGCTTACCCTTATGGCGATTATGGAGATAGAGAAGAGGCTTTAGCCTATGAAGCTGGATACGATTTTGCCATTGGCACTGTTAACGGCCCACTCAAATTAACAGATAATTATTATGCGATTCGTCGTATACAAATTTTCCCAAATGAAGACAAGCTAGGCTTTTGGAAAAAAACAAGTGGATTTTATTTGCGCTTATGTAAATTAAAAGGTAAGGATTTTTAAGTACCTATTTCAAAAATAAAATAAAATATTATTTTTTTAAAATGGCAACAAAATTCCCGTCAGCCTCTTCAAAGTATGGAAAAAAAGCAATGTCTTTATAGCCTATTTTTTTAGCAAAGGTCTCTAAGTTATTTGGGCTAAAGAGATGCAAATGTTCTAATGGTTTTAACGCACCCCAATTTTCTTTTTCATCTACTGCCTGTTGGCAAGAAGTATCTGGTGTTTGAATAACAAAAATACCATTTGGCGACAACATTTCATAGATTGTTTGCATTTCTTTGACTGGATCTTCCAGGTGTTCTATTACATCTATAGCGGTAATAATATCAAAAGATGTATTGTTAAACTTGAGGTGAAAGTCGTTAATTTTTCCGACAACGGTTTGATCAGCAAACTCTTTGTAGTGTTTTCTAAATGCACCTAAAAGTTCACCAACTACTTCTATACCGTACACATTCCAAGATTTTTTAATAGCACTAGCAAGTAAAAAGCCTTTATTGCATCCTATATCTAGAAAGTTAGTTTTTATTGAATTACTATTATTCTCTTCGATAAAATTAATAATACTATCTGCTCTATGAGTTAAAGTACTAAAATTTTTATGATTTTTAAATTGCTTAAATGGCAGCATTAACTTTCTTCTTAATGATTTTAAGGGCCCGCCATCATAAGAGTGCTGCAATACATCCCAATTTTCTATAACATCAACAAAAATAAGATTACAATGAGAACATTGCATGTATTTATAATGATCAACATTGTAGTGTTGTCGAAAGTCGCTTTTATTGCAAATAAAACATTGTTTCATGGGTGTATGAATATAAAAATTCGATAATCAATTTTAACATTAGCCTTCAATTCATGCGTATTAATATGAAATCAATCTTTACCTGGGATTCTTATTCTGACCAGCCTCATATCATCACTGATAAAAAATTTAAGAAATCACAGAAAAAAAAATTCTTCCTAGAGTATTTGAAAATGCTCTTTGTGTTTATGATTGTTTTTCCTATCTCTTTTGTGTGGCAATTTTTTATGCGTTATCCAAAAGTTCAGATGCAACTGGGCATTGGTGTTAATTTGGATAAAGGTAATATTCAATATGATTTGGTTAAAGAGTTGGGTGTTAAAGAGTTGTTGATACGAATGCCGCTCTGGGACATGGCCAGAGTTGATGAATATGTTGATTTTGCTAAAGGCTTTGGTGATGATAAAAATATTATGATCAATATCTTGCAAGATAGAGAGCATGTAGAAAATTTAGAGTTGTTACGTACTGATATTAAAATTATTTTTGAAAAATTTCAATCACTCTCATCTGAGTATCAAATCGGCAGCACAACCAATCGTACCAAGTGGGGTTTTTTTGCAGTAAGTGAGTATTTAAATTTTTATCAAGCAGTACAACGAGTTAGAGACGGGCACTTTCCGACACTAAAATTAATCGGCCCAAGTGTGATTGATTTTGAATATTACTATACTGCATCCAGTCTTTTTAACCTTAAAAAAATTAAATTTGATAAGCTGTCTTCTTTATTGTATGTTGATAGAAGGGGTGCGCCTGATAAGCGTCAATATGGCTTTAATTTTAAAAATAAAATTAACTTATTGGCCTCAATGGTATGTTTGTCTCCCAAAGCCGATAATGATATTTATATTACTGAGGCTAATTGGCCGCTTGAAAATACAGCGCCTTATGCACCAACTAGCGAAAAAGAATGTGTAAGTGAGTCTGATTATTCGCAACATATGCAGGACTATATCAAAATTGCAAAAGATACCAACAAGGTTGGTAAGTTATACTGGCATCAGCTTGTAGCGCCAGGATACGGCCTAATCGACAATCGAGACGGTATTGTTAGAAAAACGCCGGCTTTTTATCAATTTAAACAACTTGTTAACTAATTTACCTATGGAAATCATAAGACAACTCTTTAAGCATTATCTTTATTTGATAGCGACATTCTTTATTGGCAGGTTGTCGCTATTTATTTGGCAGTTTGAACGATTTTCACAAGTTAATGAGTCTTATTGGCTAAGTTTTATTTACGGTTTAAAAATGGACACGATATTGGCATTAGCCCTGCTGTTCCCGATGTTATTTTTATTGACGTTATCGCCTAAATTCATCGCCAAACTGGTTGATAAGCTAATCGCTTATTATTATCTGATTATTCTAATGCTAGTGGTTTATGTGGAAAGTGCAACCTTTCCATTTTTTGCTCAATACGACGTGCGACCAAACTATCTATTTGTTGAGTATTTAGAGCATATTAAAGAAGTTTCAGCCATGTTAATCGCCGATTATAAGTTGGCATTGCTATTCACCTTTGTTGTTATGTTTGTAGTTGCCAAGCGTTATTTAAAAAATATTAAAGGAAGGTTTTTGCCTTCTTTTGAATTGTCATATATTAAAAGAGTTGTGCTTCTTGTGCCGCTGTTATTAATATTTGTCATTGGCATTCGATCTTCATTTGGGCATCGACCTGCAAACATCTCAGATGCTTTATATTCATCTAACAGAGTGCTGAATGAAGTTACTAAAAATTCTTTATACAGTGTGTTATATGCTGTTTATGCCAACAAATATGAGTCAAACGTTAAGCGTTATGGGTCTATGCCAATTAATGATGCTCTTGATAGGGTTAAGCAAAGACTTAATATACAAAATGGCCAGTCAGACTATATTTTTAATCGAGCTGTTAAGAGTAATTTTCCGCAACAAAAATCTAAAAATTTAGTTATTTTTATTCAGGAAAGTATTGGTGCTCAATTTGTTGAATCTATTGGGGGCGAAGCTGGAATAACGCCTAATTTCAACAGGCTATCCAATAATGGCCTTCTATTTACTGATGCCTATTCAAACGGAACAAGAAGTATTAGGGGGCTGGCTGGTTTGGTTGCAGGTAATTTTTCTGTGCCAGGAAAGGGTGTTTTAAAACGAAATAAGTCACAACAAGATTTCTTTACCATGGCCTCTTTACTAAAAGATCATCATTATGAGACTATGTTTCTTTATGGTGGCGAGTCTAGATTTGATAATATGAAAAGCTGGTTCTCGGGCAATGGTTTTGATCGAATTATCGAGCAGACTGATTTTATAGATCCAAATTATGTAGGATCTTGGGGTGTAAGTGATGAAGATTTGGTGGTTAGATCTAATCAAGAATTTAAGCAATATCATAAAAACAATCAAAAGTTTGCGGCTGTCATGTTTTCCACCTCTAATCATGCACCATTCGATTATC
>Ga0257117_1000703_pt1 | contig 24210 bp, 19 predicted proteins | sample SI112_135mmetaG_FD_190157 | JGI IMG/M metagenome (GOLD analysis project Ga0257117, IMG submission 190157) | Marine microbial communities from Saanich Inlet, British Columbia, Canada - SI112_135m | ecosystem: Environmental > Aquatic > Marine > Inlet | place: Canada: British Columbia | collected... | reverse complement strand
CAAAGGCGTTCCCACTGGGAAAAAAATTGAATACTTTTTTTCTTTCAAGGAAGTCATTTCAAAAAACCTGATTAGAGGCAAACTTCAAACATTTGATGATCACTACGATTGTTTCCTAGAAAATGGCGAAGCCTATATCCAAAAAATGCCAGGTAAAAAAATAAAAATTATCAGCAATAGAGTCATTTTCAACGTGAAAACCTATTATAAGACCAACCAAAGCAGAAGAACTCCTCGCTATTGCCGCTCTCCCTACTCAGGGTATCGTTACTTCTGTGGTTACCGCTGGCATAAAGAACCAAGAAAGAAAATTGGGCGAAAATGCATCATTAAGCAACGTATAAAAAATGTTGTCGTCCTAGATCGAAAATAGCTGCAAATTTTCTTACAATGATTTAACTAAGCTATTGTAGGCCTGCTGGTTTTTCTCAAATTCTAAAATTGATTCTTTCAATAATTCTTGCGTCACAATTTCAGATTTAATGGACAGCATGTTAATTCTTTCAATCAACTCCCCTTGCCTGTTTAACAGTGACGAAATATGAGTTTGGTCTTCAGGACCTAGCTTCATTTTTTTGTATTTTTCATTCAATTGTTCAAAATACCATTTTGAAGGAGCAATAATTGTTCCTAAATAATAGAGATCATCTTTATCATAAGGTTCCTCTATCAAAACTTGAATAAAGATACCTTTTGCCAGGGGAATTAAGTGTAAATGAGAATCAACCCCATTTTTATCAACACTCCAAAAAGAGTCAGTATCAAATCGCTCTAGTTCAAGTTCATCTTTATCATTACTTGCCTCATCTTGATCAAAGCACAGCATTTGATTTTCACAATAAAAAGTAATGTCCTCAATTGTCTCATCAGCCTCAATGCTGTAGCCAGAGGTCACTGGCAAATGCTCTTCCTTATCATCAGTATATGAATATAGCGGTTTTAAAATCAAAGTATCGACCTGTGGTTTAGTATTTTCACCCATATAAAAGAATGCGATTTTTCTATATTTGTTAAATAAATCATCATCTTCGCTTTCAATTTCTACAGGTTTTTCCGAGCTAATGTATCCGGTTACAATTTCCAAGGCCAACTGTCTTATTTCCACGCATTCTTTTCTCTTAGCACTTGAAATTTGATACTGAGTACAATTCCAGTAAGGATCGAGTATTGAATCATTAGTTTTAGAGTGAGAGGTAAAGGATGCAACAAATGATAGAGTAACTACTAATAGAAAGCAGGATGACCTTCTTAACATGATGTGCTCCTTTGACAGATACCATAACAAACCTGCGCCCACCCTAACCTAAAATCTTTTTCCAAAGGTAATTTATTGAAAAGAATACCTTAACTAAATGCTAAAATTAACAATCACTTAACCTAGTTGAAAACTAGGTTCACACTAAGGCCCTTGAATAACGTTCTACTAATTATTACACTTGTTAGAATAGACTATCTTATATCTCTTATAGCAAATAGTGGGTTCTCCCAAATCGTAGCGGTCGTTAATAAGGCCAATACAGTCAAAGAGATAGGCCAAAGTGCAGTGTAATTTCAAACCCTTATACCTTATTGAACCAATTTTCCATACTAGTATATAAAGGGCCAATTAGGTGTTATGGTGATCAAAAATGGGACAAAATTCTTCCAAAATACTGCCAAAACATGGGTACTGAAATGGGCAAAAGTTATAAATCAAAAAAGAAAAAAGGTGGGGCGAAAGACAGCGCGATAGCTGATGGAGAATATAAAGATCCCACTCTCAATTGGTATCCCGGCCATATGATTAAGGCATTAAATAAAATCAAAGAAAATATTAAATTAGTAGATGTAATAATTGAAATTCGTGATGCGCGCTCACCTCTTGCCACTGGTAACCAATCATTTAGCCAACAATTTAGAGACAAAAAACGCTTGATCGTCATGAATAAAACAAATCTAGCAGACCCAAAAGTTGTGGCACTTTGGGAAAAGTGGTTTTCAAAGAAAGATGAGCCATTTGTTTTTATCAATGGATTAGATTCTAATTCTCTAGGTAAAGTTATTCAACTTACAAAAGAGATTGTTAAAGAATCGAGGTCTGAATCAACCAAAAGCTCAAAACTTAAACTAATGATAGTAGGATTGCCAAATACTGGTAAATCTACAATTATTAACCGTCTTTCAAATCGTGATGCCTCGAAAGTTGCAGACAAGCCAGGCCAAACCACAAGACAGTTGTGGGTAAAAGTTAATAGTGAGTTAGAGATCCTAGACACACCGGGAATTATGCCTCCTTTTATGGAAAGCAAAGAGCAAGTTCATTGGCTCTCAGCACTTCACGCAATCCCAGAAAGGATTACAGATTCGGAGGATACGGCCTGTTATATTATCAGACATATTTTAGAAAACCATCCGAAGAACTTGAGAGATTTTTATAAGATCGATGATTCGGCTGATGACTTGGTAGGCACCCTAAATCTAATTGCCAAAATCAGAGGATGCATAAGAAAGAAAAATGAATACGACTATGAACGTGTTTATAAAATTGTCATTGCTGATTTTAGAAAAGGAAACTTAGGTCTAATTAATTTTGGGCTTCCCCCAACTGAGGAAGAAGAAAATCAAGATGAACTCTGATCTAAATGATTGCTATGAAGATTTAATGAACTCTGAGCATCTGAATGCCTTCAGCGTAATAGAGCTATTTTGTGAACAGTGTGCAGACCTAACGCCCCATCATATTGATGAATCGAAATCAGGCAAGGAGAAATACTCTACACCAGTTGATAGAGTTTTAATTTCTCCCATATCCGTCCACGAGTGTGTCATCTGTCGTGAAAATGAAGAAACATTGCTTACAGGATTAAAGTCCCAATGAATATATACTATGTAGGTGGAACGGTTCGTGACCAACTACTAAATTTAAAACCTAAAGATGTTGATTTGGCCTGTGAGGTTGATAGTTTTGAGGAAATGAAAAAATATGTCCTTAAAAATTCATCAAAAATATTCCTTGAGAAACCTGAATTTGGAACTATTCGCTACTTAAACTTAAAAGGTGAGCCCCAAGATATTTCACTATGTATTAAATCGAGATCCGTTGACAGTGGAAGCTATCAAATAGGGAGTATTGCTGAAGACCTAGCAAACCGCGACTTTACCATAAATGCAATAGCCAGAAATATTGAAACTTCGGTTTTGCACGATCCTCTTGGCGGTCAAAATGATTTAAAAACTAAAACCATTAAGTGCTGCAACTCTCCAGCAAAGACTTTTGGTGATGATCCTGTCAGAATCATAAGAGCACTAAGATTTAAACTTCAATTTGGTTTTTCATTTGATCACTCCATTGCCCAGTATTTCACCAATTCATCTAGCTTTGATGATCTTAAACTGCCCCATAGTGAACGAGTCAGGGCCGAACTTGATAAGTGCTTTAAAATTTCTCCCATTGGAGTTTTCTTAGAGGTAGAAAAAATCAATCATGCATTTTTGAGAGTCTTGTTTTCAAATCATGGCCTTAAAGTAGGAATCTCTTTATAAAAGCTCAATAATAGATATTTAAAACAATATAATTCCGCCTACTTAGATCCCAAATTTAGTTGACCTAAACATCAAGCTCGACCAAAAAACTCCGATAAGTATCTTGAGGAAACTTAAAAAATTGGTTGAGTAGTAATTGATGAAAATTTTTCTGATAGTGTTTAGCATTCTCACATGGAGTAACCTTCTATATTCAGAAGACCTAGAAACTGATTGTCTTGGTGAATTAGATCGCTATTTTGCCAACCCAGTAAATGCTGAAAAGGCCAAAAAGTTTTTAAGTCTTAAAGGCCAACTAACCATCCACCGTATTGGCTATGCCATGTTCCACGATTCAACCTCTGATGAGGCCCTAAAGGTTGAATTAAAAATCATGAAGTACTTAGGACAAATGGATGCCCTTGCTGCCATTGATCCCGAATTTAAGGCCGCTAAAGAATCATTTGAAAAAAACCCATTATCAAGGGCCGCTTTGGCCAAGGTCATGCCTTATATTAAAAATGTGCTCAATACAGATGTCACCGATCCAGTCGCGAGGAGTGTCTTTCTACTCGATGAAGGAGATATGAAGATTTTAGATATCTTGGGTGAAGTTGAATACATCGGAACGGATGGAAAATACCGTGGCACAACTCTGTCTAGTGATCTTAGCTTAAATCGAAGTGTCATGAACTTTGTGAGACAACTTGACTATGCTCTAAAGGGAGTTAAATTTACTGACGGGGGAAGAAGAGAGGCCTTCGTTGAGAAAATGGAAGAGAATTCTAAAAAAGTTCGCGACTTTATGAGGGCCCTACCCATATCTGAAGCTTGCATGGTAGTTCTAGATCTTGCCTGTCCAGCTGATCCCGGTGGAAATCAAAAATTTCTATCAGGTAATTTTGTAGATTTTGCCAAAAAATATTTAAAGGGAAGAGAAAATACATACCTTAGATGGGGAAGCTTTTGGACCCATATTGGGCACGCAGGTGCTTCAAGAAAAACCACCACCAGGCGAGCGCCAGCTCCTAGAAGACCCAAACCTGTGGATTTAACAGTTTATGAAAGAGAGCTCTACGATCAGATGGCCGATCGAGTACTCGCCAAATATGATTATTTTTTTGAAAAAGCAGACTTGCTTGCCGACCCAGAACTTTTAATGGCGATTATCCAATCCATGGATCAAGGTTCTAGTTATTTTGCCTACAAGGGTAGAAGATATTTTATACCAAGTATCAATGGAACAGATTCAGCAGATACTGCGCTCGACTTGACTGCTGAAGCCTATGCTGAGTTTGCAATGACAATACTAGGAATTGGTGAAGACAGTTACGCTAGTCGAGCCGGTTCATACGTCGTAGATGCTGTTGTACCTGAATCATTGCAATCAGTAGCATCTGCTGGGTTTGGATGGCTATATGACAAAGGCGCCGGTGTATTGTCCACTGTCATTAGCGACGATGATATCCGCGATGAAGCCTTATTCCTTCCCGAAGTTAAGGCCAAACTGGCCTTAATTGAGAGTAGTGCTCCTTCATGTGCCTTAGGTGACGATGGAGAACTTGATCCAGAGTTTCATAAAATGCTTGCCTACGCAATAATTGGCGCTGATAGAATGAATGCAAAAGAATTGCAAAAAGCTGAACGGTATCCTGGATACACCCCCAAACATAGCTCAACATTTGTTTTTAACAATAAGCAATGTGATGCCCGTACGGGTAAACATATTTCACCGGACCCAGCGGGCTTTTTAACCTATAAAAGAAGAATCCAAGAAGCCGATCCAACTATGGATGTCTCTAGCTATGGTGAAAAAAGATGGCTTGCCATACACGCAGCAATTGAAAGAGGAGATAAGGCCTATATATTTGAAGGAAAATTGTATCGCCTAAGTGGTGTTGAAGTATATTACCCCAGATCTAGTGAGATAGTAGGACTAGACGCACAGAAGGTCTTAGCGAGAATTAATGGAGACGACTATTTTCTTTTGGATGGAGTAGCATATACAGCACATGGTACCCCAGTTGCTCCTCTAGAAAAAAAGGCGATTTTAGATCAGTATCTACAAGCTTATTCAGATATTTCATTCTCGTCAGGTACATCACCTGAAAAATTGTCCCCTTGGATAGTGGCCATTGATCGAGGGGAAAATACTTTTGAATATGGTGGTACTACATTTTCCACAAAGACCGGCCAAGTGAGAGGTGGTGGTACTGAAAGAGTTGGAGGGCAAGTCTCTGCCGAAGACTATTCAGCTATTGCCGGAGCCCTACATCAAACAATCGATAGTTTAAATGCCAGTGATGATGAAAGACTTATTGTTGGTTACCATAAAGAGTTGGAACCATCCACATGTGGGCACTACACAGTTGTTGATAAGAAAAAAGCGCGACTGACAGTTTACAAAGATAATGGCGTGATAATTTATGGCCCCATTGAGGTTCTTGTTGGAAGAAATAGAACTGATGCCAGAATACTCTGGACAGATTATGAGGACCATTCCACAAACGGCAGCACCAATGCTGGCATATTTTCGGTTAGCGCCGCTAAAACTACTGCTGACAGTCCTTACTATGCTTACTACGACAGTAATTTAATTGACTTAATTCCCGAAGACGGCTCAATGAAAGAAGAGGGGTCAAATGCATTTGCCATGCATCAAATCCCCAGATCACTTTCTCATCGATATAATGCCCTTGGAAATTCTAGCTTGAGTGATAATCGTGTCAGCGGCGGCTGTGTCAATTTAAGAAAGAGTGACCTGGATGCCTACAAAGCCGCTTTTCCTCAGCTGGGTTGTGAGTACTACGTGCTTCCAGAAGAAGATGGAAATAGATTTCAAATTATTGATGGTGACTTGAAGTTCACACCAAAGAGCAGATCTATTGCTTGCGCATCTAGTGCTACATCTAGCACTAACGGATGTGACGATGAATATAGATACTCTCCCTCGGGAGCTGCAGCTTCGGTGGGCCCTGATGAAGTGATGGCCATTGATATAAGAATCGATACAGATTACGAAACAGGAATCTTTGAGGGTATCGACACAAGACCATATATTTTATCAGTTCTTGCACAAGACCCCGATGTACCACTAATCGATCCGCTAGGACCACTTACTCTATTTGTAAATTCCATTGAACGTGAAAAATCCGGTATTATGGCCACAACAGAGCTCACAAATGAGGAATACAATGAGCTAGCAAAAATCGCCGTTGGTATTATGGGAGTAGAGTCTGAATTTTGTATGCACTATAAATACTTGGCGAAAGAATCAAGATTCGGACAAACTGCAGTGACGGCGGCAAAGGCCGTAAAAGAGGAAGGCATTCAAGATGTAACCGAAGAAACTGCCGTCAAAGTTATAGTAGGTGCTGAAATAGATGGTATCTCAACTAATAGTAGAGGTTGTACTCAAATTAAAAATATCGAATTATACGTACCTGGTCTAAATGGAGATAACCTTAAAGACCCAGCAGTTGCTGGTGGAGCGACAATGTATGTACTCGCCTCAATGTACAAAGACCTAAAACGAAAATCTGAGGCGGGAGAAATAGATGCAGAAATAATTTTTCCGGGAGTTGGTAGTGAACCAACAAATATTTCTGACTATCTATACTATATGTACAATGGAGGTGTAGGCCAGCTCGAAAGTGGTGTGGCAACTCCAGAATTTAGCCAAAAAGTAATCAAAATGAAAGGCTATATGGAGCATGTTCAAGTTTATACAGATATGCCAGAAGAATAGACATAACCCCTGTGTTCAATTTATTGGAGCAACAAGGAGCCGACCCCGAAGGGCCGGCTGTTAAATTATTTTAGAATAATAAGTTCAACATCGCTTTCATCTAAGAAGCCTGCACCAACGTGAAGCTTAACGATTTTTGAGCTCATTTTTGTACAAATAGAAACCATGGACATTTTGTTGTGAACATTAATTCCAGAAACAATTAATTCATATTTTTTGCTACGTGAATTGTACCTAGAGGCAGAAGAGATGGCGACAACGCGGTCAAAGCATCCACCGCTAACAAATTCTACAGTGGCCACTGTTCTAGGAAGGCACATTGCGTGTGGAGGACAGTCACCAAAGTCTGTATCAACAGAAATAATATTTCCTCTTGTTACTTTAGATAGTGCCACATCACCTTTGTTTAATTCTACGAAATTAGACTCTGATGCGAATAGGTTTGCTGTTAATAGTGAGAAAACAAGTACTGTAATTAAATTTTTCATCTTTGACTCCTTACTTCCAAAAGATTTATCTGAGGCGAAAATATGTGAAGTGTAGGAAAAAATGAAATTATTAAAGATGAGAACAGCCCATTAGTATGGCTAATCAACTCTGAAGACTCATGAAGATTTCCTTTTTTATCTTAATAAGTAGCTAAAATTATAGGTCCTAAATAGAAGCTTTCGAGGATAATCTATCGCCGCATTGCGTCAACACATCTTTATAATACGTTTTCGTCATCTGGAACTTCTTTTTGATAATGTAAAAGTAACATGGATTTAACATAGAACCATTAACTTAACTCTCCACGATTCATCTCTTATCTCACTTGGAATTATTTTCCGGTGATGGCCGGTATCAAGTTGACACACTTTATAACAAACTAAAAAAGTTCATTTGCTCTAAAACAAATTGCACCCGCCATCTAGAAAGTCAGTGCCAAAATGCCCCTGGCACACTTTAAATCCTTTCATTTTAAGTAAGTATTTTTCGTTTGAAAAAAACCTATTGGAGCTTTTAAATAGAACTAAGCAAATAAAAAATCGGGAGAGAGAATGAAGAAGTTAATGACAGTATTATTTTTTGTAGGATTGTTTTCAGTTGCTTCTGAGGCAAGTGCTAACAGGTGCCAATCTCAGTTAAAGAACGGAAGAGGAAGAGTTATCCGGACATTTTCAGAAAGAGGACGAGACCGCCGAAGTGCATGTCAAAGAGCAAGTCAGGCATGTACTAGAGAGCTTAGATGGATGAGAAGAAGTGGAAGACATCCATATGCATATTGTACAACTAATGGAAGACCAGGCCCTGGAAGAGGTAATACAACAGTTCGAAGATCATGCGTGGCAGATCTTGTTTCCTGGAGGGGAAGATTTGTTAGATCCTTCAACGCTAGTGAGAGGGGCAGAAGAGGCTCAGGCGTTAAAGCTAGGGCCTGTGCAAAAGCAAGACTTAAGTGCGAGAGAAAAAAGTTTGAGCTTAGAAGACCTGCAGCTCAGTGCTTAATTAGATACTAAATTATTTATATCCTTTCTCAGGAGCGACTAGATTCTAAAATGATAGTCGCTCCTGTCTAAGTCTTTTCATGATTAGCTTCACCAATTGTAATTTTTTTCCAATCCAAAACCTTGAATCATTTCATATTTTTTTCAAAAAAACTTCGGAGAAATTTTGGAAACTAAAACAAACACATATTTCAAGTATTTGTGCAGTCAAATTAGAGGAGAATGCCACTAGCAATGAAACACATCAGTGAAGTAGAAATATTTATTTCAATGCACTTTGTCAGAGTATTTTCATTGGTTTTATATCAAGCCTAATCATAAGCTTAAAATATTTTTAAGCTCTTAAGCAAAAGGAATGGGAATGAAATTTTTATTAACTCTATGTGCATTGTTGATGATGTCAACAAGCCTAATGGCCTATAACTGGGATGGTGTTTCAAGAGAAAGAGATACTCTTGGTAATGGCGTAACCATTGTGGCCAAGACATTTAGTCCTGAATACACGACTGGAAAGACAATAATCGACATGCGTGAAGTATTGGGCCTGGGACAAGGATTTAAAAAAAGACATTTATTTATGGTTCGTGTTTTTACAAAAACAGATTTCTGCAAAGGAACAATCTCTCTAAAAGTTAATGGAACTACAATAGAGCGCCAGAAAGTTAGATGTAATGGGAAATTTTATGATTTTAGGATCCCACGATACATGGGAGTCTTAGGAAGAAGTCTCAACACACTTCACGTAAAATTGAAGGGCCGTTTCACCACAACCAGACTTGTTACAAAGTTTAAACCGAGAAATCAGTAAAAAAATTGAATAGTGCCACAGACAATTATAAAAAGGACTGTGGCACTATTTTCATTTTGATGACTCGCGGCTTAACTTAATTTCTGCCCCAACTCAAATGGTGATCTGTATTCATTTGGCGAAACTATGCTTAGAATTTAGTTTGGGTTTAAGTGCAAAGGATTTTTCATGGTAGAGAGGGTCTTAGTTTTTGGGGGCAGAGGTTTTTTAGGTCGAAATATTGTAACTAGGCTTCTGTCAATTGGTTACCATGTCAGGGTATTCGATCTTCCAAGTATCACGCCCGATTTAGATCATCACCACGCCCAGTACATTGATGGTGATATCACGGACAATCAACGAGTAATGGAACAAACTAAAAACTGTGATTACGTATTTCATTGTGCAGCTATGATTAGTTTTTGGGATAAACAAAAACCCAGACAATTTGAAGTCAATATTGGGGGAACCAAAAATATTCTTAAGGCCTGTGAATATCACCTAGTAAAAAAATCATTTACACCAGCACTGTTAGTGCCCTTGGTTATGTAGAATCTCCAGAACATATTGGTGACGAAGAAACCCAGTTCAATTGGGGGAAATTTTCTATTGGATACCACGATTCAAAAAATTTGGCCCAGACCCTAGTTGATGAATTCGCCCAGAATAGCAATCTCCAAATTGTTTCCCTTCTTCCCGGTACAATATTCGGAAGAGGTCACTTTTCAAAATTTAGTGCTAATCACTACTTCACTGAAATTAAAAGTGGAAAGATGTTTCTCTACCCCAAAGGGGGAACCAATTGTGTCAGCGTAGAAGATGTGGTTGAAGGTCATATTCAAGCAATTGAAAAAGGAGTTTCCGGAGAAAAATATATTCTTGGTGGAGAGAATCTAAGCTACAAAGAAATTTTTGAAACCATAGCCCAAAAGATGAATGTCCAAGCTCCAAGGTTTCAAGTCCCTCACCTTTTAGGAATATTCGTTGGTCGCCTTCTCGAAATATTGGCCTATATAACTAAAAGGCCACCTCTATTAACTTCCAAAGTGATCTTTGCCTCGGCAAACCACTGTTACTATAGCTCTAAGAAGGCCCAATCTTGTTTAGACTATAGTTTTAGACCATTTACTGCAATTGCCGAAGATGTGTGCTCCTATCTAGAAGAAACCCAAGAAGGAGAAAATTAAAAGAAAAATTGAAAATAAATAGGATGATGATCAGAGCCCTTACTTTTTAAAACTTTTAAGCTCTGAGCTCTTACACCTCTTCCGTAAACTTGGTCTAAATCAAGAGGAGTTCCCAGGTTTAAAAAGCTGCTTTTAAAAGTACCTCCCGTCTTCCCCAGCATATCAAGATTTTTTGAAATTAATGAGTAGGCATATGTCTTTCGAAATAAAATCTTTTTGGGAAAGTTAAAATCTCCAATGACAATAAAGCGCTGACCAGGCGGCGTTAGCATTTTTGTGAATTTCAGAAGACTCGCAAGCTGATAAATAAGGGGCTGGTTTGCCTCATTGACCATTATGTCTAAAGTTTTAAGCACTCCAAACTCTTTTTCGATTTGCATCCAAGGCTGCATTAAATGAACTGGAATTAGTGAGTACGAAGCCTTATGGACTCCATAATCAAGTTGAACATATGTTTTGCTGTGGGGATCATCGGAAAATGGCCTTAGCCACTTTGTCTTAAATTCACTTTCTCTTCCAGCAGGGTACCAGGGCATATTTTTTTCAATTGTCTTGTGAGGCCCGGTCTTTGAGAAAACGAGTATTCCAAACTCGGGGTAAGTTGAATTGTAGGAAAAGAATTTGTGGTAATGATAAATTCTTCTCATTTTATCCCAGAAACTTTTTGGAAATGCCGTTTCAACAATCTCACCCATAATAAAATGCTCTGGTGAGTGAGTTTCTGCCAATTTGGTAATTTGAGATACCAGCAAAAGATTTCGACTCTTTTCTTTTTTAGAGCGTGGTATTTTTGCACCGTGAGTATCAATCCCTACCCTAGCAACATTCCACCATATAATATCGACTTCCGCTCCTAGCAGTACTGACACACTAAACAAATTCAACAAACAAAAAAGGAGCAATTTCATTCAATTACCCTATCAAACTAAAAAAAATCCTACCAGGAGACTTTTAACTGATTATTCCAAATTAATTCAATTTTAAACCTAACCCTCCGAGTATTAGCATATGAAAATAAGTAATTTCACAGTAGTTATGATCCTTTTCATTGCTTACTCCTGCTCTACGGCTCCCAAGCAAAAGCGTGCAGCACAAAAGTACTGGAAACCTCATCCTCAAAACTTCCAAATTATCCATTTAGATAAAATTAAAAATCCATGGAAAATCATAAAAGACAATTCCTTAGTCAATACCGAGCTTGATCAGATTACTCCAGAATTTATGCATGAATCTAAACGAAGAGGAGTAAGAGTCGTTGCCTATTTTAGTGCATCCTTTGAAAAATGGAGGGCAGATGCTCCTAAATATCCCAAAAAGGCCAAAGGCAAAAAAATGGGAGACTGGGACGAGCTATGGGGAGATATCTCAAAAAAAGAGCTCAGAGATTTTTTAGAAATTCGTATGAAAAAGGCCAAAGCACTAGGTGTTGATGGAATTGAAATTGATAATACTGATATTGCTTACAATGAAGTAGGTTTTAAAGTGAGTCCAGAAGAAAACCTCCAAGCCTTAATTGATCTTGCAAGTAGAGCACACAAACACGGTCTTGCCATCTTTCTAAAAAATACAGGAGATCTTGCTCAGGAGTTGGCGAAACATTTTGATGGTGTCTTTAGTGAGTCTCCCATCCGCTATAATGAGTATGATGATTTTCTTCCCTTTATAAATAAAGGACGACCAGTTTATATAATTGAATACCAACGCCGATTTTGCACACCAGTTGCAGGAGCAGTTGTTCAATTGAAAAAAGATTATTTTTCAACCAACTATAAAATATGTGAATAGAAAGAAATTCTACATTCCTGTACCTAGGAGAAAAAGTCTTAGTATCTTTAATGATGCATTGCCGGTGTAAAGCTTACCTCTAAAGTTTCTTGTAGTATTCAAAACATAGTATTTCTGGGATATTGCGTTGAAACTTTGAAATAGGAAACGGGAATGAAAAAACTAATTATTTTAGCTTTAGTGATGGTGTCTATTAATATTCAGGCAGCAAAGATTAAAATCGACTACAGTGAGAGCACTCTTGTAGGTGATTACAAGGCCCTTTTTGAGCAAGCTTTAGAGCTACAGGCCTTGAGTATGGAGTCTACACCAATTTTAAAACATGATGGTGTCGTAGGACTCGATAGTATTCATATTGAAAAAAAAATCGGTCAAAGTGAGCTGAAGGCAGTTAGACAGCTACTACACGCACACTTTGGTTGCAACTCAGGTGAGGAAAATGAAATAACTGCTGAATTACAAAACCACTCTGTAGACAGCACTATTTTCTTTGACGCTTTTACAGTTAAAGGTGAAGAAACCACAACTGACTTTACATACAAACTGATTCAGTTTTCTGACAAAGTAAGAAATATCTCTAAGAAATCTGGAAATAAACTCTACAAAGTTAATTACAGTGGTGGTGGCGCATGTGAGTTTGGCGTCGATGGATTTTTTATCCTCGATAAGGAAAACTCACAGGGAATCATGGCCTATATTAGCTGGGAATCCTAAAACCAAAACTATTGTGCGGCCTTTCGCTGAGGTGATAAAGCCGCACCTTCTCCTTACATATCAAATTCCTATAATTCATGAAACGCCCTCATAAAATAATTCACAGCGAAAGCTTAATAGTAGACTGGAACTCAAACCTAGTGGTACAAAGTCTTGATTCAAATTAGTTCTAAAAGGGATAAATCATATGAAAATCGTATATTTTTTTCTCATCCTGACTACATCTGTTGCCCACTCTAGTGGAACCAAGAGGATGTTAAGAGCTTATAATATAGACACTGAAATCGTTCTAGACCACAGAATGCCCAGAGACCCTGATTTTCTTAAATTGAAGTTTAGGCACCAAATAGAGCTTCAGCTATTCGAAGAATCCAAGGCCATAACCAGTAGATGTGAATTCAAGTCAAATATAGGAGATGTAGGCGAAATACGAATTTTTGAAGTTGGAGATTATAGAGCTTCACTAGATTTCACAACTATTTCTAACAATCCAGGTGGGATTTATAAAAGTAGAGAATGGAAATATTACAATAGAAGAAATATAGAATATAAGCGAAATCGTATATTAAGGAATTATGACCTACAAGAATCAGCATTTAACAAATTCACATCTTACAAAAGCAGCTACCTTGAGGGCCTAAAACGAGATAAACAAGCTGGTAACTTAACACTATCTATTTACTCACAAAATACCCCAGGCACTAGCAATAAACTACTGGCATCCATCAATTGTACAGATGCATTCACATATCACGACTTAGCTCTCGCCTTAGGAAATGATATTATTTTTTACGTCAATCCTGAAGTTGTCATTATAGAGTAACTCTTCTTAAATTATTGATTTCAGTCCATACTAGTCAGTTAGACCGAGTCGTTAGCTCGGTTTACTTAACCTCAAATTATGGAAGAGCTTGGAAATGCTCCTATGCGATCAACTATTGGCACTATTTTTTGGGAAATGGGTCTTGAGGGTGAGTGGTTTTCTAATTACCTAGAATTTCACGTATGGGATATGTTGCCTCAAGAAGTGCTTTTAAAAGCAGGTACTGAACAAGATGCAGTTTTCAAAAAGAGATTAGAAACTGAGATTTTTTCAAATCCAGAGATCGTTAAAAAAATGAGATGCTCTTTAAAAGTTGATGATCAAAAAGAATTTTGTAATCCTGCAACTTTGGCCGAAATTGCTGGAGTGAAGGGGGAAAATAATATCAAACACCAAAAAATTGATGGCAATTTCCAACGATGTGAGATGCTCGATCGAATTACTTCAAAAGTTAAGCAAATAGAATATGAAATAAGCGCGAAAAGGGGTTCTCCTTCAGCTAATGTGCCCGATACGTCACTGATAGAAAGAGGGAAAAGCTGTGGACCAAGTGATAGCTTTTCCTCCAAAACAATTGATGTTAGCTGCACGGATGATTCACTACTGGCACAATCTGGAGATGATCAGGGTCCAAGTCGAATGGATGACATCGTCATTGCCACTTGTAACGCCACTGGAGTATGTCTTCAGAACTTATCCTCTGAGTCTCTTGGGTTAAGCTCACAAACTATTGATCTTCTCTCAGGGTTAAAGAGCTCATACTCTCGCCAGCTAGCATCTACAGATTCTTCATTTGGTGATTTATACCAAAGTTTTACCTCTATAGAAAGAGAGTGCCGTGGAGAACTAAGCCAGGCCCTAGGTGGAAAATTCCACGTAGGCAGCAGCTATGATGTTAAGCCATTTTCTCCAATCAAAGTGGCTTACTTTGAAAAGGATGACAAAGGAAAAGACAAAAAAGAGTCTGAAATGAGGAATTTACCTGAAGGCGTTTCGGGAAAAATAACAATCACAAGAATAAAACCGGATTGGACAGGCCAGTTAGTTGCCACAGGGTCTCTACTCGTAACGAAGAATCAAGATAAAGATGACAATATCATTTTCAATAAACAACAAAAATGCCGTCATCTCGTGTGTGAGGGAGAATATGTAGAAGTCAAAATACCTCTCACTGGCCTAGAAAATGTTGATTTCGGTAACCATATAGGTGAGAATATAACCTCTACTGACTGTACCGAAGTGGCCCAACTACAAAGTCAAAAAGCTAGTCCTGCTTCATACAATGACTCTAGTCGCAACCCTGCAAGTATCTCAGATTAAATTAAGGTTTCTCAATATCTAATTGCTCAAGAACATAAGAAAATGTATCGGTACCAAAGATTGTATCATCAGGTAAGGCCACACCACTACGATAATTTTGGCCGTATATTACAAATGGAATAATATAATTGTCTTCACTAAACATATCGTAGCTAAGAACAGAAGGATCATCGATATTAACTTCATTTCCTTCAGGATCTTCAGTGCCATGATGCTTCCCGTGACCACCATGATCAGCTGTAACGATAATAGTTGTATTTTCAAAATTAGGATCCGTGGCCTCAAGCTCTTTAACAATTTCTCCAATCATACCATCAACTCTTCTGAGATTTTTATGTTGTCTCAGCTTATCCCATCCAGATCTCCAGTGTCCCGCCCAATCTACATCAGCAAAGTGTACAAATAGGAAATTGGGGTTGTGATCACGTATTATGTTTAGAGCATTTCTAAGTACAGTTCTTGAATTCTCGTATTTTGCAATCTCAAAAATAGGTGCTTGTAAGAGTTTAAAAAATTCAACTTTGGGGTTCGGGGCCATGAGATAATCAACCGCATCGTAGCTATCGTCCACGGTTAAAATTGATTTAAGTTTAAACTTTGAAAAAGATGCTGCTGTGACTAGCTCAGGGTCATGCTTTTTTATAACATCATAAAGTGTTGGGTCCTGAACTTGCTCATCGGCCGTATAAAGATTATTTAGCATACCATGCTCAACTGGGTGAAGACCTGTCAGCATTGAAGTGTGGCCCGGTATCGTTCGAGAGGGTAAAACTGCTTTAGCGCGAAATGTGGCACTACCTTTCTCACCCAAAGCCTTAATATTTGGGGCGAATTCGCTTTTAGCGAGGTGATCCCATCAGGCCATCAACACTAATCAGGACAACCCTTTTTCCTGCCACTACAGAACTTGATAATAGAAATAATAAGGTAAATGAAAGCGAATACTTCATGATTTGATCTCCGAGATACTTAATTTTATCCAATAAGCGTTTTTTTTGTGCAGGCCAACCTTACAACAAAAGAAGATTTGATAAAATCCTAGGTGTAATAACTATATGTTTTTATTCTGAGTTGTTGTGCCCTGGGCACAGGTAAACGACCAGATCTAATTTACTGGCAAAAAATTGAGACCAGGAGGTTTTTGGATGAAAAACCTCCTGGATTAATTACTATCTTTGTAATGTATGGCCTGATTTTTCAATGAACTTTTTAATTTCTTTGTAAGCACTTGGCACTGAACTAAAAAATGAGCTTAACCCTGTAAGACAACTTTGATTGCTTGTTAAATCCGACTTTTTTATTCCTGCTGGAGTTTTTACAAGCCCTCCACTTAAAATTCCGTATAGTTTCCCACCTCTTACAAGTGGTCCACCACTATCACCTGGACATGTTGTTGGCAGGCCCATAAGAGTTGAGGCCGTGGCTGGCTCCAAGAGAGCACGGTAAACAAATTCAGCTCGGTGATTTGGGTTATACTGTGTAATCATATCCATTGTATGAGATCCAATGACTGGCAGTGTACTGAGGCCTAATCTTACTCCCGAGCTATCAGACAGCCATGCATAAAACTGCATATCGGCTTTACCTAACTTAGGAAGTAAGTCCCAAAGCACTTGTACTCCGGATGATTCGCCACTTCTTATAGTTTTCAAAGCAAGGCCAGTTTGGCGATCACGGTACCGATCAACAATTCCAGTAGCACCAAAGCCTAGTGCCGTAAGAGGGTCTAAAGCTGTGACTGATTTATGGCCTTCTAAGGTCATAGGCGTAATGCTGGTCACTTCTCTTTCTAAAGTCAAAATGGCCAAATCTGGTTTATTACTAATCCCATTGCTGTCGACTCCACCAACAAAAGGCTGCGAACTGCTTCCTCTAAACACCTTATAACTTTGTCCATTTACCACTTCATTTGTTGCAGGAAGAATGAAAACTGATTTCAATGTGTAACAATGCTCAGCTGTCAAAACATGCCTTGGCGTGATTAATGTACCTGTGCAAGAGCCAGAGGGATTAGAAATAATACCTACTGCTGGAAACTCAGAAGAGTAATCCGATCGATTATATCTAATTCCCCACGCTGTGGATGTTAATAGTAACAAAGATAATGTAAAAAATTTCATATAGAACTCCTATTCATAGTATTAAAAATTTGAATACTTCAATACTGATTAAAATTTTGTGCTAGCAAAATAATATAGTAATTTTAAATTTCAAAATAGTTCACAGGTAACAGTTACAGTGACTGTAAATGAGAAGACGAGCTATAAACTAAAGAGGTTTCATCAGCACTGAAACAACAAAAACAAGGAGCTTAAGTTCATGGTGAAAATTACCATATCAATTTTCTTAATATCTTTTTTCAATTTTTTAAAAAAGTGTTGATGAGACGAATTCAACACTTTCTAATTGAATTATAGAATTTTCTTAAATGGGCAGGCCTTTACTGATTTAATAATCTCTTAAGAAAGTTTCCTGTGGGACTTTTTTTGCTTCCTGCTACTTTTTCTGGAGAACCGGCGGCAATAATCTTACCTCCCCCTTGTCCTCCCTCAGGTCCTAGGTCAATAACCCAGTCAGCACTCTTAACCACATCGAGATTGTGCTCAATAACCACAACAGTATTACCTGCATCAACAAGCTTTTCGAGAACGGCCAAGAGTTTTCTAATATCTTGAAAATGTAGTCCTGTAGTTGGCTCATCTAGAATATAAAGAGTTCTTCCTGTGGCCCTCTTTGAGAGCTCCTTCGCAAGTTTTATTCTTTGTGCCTCACCACCAGAGAGATGAGTAGCAGGTTGACCAAGCTTAATATAATCAAGGCCAACTTCCATTAGAGTATCAAGGATTTTTGCAATTTGGGGTTGGTTGGTAAAAAGCTCTCTTGCCTGTTCAATGCTGAGATCAAGAACATCGGCAATTGAGTGGTCCTTAAACTTAATCCTCAGTGTTCCTTCATTAAATCGTTTTGTTTTGCAGACCTCGCATGGAACCATGACATCGGCGAGAAAGTGCATTTCTACTTTTATATGCCCGTCTCCCTCACAGCTTTCACATCGTCCGCCTTTAACATTAAAAGAAAACCTTCCCTTTTTATAACCTAAGGCCTTGGCATCTGGCACCATGGCAAAGAGATCACGAATATGATCAAAGAGTTTGGTATAGGTCGCTGGATTACTCCTAGGTGTTTTACCAATGGCCTTCTGGTCTATATTGATAACTTTATCAAGGTTTTCAAGGCCTTGAATTTCACTGTGCTCCCCTACTTCTATATCAGTATTGTGAAGCATTTTACTCAGAGCTGGATAGAGAATTTGATTAATAAGTGAAGACTTTCCTGCACCGGAAACTCCACTGACACAAGTGAAAAGTCCAAGAGGAATATCACAATCAATATTTTGAAGGTTATTGGCGTTGGCCCCAAGAATTTTTATCCAATCGTCCCCTGGTACTCGCCTCTCATCAGGAATTGCCATTTTTTCTTTTCCGGACAAAAACTTTCCTGTAATAGAACGCTTATTTCTTTTGAGTTGAGCAGGAGTTCCTTCCGCTATCACTTGACCGCCAAGTCTACCGGCACCAGGCCCTATATCTAAAATCCAGTCAGCTGATTCCATGGTTTCTTGATCGTGTTCAACTACCAGTAGCGAATTTCCAATATCTCTCAGGTGGCAAAGCGTTTCTATTAATTTAATATTATCTCTCTGGTGAAGACCAATAGAGGGCTCATCGAGAATATAGAGAACTCCAGTAAGCTCACTTCCAATTTGAGAGGCAAGTCGTATTCTTTGAGCCTCTCCTCCTGATAGAGTAGGTCCACTTCGATCAAGACTCAAGTAATTGAGACCCACATTAACTAAAAACCCTAAGCGAGTTGTGATTTCTTTTAAAAGCTCTTCAGAGATCAGCTTTTCATTTCCCGTAAGCTTGAGCTTTGAGAAAAATATATGGGCGTCACCAATGCTCAGTGCAGTTATATCATTTATCGATTTTTTCTTAATCAAAATGGAGTTAACACTTGCTTTAAGTCTTTGGCCTGCACAATCAGCACATCCAAGAGTTGAAGTATATTTTGCAACCCATGACTTTCGCCCCTGAGTTTGATGTTTCATATAAAGACGCATAAGCCTTGTTATGAGTCCCTCGTAATTAGCATTCCAGTGATACTCTCCATTGTCACCATCCCAAGACAGGCTCAGCTCATACCTAGGATCCGTACTCCCATCCAAAACCCGCTGTCTTAATTTTTTGGGAAGTTTATTCCACGGTTTGTTTAGGTCAAGCTTCCAATCTTTTTCAAGAGCATTAATTCTAGCAAGTCCCCATGACATCTCTTTTTTACGACCGCGACTATCAAAGTAATTGTCCCATGGACGAACTGCTCCCATGCTAATAGACAAATTGGGATCAGTGATAATCTTTTTCTCATCAATTGAGATCACACTTCCAATGCCGTTGCAGGTCTCACACATTCCGTGTGGAGAATTAAACGAAAACAGCTGGGGAATAAGCTCTGGGAAAGCGTGACCACAGCAACTCCTTGCCTCACTCATTTTTATATCTTCACGGTTTTCAACGTGTACGATCAACTGTCCAGCCCCAACCTTTAAGGCAAGCTCAAGACTGTCGAGAAGCCTTTTAGTGAATGCCTCCCCTTTTTTGACAACTAGTCGATCGACGACGACTTCTAAATTGTGTTTTTTATTCTTTGCAAGTGATTGCACATCCCCTATCGGTTGAACAACACCATCAATTCTAACTCTTGAAAAACCATCCGCTTTAATATTGATCAAAAGATCTTTAAATTCCCCTTTACGATTTTCAACAACAGGGGCCATTAGAAGAAACTTTGTGCCCTGGGGAATCTTCAGTATTTGCTCAACCATATTCTGAGCAGTTCCTCTTCCCACCTCTTTGTTACATATGTGACAATACTGGGTACCGACTCTTGCAAATAAAACTCTTAGGTAGTCATAAATTTCTGTAATGGTTCCAACAGTAGAGCGAGGGTTTTTACTTGCTGATTTTTGTTCAATAGCAATAGTGGGAGATAGTCCACGAATGGTGTCATACTTGGGCTTTTCCATTTGTCCCAAAAACTGACGGGCATAAGAAGAAAGAGACTCAACATATCGTCTCTGTCCCTCAGCATAGATGGTATCAAAGGCCAGAGATGATTTCCCCGAACCAGAAACACCGGTTATAACAACAAGTTTTTTCTTGGGGATTTCCACATCAATATTTTTGAGATTATGCTCTTTAGCACCGATAATTTGGATATTATTGAACTCTTTAATTACGGGTCTTTTTACTCTTTTTTGTGTCATTTTGGCTTCACTTTTGTAGCTTGATTTTTCGTTAAATCAATACCATCTCTCACGCCAAATGACGATACCCTATGCGCGGTGCGCGCCCCCTAAGGAGTAGTGGAACGCGAATAATTTAGAGGAATAAACACCTTGTTGATCTCAGTTTTATAGCTCCCAGCAACTGGCCTAAAAGGTGCACCACCATCAGGAGGAGTATTAGCATACTCTGGGGCCCCCAAATATTTGTAAGAATTTTCAAGTTCTTCACCAATTTTGTTTTCTATATGCAAATGAAAAGCATTCCTTAACTGCGTCGCTCCCGGTTTGAATTCATTTGATGCTACAGAGTAGTACTCACTAACAAGGTTTAAAGAAAGAGCATCCCAATTATCATTGGTATCACCAATCATTGGAAGAGTTGTATTGGTGTTGTATACATTGGCAATTGCCTTAAAAAGTGTCGTTTCACTGCCACCTTCAATCCGGTAGGCCGTAATTTCGATTTGACCAATATTAAAGTGCCATTCAAAACCTAAAAATGGTGGTATTGTTAGCTCCACTTTAAATTTTAATGATTCATAGTCATCTAATTCCAACTCATCAGCAATTGACTCTACAATTGCATCTCTTGAGCCCAGAAAATCAAAAGAAAAACCAGACTTACTACGACTCCACAAAATCATATTAATTGGACTTGTCGTTAGCATTACTGAGGCGTCAAATGATGGTCCAAAAACAACATCATCATCATTTCGACTTACAATTGAACAATTGGAAGGATATTTTATTTCCTCTATACTTCCCACTGAACCTAGATCATCTCCCCAGCTAACCCAGTGGTCAAAAGTAGTAGTACTTCTGGTAGTGGCCTTAAAAGGATAAATTGAATAAAGACCAATCTGACCATCGTGGCAATCTGTCGAATCCCCACGGACAAAATCATGATTTACAAGCGCTCTAATTCTGGAACCGCGCTCAGTAGTATTTTTCCCCATCTCAACAGAATACAATGCGCTTTCAAGAGATCTGGCAAAATGATGCCTAGGCTGACCATTGTTTAAGATAGATTCGTAATAATTTAAAACCATATCTGCGGCGTTTTGATTTAAAGTTCTGGCAGTGGAATTTAATTCATCCATATCACAAAGCCCTGAGCGACTATCAATAGATCTCGAATCAGAGGACCCTGAAAAACTATTTCCATTAACTTTCAAATCTTCACTAGAATCAATAAACCTTAATCTTTTATTTGAGAAGCTAATATCCGACTCTCCTGCAATAGTACACTCTGTACGAGATCCAGAAGTAATATTCTCAAAAATCACAGGATTCAATCTGTGCTTTATTTTGTACTCCATTTTCACTGAAATTTGATGGGAAACGTCATCAAATTCGTAACTCACCTTAATTGGATCAACCGATGGGTCAATATCAACATCAACATCCGAAGGGGCAATTCGACCCAATCCCGATAATTTTGCAGAAAAAGAAGTCACACAAAACTGAAATTTTCTATCACCACTGCTGGCATATGGAGCTGCCACTGCTAATGCTTTAAGTCTACGTAATTCACTTCGAAACTGATCTTGAAAACTCTCTTCTAAATCTGTCCAATTAATACAATCGGTATAAGAGCCAGACACCATTGGTTCACTGGCCTCAACTAAGTTAAAAACGGTATTAGGATCAGACAACGTTGAATGAGGAATATTTTTTTCAACTTCATCACTCAGTTCTGTAATAAAGTCAGGTGTTAGTTGTAAAGCAATGGAGTTATCAATAATGGTATCATCTTTCCATATCATGGGCATTGAGCTATTACCCCACCTTGTATCTATAAATGTGGTCATATCTCTGGCAACATAGAGGTCAAGGTCTCTTAAATCTTGAGTATTACTTATAATTTCGGCCAAAACAGGCCTTACCTTTTTGTCCCAGCCATATGCTAAATCATTTCGAAATGGAAAGCGAGGGTATATGCTCGCATCTGGTGCCGATGATCCAGAGGAGTCTGTTAGTGGATAGTTATCAATCTCAGGGACGGTAAACTCCCAAGCGTTGGGACGACTTCCATAGGCCTGAAATGAACCTCGATATCTTTTTCCATTTACATAATACTTGTAGTTTGATGGATCACTTACTCCAGTAATCAGACACCTCACAGGGTAGCTTGCCACTGCCCCCTTTACACTTCCAGTAGTAGGCTCAAGGATTCTTATTTTAGGTTCAGTTGTCCCTCCAAAATCAAACTCAGGTGATACACCACCTAAGCTGGCCCCTGGACCTGAAGAGGTATCAATTTGAGAAAATATCGGCGCTATAAAAAGAAATGCAAATACAATGAAAACTAATCGAATCACTGAGATCTCCGGATGTTATTGAAGGTTATTTTCACCATTAATTTTCGGAAATTTGGATCCAAAGTATTAGCTATTTAAATCCAGAAGTGTTTTAGTCGCCTATTTATTGAGGGGGAGAATTAAATTAGATTTATGGCAATTTATTGTTTGTATTATCCCTTTGAAAAGCAGCGGCCAGAAGAGCTGCAGGAACTGAAACTATCCCAATACCCAGCACGAGAATAAAAAAAGTAAATACTTTTCCTCCAGGAGTTACCGGGTATACATCTCCATAACCAACAGTAGTTAAAGTTGACAGTGACCACCAAAAACTATGAATAATTGACTTAAATTGTTCTGGCTGTGCCTTGTGTTCGAAAAAATAAATTCCTGCAGACGAAATATATAAAATAATTAGCGAGAGAATTGAAAATACAGTTAATTCCTCTTTCACACTTTTAAAAGCATTGTGTAGGCGCTCCATCGCTTTGGCATACCTGGCCAACTTGAATATTCGTATCGCTCTTAGAAATCTAAATGCTCTTATAAACCTAAGATCAAATAGGCCGGCTGATAATATAGTGGGAAGTATGGCAAAGAAATCCACCAACCCATAAAAACTAAAAATAAATTTAGATTTTGATTCCGCCACACTCACTCTAAGGAGATACTCAATAACAAATGCGCAAGTCAAAATGATTTCGATTATATGAAATATATTCTTGTAATTGGAAAACTCTGGGACAGTCTCAACGGTAAGCTGGATAATAGATGCTAAAATAAGAATTTGGATGAACCAATTAAAAGCCCTCCCCTGAGGAGTATTAGTCTCATTGACGATTTCATTCAATCTCTTCTTCATTGAAGTATTCTATCACTGCTTATGAGAACAAAACAACCAAATGTTGGGTGCTATCTAGAAGAAGCACCCAATCATTTTACTTAAAGAGCAGAGGCCAGATCATCAGCACCACCTATGAGCTTTCCATCGAGGAAAACAAGTGGGTATGTACCTGAACCACCCATACTTTTAAGAGTCTGAGTGCGAACGCCTTCAATATCAGTGAATTTAATATTTTTTTCGTTCAGTAAATCCTTGGCTCTTTTACAATGAGGACATCCTGGCTTGGAAAATACAGTTGCCCCTTCTGTTGTCACAGCTTTAGGATTAATATGAGTTAGCATTGTATCGGCATCACTTACTTCAAAGGGAT